>SESA01000666.1_pt1 | contig 20964 bp, 21 predicted proteins | sample 3171451 | NCBI WGS metagenome assembly SESA01 (sample SAMN06051862, study PRJNA518727) | freshwater metagenome | biome: subpolar coniferous forest; feature: holomictic lake; material: water; isolation source: holomictic Lake 227, 8 m depth | place: Canada: near Kenora, Ontario | collected...
GCCGCTGTTCCTGGGCGTGGGCTACCTCGTCGGGCTGCGCATCGCCGCGGTGATGTTCGCCGGCGGCGCTTTCGGCTACTGGGTGCTGATCCCGGCCATCAACGCCTTCGGCGGGCATAATATTATTTCCCCGGGAACGATACCCATCTACGACATGACCACCGACGACATCCGCGTCAACTACGTGAAATATATCGGCGCGGGCGGCGTGGCCTTCGGCGGCCTGATCAGCATCATAAAATCCCTGCCGGACATCCTTTCCTCCATACGCCACAGCCTGAAGGCGCTCACCGTGAAAGCCGGCGAGAAAGAGGGCGCGCAGACGCAGGCCGAAAAAGACTTCGAGCACAATTATATCGTCTGGGCGGGCGGCGCGCTGGGCGCCATTATCGGCATTTTCGCTTTCGAGATACCGTGGAGCCTGGGCCCGGCTTCCTGGGACCCGGTGCTGCGGATGTTCGCCGGCGTGATAACCCGGGTGTTAGTGGCCGGCTCTGCGGGGGCGCTGATCCTGGGCTTCTGTTTCTGGGCCATAGCCGCCGGCGCCGCCAAGGCCTGCCATAAGTTCCTGCGCATCGAGCAGGACACGCCGCTGCCGCTGGTGCTGGCCGGCGTCGTCGCCATGTTCCTGCTGCTTTGGCTGGTGCCGATGTTCGACCTGAGCTTCGTGGAGGCTTTGGTGGTGGTGGTGTTCTGCATGTTCTTCACCGCGGTCAGCGCGCGCATGGTGGGGCTGATAGGCACCACCAACCAGCCGGTGTCCGGCATGACCATAACGGCGCTGCTGGCGCTGACGCTGCTGTTCGTCTTCATCGGGCATAACAAGGACACGGCGAAAGTGGCCGCCATCATGGCGGGCGCCGTGGTGTGCATCGCCATCTCCATTTCCGGCGACCTGTCGCAGGACCTGAAAACGGCGGCGCTGATCGGCGCCACGCCGTGGAAGGTGCAGCTGGCGCAGATCTCCGGCACGCTGGTGTCGGCAGTGCGCTCGGGCTTCATCCTGCTTATCCTTTACTGGGCCTACGGCCTGGGCTCGCCCACGCCGGAGCACCCCAACGCCCTGGAGGCGCCGCAGGCGCAGCTGATGGCGAAGCTGGTGGAAGGCGCCACCGGCGGGAACCTGCCGTGGCTGCTGCTGGGGCTGGGCGGGGGCATAGGGCTTGTCTGCGAGCTGTGCGGCGTTTCGGCGCTGGCTTTCGCCATCGGCCTGTACCTGCCCATCACCAACTGGCCGATGATCCTGCTGGGCGGGTTCATAGCTTACATGGTCTCGAAGCACGCGGGCGGCGCGCCCGAGGAGGAGCACGATCCCGGCTCGCTGTTCTCGTCGGGGCTTATAGCCGGAGACGCGCTGATGGGCATAGGGTTGGCCGTGATAACGGTGCTGAAATGGGACAAGGTCCTGAAGCTGCGCGACCCCTCGGCGGGCCCGTTCAATTTCGAGGCAGCGCTCTCCACCGTGCTTTATCTCGGCGTAGCCCTGGCTTTGTACCTGATAGCGCGCAAGCGGCGGCACAAAGCCCTGGCGTAGCCGGCGGCGTGCCGCTCAACCGGGGTTTCCCAGCTCGAGGCTTTCCCGGGCGAGGGCGTCCTTTCCTATAAGATAAAAGCTCCAGAAAATAACGGCCGAGCCGGCGAGGAAGATCGCTCTCTCCACGCCGCGGGGGTGCGCTATCAGCCCGAGCTCGGTCAGCAGGTAGGTCCAGTCGTGCTCGCCGCCGCCCACCAGCGGCAGCGCCTGGTCCAGCGCGTCCCCGGCGTAAACGCTGATGTTCAGCAGGCTTTCGCCGATCCAGAACAGGCACAGCTGCCAGCCCAGGTTCGCGCCGCGGCGCATTAAATGCACCAGGCAGACGGCGGGGAAGAACAGCTGCGAAAGGGTGCCCGCCGCCATCACGATGAAGCGCGGAAAGAACCCCAGCAGCACGTGGCCCGCTTCGTGGAAGGCCAGATTGATGAAATCCAGCGGCGAAAAATAATTCTTGTGGGTGAACCATTGAAGGTAGAACAGCGCGAGCCCGGCTATAAGGATAAGCCTGCCCCACAGGCGCGCCGCGGGGCGCTCCTCTGCCCGGGTCCCGTTCCCGGCGGGCGCCGCGGCCCCGGCAAGTATTTTTTTTATTTTAACTTCGGCGCGCACTTCGGCCGGGATATGAAGGTTTTTGTAGCAGGCCCCGCAGAATTCGCTGTCGGCGGCGTTGCCGGCCCCGCAGTAAGGGCACTTTACGTTTTCCGGGAGTTCCGCTTCCATAGATAAAGGATTATATTATTTTCGCCGCGGCGCAAAACGCGGGAGCCGGCGCGGCTCCCAAAAAAGGTAAAATAGGTCATGGCGGATAAGAACAACAAAGTTCCCCGGAAAACTGCCCGGGACGGCGTTTATTGGGACGGCCGGAATTACGACGCTTTCAACACGCCGTACCAGGACGATCAGCCCTTCTACCTGGCCGAAGCCCGCAAGGCGCGGGGGCCGGTGCTGGAACTGGCCTGCGGCACCGGGCGTTTGACCATACCGCTGAAAAAAGCCGGCATAGACATAACCGGCCTTGACCTGTCCGCCCCCATGCTCAGGCAGGCCCGGGCCAAAGCCGCCGCGGCCGGCCTCCGCCTGGAGTTCATACAGGCCGACGCCCGCCGGTTCAGGCTGGGGCGGCTGTTCAGCCTTATATTTATACCCTTTAACTCGCTGCAGCATATGGCCACGCGCGCGGATATAGAGGCCCTGTTCTCCTCGGTTAAGGCGCACCTGGCCCCCGGGGGGCGTTTTATATTCGATGTTTTCAACCCCGACCCGTATTGCCTTGTGAGGGATACGGAGGAACTGCTGCCGGTGGCCTATTACCCCGATCCCGCCGGGGGCGGGCAGATGCTGGTGAACGAACAGTATTCCTATGACCGCGCGGCCCAGGTTTCGCGCCTGATCTGGCATTACAGGCGGGAAAAAGACGGCAAAACCGTTAAAAAAAGCCTTGATCTCCGGTGCTTTTTCCCTGCCGAGCTGGAGGCTTTGACCCATTATAACGGCTTTAAGACCATGGCGCGCTGGGGGGGCTTCGACAGGAGCCGGTTCTTGGGAAATTCCGCCAAACAGGTGCTGATATTGAAAAAACGCTCCTGATTTGCTATTCTTATCCTACTATGAACACATATGAGTTAATGTTGCTTATCAATCCTCAGATTTCCGATGCCGAGATCCTGGAAGTTATTGAGAAATCCAAGAAGATCCTGACGGATGCGAAGGCCGAGGTGCTGGCCGAAGATAAACTGGGCCGCAAGAAATTCGCCCACGCCGTTAAAAAGAACCGCGATGGTTTTTACATCTATATGAAAGTAAAAGCCACTCCCGAAAGCCTGAAGGACATAAAGCGCAATTTCGGGCTGCAGGAGCACGTGCTGCGCTCCATGCTGATAAAAGCCGGCGCCGAGCCGGTGAAAAAAGCTTAAGCCATCTCCCTACGGCGGGAAAATGGATATAAAGATCCCGGAGCAGAATTTGGTCCTTATCGCCGGACGGCTCACACGCGATCCGGAACTGCGCTTCACGCAGAAGGGCCAGGGAGTCAGTACTTTTGACGTGGCCGTGAACCGCCGCGTGAAAGACCCGGTCACGGGGGAGTGGAAGGACGACACGGTTTTTGTTCCGGTTACCGTCTGGGGCCCTGTTGCGGAGCGCTGCAAGGAAAAGCTTAAGAAAGGCAGCCCCGTCCATATCGAAGGCCGCCTGACAAGTTCGGAGTACACCGACAAAACGGGACAGAAGCGCAGGATGATGAAAGTGACTGCGCGCCGCGTGCAGATACTGGCATACGGCAACGCGGCGGCGGAAGGCGGCGGCGCCCCATCGGAAGCCCATGAAGCCTCCGAGCCGGCCGAGAGCGAAGTGAAGCACGACATTTCCGGAATGGATGAAGTGCCGTTTTAACGTTTAATTCAGGAGCATAAAACTATGGAGAACAACGAACAGATCCCCCCGAAGCCGCAAGAGGCTCCCAGGCCCGCCCCCGCGGCCGGCGCCCCTTCTTACAGTTCCGGTCCCCGGCGCCCCTCCGGCCCCGGCGGCCGCGGCCGCTTCGCCCCGCGCCGCAAAGTGTGCCGGCTCTGCGCCGAGCATATCGACCTGGTGGACTATAAGCAGTCCCAGATCCTCAAAACTTTTTGCACCGACACGGGCAAAATGCTTTCCAGGCGCATCACCGGCGCCTGCGCCAAGCACCAGCGCCAGATCATGAGAGCCGTAAAGATCAACCGCAATCTTTCCCTCATGCCTTACAATTGAGCCAGGGGAGAACCATAATGAAAGTCATACTTAAAAAAGACGTTTTGAATCTGGGCCGCTCCGGCGAGATAAAAGTAGTGCGCGACGGCTTCGCCCGCAATTTCCTGATGCCCCGCGGGCTCGTGGAAGTAGCCACCGAGGGCGCCATGCGCGCCTGGAAGAACAGCGAGAGCAAGCGCACCAAGCGCGTGACCGCCGAGACCGGCGCCCTGACGGGGCTGGCCAAGCGGCTGGACGCCATAACGCTTTCCTTCTCCCGCCCCGTCTCCGAGGAAGGCGTGCTGTTCGGTTCCGTCGCGAAGAGCGACATCATAAAGAACCTGGCCGCCGCCGATATCAAAGTGGGCAAAGAGATGATCCGCCTCGCCGCTTCCATCAAGGCCGTCGGCACCTTCGAGGTGGAGATAGCGCTGAAGCACGATATCGTGGCCAAGATAAAAGTGGCGGTCTCCGCCCAGAGCAAGTAAGTCCTTTCCTCATAGATCCGGGCCGGTTTCCGGCCCGGTCCAACAGACTGTAAAATATCTGCGGCAGGGGGCGTAAGCTATGGCCTATAACAAGGTTCCTCCTAATTCGCTCGAGGCGGAAATGGCCGTCCTCGGCGCCATGCTCATCGAGAAGGAAGCGGCCGAGAACGTGGCCGAGATCCTCGAGCCTAAACATTTTTACAGCGACATCCACCGCACTATTTACGAAGCCATCCTGGGCCTGCGCCTGCGCAACCAGCCCGTGGACGTGGTCACCCTTTCTGAAGAGCTCAAGAAGATCGGCCGCCTGGAGGACATAGGCGGCCAGAAATACCTGGCGGAGCTGATGGAGAAGGTCTCTACCGCCGCCCATACGCAGGCCTACGCGCATATCGTCAAGGAAAAGTGCCAGCTGCGCGACCTTATCCGCGTTTCCACCCAGGTGGTGGAGAAATCTTTCGAGGGCTCGGAGGACGTGAAGAAGATAATGGATTTCGCCGAGGAGCAGGTGCTGCGCGTGGCGCAGACCAGCACGGACCACGGCTTTTCCAGCGCCTCCGACCTGGCGCACGAGGTGCTGGGCCGCATGGAGAAGCAGTTCTCGCAGCATTCGGCCATTACCGGCGTGCCCACCGGCTTCAGCCGCCTGGACGACATGACCGGCGGGCTGCAGAAGTCCGACCTTATCATCCTGGCCGCCCGGCCCAGCCAGGGCAAGACCGCCATGGCCCTGAACATGGCCTACCACGCCTGCGTGGAGAAAAAATTCCCCACGGCCTTCTTCTCGCTGGAAATGAACAAGCATTCCATCATGCAGCGCCTGATCTGCTCGGCCGCGCGCGCCAACCTGAGCGGCGTGCGCAACGGCAAGCTCGCGCACGATATCTGGCCCAGCCTTACCCGCTACACGGGACAGGTGGCGGAAGCGCCGCTGTACATCGACGATTCCCCCGGCCTCAACATCCTCGAGATCCGCAACCGCACCCGCAAGCTGATGAGCCAGCTAAAGAGCGAAGGTAAGAAGCTCGGCCTGGTCATCATAGACTATCTGCAGCTGATACGCGGCGCCGGCCGCACCGAGAACCGCCAGCAGGAAGTTTCGGAAATTTCCCGCCTGCTCAAGGACCTGGCGCGCAGCCTGGAAGTGCCGGTGATGGCGCTGTCCCAGCTGAACCGCCGCAGCGAGGACAAGGCGCGCGAGGGCAACCGCCCGCAGCTCTCCGACCTGCGCGATTCCGGCTCCATCGAGCAGGACGCCGACGTGGTGGGGCTCATCCACCGCGAGGAATATTACAAGCGCGAAGACCCCACCCTCAAGAACAAGGCCATCCTGATCATCGCCAAGCAGCGCAACGGGCCGGTGGGCGACGTGGAGCTGGCCTTCTTCCACGAGTACACCAAGTTCGAGAACCCGGCCATCGGCATCGCCGAGCCGGTGCAGGACGAGGCCGTTTTTTAACGCAGGCATGGACCCTATCTTCAGGCCCACCCGCGCCGAAGTGCGGCTGGGCGCCGTCAGGAAAAATCTTCAGAAAATACAGGCCGCGGCCGGGGCCGCGCGGGTGCTGTTCGTCGTCAAGGCGAACGCCTACGGCCACGGCGCCGCGGCGCTCTCCGGCCTGGCCGAGCGCGAGGACCTGGCCTGGGGCTTCGGCGTTTCCTCGGTGGAGGAAGGGCTGGCGCTGCGCGCCGCCGGCATAAAAAAGCCGGTGCTGGTGCTGGGCAGCCTTTATCCTTTCGAAAGTTTCGTGGAGGCCATCAACGCCGGCCTGACGGTCACCATAGCCAGCCTTGACGCGGCCCGCCAGGTGAAAGAGGCGGCCGCGCGGCTGGGCAAAAAAGCCGTCTGCCATATAAAGCTCGAGACCGGCATGGGGCGCATAGGCGCGCGCAAGCCGTCCGTGCTGAAGATCTACGACGAGCTCTCGGGCTCCGGCGACGTGTCCGTGGAAGGCCTGTACACGCATCTTTCCAGCGCGGACACCGATCCCGGCTATACGGGCCAGCAGCTCTGCATCTTCAACGAGACGGCCGCCGAACTGGAGGCCCGCGGGGCCAGGGGCCTGGCGCTGCACGCGGCCAACTCCAGCGCCGCGCTGAATTTTCCGGTGAGCCGCCTGGACATGGTGCGCTGCGGCATAGCCGCCTACGGGCTGGCCGAAGGCTTCGCGCCGGCCCTGTCGCTCAGGACGCGGATAGTTTTCATCAAGAACGTGCGCGAAGGCGCGTACGTCAGCTACGACAGGTCGTTCCGGGCCGGCCGCCCCATGCGCATCGCCACCATCCCGGCGGGCTACGGCGACGGCTACCTGCGGCGCTTTTCCAACCGGGCGGATATCCTGGTGGGCGGGCTGCGCTGCCGGGTGCTCGGAAATGTTACCATGGACATGGTGATGGCCGATGTGACCGCGGTAGGCGACGCGGCGGTGGGCTCCGAAGCGGTGCTGCTGGGCCGCCAGGGCGGCGAAGAGATCACGGCGCGTGAGCTGGCGGGCCTGGCCGAGACTATCACTTATGAGATAGTAACGCTGATCACGGCCAGGGTGCCGAGGATTTACGTGGAATGAAACATCCTATCCTTGAAAAGATCGGCCGCGATTTCCTGGGCCTGGCCGAGGCTCTGGGCTCTGCCGCGCTCACGCTCAGGTCCGTGGTCTTCTGGTTCTTCACTTCCAAGTTCGAGCTTATGGAGACCTCCAAGCAGGCGGTCAAGATCGGCGTGGATTCCCTGACCGTTACCGTGCTGACCAGTTTTTTTACCGGCATGGTGCTGGCCCTGCAGATGGGCCGGTCCATGAAAAATCTTTTCAACGAACCTATGTACGTGGGGACCATGGTGGCCTTCACGATGCTCAAGGAGCTGGGGCCGGTGCTGACCTCGGTGGTGGTGGCGGGCCGCGCGGGCGCGGTGGTGACCGCCGAGATAGGCACCATGAAAGTGACGGAGCAGATAGACGCGCTCTACACGCTGGGCACCAATCCCACGCGCTACCTGCTGGTGCCCCGCTATATCGCTTTCATGGTAACGCTGCCGCTGCTCGCGGTTTTCGCCGATTTTCTGGGGATCCTGGGCGGTTGCCTGGTGGCGGTGACGAAACTGGGGGTCTCGCCCACGGTATACATGGACGACATCTTCACCTATCTCGACGTGAGCGACTTCATGCACGGCTTCATTAAAACGTTCTTCTTCGCTTTTATGATAGCCACGGTCTCCTGCTACAAGGGGCTTAACACCAAGGGCGGCGCCGAGGGCGTGGGCAAAGCCACCACCGAGGCCGTGGTGGCCAGCATGGTGCTGGTGCTGGTGATGGATTATTTCATCAGCGCGCTGCTGGTGGCGGTGGGCGTATGATAGAAATTAAAAAACTCAGCAAAGCTTTCGGCGAGAAGCGCATCCTTGCGGATATCTCCGCAGACATCCGGGACGGGGAGCTGTTCAGCGTCATCGGCCCGTCGGGCATGGGCAAGAGCACTTTCATCAAATGCCTGATGCGGCTGCTCAGGCCGGAGAGCGGGCAGATCATCGTGGACGGGGTCGATATCGGTTCGACCATGAGCGAGGTTACGCTGGCGAAGGTGCGGCGCAGCTTCGGCTACCTTTTTCAGGAGGGGGCGCTGTTCGATTCCCTGACCGTGATGGAGAACGTGAGCTTCGGGCTGAAGTATCTCACGGATATCCCGAAAAGCGAGTATCCGCGCATCGTGAAGGAAAAGCTGGCGCTGGTGGGGCTTGAAAAGGTGGAGAACCTGAAGCCTTCGGAGCTGTCGGTGGGCATGAAAAAGCGGGTGTCGCTGGCGCGTTCGATAGCGTTCGAGCCGAAGTACATGCTTTACGATGAGCCTACCACGGGGCTGGACCCGGTCACTACCGGGATGGTGAAGGACCTGATCACGGACATGCGGGCCAAGCTCAACATCACTTCCATCGTGGTTACTCACGACCTGAACCTGGCGCTGGAGATCTCCAGCCGGGTGGCCATGCTTTTTAACGGCGCGTTCGTGGAGGTGGCGGAGCCGGACGCGTTCCGCTGTTCCGCCAACGCCACCGTGCGCCAGTTCATGGAGATCTCCCATCTCCCCAACCCCTGCGATCCCGAAGACGTTCAGAAAATGAACGGCCATAACGGGAAGTAACCCACTATCCTATCCTCCGCTTTTTGCTGGGAAAAGAGCGCCAAAATTGCTATTTTATAGACTTGCGGATAATATAGATATCATTATTCGCCAAGATTATCTATTTGTACTGTTTTCAGCGCTCGGGAAAATATGAACGGCGAGACAAAAGTCGGGTTGTTCGTTCTGGTGGGCTCCGTGCTTTTCGGCGCCGCCATCTTCCTGCTGGGCGATTATTCCTTCCAGAAGTTCTATCCCGTCTATGCCGAATTCACCGACGTGGCCGGCCTGCCGGACAAGGCCATCGTCAAGCTGTCGGGCGTGGAAGTGGGCAAGATAAAGACCATCTCCCTTAAGGACGAAAAAGTGATAGTAGAGCTGGCCGTCCGCGTGGGCGTGAAGATCTACAGGAACGCCAAGTTCCAGGTAGGCTCCACCAGCATGATAGGCTCCAAGTTCCTGCAGGTGGACCAGGGCTCGCCCGCCGCCGGGGTTTTGGAGGCCGGCGCTACCGTGCACGGCGAGGAAGCCCTGGCGCTGGACCGCGCCATGGCCCGGGCCGTCAACAGCCTGGAAGCCCTGGTGGGCGATATCCGCGGCAACGGCGGCCTCGCCCGCGACCTTAACGCCATCCTCAAGAACCTGCGCGAAGTCACCGCCAACGTCAACGAGATGGTGTCCGCCACGCAGCCCCACGCCGAAAAGATCATGGAGCGCGCCGATTCCATCACCGCCAAGCTCGACGCCATACTTACCAAGACCGACGCCATCGTCAGCAAAATAAACAACGGCGAAGGCGTGGCCGGGGCGCTGGTCTCGGATACCAAGATGAAGGACAACGTTTCCGCCGCCGTCACCAACCTGCGCGACGCCAGCGCCTCCGCGAAGGACGCCCTCGGGCGCATCAGCGGGTTCCGCACCTACCTGGTATGGGATTACAATTACGAGCCGCTGGCCCGCTCCTCCAAGAACAATTTCGGCGTGAGAATTTCCCCGCGCCCCGGCCGCTACTATTACCTGGGCGGCGCCAACATGGTGAACACCAAGGACAAGGCCCGCGGCACCGACTACGAGGTGCGCAATACCGTGGACGCGCAGCTCGGCTGGGAGTTCGACGCCTTCGACCTTTACGCCGGCGTGGTGCGCGGCTCCGGCGGCTCCGGAGTGCGCTGGAAGCCTTTCTACAATAATTCCAAGTGGGACCGCATAAGCGTGCTGGCGGAGGCCTCCGAGTTCACGCGCAACCGCGTTATAAAGCGCGGCGCGAACAGCCGGCATTTTAACGACCCGCGCTATGATGTGGGCGTGAACGTGGCGGTGAACAAATATATCTCCGCGGGCGTGCGCCTCAACGACATGGCGGAGACCAGGCGCGTGAACTACACCACGCGGCTGATCTTCGAGGATAAGGATATCGCCTATCTTTTTGGTTTTGCCACGCTCGGCGCGGCAAAGAAGTAGCCGGCCTGCGCGGCATGTTTAACGCATGAAACTAAGAACTATCTATCGCTGCCAGCAATGCGGCCTGGCTTCCCCGAAGTGGTCCGGCCAGTGCTCCGGCTGCGGCGGCTGGAACACCCTCGTGGAAGAGGCTGAGGAAGTGCTTACCAAAGCCGCCGCCAAAGCCCGCGGCCTTACCGAATTTTCCGAGCCCGCGGTGAAACTGTCCGAGGCCGCCGCGCTCAAGGCCGAGCACGCGCCCACCGGCCTGGCGGAGCTCGACCGCGCGCTGGGCGGCGGCCTGGTGAGCGGGCAGGTGGTGCTGCTGGCGGGCCCGCCCGGCATAGGCAAATCCACGCTGACGCTGGAGACCTGCGCCGCGCTGTCGGCCGGGGCTTACGCAGGGAAAAAAGTCCTTTACGTTTCCGGCGAGGAATCCCTGGCGCAGGTGGGGTCGCGCGCCGAGCGGCTCGGGGCCAGGTCCGAGACCGTCTACCTGATGTCCGAGACGAACCTGGCGCGCATCATCGATGAGTTCCGCCGCCTGAAGCCCGCTTTCCTGGTCATTGATTCGATACAGACCATGTACCATCCCGATTTCGTGGGCAGCCCCGGTTCCGTCGGGCAGATACGGGAGTGCGCCTCCGAGCTTTTAAAGACCGTCAAGGCGGCCGGCACGCCGCTGTTCCTGCTGGGCCACGTCACCAAGGAGGGCTCGCTGGCCGGGCCCAAGGTGCTGGAGCACATAGTGGACACGGTGCTGTACTTCGACGCCGAGAAGAACAACGTCTACCGCGTGCTGCGGCCGCACAAGAACCGCTTCGGCCCCGTGGACGAGACCGGCATTTTCGAGATGACCCCGCGCGGCCTGCGCTCCGTGGCGGACGCCGGGATAATGATGGGCGAGTGCGACCGGGACCGCGCGCTGATAGGCCGCGCTTTCACCGTGGCCTTCGAAGGCGCCCGGCCGATGCTGGCCGAGATACAGGCGCTGGCGGCGAAGTCCTACCTGCCTTACCCGCGCCGCACCGTGACCGGGCTGGACCTCAACCGCGCGCAGCTGCTCATCGCCGCGCTGGAGAAGAACCTCGGCCTGCGCTTCGACGAGATGGACGTCTTCGCGTCGCTGCAGGGCGGCATAAAATTCAAGGATCCCGCGCTGGACCTGGCGTTCTGCGCGGCCCTTATCAGTTCGGCGAAGGACATCGCTCTGCCGCCGGACTGCGTTTTCATCGGTGAAGTGGGCATACTGGCGCAGGTGTCGAGCCCGGGTTTCCTGGACCGGCGCCTTGCGGAAGCGGAACGCCTGGGTTTTAAAACGGCGTTCGTGCCGCGCCTGCCTAAGAAGGACGAGGGCCGTCTCAAGACCCTGCGCCTCGAGGCGGTGCGCGATATGGGCGGGCTTTACGCCGCCCTGGTGAAATTGAAGCCCGCCGGCGTGCCGGCGGGTAAAAACAAGACAGCGGCCGCGTAGCGGCGCACACAAGGAGCTATTATGATAGTTTGGATCTTCAGGGCCGTGGCCATAGCCGGCACGCCTATCCTTACCTGGCTGACAGTTTCCAAGGACCTCAAAGGCGTGGCCCTCGGCGTGCTGATAGGCCTGGTGATAATCGGCATAGAATACGTCTTCGAGAACGTCAGCCTGTTCTCGCTGATCATCGGCATCATAGGCGGCGTAGCGGGCATCATCGTTTCGAAGCTGCTCGACTATACCGTCTTCCAGATAGGCAACCCGGGCTTCAACGACGTCTGGAACACCTATAACCCCATAATCCGCTACGCGCTGGCGCTGCTGGGCATGATAGTGAGCATCCGCAAGATCCCCGAGATGGACGACCTCGACAAGAACATCCTGTCGCTGGGGCGCCGCGGCGGCCGGAACATGAAGGTGCTGGACATTTCCGCCATCCTCGACGGCCGCGTGCTGGACATCTGCGACACGCACTTCATCACCGGCGGCATCATAACGCCGCGCTTCGTGGTGCAGGAGCTGCATTCGCTGGCCGAATCCAACGAGCCCATCAAGCGCGCCAAGGGCCGCCGCGGGCTGGACATCCTGGCGCGGCTGCAGGAATCGCGCGATATCCCGTTCCGCGTGATCGACCGCGACATCAAAGGCAACCAGGACAACCAGATGAAGCTGGTGACCATCGCCAAGGAGCTGGGGGCGGCCATCATCACCACCGACTTCACCATCAACAAGCTGGGCGCCCTTGAGAACCTCACCGTGCTCAACATCAACGACCTCACCATCGCCCTTAAGCCCGTGGTTCTGCCCGGCGAAGAGACGCAGGTGTTCGTGATGAAAGAGGGCAAGGAGAAAGAGCAGGGCGTGGGCTACCTCGACGACGGCACGATGATAGTGATAGAGGACGGCCACAGCTTTATCGGCAAGAAGGTGGACGCGGTGGTGCAGTCCATCCTCCAGACCTCGCAGGGCCGGATAATTTTCACGCGCGTCAGGGGCAAGTCAGAACAGCAGGGCCCCAAGCAGGAATAGCCGGAAGACGTACGTAGCGCTACGGTGATCGCGTGACCAGAAAAGAGACCACACACGGCGGAGCCGAGGCCATCATCCTGGCCGGCGGCTCCGGCACGCGCATGGGCGGCGACAAGCAGTACCTGCCGCTGGCGGGCCGGCCCATGCTGGAATGGACCGTGGAAGCGTTCACCGGCAGCGGGCTTTTTTCGTCGGTGATACTCGCGCTGGGCCCCGAAAATCTTAAAAAGCACGGCGCGGCCTGGGCGCGCGCCGGCGTAAAGACGGTCCCGGCGGGCGCTACCCGCATGGCTTCGCTGAAGAACGCTTTCCGCCTGGTGAGCCCCGGCGCGGCGCTGGTGGCCGTGCACGACGGGGCGAGGCCTTTCGCGGACAGGCAGCTGATAAAGGCGTGCCTGGACCGCGCGGGCGCCGCGGGCGCGGCCGTGCCGGCCGTGCCGCTGAAAGACACCGTAAAAAAAATAGCGGCCGGCGGCGGGGCTTTCGAAGGCACCCTCGACCGGGCGGCCCTGGTGGCGGTGCAGACGCCGCAGTGCTACCGCAGGGAAGTGCTGGAAGCTTTGCTGGCCGCCGCGCGGCCGGGCGTGGATTATACCGACGAATCCCAGCTGCTCGAGAGCCTGGGCGTGAAAGTGGCCGCGGTGCCTTCGAGCTACCGCAATATCAAGGTGACCACTCCCGAAGATCTGCTGATAGCGGAGGCCTTTATGAAGAACGAAAAGAACGTCAGGACCGAGCCGGCCAAAGCCGCACCGGCCAGGCTGTGCCGGGCGGGGTTCGGCTACGACATCCACCGCCTGGTGGAAGGCCGCCCGCTGATACTCGGCGGGGTGAAGATAGATTATCCCAAGGGGCTGCTGGGCCATTCCGACGGCGACGTGGTGCTGCATTCCGTCTGCGACGCGCTGCTGGGTTCCATCTCCGCCGGCGAGATAGGCGTGTATTTCCCGCCCACCGACCTTACGCTCATGGGGATCTCCAGCGTGGAGATAGCCAAAAAAACGCTGGAGGTGCTGGCCGCCAGGAAAGCCGGCATCGTCAACGTGGACATCACCATCCTGGCGGAGGAGCCCAAGCTCAAGCCCTACTACGAAGCTATCCGCGATTCGGTGGCCGGGATCCTGAAAATGGACCGCGCCGACGTCAGCATCAAGGCGAAAAGCCGCGAGGGGCTGGGCGACATCGGCCACGGCGAAGCCATAGTCTGCTACGCCGTAGCCAGCGTGGTGAAATGAACACAATGAAGCTGCTCCCGCCGGCCTGCCTCGCCGCCGCGCTGCTCTGCGCCTGCGCGGCGCCCGGCCCGGGCCCCGAAGCGCCGGCGCGGCCCGCAGGCGCTGCCGTGGTCTTCGAAAGGCGCACCTTCAGGCTTTCCAAGACGCCCGACCCCGACCTGGAAGCGGCGCTGGGGGACGTCCTGTCCGCCGGCTATAACGCCGCGGTGAAGCGCCGCTCCGGCGACAAGCCGCTGGAAACGGGTTTTACCTATTCCATGGCGCCCAAAGGGGCCACCTATCCTTTTTCGGAGATAGAGATCTCCTGCATCATGCAGGAAAAATACGCGCGCGCCAAAGGCCCCGGGCTGTGCGGGGACCTTTTTCAGGAGCTGGACCAGCGGCTGAAGCGCGCCGTGGCAAGGACAGGCAGGTAAATACGGGGCGGCAGCAACAGACCGCGCCCGGAGCTATTTATGGAACTTAAACTCTACAACACGCTGACCCGGAGCAAAGAGCTCTTCAAACCCCTCAAGCCCATGACCGCGGGCATCTACACCTGCGGCCCTACGGTCTACAATTACGCGCATATCGGCAACATGCGCACCTATATTTTCGAGGACGGCCTGGTGCGCGCGCTGAAGTTCCTGGGCTACGGCGTAAAGCGCGTGATGAACATCACCGACGTGGGGCACCTGGTCTCCGACGCCGACGACGGCGAGGATAAAATGGAAGTAGGGGCCAAGCGCGAGGGGAAGTCGGCCTGGGACATAGCGAAATTCTATACCGAGGCATTTTTCAGGGATTACAAGGCGCTCAACTGCCTGCTGCCGGACATCACCTGCCCCGCCACGGAATACATCAAAGAGATGATCGACCTGCTGCTGGCGCTGGAGAAAAAAGGCTTTACCTACCGCATCAACGACGGCATTTATTTCGACACCGCGAAGCTGCCGGATTACGGCAAGCTGGCCGGCAAAAGCCACATAGAGGGTATCCGGGAAGGGGCGCGGGTGGAGGCCAATGCCGAGAAGCGCGGCGCCGCCGACTTCGCCCTCTGGAAATTCTCCTCGCCGGAAGAACAGCGCCAGATGGAATGGGATTCCCCCTGGGGCAAAGGTTTCCCCGGCTGGCACATGGAGTGCTCGGCCATGGCCATGAAACACCTGGGCGAGACCATCGACATCCATTGCGGCGGCGAGGACCACGTGGCCATCCATCACACCAACGAGATAGCCCAGTCGGAGGCCGCCACCGGCAAGACCTTCGCCAATTACTGGCTGCACGCCCGGTTCCTGATAATGAGCGACTCCGGCAAGATGTCCAAGTCGGCCGGCGGCTTCCTGACCACCGCCACGCTCATGGAAAAAGGCTATGATCCGCTGGCCTACCGCTATTTCTGCTTCTCCGCCCATTACCGCAAGCAGCTGGAATTCAGCTGGGAATCCATAGACACCGCGGCTAAAAATCTGGAGGCCCTGCGCGCCACTATCGCCAGGCTGAAGGAGGAGGCGCAGGCCCCCGCGGCGAACATGGGCAAGGATGCCGGGTGCCGCGGGTTTTACGATGATTTTGCCGAAGCGCTGGCCGACGATCTTAACATGCCGCAGGCGCTGGCGGTCCTCTGGGGCGCCCTGCGCAGCCCGTACGGGGCGGCCGAACGGCGGGAGTTCGCGCTGAAAGCGGACGAGGTGCTGGGGCTGGACCTGGACCGGGCCCCGGCGCAGGAGCCGCTGCCGGCCGAACTGGCCGCGCTGATAACGGAGCGGGAAGCCGCCCGCAAGGCCAGGGATTTTAAACGCTCCGACGAGCTGCGCAAGGAGCTTTCCGCCAAGGGCGTGCTGATAGAGGACACGTCCTCCGGCACCAAGTGGAAGTTCTCGCGCGGATGAGGAGCTTCTTCGCCGCTCTGCTGCTGCTGTCCGGCCTCTGCACCCGGCCGCTGCCGGCGCAGGAGGTCTCGTCGAAAACGTACGTTCTGAAGGACGGCTCGTCGCTGGCCTACGCAAGGCCCGCCTTCTGGCGCACCCTGGGCTCGGGCCCCGCCGACATCGGCCTTTTCCTGAAAGACAGTTTTAAAAAAAAGAACCTGCCCTGGCTGGCCGCGGTGGGCGCCTCCACGCTGGTGCTGATAGAGTACGACCAGAAGCTGTACAACAACGCGCGCCGCGCCGGGAAGAAGCTGCGTATCTCGAGCGTAGACAAAACCCGCGCCTACCTGAAGCTGGGCGGAGTTCCGGTTTTCCGCGGCCCGTCCGACCTGGGCTCGGCGCTGTATTTCCTCGGCGACGGCTGGATCAACATAGGGCTGTTCGGCTATTTCAAGACGGAGGGCTGGCTGGGCGGCGACTGGCGGGCCTCGCAGACCGGCAACCAGCTGGCCGAGGGGCTGATAGCCACCGGGCTGGTCACGGAAGTTATGAAGAATATCACCGGGCGCGAAACCCCGTCGGCCGCCTCGGCCCCGCGCGGGGTATGGCGCATGTTTCCGGGACTGAAGCAGTACATGGCTCACAGGACCCGCTACGACGCGTTCCCTTCGGGCCATCTAGCCACAGGCGTAATGACCGTCACCGTGATAGCCGGGAATTATCCGGACAATAAATACGTGAAGCCGATAGGCTATACGCTGCTGGGCGGCCTGTGCTTCCAGATGATGAACAACGGCGTGCACTGGGCCAGCGACTACCCTTTGGGCATAGCGGTGGGCTACGGCCTGGGAAAAGCCATAACCTCCGGCGGCCGCACGGCGGCTAAGCGTTCCGGCCCGGCCGCGCCAACGGCTTTGAAGCTGGCCCCTTACCTGGGCCCCGAAGGCGAGCCCGGCGCGATGCTGGCTTATAGGTTTTAATTCCGGCCGCTTACTTCTGTTTGCAGAGCAGCAGCGTGATGACGGCGAACACCTTCGCGTCGTCCATCATGTAGTCTATCAGCGTGCTCTCGTTGGGCATATGGGCGGAATCGTTTAGGCGCGAGTACACCACGGCCGGCAGGTTGAGCCGGCGGAAGAAGGCCGCCACGGTGCCGCCGCCGATGCCGTAGGCGCGGGGCTTCACGCCCAGCACTTCCTTTATCGCTTTCTTGAGCGCCAGCACCAGGGCGCATTTCGGGTCGGTGGGGGGCGCTGCCTGCGCTTCCTGCTGCGGCTCGAAGGCGATCTTTACGCCGTATTTTGCCTCCACTTCGTCCGCCACGCGGCGCATCTCGGCCTTCACTTCGCCGAGCTGGTACACCGGCATCACGCGGCAGTCCATGTAGAACACATCCTCGCCGGGCAGCGTGTTGACGTTGGGCACGTTGTTCTCTTTCTTGGTCGGTTCGAACGTGCTGATCGGCGGCTCGTAGAGGCGGTCTTTCTTGGGGAACTTCCTGTAAAGCTTCTGGTAGCGGGTGATGAGGTCGCTGGCCGCCCTGAAGGCGTTGATGCCCAGCTCCGGGCGGCTGGCGTGGCACTGCTTGCCCTTCGTTATGACCTTCATCCACATGATGGACTTCTCGGCCACCTCGATCAGCGAGCCGTCCTCGCAGCCGGAGTCCGGCACGAAGAAAACGTCCTGCTTGCCGAAGATCTGCGGATGCTTTTCCGAGATGTAGTCGGCGCCGTAGCCGGAGCCGGTCTCCTCGTCGGCGCAGAACAGCAGCGCTATGTCGTACTCGGGGCGGTAGTCGAGCTCCATCATCGCCTTCACGAGGAGGATGCTGGAGACGGTGGCCTGCTGGTTGTCCTCCACGCCGCGGCCGGTGAGCTTGCGGCCGTCCACGACCAGCTTATAGGGGTCGCTGTGCCACATCTTCAGGTCGCCGGGGGGGACGATGTCCAGATGGCTCATGAACCAGATGGTCCTGGCCGAACTTTTGCCCTTGTAGCGGGCTATCACGTTCGGGCGGATGCCGTTCTTAGCCTCGGCCTGCGGGGCGTTTATCCACTCGATGGAATCGAACTTGAGCTTCTTCAGCTCGCCCTCGAGCCATTTGGCCTTGTCGTATTCGCCTTCCCCGCCGCTGGAGGGGGCCAGCGCCGGTATGGCCGTGAGCCCGCGCTGCAGCTCGATGGCGTAAGCTTCGTAGGATCCGATTTTTTTCAAGATCTGTTCTTTCATGGGGTTCTCCTTGGACCGCCCGCGGCTGATAAGAGTATAACTAATTCGTAAATTGCCGGCAAAGCCGGCCGGAAGACGCCGCCGGTTTTGGTATAATTCCTGTCGGGAACCCGGTTGCGGCGCGCGGAGAGGCGCGGAACGGCTATGTTCGAAATAATAAGACGGCTGACCGATACCACGGCAAAAAGTATGACCGCGGCCGTTCTGCTGGTTATCGTTGTCGGCTGCGCCGACTACTTTACCGGTTATGAAATAGCCGTTTCCTTCTTTTACCTGATACCTGTACTGCTGGTTACCTGGCGCGTTGGCCTGCTCCACGGCCTGGCGGTCTCCTTCCTGAGCGCCCTGGCGTGGTTCGTCAGCGACTACGGGTTTACCGGGCGCGTCTACGCGCACCCGCTCATCCCTTATTGGAACGCCCTGGTGGGGCTGGCTTTTTTTATAGTCTCCGTTCTTCTGCTCAGCCGCATAAGAACGCTGCTTCAGAAAGAACAGGCCCAGTCGCAGCTGAAATCCTCCCTGCTGCACACCGTAAGCCACGAGTTCAACAACGCCCTTACCGTAATGTCCACCGGTCTTTACCTGCTGAAAGATTCGGAGCCGAAACCAGCCGACACTACCCGCGACAGGCTTTTCCTGATGCTCGGCAACGCCCAGACGCAGATGGCCCTTTACGTGAAGAACATCCTTAACGAGGCCAGGATGGAGCAGGGCAAGTTCAAGCTGGATAAAAAACCGCTGGCCCTGCGCGAGCTGGCGGGGGAATGCGCGGACTCCGTGCGGGAGCTTTTAAAGCAGAAGGATATAACCCTTGAAATAAAAATGCCGGAACTCCCTGTTTTCGTCAGCGCCGATAAGGAAGCCATGGCGCTGGTGCTGAGCAACCTGCTGGGCAACGCTATAAAATACACCCCGCAGAACGGCAGGATAGCCGTGGAGATCTGCCCTACCGGCGAACCGCCCCAAAAAGTCATTTTCTCCGTGGAAGATTCCGGCATAGGCATCTCGCTGGCCGACCTTAAGAAGATAACCGCCGGCTTCTACCGCACCGAGGAAGGAAAAGAGGCCGCGGCCGGGTTCGGCCTGGGCCTCAGGATAGTCAACGAACTGCTGAACCTGCATGAAAGCCGCCTCGAGATCTCCAGCGAAAAGGGAAAAGGTTCCAATTTCTTCTTCGAACTGCCGGCCCTGCCGCCCGAAAAACCATAGTAGCCGGGGCGCCGCCAGGCGGCCCGCGGGCCGGGTTTTCATTGAAACTTGGCTCTAAATTTAATAAATTATAAATAATGGGTCCCCGCCTGCCGGGAGGACCGTCTTTTAGCTTTAGCTATGGAGAACACAATGAGAATACATATCGTCGCGAGAAAAATGAAAATGACCAAGCCCGTGAAGGAATTCATAGAGGCTAAGCTCGAGAAACTTCACGAATTCCTGGAAAATATCGTCTGGGCCCAGGTTATCGTCTCGGTGGAGAAGAAGATCCATACCGCCGAAGTGGTGGTTCACGCCGGGCACCAGACCATGAAGGCGGCCGCCAGCACCGATGAAATGTATTCCGCCATCGACAAAGCGATGGATAAAATAGAGATACAGGTGAAGAAATACAAAGAGCGCTTCACCGACCATCACGCCACCGAAGGCCTGGATATGGGAGAGCTGACCACCCTCGTCGGCCCGGAGATCAAGTTCTCCGTGGTCAAGGACGTCCCGCTCAAGCCCATGAACAAGGAAGAAGCCGTCATCGAGATGGAAAAGCTCGGCTTCAACTTCTGGCTGTACCAGGAGAAAGCCACCAGGCAGATGCAGGTGGTGTTCAAGCGGCTGGACAGCACCTACGGCCTGCTGCAGCCCGTGAAAAAATAACGGACGCCGGTCCATGCCCGAATCTCAAAAGAAAGCGGCGAAGTCGATCACTGTAAAGGAACTGCTTAAGTCCCGGGGGAAGATCCTGGGGCTTAAGACAGTGGCCGGCTCGCGCGATTTCGGGCGCAAGGTGACCGTCAGCGAAATAAACCGGCCGGGCCTGGCCATAGCGGGCCACATGGAGCAGTTCCGCGCCGAGCGCATACAGATAATAGGCCAGGGCGAGTACGCCTACTGCCTCAAGGAGGACCCGCGCACGGTGCTGGCGAACCTCCACAAGATGTTCTCCGCCCCGGAGATCCCCTGCGTCATAGTTACAGGCGGGGTGAAGCCGCTGCCGGTGATCAAGCAGGCCTGCGCCAGGTCGGGCATCCCGCTGCTGGTGACCTCTTTCGACACCTCCACGTTCATCCGCGAGCTCACCATCTACCTCGACGACCAGCTGGCCGCCATCGCCTACGTGCACGGCGTGCTGGTGAACGTCTACGGGCTGGGCGTGCTGATACAGGGCGACTCCGGCGTGGGAAAATCGGAATGCGCGCTGGAGCTCCTCAAGCGCGGCCACATCCTGATAGCCGACGACGTGGTGGAGGTCAAGCGCCGCATCGGCTACATGCTGGTGGGCAATTCACCCAAGAACATAAAACATTACATGGAAGTCCGCGGCCTTGGCATAATAGACGTGGAACTCCTTTTCGGCATCGGCTCCATCCTGGACCAGTCGCTCATAGAGATGCACGTTAAGCTTGAAAGCGTCGCGGGCGGGGTCAACCTCTCCAATTACGACCGCACGGGCCTGCAGTCGAGCGAAGTGGTGATCCTGGACGTGCCGGTGCCCTCGCTGCGCCTGCCGGTGACCCCGGGCCGGAACCTCGCGGTGCTCATAGAAGTCGCCTCGCTCAACCAGCGCCTCAAGAACCAGGGATATTTTACCGCCAAGAAATTCAACGAAAACCTGATACGGGAAATGGGGAATAAGTGACCG
>SESA01000667.1_pt1 | contig 20944 bp, 19 predicted proteins | sample 3171451 | NCBI WGS metagenome assembly SESA01 (sample SAMN06051862, study PRJNA518727) | freshwater metagenome | biome: subpolar coniferous forest; feature: holomictic lake; material: water; isolation source: holomictic Lake 227, 8 m depth | place: Canada: near Kenora, Ontario | collected...
CCGTATGCCTTGTCTTTTGCTCCAGCAGCACAGTTCTTCCTTTCGTTAACCTGCGGATGGCGGAGGGAGTATAATGCCTGACCGTGAACAGATCAAGGTTATAATTGTACCTTATCTCGTATTCCTTCGATAATTCTTCGATAAGTTCAGGGAGTATTTGTTCGTTTGCATCAAGGCAGACCGAAAAACTGATAGCCGAGTTCTGCATCACATTGGCCTTTGCCCTGTATTTTGAAAGGGTCATGAAGATCTGGCTGAGGTTTTCTTCAACGATGAACGAAAAATCCCTGGGAGACATTGAGATCAGAACCTGGTTTTGTTTCCGTATATAAATGGGAAAACTAATCTGCCAGCTGTCGATATTTGTGATCAGCGTACCCGGAGCTCCGGGATTGAGGAAGCTTTTTACATAAAGCCTGATCCCGGCATTTTCAAGCGGTCTGATTGTTTTAGGGTGTATCACAGAAGCCCCGTAATAAGCAAGTTCTATAGCCTCCCGGTATGAGATCGTTGCAAGTTTCCTGGGATTTGAAAACCATTTCGGGTCGGCATTAAGAACACCCGGAACGTCTTTCCAGATGGTCAGCTCTTTTGTTTTCAGAACAAAGGCAAAGATAGCAGCAGTATAATCAGAGCCTTCCCTTCCCAGGGTGGTGGTGTTTCTCTTGTCGTCGCTCCCTATAAAACCCTGGGTGAGGGCTATCCCTGAGGATGAGGAGAAGTATGTGTGTATTGCAAAGCTGATAATTTTACCCGTTTCTTCCCAGTTTACCTTTGCGTCGCGGTAGGTGTTATCGGTTTTAATAAGATCTCTTGCATCCAATAAGCTGCATTCAAGGCCCTGTGAATTAAGGAAATTAAAAAGTATGCATGATGAAAAAAGCTCCCCGTAGCTCACTACCTGGTCATATTCAAAATCATAGGACTTTTTGTTTTTATCATACAGATGTCCCTTGCGTATATAACCCCTTAGCATGTTGAACAATGAATCAAGTTCACCGTACACCATATGGTTTTTATCGGGAAAAAGTTCGTCAACAATCGAGAAATGAGCTTCACGAATGGCATCGAATGATCCAATGAGCTGAATGGGGTCATTCGCAAGATAATGTTTAAGCAGGGTTTCGAGGGCATTGGTGGTTTTTCCCAGGGCCGAAATCACGGCCATGATTCTGTTTTTCCTGTATTTCTTAAGGATATTGCAAACGTTCCTGAACCCTGAAGCCGAGCTCACTGATGCACCCCCGAATTTGAATACCTTGATTTCCATCAGGGCAAAGGTAGGGATTTTGGTCTTATTGGGGATTAGGGATTGGGGATTAGGGATTAGGGCCCCAACCCCTAACCCCTAACCCCTAACCCCTATTCCCACTAATTCCCTATCTTTGCATCTCTTTAAAACCTGAGTTATGAAATTCCAGACCCTTACCGGATTTATTGTTGAGAAGCAGGCTGAATACCCCGGAGCCACCGGGGAACTTACGAGATTATTGAATGATATTGGCACTGCAGCCAAGTTTGTAAACCGGGAAGTCAACCGTGCCGGGCTCGGTGATGTCATGGGCTATGCAGGTGAGATCAATGTGCAGGGTGAAGAACAGAAAAAGCTTGACGTATTTGCAAACGAGCAGTTTATTGCGGCTTTGCAGGATGGCGGACAATGCTGTGCCATTGGTTCTGAAGAGAACGAAGAGATCATTATTCTCGACAATGCCCATTCCAGGAATGCAAAGTACGTTGTGGCCATTGATCCGCTTGATGGCAGTTCAAACATTGAAAGCAATGTCTCTATTGGCACTCTCTTTTCGGTATATCTCAGGAGGACAGTAAGGGGAAATGCCACAATTGAAGATTTTCTGCAACCTGGCCGGAACCTGGTTGCCGCAGGCTATGTGCTGTATGGTTCTTCAACCGTCCTGGTATACACAACCGGTTACGGAGTCAACGGGTTTACACTCGAACCTTCGGTCGGTTCATTCATCCTCAGCCATCCGGATATGAAATATCCCAAAGGCGGAAACATTTACTCAATAAATGAAGCAAACTACATCTATTTCCCCGAGGGTGTGAAACAATATGTTCGTTACTGCCAGGAAGATGATAACACCACTTCAAGGCCTTATTCTACAAGATATATCGGATCGATGGTTGCCGATTTTCACCGCAACCTCATCAGGGGAGGGATTTTCATCTATCCGGGAACAACCAAAAGCAAACAAGGGAAACTGCGCCTTCTGTATGAATGTAACCCGGCAGCATTTCTCGCAGAACAGGCTGGCGGCAAGGCTTCCGATGGATTCCGCCGCATGCTCGACATACAGCCGAAAGAACTACATGAGCGTATGCCTTTATTTGTCGGGCCCACGCATATGGTTGATAAAGCGGAAGAATTCATGCAGAAATTTTCTCCCGAATTTCTTCTCAGCTGATTTCTGAGATAATATTTTACTGCAGTGACGCCAGATGACCTCATCGGACAATACCTTAAGGATTCGAGGACCATTGAGGTTTCCGAATCACTTAACCGTGGGTCAAGGTCGCGTTTCAGTTTAAAAGGGCTCATTGGATCATCCAGGGCCTTTGTTTGTGCCTCCATTTTTCAAAAGACTCCCCACGTCCACCTGGCCATTCTCCCCGACAGGGACACCGCCGCATATTTCCTGAACGAACTTGAGCAGATCTTCGGCGAAACCAGCGCAGAATCAGAGAAGAAAAATGTTCTCTTCTTTCCTTCCTCATTTAAAAAAGGAGTTCTTTCAGGGACAAAGGATAACCAGGGTTTGCTGCTCAGGACTGAGGTCCTTAACCGCCTGAACAGCGGCAGAAAAAACTTTTTCATTGTGACTTATCCCGAAGCACTGGCTGAGAAAGTCGTCAACCGGAACTTCCTTGAAAAAAACACGCTCAAGCTTGCAGCCGGGGAGAAGGTGAATATGGATTTTATCCTCGACCTGCTCCTTGAATATGACTTTGAGAGGGCCGATTTTGTTCTGGAGCCGGGGCAGTTTGCTCTCAGGGGCGGACTAATCGATGTGTATTCGTTCAGCAGCGACCATCCTTACAGGATAGAGTTCAGCGGCGACAGCATCGCTTCCATCAGGACATTCGACCCCTCGGTCCAGCTCTCGCTTGATAAAAAGGAAAGTATTACAATTGTTCCTGATATCAGGGTGAACCCTGATAAGAAAACCGGGTATGAGCCTTTGCTCGGTTTTCTTCCCGAAGGTTCAGTAGTATGGCTTGACGATACAGCCTTCTGTGCCGATGAACTGGATAAATTAACGGGATCAGACCTGCTGATGAAGAGCAATGAATTCCTTCCAATGCTTCTTGAGTTTTCGTCGGTGGAATTCGGGAGGCAGTTTTACTTTAAGAACTCCAGGATGCTGAGCTGGAACACTTCTCCACAGCCTTCATTTAATAAGAATTTTGACCTGCTGATGGCAGATCTCAGGGAGCATTCCAGGAAAGGCTACTCCAACCTGATCCTTGCCGACAGTCCCAAGCAGGCCGACCGTCTCAGGACGATTCTTGAGGACCTGGAGGCTGGAAGCGAACATGGTTCGTCGGTGAAACGGGATGCAGGATACGGGATACAGGATGCAGAATACAGGATATCCGATCCCCCCAACCCCCAACCCCCAACCCCTAACCCCCAATCCCTTCCTCACGTCCTTCTCCTCGTCATGCACGAAGGCTTCATCGACCATGACCTGAAAATCCTTTGTTATACCGACCACCAGATCTTTGAGAGGTACCACCATTTTCATCTCCGCGACGGCTACAGCAGCAAAGAAGCCCTTACGCTTAAAGAGATCTACAACCTCAGGCCGGGGGATTATGTGACCCATATCGACCACGGCGTGGGTAGATTCGACGGACTGGAGAAGATCGTAAACAACGGGAAGGAACAGGAAGCCATCCGCCTTATATATAAAAGTGATGATGTGCTCTACGTAAGCATACATTCGCTGCACCGCATCACGAAATACATCGGGAAGGAAGGCACAGCCCCTTCACTGAACAGGCTGGGCTCTGATTCATGGAACAAACTGAAGGCTAAAACCAAAAGCAAGGTCAAGGATATTGCCCGGGATCTTATTAAACTCTATGCCGAAAGGCGCGCCACCAAAGGATTTGCTTTCACCCCAGATACCTACCTGCAGGCCGAGCTTGAAGCATCTTTTATATACGAAGACACACCTGATCAGCTGAAATCGACAGCCGATGTGAAGAAGGATCTTGAAGCAGACTTTCCTATGGACAGGCTGGTATGCGGTGATGTGGGGTTCGGGAAGACCGAGATCGCGATGAGGGCGGCGTTTAAAGTGGTAACTGATTCGAAGCAGGTTGCAGTGCTTGTCCCTACTACAATCCTCGCCCTGCAGCATTATAAAACTTTTTCAGAACGGCTGAAGGATTTTCCCTGCAAGGTTGAGTATATCAACCGCTTCAGAAGCGCAAGAAAGCAAACCGAAATATTGAAAGAACTGGAATCGGGGAAGGTGGATATTATCATCGGGACCCACAGGATCCTGGGGAAAGATATCGTTTTCAAAGACCTCGGGCTGCTGATCGTTGATGAGGAGCAGAAGTTCGGCGTCGCAGCCAAGGAAAAAATGAAACGGCTCAGGGTTAATGTAGATACGCTTACCCTTACAGCCACACCTATTCCGCGCACATTGCAGTTCTCACTGATGGGGGCAAGGGATCTTTCAATCATCAATACACCGCCCCCGAACCGGTTCCCTGTTCAGACCGAGATCCATTCATTTCACGAAGACATCTTCAGGGAGGCGGTGAGCAATGAGCTCAACAGGGGCGGACAGGTTTTTGTGGTGAACACCAGGGTGCAGAACATAGGGGAGGTGGCCGGGATGATACAGAGGCTTGTGCCGGGTGCGGCGGTTGCAGTTGCCCATGGGCAGATGGACGGCCCGAAGCTCGAAAAAGTGATGCTCGACTTCATTGAAGGGGAGTTCGATGTACTGGTAGCCACAACTATTATAGAATCGGGCCTCGACATCCCGAATGTAAATACTATTATTATCAATGATGCCCATCATTACGGGCTCAGCGACCTTCATCAGCTCAGGGGCAGGGTGGGTCGCTCGAATAAGAAAGCATTCTGCTACCTCATAGCACCGCCGATGAGTGTGCTTACTGATGAGGCCAGGAAACGGTTACGGGCCATTGAGGAATTTTCAGAACTCGGAAGCGGTTTCAGCATTGCCATGCGGGACCTTGACATCAGGGGAGCCGGGAATATTCTTGGAGCGGAACAGAGCGGGTTCATTACCGAGATAGGGTACGAGATGTACCAGAAAATTCTTGACGAAGCCCTTACCGAGCTGAAGGAACAGGATTTTGGTGAGCTGTTCAAAGACCTGCCCGAAAGGCCATCGGTGAAGGAATGTGTTATTGAGACGGATATGGAGATCCTCATCCCTGATGCATATGTCACCAACATCACTGAACGATTAAATCTTTATAAAGAACTTGATTCCATTGAAGGCGATAAGGACCTGGCCGATTTCCGTGAGCGGCTTACCGACAGGTTTGGTTCTGTCCCTCCCGAAACTGATGCGCTGCTTCATACTATTCAGCTGAGGAAAGCTGCGAAGAGAGTGGGATTTGAGAAACTGATCCTCCGCAAAGGCAGGATGAATGCCTACTTCCCTTCAAACCCTGAATCAAACTACTACCAGTCCGAAACATTCACAAGGATACTCGAGCTGGTCAAAGATACTGAAGACGCTCTTAAGCTCCGACAGGAAGGGAGCAAGCTTTTCATTTCATTCCGTGAAACTGCCTCTGTTGACCTGGCGCTGTCAAAACTTGAACACCTCGTTGACCGGGTTTTTAATATTGATTGGAAATCACAATAATTCAATAAGATAGACGTTATTTTTGCTGAAGTTGAAAGAGAAAGATCTAAGCCTTCCCCCAAAGGCCTTTCATATAATGCAATGTTGAATTATAAATATTTATTGAAAATTAGTAAATTCGCACAAATTATACCCTGGTGTCAGATAGTCTTGTCATAATTCCGACCTATAACGAGAAAGAGAATATTGAACGGATCATCCGTACGGTATTTTCTTTGCCAAAAGACTTTCATGTACTGATCATCGAAGATAACTCTCCTGATGGAACGGCCCAGATCGTTGCCCGCCTCATAGGAGAGTTCCCGGGTAAGCTTTTCATGGAACAAAGGAAGGGAAAGCTTGGGCTCGGAACGGCATATATTCATGGTTTCCACTGGGCCATCGACAGGAAATACGATTATATTTTCGAGATGGATGCCGACTTTTCGCATAATCCCGAAGACCTGCTGAGGCTTTATGATGCAGCAAAGAACAAAGGTGCCGACCTGGTCATTGGTTCACGATACATTACAGGCGTGAATGTAGTGAACTGGCCAATAGGAAGGGTGCTTATGTCGTATTACGCTTCAGCCTATGTGAGGTTCATCACAGGGATGAAAATATGGGATACCACGGCCGGGTTTAAATGTTACACACGGCCTGTGCTCGAAGCAATTGATTTCGACAATGTTCACTTTACAGGATATGCTTTCCAGATCGAAATGAAGTTCCTTGCCTGGAAGCTTGGCTTTAAAATAGTTGAAGTCCCCATCATCTTCACCGACCGTACCCAGGGCGAATCGAAAATGAGCAAAGGAATCTTCAAGGAAGCTGTTTTTGGAGTTATAACCCTTCGCTTCAAAAGCCTGTTTAAAAAATACAGGCGTAAGAATGCCTGACCTTTTTTCCTTTACTTATCATGGAATCGTATTTTATTCACAATGCCGTCATTGTCAATGAGGGAAAGCAGTTTCCCGGATCATTGCTGATAAAGGATGGCCTGATCGAAGAGATTTTCAGCGGGCCAAGGCCCGAATCTTTTATTTTGTCTGCGGATGTGATCCGTATTGATGCTCACGGGCAGATGCTCATCCCGGGAGTGATCGACGACCAGGTTCACTTCAGGGACCCCGGACTGACCGAAAAAGGGGATTTGCATTCCGAAAGCAGGGCAGCTGTTGCCGGGGGTGTCACGTCCTTTATGGATATGCCCAATACCCTGCCCAAGGCAACAAGCCTCGATATCCTGGAGGATAAATATACTCTTGCTTCAGGGAAATCCCTGGCTAACTATTCCTTTTTCCTGGGTGCAACAAACGACAACCTGGATGAAATTAAAAAAGCCAACCCGGTAAGGATTTGCGGACTTAAAGTCTTTACAGGTGCCTCAACAGGCAATATGCTTGTGAATGATCCGCTGGCGCTTGATGCCATCTTCAGGGAATCACCTGTTATTATTGCAGTTCACAGCGAGGATGAATCCATCATCCAGGCGAATCTCAGGTCATACAAGGAAAAATACGGAGAAGAAATCCCGGTTGAAGCCCATCCACTCATCCGCAGTGAAGAAGCATGTTACAGATCCTCTGAAATGCTGGTGAACCTTGCCCGTAAGCATAATGCCAGGCTTCACCTGCTGCATCTCTCAACGGCAAAGGAACTGGAACTTCTTGATAACACGATCCCCCTTGAGCAAAAACGTATTACCGGGGAGGTCTGCGTGCATCATCTTTGGTTCGACGACAGAGATTATGCCGACCTGGGCTCCAGGATCAAGTGGAACCCGGCCATAAAGACCGAAAAAGACAAACTGGGCCTGATGGAAGGGCTTATAAGCAACAAGATCGATATCATTGCCACCGACCATGCACCCCATCTGCTTAAAGAAAAGGACAATCCTTACACTTCCTGTCCATCGGGAGCCCCCCTTATCCAGCATAGTCTGGTTGCCATGCTGGCTTTCGTGCATATGGGCAAACTTCCGGTAGAAACCGTAATAGAAAAAATGTGCCATGCCCCGGCCGTGCTTTACAGGATCAGGCGCAGAGGGTTTATCCGTAAAGGATATTTTGCTGACCTGGCCCTTGTTGACATGGATTCACCATGGACTGTTGAACCCGAAAATATTTTATATAAATGCGGATGGTCGCCTCTTGAAGGAGTTACTTTCAGATCAAGGGTTAACATGACCTGGGTCAACGGGCGCCTGGTGTTCGATCACGGAAGGTTTGAGGATTCGGTGAAAGGGCAGAGACTGGAATTTGGTAAATAATTTACGAATTACGTTTACGAATTATTTTGTACGATTTACGATGCAGGATACAAGATGCAGGATGCAGGATACAGGATACAGGATACAGGATATTCAGTTACCCAGTTATCTTGCATCCCGGATCTTGCATCTTGCATCCCGCATCCTGCATCCTGAATCCAATTAACAAAAACAGCAAACATATGAAACCAACAATCTCATCCGCACTCGTATTACTGATGTTCCTGACAACATCCTGCAGGTTCCAGCAGAAAGTCATTGAGGAAACGTATCCTGACGGATCACCCAAAAGAGTATGCATTTATAAAGGCAAAGGCGAGAACCGTGAAATGATCAGGGAAACCACTTACTACGAAAACAAGCAGATGCAGATCGATGGTGAATATAAGGATGGTAAGCGCAATGGATACTGGGTTTCGTGGTACATGAATGGGAAAAAATGGAGCGAAGGCACATTCAAATACGGGAAAAGTGATGGCAAGCGTACCACCTACTTTGAGAACGGAAAAATAAGGTATCAGGGTGAATACAAAAACGATGTGAGGGTTGGGAAATGGCAGTTCTATGATGAAAGCGGCAAGCTTCTTGCCGAACAGGATTTCACTCCGAAAAAGAAATAAAAAAAAGGCCCGAAATGATCCGGGCCTTTTTTATAGGTTTATTCAGATTAGTCAACCATGATGACCAGGTACTTTGAATTACTCCAGAAAGCCTTGTAATCGAGGATCTGAAGTGACTGGATGATCTTTTTGTCACCGGTGAATTTGTATGCAGCACTCGGATGGCTTGAAAGGATCTTGGCTTTCTTGCTCAGGATGCTGATCTCGGTAGTTTTACGAATATCGATCTTGGTGAACAGTTCCTTGTTGAAATCAGAAAGTACATCACCTTTCTTAACAACGCCGTTCTTTTTCAGATCTTTGCTTGTACCAATCACGTAATATGCGGTATTGAGCGCTTCTTCCTGGGAGGCAATGGTCTGGGTCTGGTCGTTGAGTTTCTCACCCTGCTGGTTCACCGTCTTGCTCAGGGTGTCGATTTTCAGGGTTGCAGCTTCGAACTTGATGTTCATTTTTGCCAGGCTCCCTCTTAGTTCTTCGATCTCAGCGCTCTTTGAAGCAATATCCTTCTCAAGCCTTGTGACCATCTTCTGCAATTCGTCAACCTTCATATTCGCAGCTTTCAGCTTTTTGCTCAGTTTTGCAAGCTGATCCTTGTTCTTCAGCATCATGCTGTAAATAGTCTGGATATCGGTTTTGATCTGATCCTTTGCGGTCTGTTTCATTTCTCCACCGCGCTCGGTACTTAGATTGATAACATTTTCCTTCATCTTGATCGTATCCAAAGTGCCCTGGATATCGTTGATTGAACGGACGAATTCGTTGATTGCTTCATCCTTTTGCATAGTCTGATTCATCAGGCTGTCGTTGCGTGCCTGCAATTCTTCTGCTTTTTTCTTGGCTTCACGGCCGCAGGAAGCGACGAAAACCGGGATCAGAAGAAGCAAAAAGTACTTTTTCATTTCTTTGAGTTTTTAGGATTTGAGGCAAAATTAGTAATAAATTTACCGGCGAGTCAAGTATTTTATGATTTATTTAGGGTGATGGACAGGATTCCAATGGTAATATTGAAGCCGGGCAAGGAAGCAGCGGTTCTCAGGAGGCATCCCTGGATCTTTTCAGGGGCGGTTGACCGGAAGGTCGGAGAGGTAAACGAAGGAACGGTGGTGGAAGTGTTTTCTTCAGGGAGGCAGTTTCTCGGGACAGGACATTTTATGACCGGATCCATTGCAGTTAAGATTTTTTCCTTTCTGCGGATAACTCCCAACTATGATTTCTGGCTGAGCCGCATCAGGCAGGCCTTCGAACTGAGAAGGCATGTTGGCCTTACCGACAGTCCGATGACAACCGCATACCGCCTGGTATTCAGCGAAGGAGACGAGCTGCCCTCACTCATCATCGACTGGTATAACGGAGTGGCTGTTATTCAGACCCATTCATTGGGTATGCATAACCTCAAACCTGTGCTTGTTGATGTGCTGAAGGAAATCTATGGGGAAAAGCTGGTGGCGGTGTATGATAAAAGCGCAGAAACTATGGCTCGTTCCTCGCAAAATCGTAATGAAGGTCGTAAGGAAGGACGTAAGGGAGATCGTAAAGAAGATCGTAATGAAAACCGTAACGAACTTCGTAACGAAAACCTTCACGATCTTCCTAACGAACTTCCTCACGATCTATTCCTTTACGGCACCTCCGGCCCGGCCGACATCGCCGAGACCAACCATCGGTTTAAAGTTGATTTCGTGAACGGGCAGAAGACGGGTTTCTTTCTCGACCAGAGAAGTAATCGTATGTTTGCCCAGTTCTATGCAAAAAACCGCAGGGTGTTGAACACATTTTGTTACTCTGGTGCATTTTCGGTTTACTGTTTGAAAGGCGGAGCCACCCATGTACATTCGGTCGACAGTTCAAAACAGGCTATCGGCTGGACAAAAGAAAATATGGTCCTTAACGGGCTTGACGAAAGCCGTCACTCCGAAGAAGTCGCCGATGTGAAAGTCTTTCTGAGGGAGACGGACGAGAAATATAACATGATCATACTCGATCCTCCTGCCTTCGCCAAAAGCCACCAGGTATCGAATAATGCCCTTCATGCCTATATTCAGCTGAATGCTGCGGCTATCAGGCACCTGGAGCCGGGCGGACTCCTGTTTACCTTCTCCTGTTCGCAGGCCATCGGAAGGGAAATGTTCCGTTCGGCCCTGCAGTCGGCAGCCATCGAAACCGGCCGGAACCTGAAAATACTTCACCACTTGTCCCAGGCTCCCGATCATCCGGTCAGTATCTATCATCCTGAAGGAGAGTATCTCAAGGGGATGATTCTTTCGGTGGAATAAGATGAATACTCGAATACTCGAATAATCGAATTATGAATTTAGAATGATTGTGTTTTCTGAACTTTCATAATTCAAAATTCGAGTATTCGAGTATTCGAGTATTCAATTTCTTTTCGATATTCGACATTCAAATAATTAACTATGAATTCCATCACCAACCGCTTCCCATCAGACTTCTCCCGACTCTGGGCTCTCGATCCCGGGGCCATCTATCTCAATCATGGGTCTTTCGGAGCCAGCACAAAATTCATTCTCGAAAAACAGAATGAATACAGGGATATGCTCGAGAAACAACCAATGAATTTCCTGGTCCGCCGGCTCGAAGAGCTCATTTTTTCGGCCCGGGAAAAGCTGGCCCGTTTTGTCAGATGCGATACCTCCGACCTTGTCTTTGTTCAGAATGCGACTGCAGGAGTAAATACCGTGTTCAGATCACTCCGTTTCGAGCCGGGAGATGAGATCCTGATCAGCAACCATACCTATTATGCCTGCAGGAAGCTGGTTGAATATATTGCTGAATCAACAGGTGCGGTAGTTAAAGAGGTAAACTTTGATATACCGGTTTCTTCACCCGGCATGATTACCGATGCATGGTTATCCGCAGTCAGTTCAAAAACAAAAATTGCCCTCATTGATCATATCACTTCTGCAACAGCTCTTATTCAGCCTGTTGAGGAGATCGTTAAGGAGTTTGAAAAACGGGGAATTGATACAATGGTCGACGGGGCGCATGCTCCCGGAAGCATTCCGCTCGACCTCAATACCCTTGGGGCGGCGTATTATACAGGAAACTGCCATAAATGGCTTTGTTCGCCCAAGAGCGCAGCAATTCTTCATGTGCGCAAGGATCGTCAGAAGGAGATTGTGCCCCTGATCGTAAGCCATGCAGGGTATAATGCAGTTCCATTCGCAGAACGCTTTTTCTGGCCGGGTACGTTTGATCCAACCCCAATGCTTTGCGCAGCCGATTCCATAGATTATATGGCTTCACTTATGCCCGGAGGTTGGGATGCCATTATGAAACGCAATCATGATGTTTGCATCCGGGCCAGGGATTTCTTTTGCAGGGAACTTGGCTTAACCCCATCCTGTCCCGAAGAAATGAATGCCGGCATGTCGACTATCGAGATTCCCTTCCTGGGAGAAAATAATCCGCCCGATTATAAAAATTGTGATTCAATCCAGGACGAAATATGCCAGGAACATAATCTTGAACTTCCCCTTTGGTACTGGAATGATCCACCCAGGCGAACTACAAGGATTTCGGTGCAGCTTTACAATTCAACTGAACAATATGAGTATGCTGCCCGAATTTTAAAGCAGTATTTACCTTGATCCAGAAGACTCTGCCTCAATCATGCTGGCATGAACATTTTGCCTCATTCCTGGTTTTATAAAAGCATTCCCGGCCTTCGCGGTAAGACAGCCAGGCCAGGGCCAGGGTTCCCGCCTCATCTATATACGGAATTTTTGTAAATTCATAGATTAGGCTGGTGGCAAGAAGGACCAATGACATGTAGATGCAGACTTTCGTGCATTCTGCATCGGCGAGAATGGCTTTTGAATCCAGTTTTTTTCCTGTTACGGTTTTACCCCAGATCAGTAAAAGCATCATCAGCATCGATGCCAGGGAGATGATGATCCCGGCAGCAGTAGTTTCAGGTTTGTGCCCTGTATAGATGTTATATACTACCGTAAGAACCAATCCGGCAACCAGTAAATAAAAGCCTGATCCGGTAATCCACAGGGCGGTTTTCTCGAATTCACCCGCATTGGTGTCCCGGTTGCGCCTTATGCGCAGAACCATAAATGCAACACCAATACCTGAGATTATTTCGATGAAACTGTCCATGCCAAAGCCGAACAGGGCAAGACTCTCATCTGCCAGCCCGAACCAGGAGGAGAAGAGGGTCTCACCGGTCGACAGTATGATGGTGGCGATGGAAAGCAGGAATGCATATGTGTAAAATCGCTTTTGTTCAGGACTGGAGAGTGAGTATGAGTTCATGATGAGCTATAATCGTGGCTGTTGATCCGCAAAAATAAATGAAAAACATACAATCCTCCCTCGTTTCCTTTACTCAAGAGAATAATAGTTTTCAATGCAGTTTTTTATACCACATATACCATGAAAGTGAACGGAGATCGTCAGAAGCCTTTCCCTGTAATTTATCTGCTTCGGCGGTGGTTTTCGGACTCGGGATCATGACATCATCGCCCGGATTCCAATTGGCCGGTGTAAGTATGGTATATTTTTCGGCAGTCTGAAGTGCGATGAGTGTTCTCTTGATCTCATCCAGGTTTCTTCCAATCTGCATGGGATAGAAGAAAACTGCTTCAATCCTGTTTTCCGGAGAAATTATAAATACTCCTCTCACGTCTTTTGTAGAGCTTGTGTAAGAGTGGATCATGCCATATTTTTTAGAGATCTCAAGGTCCTTATCGGCGATCAGCGGGAAATTGATCTTCAAAGCTTCTCTTCCCTTGTAGCGTATAGTTTCAAGCGATTTTACCCATTCTATATGGCTTGAAACGGCATCAGTGGAGATGACCATGATGCGGGTGTTCAGTTTTTCAAAATCATTCTGCATAGCTGCAAGCTCCAGTATTTCGGAACTGCAGACAGCGGTAAAATCAGCAGGGTGGCTGAAAAGGATGGTCCATTTTGAATTGGTATTATCGGGGAAAGTTATATGTCCGGTCGTGGATTCAGCTGCAAAGGAGGGTGCCATTTCTCCGATGAGAGGGATTCTTACAGGCTGTGCGTCCTGGGCAAAATTGCTGTTTATGCCGAGGAAGAATAGGGTGAAAATGATGATTATTGGTTTCATAGTTGTTGTTATTTAGATTAATTTCAAACAAAGGTAATGATAAAAAGGTAAAGTGATACCTCAATAGCAGAATATCTTTAACAGCAAAGAAATCAAGGGTCCTTCAGGCATGAAAAAACTATTCAGCTAAACCGATGCTATGGACTCAACCCTCTTAATGCTGCTGGTTTAGCCTATAGATAGGAATCCCTCATATAGAAAGAAATATAAAAAACAAGTAAATTTGTTGCCCGGGTTAAACCATTATTATTGAATTCTGCTTTACGAAATAAAATCTGATCCCTTGGCATGATCTTGTTTAAGAGTGCCATCCACTAACCCTTCGTTGTTTTTAAACTGGAGGAAACTATATGATAATAAATGCTGTAGCTGAATACTTGCCAACACAAATTGTAACAAACGAAGTTTTTTACGATAAAGTTGGTATTACTGATCACGACATCCTGCAAAAATGCGGAATCAGCCAGAGAAGGCATTGCCGGAATGGTGAGAACACGAACACCATGGCAAAAGAGGCTGTTGAAAAAGCTCTTGACATATTGCCATATCCGATACAGGAGGTTGATCTGATCATCGGTGCAACTTATACACCTTTCGATACAATTGCTACGCTTGCCCACTTTGTGCAGAATCAGTATTCCATCACCGCTGCAAAATGCTTTTCGATAAGTTCTTCCTGTTCTTCATTTATTAATGCAATGGAAATTGCTGATTGCTTTTTTACAAGTAAGAAGGCATCTAAAGCATTAATCGTTATTTCAGAACATAATTCTGCTTACTATAATGCTTTTGATCCCAAATCCGGGTTTCTATGGGGAGACGGGGCAGCGGCTGTTTTTTTAAGCAATCAGCGATATTCAGAAAAGGATATCGAAGTTCTTGATGTGAATACAACCGGCCTGGGGCATATCGGAAAAAGCGTTGATGCGGTATGTTTAAGGCCTTCGAACGGCGGACTGAAGATGCCTTTCGGAAAGGATGTGTTTCATTATGCCTGCACATACATGATAAAGGAGACTGAGCAGATTTTGAAAAGGAACAATCTCCCCTTAAGCGAATTGTCCTGGTTTATTCCTCACCAGGCAAATGCCAGGATCACTGAATATGTGGGGAAACAATTGAAGCTGAATCCATACAGTATTCTTACAAACATTGAACATAATGGGAATACAGGCTCAGCAAGCACTCCGATTGTTTTGTCCCTCAACCAGGATAAATTTCAAAAGAATGACCTGATTGCCATATCAGTGTTTGGCGGAGGCTACTCTTCAGGAGCTATGCTGTTAAAAAAAATGTAAATCCAACTTTAGTTTTATGAAACAGAGAATGTACCAGGTAGATGCCTTTGCCGAAACAGTATTCACCGGCAATCCGGCAGCTGTTTGTCCGCTTGACACCTGGTTAAGCGACGAGATTATGCAGAAGATTGCGATGGAGAACAATCTGGCAGAGACTGCTTTCTTTGTAAAAAAGGATGAGATTTACGAGCTCAGGTGGTTTACGCCAAAAGTTGAAGTGGACTTATGTGGCCATGCAACCCTTGCAGCCGCCTATGTCCTCTTTAATCACGAGAACTTCAATGAAAAAGTGGTTCGGTTCTATTCTCCCAGGAGCGGGGAACTTACCGTTACAAAAAACGGTGATTTGCTGACGTTAAATTTTCCTGCCGATGTCTATCAGCAAATCGGTTTGTCAGACGAAATAAGAGATGCCTTTAACAAGATGCCACTGTCAGCTTATAAAGGCAAAACAGATTACCTGCTCGTGTTTGATAAAGAGGATGATATTAAAACCCTGGTTCCCGGGTTTGATGCAATTGCCCGTTTGGGCGGACGCGGCCTTATCGCGACGGCTAAAGGAGATACGGTTGATTTTGTGTCGAGATTTTTTGCTCCTCAGTCTGGTGTTTATGAAGATCCCGTGACCGGTTCTGCCCATACAACCCTGGTGCCTTATTGGCATTCCAGGCTTTGCAAGTCAGAAATGACAGCCATCCAGCTTTCACAGCGCAAAGGGTATCTGCAGTGCAAGTACCTGAACGATCGGGTTGAAATCAGCGGGCAGGGAAAATTATACCTCGTGGGCGAGATTTTTGTCGATTAGATTATTCCACTTGCTGTTCAGAAGGGTAACTTAATATATGAAATTGTGAAATGCTAATGTGTAAGATTTAATGAGTGGATTCCTAATAGATTCTTAGAAGTTCCTGCAATGATTCCAACCACCCCGCAAACAAGTACAGGAACCCCAATGGCCGGTACGAGCCAGGATGCGGTGGTTCGTCCTTTTGCCTTTATATATACTTCCGCGTTTTGAATTTTGGAAAAAGCAATTTTAATGTTCCCACTGTCGCATTGTTCAGGAATGACAGAATCCGCCACAAAAAGGTGAACTTCTTCAAGCACATAGGTTTCATTTGGGTTACGGTTTTTAATGTACCTGTTCCCACCCGTTGGTTTTGTAGTCAGAAATTTGTACCTGTTTTCTGGTAAAACTAATAGTTTGCCATACAGTGTACTGTCAGAAATAAGTGGGCAGGTAAAATGCCACGCTTTATCTCTCTGGTGGATAATAATATACTTGTTCAGTGAGCTATACTGTTTAACCTCTTGAGGTGTAACTGTTTTTACTGTTTGCACTTTATAATAGTATTTGCACCCCTGAAGAGAGGCCAGAAGAACCATTGCAACTGCAATGCTGAGGGCTTGCCTTATTTTTGGGTTCAAACTGTTACGTTTCATAATGATATAATGTTGATTCTCCAACAAATCTATAGCGGCAGGAAGAGCAATCAAAATTGGTTTTGCAATGACAGCGATGTTTCCTGCAAAAAATCCGAACTCAGTGAGCGGAACGAGGGTGAATTGGCAATATTTGCAGAATCAAACCGGAAATCCAGATTTCTTGCAGGAAATAAGAAATTACATTTTATTGGTACTTCCACTTTAAAAAAAATCATTCATTTTAAATATTGATCTTTTAAGGAAATAAAATTTGCCTTAATGAATGGGAAGAACGAACGGGGCTCCTGTCAAATACCGGTTTATTCTTGTTTTTACCAAAAATTGTCCAATTCTTTTGCATCTGTTGATATGCAGAAAGGCTTGTAATTGATCAGTATGAAAAGATTCAGCAGTAGCATATTATCCGATTATTTCGACGCGGGAGAATTTAGAGGAATACACATGTTAACAGGTTGTGTTGATAACTCTGCAACTTATCAAGTTATTATTAATTGTTAGGTTGTAAATTGCAGGATAATAGTCTTAAACATATTGTTAATTATATATACATCAACGAATGCCGGTACTTGATACTTCTCCAAACGTCATAACATATAAGATTTTGATTGTTGATGACGATCCGAACAATAAAGAAATTCTCTCACTCTATCTGCGATGTTTTAATGTGGAAATCCATACTGCCTCAAATGGTCATGAAGCATTGGACAAAGTAGATCAGATTAATGATTTATCCCTGGTTATAATGGATATCAATATGCCTCTAATGACCGGACTTGAAGCCTGCCGGGAAATGAAGAAATCAAGACCAGATCTTCCTGTAATAATTAATACCGCACATTCGACCGAAGAAGACCATCAAAATATTTTTGAAGCCGGCGCAGACGACTCCCTTTTAAAACCATACAGAAGGGAAGCATTCATATCAGCCCTGAATAGATTTATACCTGTGCGCTCTCCAACAAGATCCAATATAAGATAGAATGACCCAACTCTACTCAACACTAGCGAATATATATCATGAAATGTACCAGCACATTTTTGATTATGATATTGAATATAATTTTTATGATTCAATTTTAAAAAAGAATCATTGTGCAAACATTTTAGAGATTGGTTGTGGTTCAGGAATGCTGGCACGTAGATTTCTGAAAAATGGATACAGTTATCTCGGGTTGGATTTATTCAATGAAATGCTAAACATTGCCAGAAACGAAGTAAAAGCAGATGCTTTCGTGCAATGTGATATGCGGAATCTGAATTTTTCTGAGCAGTTTGATTCAGTATTAATAACTGGACGTTCTCTTGCCTATGTGCTCGAGAATAAAGGAATTATTGATACATTAACTGGTGTTCACAAATCCCTTAAGGAAAACGGATTATTTGTTTTTGGAATTTTTGAGGCGAAGGGTATTTTCAATAATTTAACTGATTTCGAACAAGATATTCAACACAACAACAAACGAATCCGAAGAATTAGCAAATTAAAAATGAACTTTGAAACTGGCTGGACTTATAATTGGTTTGCAAAATATATTATTGAAGAAAATGGCAATGTGGTCGAATATGATGATCTGACAACTTTACGCGCGTTTACAAAAGACGAAATTTTACTTTTTCTAAAATTAACTGACTTTGAAGTAGTTGAGATAATTGAAGCCGAAAAGACGATAACGTTTATTGCCAAAAAAAAATAGCAAACAGACATGTGTGCCTTGAATCTTTCCAATGGCATTTATTGGGTGGTTCTGTCGACATTTACAGGCACTACTGCCAAATCATTAATTGTTAATGATTTAGTTTCTGTTATTGAATAATTTTATACTTTGCCTGACAAGCCATCAGGCAGCTGCTTTCCTAAACCCATATAGGAAACCGGAATTGAAAAAAGAAAAAGGCCTAAAAAACTAACCATGAAATCAAATCTCCTCCTGATCCTTTCCATTTTAGTCTTTTTGTCATGTTCAAAAAATGAAGATAGTGCACCTGCCAATTCGGGAATTCCACTAATTAAAACGATTACCGCTGACTCCAGTGTGATCGGCAGTTATTGGTACGATAACCTGGGAAGAATAACCTGTTCCAGAACGAATCAATCACCTGGCATCGATAGTACCGTGTACGTTTATGGCAAGAATAGCCTTGAGAAAAGAATCTTTAATGGCGGAATACTGATGCAAACGGAATATGGGGTACTTGTGAACGGAAATCTTGTTTCCATGAATGGGATAAAACCGGATTCAAGCAGCTTCTGGAGTATTTATTACACCTATGATGAAAATGGTTTTCTGATCCGTGAAATTCATATGGATAACGATACCACTGAAACCTGGCGTGTTGAATACCATGTGGTGGAAGGTAATGTCATTTCAATGAACAGAAGCAATTACTTTCCTGTTGTCTTCACCTTTGAGTATTACCAGGGAACGACCAACTCACTTGGTTTCCTTGAACAAGGTCCATTTATGGGCAAATACAGTAAAAATCTGATAAAAAAAACAAGGATAACATATTCTTCTGGAACGACGGGTGAAGAAGATTATGCGTATGAATATTACGAAAATGGATGGGTGAGAAAAATGACAGTAAACTTTGCTTCGCAAACTAACGTCTTGTCTTTTACGTATTGGTAAAATCATGAATATTATGAACATGGATTCAGTAAATATTGCAGGTGGTCTCATTATTTTAGTCACCGGACTGATCGCTGTATTGGTCTCAATTTGGAGCAGAAAGAGCAAATCCGTAAAGAAAAGGAACGCATCATCCGCGAACAGCAGCAGCGCATTGAAAATAAGTGATTTTCATAATTATTGACTTGATGTAATAATATTTCATAAAGAATAAGAGTTTTTCATACTTTTGCAATAAGCAATTTTCACAAAACATTATGAAAAATAACAACATTTCGCAAGAGATAAGTGTTTTTCAGGGAAGAACCGTTCCTGAGGAAGGCACAATGGTGGGATATGGGGCTATAATTACTGCATATAAACTTCCAGTGCCTACCCCGATACAACTTGCATTAATCAGCAGGAAACATAGGCAGTACAAAACAGATGGATGGTTGGTTTTTACTACAAGACACCAACCTGAAGATAACTTATACTCCCACCTTGTCTTTGCTTTAAAATATGAAGGGGTTAACATATTAGCATTTAAGAAGCTATTTGAAGCGACACAGCCCAGTATTATCGAAGAATGGATTCGTAAAGAGCCACAGAGCCAGTACGGTCGGAGAATCTGGTTTCTTTATGAATGGCTTATGCAAAAGTCGTTACAGGTTCCCGATCTGCGTGAAGGAAATTACATTCCACTGTTAGATGAAAAGCAACAGTACGCAAGTCCAAAAAGCATCAATTCAAGCCGACACCGAATTAAGAACAACCTGACAGGGAATGTTAACTTTTGTCCACTCATTAGTAAAACCGTTAAACTTGAACGTTATATTGCAGAAAACCTTGCCGATAAAACCAGTATTGCCATTAGCGGAGTGCATAAAGATATATTGATACGTACGTCGGCATTCCTATTACTGAAAGATTCAAAAGCATCCTTTACGATTGAAGGCGAAAATCCCACTCAAAACAGGGCTGTTCGGTGGGGTAAAGCCATCGGTCAGGCAGGAAGTAAACCTCTTAGCAAAGAAGAACTGCTCAGGTTACAACAAATAGTAATTGATGACAACCGATTTGTTCAAATGGGATATCGCACAGAAGGCGGCTTTATTGGCGAACACGACCGTAATACTGGCGAGCCTATTCCCGAACATATCTCTGCCCGATGGCAAGATATTGAAACCCTGATGAGGGGCCTGCTGGAATCTGCCAAGCAAATGGAATCCACATCTTTCAACCCAGTTCTAACGGCATCTCTGATAGCTTTTGGTTTCGTATTTATTCATCCGTTTGTTGATGGAAATGGAAGGCTGCATCGATATTTGATTCATCACATATTAACGACGATGAAATTTACCCCGCAAGGCATTATTTTTCCAGTGTCTGCTGCCATTTTAGAACGCATTTCAGATTACCGAAAAGTATTGGAAACTTATTCGCATCCCATACTAGATTTTATTCAATGGAAGAAGACCCCAAAAAACAATGTGGAAGTCCTGAACGACACCTTAGATTACTATCGATATTTTGATGCCACCGCACAAACTGAATTTTTGTTTGAATGCGTTGATTATACCATCAATACAATCATACCAGATGAAGTATCCTATCTGCAAAAGTACGATGCGATGAAAGTATGGCTGGACGATCGTTTTCAGATGCCAGATAAAACTGTTGCACTGTTAATAAGGTTTTTGGCTCAAAACAATGGCAAGTTCT
>SESA01000668.1_pt1 | contig 20940 bp, 37 predicted proteins | sample 3171451 | NCBI WGS metagenome assembly SESA01 (sample SAMN06051862, study PRJNA518727) | freshwater metagenome | biome: subpolar coniferous forest; feature: holomictic lake; material: water; isolation source: holomictic Lake 227, 8 m depth | place: Canada: near Kenora, Ontario | collected...
CGGTTAATATTGTTAAATCGATTTTTAATAAATCTCAAGAACAAATTAATTCACAAGTTGTGTCACAAGTTCATTCACAAGTTCATTTACAAGTATGGTCACAAGTCGCATCACAAGTTTGGTCACAAGTTGATTTACAAGTTATGTACCAAGTTCAGTCACAAGTTAAGTCACAAGTTGAGTCGCAGGTTTGGTCACAAGTTAATTCACAAATTGGGGAACAAGTTAAGTCACAAGTTGGGTCACAAGTTAGGTCACAAGTTATTTCACAAGTTAGGTCACAAGTTAATTCACAAATCAGGTTACAAGTTGCATCACAAGTTTGGTCACAAGTTAATTCACAAGTTATATCGCAAGTTAAGGAACAAGTTAATTCACAAATTGGGGAACAAGTTAGTTCACAAATTAGGGAACAGGTTGATTTACAAGTATGGTCACAAGTCGCATCACAAGTTAATTCACAAGTTAATTCGCAAGTTGTGTTACAAGTTGAGTCACAAGTTGAGTCACAAGTTGGGTTACAAGTTAGTTCACAAGTTAATTCACAAATTAGGGAACAAGTTGATTTACAAGTTATGTCGCAAGTTTGGTCACAAATTAAGTTAAATATGCAAGAGTTTACTTTTGTGTATCCTTATTTCGACTGCCAATTTTGGGCAGGATGGTTTTCGTTTTACGAATTCTTTAGAAATGAATGCGGTATTAGTTATCCATCAGAATATGATACGTTTAAAAATTGTCAAGACTATGGAATGGTGTTTCCGCTTGATGAATTATGCATTGTCTGTCAACCTCCTACAATAATTAAGAAAAACAATAGTGGCTTGCATTGTGAAAATGGTCCAGCATTATCTTATAATGGAGACAATGAGATTTATGCATTGAATGGAGTAGTTATGAAAAAAGAATATGTAATGACTCCAAGCCACGATATTTCTGGTGAAATGATACTGAAAGAAACCAATACAGAGATGCGGCGGGAATTGCTGAGGAAAGTCGGTGTGGAAAGAGCAATGGATTCATTGCCCCACAAATTACTCGAAAAAAGAGGAAATTATGAATTATATAGTATTGATTTGAGTAATGAAGTTAAAGACGCTCGGTATCTTAAAATGCTTAATCCATCTGTTGGAGTCTGGCATATTGAAGGTATAGAACCGGGAATTTCAACTATTGCCGATGCTCTCAAATGGAGAAACAATAATTGGTATGAAGATGCTGAAATTTTGACGTAGAGCTTGACAATTGCAATTGGTCGGGTCCAAGAATATGACTATTTCCAAAAAATGCAACGAGCAGTAATGGATTAAAATATGATAACACAATTAGTAAAACCGACAAGACTCCCGATGAAAAGAGAATCATATCATTTGGGACTAAGTTACAATGACCATGAAATTGCCGTCCAATCCGATGGCCGAATTGCCGCTTTTGCGTATAATTCTGATAATCATAAAGATGGATGGGTATTCGTAACGATGGAAGATTCTTATGGATTCGCTATATGGGAAGAAGAAGATCATGTTATATGGGAAGAAAAAGATCATATAAGAATGTGGGATGATAAAGTGACAATGGAAGAATGGCTATTGGCAAATATAGATTCAAATCCACATTATAGTTTGATCGAATCATTTGGACCAGATTTTGTAATTGCCGACGACGAAGAAATTCATGCTTATAAATATGGCGGAATCTTGTCTGGAAGAGGTGGATGGTTCGTAGTAAAAAAAGATCAACCAGATAGAATTATTCGTTCAAAACAAATATGGATGAGTTAAAAATTAGAGGTTTACATATTATGAGTAAAATCACCCACTATCTAAAAATTGAATTGCCAGATAATCTTTCCGAGACGACTATCGAACGACTAAGACAAGATGTAGAGAATTATTTGGAATCTACTATTTTGTATTATCTCACGGATAATGAATATAAACCAAGTGAAGTAAAAACCATTGTCGTTGGTTCTAATTGATTATAAGGTTGACGGCGACAGATAAATGTGGTAATATATTAAGCGTCAACAACCCCTACCCTAAAGGGATAGGGGCTTGTAATACTTCTCTACTAGCAGAAGATTTACATACGATTGGCGAATTGACTGTCGCCTGCCATACATAATAATTTCTTATTGAGCATGGGTGTTTGGAACGTAATCCTATATTACATGCAGCATTTATATCCGCATGTAATATCTGACCATCTTTTCCGATATACCTACCACCAATTCTTTGACCATCCAATTTTCCGGTTCTATGGTCAATTTGCGAAGTGAACGATGGACTAACTGTTATCACCTGTTTATTAGACAGGAGTGCCTTATAGGTAAGTATTCTTCTCAATTCAAACATAGGAACTTGAGAAATTCTATTTTTATTCTGATACTTATGTTTTTTTACTTTTAATGACTTTAAGTTTTCTAGGACAATCACATCCGCAGTGGTATCTTTAATGATTATATTTGCTAAATGATGCGATAAATTTTTATTTATCTCAGAAGGAGCAGAAAACCCATCTGCTTCAGCGGATGGGATGAATGCGACCCACAATGAAATATATTTACATTTTTCTTGCGTTTTCGTAAATCTACAATATACTTATACTTGATGATAACTAAAAGAATAACCAGAGGATATAGGTTTCAGATTCTTCCAACAGAAGAACAAAAAATATTCTTTGCTAAATCCTTTGGTTGCTCCCGCTTCGTATTCAATTACTTCCTAAATGCCAGAAAAGAATATTACCTGAAAAATGGAAAAGGTATAGGATATAATGACACCGCCAAACTCCTCGTGGAACTTAAAGAAGTTAAAGATACTGAGTGGTTAAATGAAGTAAATAGTCAATCTCTCCAGCAATCATTACGACAACTCGATGTATCTTACCAAAGATTTTTTAAGAAAATCTCTAAGTTTCCGACTTTTAAGTCCAAATATGATAAACAATCGTTCATGGTCCCTCAACATTTCATCCTTGAAAATGGATTATTGACTATTCCCAAAGTAAAACAACCAATCAAAATAAATCAACATAGACCATTTGGAGAAAATCACGAGATTTGTTTCCTCACCATTTCCAAGACGAAAACCAACAAGTATTTCGTATCATTCATTGTTGAAGAAGATTTTACACCGAGATTTAAGAAAATAAATAAAAGTGTAGGTATTGATTTGGGATTGATTGACCTAATGACTTTCTCCGATGGTAAGAAGATTTCCAACCCAAGAATAACAAAGAAATACCGAAAGAAACTGGTATACCAACAACGACAACATTCCAAGAAAACAAAGAAAGGACATAACAGAGAACGAGCAAGAGTTAAGTTAGCAAAAACATACGAAAAGATAACCAATGTAAAAATGGATTACGCTCACAAACTTACTAACGATATTGTTAAAAACCACGACATTATTGTAATGGAGACGTTGTCCATAGTCAGTATGATGAAGGACCACCGGAAGGCAAGGTCAATACAAGAAGTATCTTGGTATGAGATTGTTAGGCAACTCAAATATAAGAGTGAGTGGAACGATAGGAAGTTCATCCAAGTGGATAGATGGTTTCCGTCGTCTAAAACCTGTAATGATTGTGGATACATAAACCAATCATTGAGAGAAGGCGATAGAGAATGGAATTGTCCTATTTGTAATATTCATCACGACAGGGACTATAATGCGTCCCTGAATATATTAAAACAAGGTTTGTGTGGTTTGGGAACCAAATCGCACGATAAACAAAAACGTGGGGAGGCGTTGAGGATTGTATCTGGTAAAACAGAGAGAGTAGTCAAGTCGATGAGCCACGAAACTCAGAAACTAGAGTCAGGCGTGGGAAACCCACCTGCTTTAGCGGGTGGGTAGTTCATTGACATTGGGATTAAACTATAGTAGGATATTGGAAGTGGTCGGAATTCCTCCCCGTCGGGGTTTCCTTCCTCCAAAAAATATGAATAGTGATTATATTTCAAAGTTTATTACCGTAACAAAGGGAATGTGTGGATATTACATTTGTCTTGCGGATGATGCGGGAATAGTTACACGTCTTGAAGACTGGAATTATAATACATTTGATGAATGTGCTATAGAGGCAGAAAAATTAGCAAATGCTTATAATATAAAATATTTAAATTATGGATAAATTGAGAATACCGAAATTTAGAGTATGGAATAAAACACTTGGTAAGTTTTTATGCAGCAATTGTATTACCAATTATTATTTAACATTTGATGGGACAGTATTCACACCATCAGTGTCATCCGATTTAGAAATTATGGAAAAATTGGAAGATGCGATTATCCAACAATATACTAGTCTTTTTGATAAATTTGATAGGGAAATTTGTGAAGGTGATATTGTTAAATTGGATTGGGATGGAAACAAGAGTTTGGCAGAAGTAGTATATTGGAAGAATGGTTTTTATTGTCAAAATATACATAAAAACATATTGGGCGATACAATTTATTTATTTCTGTATTGTGAAATTATCGGCAATATCTATGAAAATCCAGAATTATTGAAAAAATAAGAATTGCAAAAGAATTATTTGAAAAATATTATGAATAGATTAATAAAATTTAGAGTTTTTATTCCACCATTACACGGAACCCGTGGTAGATTTGAATACGCGAAAGATATATCATTATATAATCCGGAAGATTTACAGCAATATGTTGGTCTTTTAGATATAAATGGAAAAGAAATTTTTGAAGGTGATATTTTAACCGGCGTTGTTTCGGATCTTTCATGGGGGTTTACAAAAATAACAGGTAGAATTGAATATAATCCAATAAGAACATCATATGATATAGTTTTTGGTTCGGGGAGAATTTATTTGTGGAAGATGAAAAAAGAAATTGAAATTATCGGCAATATCTATGAAAATCCAGAATTATTGAAAAATTATGAATAGACTAATAAAATTTCGGGCGTGGATCGCAGATGATAAACAGATGGTCTATTCATTTCGGATAAATTCACAAACTGGAAAATTTGTAACACTTGGGAATGATGGGAAGTGGATTGACGCCGACTTTCCTATTATGCAATATAGTGGATTTGACGATAAATCAAAAAAGGAAATTTATGAGGGTGATATTATCAAATTCAAGTATTTTGTTGGAGATTTTACGTGGGAATTTATGTCAGAGGAGGAAGCGAAATCTCAAAGCGAAATGGTTGGTAAGCAATATACAGGAGTAATTCAATGTAATCTAACATCGGTGAATTTGGATATTATATGTGGAAATACTAATAGTACTCATATGATTTTTCCACTCCTATATGCAACTCATTCAAAAGTTATCGGTAATATTTTCCAAAATCCCGAATTATTAAAATAAATATGCATCTAAAATATAGAGTGTGGAGTATTGAGGAAAAATCATGGCGAGATTATTTCTATGTTGATATTATTCCGTGGCCTTTAATATATAGCGATAACGAAAATTATATCATTCAACAATATATCGGTATCAAAGATAAATGCAAAAAACAAATATTTGAAGGTGATATTGTACATTTTAATGATTCCGAGATTAGTAATAAACCGTGTATAGGTGATTTTGAAGTGTATTATGAAACAGATTTAACTTTAGTGTCTGCTCCGAGTTTCATATTATTCAATAGTAGGGGGGCTGTTTTAAGTATGCTTGGCGATATAAAGGTTATCGGCAATATAATTGAGAATCCAGAATTGTTAAAATAAAACATAGATAGTTATAGGAATTTATGGGAAGAAGTTATAAAACTAAATTAAGAATACCAATAGAAGGTAATATAGAAACCGAATTTTTTTCTGAGAATGGTAATCTTCTTACCTCAGAAGGAGCAGAAAACCCATCTGCTTTAGCGGATGGGATGAATGCGACCAATAAAATATTTTAAATTATTTTGATGTTTCAGTTAATTCTATGATATGTATTATACGAGAAACAAAATTTCGTATAAATGAATAGACAATATACATATAAATTTAGAATGTATCCAACAAAGGAACAGGAAATATTATTGTCTAAGCATTTTGGAAGTATTCGTTATATATACAATTTTTTCTTAAATAGACGAACTAAATTCTATCTAAATGCAAAGGAAAAACAACTTGCTAAAAAATCATTAAATTATAATGAAATGTCAGCAGAGTTAACAAAACTCAAATCAAACACGGAAACCGAATGGTTAAATGAGTGTAATTCTCAATCACTCCAACATTCTTTAAAACATCTAGAAACTGCTTTTAATCGTTTCTTTAAGAAAAAATCCAAATATCCAAGATTTAAAAGTAGGAGAAATAAACAATCGTTCAGATTACCACAATTTGTTTCTGTAGAAGATGGGAGAATATATTTTCCCAAATTTAAAGAAGGAATAAAAATCGATCAACATCGTAAAATTGAAGGATCAATTGAAAATGCTACTATTAGTCGTAATGTAGCAGGACAATATTTTGCGTGTATTGGTGTTACTAAAAATATTGATATCAAATCAAAATTAGACAATATTGTTGGAATTGACTTGGGAATTAAGTCGTTGGTTATATGCTCCAATGGAATAAGATTTGAGAATATTAAACCACTTAAACAATTAGAAAAATTAGTTAGAGTTAGACAAAAATCGGTTAGTAGGACTGGGAAAAAATCCAATGGAAGAATTGAAGCAAGGTTGAAACTCGGAAAACTCCACATTAAAATTGCCAATATTCGTAGTAATTATTTACATCAAATATCTCACAAGTTAGTGAGCGAAAATCAAACTCTTATACTTGAAGATTTGTCTGTAAAAAATATGATGGGGGATCATAGATATGCTAAATCCATTGGAGATTGTTCTTGGTCAGAATTGGTAAGACAGATATGTTACAAAAGTGAATGGTATGGAAGAAAAGTCATTAAAATTGATAGATATTTTCCATCCAGTAAAACTTGTAGTAATTGTGGATATATTAAAGATGATTTAACTCTTAAAGATAGAGAATGGAATTGTCCAAAATGTAATCATAAACACGATAGAGATTTTAATGCATCTCTAAATATCCTTAGACAAGGATTAAATTTAACAGTCGGAACGACTGGGTTAGCCGTTTGTCCTGATGTAAGACCTATTGGAAACAATGGGCGATTGGTTGGAACGGAAACCCACCTGCTTTAGCGGGTGGGTAGTTCATTTGATATATTGGGAATTGCTGAAAGTTTTGGTGCCTACCAAGGCCAATAAGCCATATTCCAACATCTAATATAAAATATAAATTATGAATGAAAATGAATCTGAATTAATAAAAAATGAATAATAGAGAATTAAAATTTAGAATTTGGAGTGGTATTAAAAGAGATTGGTTATACTCTTGCGTTATTGGAGATAATGGAATACCATTGTTATTGTATGTAGAAGTAAATGAAGATAAGAATATACATAACAGAGTTTATACCACAGAGAATTTAAATCCTGTTATTCAACAATATATCGGACTTTTAGATAAATCCGGTAAAGAGATATATGAGGGAGACATCATAGAAACTCATATTTTTGATGGAGAGACTCTATCGGAATATAAATATGTGTTAATGGTTTATTGGGATGATTTATTTAATCAGTGGTGGGCGAAAGATGAAAACCTTGATCCGTATTTATGCCAACGATTTCCTTTCTATGGTGGTCGATATGAAATTCTATTGGACAAAACTGAAATTGTTGGTAATATATTTGAGAATAAGGATTTGTTGAAATCATCCATATTAGAAAATTAAAAAATGAATAATATAACAAAACTACCAGACGGGTCTGCCTTTTTTGTAGCAAACATTATGTCAAAGGAAGAAGCGATGAAGCTTCCTCTTAAAGATCGGCCTATTTGCTTTAGGATATCATCAGAAATATATCATGCCGTATTTGAATCAATTGGTGAGGCATCTATGTGTTGGAGTCCAAAACCTGTGGGGGAATTTGATTCTTCACGAGCCGCTGATGTTGCGACCAGATTATGTTTTAAAATTGCCAACGAAATTGAAGGCTGAAGGATGTGATCCTAATGAGTTTCCAAAGAAAAAATAACGGTTGATGGAAGAAGTTGTAAAATCTCAAAATCCGATCAAACTAGATAAATATGCAATTAACTATTACCCGGACGTGGAAACCAGTAACTAATATTGTAAGCGAATGCCAAGAATGCCCGTGGTTTGTGTGGGAGAAAGACGGAATTTTTGGAGCCGCGACCATTCCAATGTGCGAGCATCCCAAATACAATGGCGGCGTCATCGACAACGAAATGGTAATCTCCGATTTATGTCTTGAGTCATTTCATTGATTATTTGGTAATTTATACCAAATCATAGAAAACTATACCACAAATATAAAAAATTGTCAAGAAGTGTCACTCTTTTTGCTCTTTGAGATTTCTAAGCAATATATATTACTATGAAAACACCTATATATACAAAAATTGCACAGCGAAACTGGATGGAAAAGCGAAAGAAAGCGGGATATTGCTGGGCTACTTTCTTTACCACCAAGGAGAACGTAGCTAAATTAAAGGAGTTCTACGCCGAACTCAAAAAGTCCAAATGATCCGTTCATCAAAACATACAACAAAATTTGCAAATCCTCTCAAACTAAAGAGGTTGTCCAGATTCGTTGACGAATACAGGCGAGTTGGCCAGATCATTATCGATACTATCTGGGCCAACGGTTTTGACAGCTTTATTCCATTAAAGGATCAACTTAATTGCCCAAAATACATTGACTACAATCGGTTTGACGTGGAAACAGACATTTCCCCAAGAGCAATGAGTTCGCTCACAACCCAAATATGTGCTGCCCTATCAGCATCCACAAAAAAACGAAAGAAACTTCTATATACAAAATCCAAACTAATCGATGAAAATATACCAACAAAATCTATCAATAGACTGTTGACAAAATACATAATCGTAAAACCAGACTGCCGTTACATGAATCCAGAACTTAGTTCCAAATGTAGCGACATCGAATCTGGAAAATCCTTCGACTACTTTCTACGAATAAAATGTATCGGTAAATTTTATGGTCACATAAAAATTCCACTAAAACATACCAAAATGAGCCTAAAATGGCTCAAATCAGGAAAACCACTCACATCATATTCTGTAACTACATCTTCTATTACACTGAGGTTTGAAATTAAACCTTCACGCACAACCATTGGAACAAAGGTTATTGGTGTTGATCAAGGGATGAAAGACGTTGCTACTTGTTCCGATTCCCAAACGACCCCCAAAACCGATGCTCATGGACACTCGCTTGAATTTATAATAAACAAACTGTCAAGAAAAAAGAGGGGTAGCAGAGCCTTTGAAAAAACACAGTCTCACAGAAAAAATTTTATTAATTGGTCAATCAACCAATTAAATTTTAATGACGCCAAAGAAATTCGATTGGAAAAAATATGGAACATTGGCTACAAAAATCGAACGTCAAGAAAGCTTTCACATTGGACAAACACGTTGATTAGAGATAAGATTATTGGAAAATGCGAAGAACTGGAGGTTCCAGTCATCGAGCAGGATTCCACTTATCGTTCCCAACGTTGTTTTAATTGCGGATTGGTACGAAAAGCCAATCGAAAAGGTAAATTATACAAATGTAAGAAATGTGGGTATGAGGCGGATGCTGATTTCAATGCAAGCCTGAACCATAGTATTGATTTGCCTGATATCGATTGGCGGTTTCGTGGTAAAGGACACAATCTAGGCAAGGGGTTCCGATGGACTCCTACCGGATTGTTCAACCTTGACGGATCGGAGCTTAGAGTCCCGGTTTCCAACAAACAAGGATAATTTTCTATAAATTATCTAACTCCTGAAAGACCACAATCTTCCTAGTGATAAGTAAAAAGACAAAATAAATATGAATAAAACGGATACTGAATTAGATAAATGGAAGGATGTTGCGAAAAAATTGAATTTAGCCTTGATTCATTGTTTTTCTTGGATTGGCTGTGATGAATGTCCCGGAACGAAATATTGTGGAAAATGCTTGGCTCAACTTGATATAATGAAAGATGCTGTAGAAGAATATTATAAATTGACAAAATAATGACTAACAAAAGTCAATTATATAAAAAACAAGTTAGGTGTAAATACTGTAATAGGTTAAATGATATTGATATCAAAAGAATTGATATGATATCTCCAAAGAAAACAGGCGGAACAATGGATTGTAAATTTTGTGGAAAATTTTCTGGATTTGTAATTAATGATGGTGACATGTGGTTTGGAATTGGATATATAAAATAACAAAATTATGATTACTGAACGAATATTTAAATTTAGAATATGGAATAAGTTCTTGCTCAAATGGATGGGAGACGAATGGATACCATATAACCAACACATAAATGATATTTTTACATGCAATGAAGATTGTGTTTTCCAACAATATACTGGAATCAAAGATAAATCAAAAAAAGAAATTTATGAAGGCGATATTATCAAGTTCAAATATTTTGTAGGTGACTTTGCATGGGAATCTATGTCTGAAGAGGATGCCAAATATCAAGAAACTATGGTCAATAAACAATATATAGGAGTAATTCATTCCAGTATTGTCCCTGTAAATTTAGATATTATATGTGGAAATCCAGAAAATACCCATATGATATTCCCTCTGCTATATGCATCTAAATCTAAAATTATTGGTAATATCTTTGAAACGCCAGAATTAATGAACTACCCTTCCCTAAATGGTTGACAAATGTCTGGAGATCGGTATAATACTCGTATGATTAAAACATATCCAACATTATATAGTCGTGATTCCATCGGAAATATTAGAATCTGGTGGATTGAGCAATCTGGAAACAAATACCAGATGAACTCTGGTATTAAAGATGGGCAAATTGTAACGAGTGAATATACAACTTGCGAGGGGAAAAATCTCGGCAAGACGAACGAAACTAGCGATATTGAACAAGCCACCGCTGAAATTTTGGCTAAATATAAGAAACAACGAGATACTGGATATTTTGATGAAATTACTGACGTTGATAAAGAAACATTTTTTAGTCCACAATTAGCACATAAATGGGAGGATTATAAAGATGACGTAGATTGGACTAGTGGTGTTTATGTATCGCCGAAAATGGATGGAATGCGAACTGTTATAACTAAAAATGGAGCGGCATCCCGAAATGGTAAGGAATTCAAATCGTTCCCTCATATTTTACGAGAATTAAAGCCGGTTTTTGATAAGTTTCCATTGCTGAGACTGGATGGAGAAGTTTATACCAATAAACTATCCAATGATTTTAATAAAATTATATCATTGGCCAAAAAGACTAAGCCAACATCTCAGGATTTAGTTGAAAGTGAAAAATTCTTGGAATACTGGGTTTTTGATTGCCCATCTTTCAGTGGCGGATTCAATGAACGATATACCGAATTGGTTAAATTCTTCGATGAGAATTTCAAAGACAATAAGTGGATTAAACTGTGCAAACATTCTCTCATTAAAAATAAGAGTGATATTGAATTTCATCTAAATGATTACATAAATCAGGGGTTTGAAGGATTGATGGTAAATACATTTAATGGTAAATATCTCCAGAAACGAAGCAAAGAATTACTAAAATACAAAATCTTTCAGACTGAGGAGTTTGAAGTGATCAATATTACCGAAGGAATTGGAAATCGTAGTGGTTGTATGGGATATGCCACGGTCAAATTAAATAATGGTAAAACCTGTGATAGTTCTGCCCGTGGCAATTTTGAACAATATAAAGAAATCTTGGAAAATAAAGATAAGTATATTGGAACAATGGCTACTATACGATTTCAGGGATATACACCAGATGGGATTTTGCGATTTCCAGTCATTATTGAATGGAATCGAGAAGATTGTTAGAAGTCGGTCAACAAAAATAGTTAAACATAAAATATAATTGAAAGGAAAATATGAACGAAACATATACTATCTGTATTACAGGAAAATTGAACAATCCAAAGTCGGTGTATAAAAAAATGATTGAAGAAAATGGGCATGTTTATGCTGATACATTTTGTAACTCCGTAACACATGTGGTTGCTGCTGATCCTAACTCTGGATCTTCTAAATTGAAAAAGGCTACTGATCACGGAATTCCCGTCATTTCCGAGGATGAGTTGATTGATCTGTTGGGAAACCAATAAATTCTATTTCGTAGTTGCCAAGAACCTCTATCCTAAAGGGATAGGGGTTTCCGCAACGATAGAAAATATGAAATATCTCGTAATTGATACAGAATCTGGTTCTCGTCATGCAACTTCTACGTTGCTAACCGCATATTTTCTTGTTGTGAATGATGCGTTTCAACATATGGGATGCCTTGATCTTAAACTCAAGCCAGAAGGAGATGATCATTATATTGTAGATGCACAAGGATTAGCAACAAATGGAATAAACATTGTTAATCATGATCATGATGCCATTACTTGCAAACAGGCAAAACCTTTGTTATATGAGTTTCTCAAAATGCATTCAGTATCAGAAAGATTGACGCCATTGGGACATGCCACAAAGGGAGACATTCGACGCATTACCGATAATCTTATTTCTAAAGGATCATGGGACCAATTTTGTACTTATCATTTTATAGATACATCTGTGGTTCTCCAATTCCTTCGTGCTTGTGGTAAAATGCCAGAGGATGAAGATGGTAGTATCCAAGCCCTCGCGGCATATTTTAATATTCCACCTGCAACTTGGCACGTTGCTAAGTTTGACGCAGAAATAACAATGAAAATTTTTCAAAAGATGGTTGAATTGGGTAGATAATATGCAATTAAAATTTACAGAAACCGAAGAACAAAAAATATATGTAACAAGTGACTGGCATTTGAATCATAAACAAGAATTTGTATGGAAATCTCGAGGACATAACTCTATAGAAGAACATAATAAATCAATTTTTAAAATAACAAATGAAATTGTTAGAGAAAATGATATTTTATTTAATCTTGGCGATTTTACACTAAATTCTTCGGTTGGAGAATTTGAGGGATTTCTTTCTCAAATAAAGTGTCAAAATGTATATATGTTATGGGGGAACCATCCGAATAAACATTATAAAGAAATTTATAGACCGCTTATTAAAGGAATTCTCGGAGAAAATTATACTGATAACAGTGAACTATACCCCATACGATATAGAAATATAGTTTATATTGGACATTATGCCGAGGTCATTCTGAATAAACAGATGTTTGTTTTGAGCCATTTTCCATTCATGATATGGCATCACAATCAACAAAGTGTTTGTCTCACAGGGCATTCTCATTCATCTTGCCCGAAAACCAATTCCAAAGGTACATATGGACGCATTCTCGATTGTTCATGGGACGAATTTAAGCGTCCCCTGTCACTGGCAGAAATAAATGCCATTGTAAAGAATAAGACGTATTCTCCAATTGACCATCATGTATGATAACTTGACATTTTGCCCGAACCTGATATAATATAGAATAATAAGCATATGGAATACACACCACCACAGCCAAAACAAGTAGAACCGCCTAAACCAGTATATGAATTGAAAACTGATATTACTGGTAAACCGCCACCTAAACGTGGACCAGTCTTTATTAAAGACTTAAAAGGGAATGAATTGCGAGTTCCATATACACCAAAATCTAATTGTAAGAAATGTTATGGTCGAGGATATATTGGATCCGATCCTCGTACTGGTGGTATTCTGATATGTAAACACTGTTACCCAATGGCTTAAAACTATGCACATATTACTTGATAATTACCTTTGTAAAAAATATCCGAAGATTTTTAGAGACAGAAATGCTCCAATGACAGAGACCTGTATGTGCTGGGGATTTCCGTCAAATGGTTGGTTTTCACTTTTAGACAGTCTTTGTGAGAAAATACAGCATCACATTGACCATCCAGCTTGGGTAGAGAATAAAAAGACAGGCGAATTTGAGGAACCGACGGAACCAACATGTCCGCAAGTTGTAGCTACACAGGTTAAAGAAAAATTTGGTGGACTAAGATTTTATGTTAATGGTGGTGACGAATATACTAGAGCATTGATTGATGAAGCTGAATCTCTTTCTTATAGTATTTGTGAAGAATGTGGTCGTATGGACAATGATGTTGGTAGAAATAGAAGAGGATGGATTCAAACTACTTGTAGAGACCACGCCAGAAATAAAGAAGATTTTAAGCCGAACGGTAATAAAGAATTAGCTAAAATATGGAATATCGTTAAAGAAGATAAGAAAAAAGAAAAAGAGAATCATGATTAAACTGAACCATTTGATAAGGAAAGATATAATATATGAAGGACTAATCCACACGGTTAATATAGATACTACGGCTGATATGTTGGAAAAATGGTCTGGATCAGAAGGGAAATTCATAATAAAAGAAAAGCCCAAGAAACTTCAGATAAACTTTCTACATAATCTTGATGAATCAGAATTAAAACATCTATTAAAATTGATAAATAATTTGGGATGGTTTGTATCGTCCATACTTGTGTCTGAACCAGAAATGAAATGGAAGAAATTTAATTATAATGATTTTATAAAAAATGACTTTAATAGGAAGTGGGCATCATTTCAATTAGAACCAAAGTTTGATATAGAATTGAATATTTATGATTATAATATTGTTTATCACGTATCTCCATCCATAAATAAAGATAAAATATTAAGAATTGGATTAGTTCCAAAATCTAAAGGAAAGATGATGTCACATCCTGATAGAATTTATCTATCTGATAATATTGAGGATATTGTGTCAATAACATTCCAATTTCAGAAAATGTATCCTGATATAGAATTCTCCCTGTTTGAAATAGATTTCAAAGAAGTTCGAAAAAATAATCCTTCTATTCGTCTTTTTGACGATCCAAATTTTGAAGGAGGATTTTTTACACTATCAAATATTCCTCCGCAATTTATCTCAGAAATAGAACAGCACGAATAATAAAAAATGAAAACTCTAACAGAACAATACAAAGAAACAACTGATCGATGTTTAGATGCATTGGAAGATGGTGGATTTGATAATAAAATCCTTATTCTTCTAATTAAAAGTTTAGTTCATGAAAATGAAGAACTCCAGTGTCGGCTTGCCGAGTGTGAAAAAATTCTTGATCGAAATGGATTAAAATAATATCTATTGTAAATATTTTGGGCAATATATATAGAAATATGGCAGAAAACTCCAAAGTTGAAAAAATCGGGTCTGATGAAGCGGACATGGCATTATTTGTAGATTGGTTACATGCTATTGATACACATGACGATATAGATGCCGATGCGTTTTTTGATTATGATCCAAAACGACCCTACAAAGATTATCCTCAAATAGATAGAATATATCTCGAAGGGAAGCGATAATTACTACTATGATTCCCCCCTTAAACGAAGCAACTATTCGGGCAAGTAAATCGCTGCTAACTCCTGAATTTCGTAAGACATTTAAGAAATTGTCAGACAAAATTGTGGAAATTTCTAGATTAAAATATATTAGATGGAGGGAACGAGCCGAAACTCTAAATTTTGAACCTAAATTTGGAAATATATATGTTGTAGAAATAACATATGATATTCATGCTGTTGCCGAAGCAACTGGAGATATTGTGAAATGGCTATGGATAGGCAAATATAATAATTATATAGAAAAGTTGGACTTTTTGCGGGCAAGTAGAAAGAAAAAGTAAATATGAAAAAATTAGTATCTTTATCATTTGTATTAATATTATTAGCAGGATGTACTGTTACTCCTACTCCATATTATGGACCTCCTCCCGTTTATATTGAACCATCTCCTACTGTTATAATTGGACCGCCTATTTTCTACGGCCCTTATTATGGTCCACGAGGGAATGGTTATTACTGGCATCCACAAAATCACTATTATTATCACCGAAGATGAAATGTAACTTTTCAATACTTATTGTATCACCAATTGATGATACAATTACAAAAATATCCGCCGAAATAAAAAATCGCAAGGGAGATATTATCAAAACCAAAGATGGATGGACATTTTCTATACCTTCTCCACTTGGAGTAATAGAAGGCGATGTTACTATTAATGATGGAATTGCCAATATATCAATTACTGACAAACCATTTTTAGTTTCATGCAATACTATCAAATCTCGATTAATCGAATATCTTAACGTGCAATCTTGACAAATGCCGAGAAATCGGTACAATGGTGGTATCGTCAACTACACACGACCCTGAAGGGTCGGTGCTTGCCAGAGTTTAGGTCCGACGATTGGCTTGTTGACGGTAGCCTGTCTTTCAGGTTGCCGAAGGCAACGAGAAAGAGTGTTATCTTGTGTCATTAAAATACGCTCAGGGGAGCAAACTAATTGAATAGCGTTGTATTTCTCGACAAGAAACTATGCTTGATTGATTTTACTGGATAGAAGCAAATTATTTTCTGCTATCCAAACCATATACCAAAGAACTATGTATAATATAACAGAAACTAAAAAGGATGTCAACAGAAATTATTAATTATATTTCGTTGCTCCTCCCCTACCCTAAAGGGATAGGGGTTTCCGCAACGAAAGGAAAATTATGAAGATTAAAGAATTTATCGATAAATATCATTTGCCTGACAATCTCGGTCTTGACCATATTGCAGTAAAACATCCCAAAACAGGACAAAAGATTTACGTTGTTAGCCAATGGTATTCGGGAATATGGTTTCGTAAAACTAAAGGATCTGCTTCTGGTAACGGACAGATGTGGCCTTGCCAATGGAATGCTGGTGTTGAAGAACTGGAAGTCCACAAAGATGCCAAAAAAGAATTGGGCATAAAGAAATAAATATGGAAATTATTCCTCCAACATGGGAATACGACGGAATTCAATTGTGGCAGAATGATTGCTTTAATATATTCCCCCAAATAAAGAGTGGATCAATAGATATGATCCTTGCAGATTTGCCCTACGGCATGACTGCATGTAAATGGGACAGAACACTTCCTCTAAATATTCTATGGAAAGAATACATTCGTATTATCAAGTCCAATGGTGTTATTGTTCTTACGGCTGCTCAGCCATTTACATGGAAATTATGTTCTAGCAATCCTGAATGGTTCAAATATGAATTAATATGGGAAAAACCAAATGGAACAAATCCATTACTTGTTAAAAAGCAACCATTTCGGACACATGAAAATATTTTAGTGTTCTATCAAAAACAACCAACTTATAATCCACAGATGACATATGGTCATAGTAGTTATAGTGGATTCAATGATACCAGTAAATTTATAGGAGAGGTATATAATGGATTTGGCGACGAAGTAAAGAATTTAACTTCAAGACATAAGAACAATCTTGATGGGTCACGATATCCTCGCAGTGTTCAGAAATTCCCTCAAGATCGCAGTGGGCATCCAACTAAAAAACCAACGGAGTTAATGTCATGGCTTATTCGTACTTATACAAATATAGGTGATATAGTAGTCGATAATACAATGGGGGAAGGAACTACTGGCGTAGCTTGTGTGAAAGAAAATAGACGTTTTATTGGAATTGAATTGAATCAAGAATACTTTAATACCGCAGTGTTAAATATTAAAAATTATGGAAAATGAACCGAAACTAATCTTTACTGAAAAATTGCCAGATAAAGAAGGGTTTTACTATTTTACAAATTTTGGGGAACATACACCATGTATACTTGAAGTAATTTATATTGGCGATGAATTGTGGGCACAAGGTGAAGAGTTTACATTTGAAATCAAAAATCTGGATTCTCAGTTGGAATTGACTCTTAAAGAACATGATCCTGATGAATGGTACGAGAACGATGATGGGAAAGAATATAAATATGGCGATGAATTGTGGTGTTATATCCCTAATCCTTGGTTGCCCAGTGGTAAGAAACAATTAAAATCAGATTGTTATTGATATTTTATTATATTTATAGGTATGATATTAACATCTACATTTAAATTATCCGCATTGCTTCTTGAAAGCAGAATTTCTGATTTCGTAAAGAAATATTCCAATGTTCCTCCAGAGATGCAGAAAAAACTCGTGCATGAAGATCCATCTAAAAATAAGAAATATATTGATTGGATGGGAAATGTTGTATCTAAGTGGATAGAAGAAAAGTATATTATTCCAGAACACGGGGATACTGAAGCCAAACTCAATAGCTTAATAAAACATGTTAAACTATTTGATGCACGACTAGCTATGTCTAAAATAAAAGATATTTATGCATTTAAAAATTATGGAGAGTTTTCCGAATTTACAAATAATCTGGAAAATACATTAAGCAAACGTGAAAAAATCGCCCGCGAATCTACTATATTGTATGAAGATGATCGCTTTTATATTATAGCTCCCGAAAGTTTTGAAGCATCTGGTGATTTCTCCGCCAATCAAACAAAATGGTGCGTTGCTGCTAATGAACATCATTGGAATGACTATCGTACAAAAGGTACATTAATATACATTGAAGATGCCAACGGAAAATATCCGTATCATAAACTCGCTATATTTGCAGAAGAAGGTAACGGAAATAACCATAAATATTGGAAGATATTTGATCAAGATGATCATAATGCTAATCACAATATACTCAATGATATTCCAAAGGTAGCAATGTCGGACATTGCGGATTATGTTAACAACGATGAGGAACGAATACAAGAAGATAGACAAGAAAAAGAAGAACAAGAACAAGAAGAGTGGATAACTAAGAGGTGGAATGAACTCTTGAATGATGTTATTAAGTTGATTATTGACCATTATAATGTCGAAAATATTGTCGATGCCGATGAAGTTTTTGAAGCATTGAAAGAATCACTTGGAGAAGAAGCATTAAAAGTTAGGGCTAGAAATATTTTTTACAATTTAGTATCATATAATGGTTGGGAAGATGGAGTTTATGTCGGGCATAATTATGAAAGATTTAAAAGCAGTATTGACGGTGGGTATGAAAATGATGAAATCGATAACTTCCTTTCTAAAGTAGAAGAATATATAATTGATGCTGGCTATTCAGATAAAATTTCACCTATTATTTTAGATGCTATTGGAGAACATGCCTATACTATATTAATTAAAAAAATTAATCTGGATAAAATATTAATGAATGCTATCAAAACTTACAACAACTATATGAATAAAAATCAGGGAACTCTTCCTGATATGGGCAATTCAACAAAAGAACGATTTATACCAACTGATATTTCCAGTATAGTTCGAATGTTCACTCTTGGTGGATATGAAGACATTGGTAATTTTATAAAGAGTTATAGTCGCCAAAAGATATATGAGAGAACTATCCGTCTAAAAGATTTAATCCTCTGTTGACAAGTTATAAATTTCATGATAATATACGAGAACATAAAATTATGAATACAAAAAACACATCAATTGAAAAATGCCCGACGATATTCTTTGATTATCCAGATTCTCAAACGAATAAAATGCGTCCACGATATGTTAAAGCTATCCAGATAAGTGCTGACTATATCAAAGGAAATGAATTAGATTTTCCGGGTTCTTCAAAAGAAGGACAGTTTAAATGCTATCTCCGAAATCGTATTGCTTGTAATCAACCAGTAGTAATTTCCTTCTGATATATGATTAAACACGAAACTATAATTACAGGTACAAAAGACGAACTCAATGACTATTTCAAAACTAATTTTAATTCTTTTCGGCCAAGTAATAAGATGAAACATGGTTCAAAATATGCAACGTCAAAAACCAATCAGGTAGAAGACGCATATGAAAATAATAAAGTAGGTGGATTTACATTTGGTATATTCTTCTATTTCAATATTTCTAACGAAAGGAATGAAATTAAGAGGCAATATTTTTACATACTTGATTGTAAAACCACCAAAGATAGCCCATTAGATGTTAATAAATTGTGTGACAATCTAATAGAAAAATATAAGATTAATACGTGAGAATTTCGTTCTCTATTATAGGAACCGCATTTAAGAATGATGATGCTAAAAAATGTAGTAAATATACTTTTGATGCATTGTGTCTGGTGGCATCTTCCTTAATAGATCAAATAAATGAAAGCAATTATAAACTCACTGATATAATAAGTGGGGGATCTGCCGGTGCAGAATTTGTAGCAGTGAGTTTATTCTTAAATAAGAAAGTTCCCAATCTCAAATTATTCCTTCCTTGTGAATGGGATGATGGAATGTTCCATGATAATGGAATATCTGGAGATATTAAACGAAATCCAGGTAATATAGAAAATCATTATCATAAGAAATTCCAGACGGCAACTGGAATAAATTCATTAAGCCAGATGCAAATTGCAAAATGTGAAGGAGCAGAATTAATACCTGTTCTTAAAGGATTCTATGCCAGAAATGCATTGATAGCCAAATCCGATTTCTTACTTGCTATGACCTTCGGAAATGGACCAGAAGTAAAAGATGGCGGAACTTCTCATTGTGTAAAATGCTATCTCGATAGAGTTAAAAAAGAAGGTATATTTGATAAAAGTTTTCATTATGACATAAATAATGGAACTATTCATGAAGGATGTACTCTATCAGATACATGGAAAAAGGATTTTTCTAAACTTTCTCGGCATTGGCACGGATAAATTATATAAGAATTTTCGATGAAACGACTCCAAGTAACATGCATGGAATGTGGAAAGAAAGAATCTTTTGTAGATGTTAAAGACATTTCTTATGCTAAATGGCACATTATACGTTGGATAATGGCAACTGGTGAACCAGGATGTGTCTGTAAAGATTGTGACTATATTCCAGTAGAAACAATCAACAAAAAAGAAAAATAAAAACCCCTGAGATTTTTCTCAGGGGTTGTGGACGGATTGGTTGATAGTTATTTATTATTTATTCCAGATTTCTGCTTGCGGATATCCCCAGTTAAAATCAACATGATGACTCAAATCAGCAGGAACATTAATCGGTGTAGAATATGTATTTGT
>SESA01000669.1_pt1 | contig 20932 bp, 11 predicted proteins | sample 3171451 | NCBI WGS metagenome assembly SESA01 (sample SAMN06051862, study PRJNA518727) | freshwater metagenome | biome: subpolar coniferous forest; feature: holomictic lake; material: water; isolation source: holomictic Lake 227, 8 m depth | place: Canada: near Kenora, Ontario | collected...
CGTTCCCCACTCAGAAGCGTTGGGGCCCATCACGAAACAGATTGTCGCACCGTCTTTAATCTCGCTATGGCGAAGCCACGCCCGCTCCAGCGGCTTACCGTTGAGCGTGGCGGACTGCACATAGACGTTCTCCTGCGAGGCGTTCACGCCTTCGACCGTAATGGCCTTGCCATTCTCCATCCGGAGCGTCGCCTTCGCGAACAGCGGGCCATTCAGCAGATACAGATCCTGCCCCGCGTTCGGGAAGAAACCCAAGGTCGCGAAAATAAGCCAGGCGCTCATCGCGCCACTGTCTTCGTCGCCAGGAAAATTGTCGCCCGAATAGGCCGTCATATTCTTGCGAACCCAATAGGACGTCAGGTCAGGGCGTCCAGCATAGATGAAACTAAAGGGGGTCATGAAGGAGGGCTCATTGCTGAGGTCGATCAGCCCCGGCGCGTTACCGATCCCGACTACGCCGTCGCGCACCACAAAGATGTGATGCTCGCCGCTCGCCATCGCGTGCTGAAGCTTCTTCACGTAGGCCTCAGCCCCGCCCGATAAGCGGATGAGGCGGCTGAAGTCGTGCGGTACACAATAGGAATAAACCCACGAGGAACCCTCATAGAACGAACGGTCCAGTCCTCCCGGACTGCTCTGCGCCTTGTCTTTCTTTGGATCGTAATCGACCCAGCGTCCATTCATCTCGCGCGGCGCAAGAAAGCCCTTAAACCCGTCACTTTCCAACTCAGGATTCCAGATGTTCGTCCACTGTGTACTGCGCCGGAGATACCGCTTGTAATCCTTCTTCTCCCCCAGCCCCTTTGCCATTTGCGCCACACAGAAATCGTTATAGGCAAACTCCATCGTGCGCGAGCAAAACGTCCCAAAATGATAATTCCGATAAGGCAGCCAACCACGATCATCTGCACGATACGCGGAAGCGCGCTCCGTATCGGCACTGAACTTCAGAATCCCGTAAGCTTTCTGCCAGTCGATCCCAGACACGCCTTTCAGGTAGGTATCGACAAAAACATTGTTGAAGTTATCGCCGCCCTGATTCCGCAGCCAGTCCTGATTCCCATCCGTCTGGTGCCAGGCGTAATACCGCTCGTTCCCTGCCACGAAGGCATCAGCGATCTCCCCGTTGAAACGGAAGCGGTCCATCCACGAGCGCAGGTTGTCCCGCACCATGCTTTCGCTGAGCAGGATGTGCAACGGGAAGAGCGTCTTCCATGTGTCCCAGATGCAGTACTGATCATCCCAGTAGGGCGCGTCGGATTTCCACTTCGAATTGTCGCCCGTGCGGTCACGCGGCATCACGAACGCGCGGTGCAATGCCGAGTAGAAGATCTTCTTCTGTTCTGCCGTCCCCCCTTCGACTGCGATCTTCTGAAGTTTCTTTGCCCACGCCGTATCCGCGTCCGCAACGGTTTTTTCGAAATCAAAGGAGGGTATTTCGCTGTGGAGGAATTTTTTCGCCTGTTCTATACTCAAGAAGGAAACCGCTATTTTGACTAGCACGGGCTTCGACGCCTCCGACTTAAATTTCAGGTAGCAGCCTAAACGGTTCGGCTTGCCGATCTCGCGCTCAGACTTCTGTCCCGCTTTGATCACACCGTCCTTCCACGTGCCGAAGCCAACCACCGACTGATCGAACGCTGCGGCAAAATAGACTTTGAACGGCTCGCCTGACCACCCGCCCCAGTAGTTGCCCCAGCCGCAGACCGTCCGCGCCTGCTCGTCCACCACCACTTCCGCCTCGTCCGCATATCCGGCCTTGAAGCAGTTCGAATCCTTCGGAATATTATGCCCGAGATCAAACACCAGATGCGCGTTGTCCGAATCCGGATAGGTAAAGCGATAGATCACCGCATGGTGCGTCGGCGAAAACTCGCACAGGATGTTGCCCTCCGTAAGCCGCACCTGGTAGCGGCTCGCAGTCGCGACCTCGTCAGCCTTGGCAGAGTCGTGCTCCGTTTCGCCGACCTTCAAACCGATCTGCGGCGAAAGCAGGAACTGCCCGTACTTGCCAGGACCGCCCGTGCCGCTCACGTGCAACTGGCTAAACCCCCTGATTTTCTTATTGGGGTTGTAGCCCGCCGTGTACCCCGCCTCCGTATCCGGACTCGGGTTGACCGAGCCCCACGGAAGCTGAGGACCGACAACGGTGTTGCCGACCCCGCGCACGCCCATCCATGGATTCACGTACGTAGTCAGCGACTCCGCCCCACACAGAAGCGGGAAAACGAGTGTAGCCGCACAGGCCATATTTGGAAAAAGTTTGTTCATCGCCTTACTCCTTTATATCGTCCAGCACTGCCAAGAGCGCATGATAGTTGTCAACCAGAAGACCCTCGTAGCCATGGCAGCCGCCCTTCCAGTCACGCCAGTCGCGTGACATGCCGTTCTCGCCAAACCCTTGAAACTCGCCGCGTGCATACCCTTGCAGCATCGGGTGGAAAATGCGGCGCGCATCTTCTACACGCCCTAACTGGTAGAGCGCCTTGACCGTGTAGTAGGCCCAGCAGCCGGTCGCGCCGCCGTTTTCGTAATATTGAAACCCGTCGCTGCCGTCCTCACGTTTCGGTACGCCGTGTACCTCGGGCGCGGTATCGTGATACACGTAATCCTCACGCTTCACAGGGACGAGGTTGCCTGGCAGTCCGATGTCAAACCGCGTGTAACCGACGTCCTTCATCTTTGCCAGAAGCCGATCCATCACGCTGTTCGCCACCTTGTCATCAAGCAAGCCGAAGGTGACCGCCATGCCCTGCACAAAGGTAAAAGCATAATCGTGCAACTGTCCGTCACTGCTCTTCCAGCCCGCCAGCATGCCCGTAGCGGGATTCAGGAATGTGTGCGCATAAGCCGCACGCAACTTAGCCGCCTTGTCCGCAAAGAACTGCGCGTCAGCGTCATGCTTCAGTTGCTTCGCCAGCTCCGCGAACATCGTTGCCGCGCGATAGGCCAGTGCGTTGCCGAAGGCGTCCTCGTGGCCGAAGTTGATCGTGTCCCACCAGTTCGCTGGACGACGGTAGGACTGGGGCCGGTCGCCGTAGTTCCCTGTGCCAAGATACTCGATCAGACCATTGCCGTTCTTGTCGTCAGCGAACATTTCGCGCCCCCACACGACGAGCTTGTCATAATTGGCCCGACCCCACGCCTCATCGCGCGAGCCCTTCACATAGTTACAGGCGGCGATCAGGAACGACGGCAGTGAGTCGAGCGACCTCCAGGGCGTCTTCCAGGAGATGATGTCCGCCTGACTCGGCGTGCAGCCGTAGCCGATCTGTCCGTAGCCAAGCATGCCGGCGAGATACTGGTCCAAGGTCATGCGCACCAGGTCATTGGCGGTCAGCCCTTCTGCCAGCGGCGGCGTGTGCAGAGCCAGATCCGAATACTCGAAGAGCGTGAAAGCGCACGGGTCGCTCGAAGCATTGTTGGCCAACATTTGCAGGCGCGGATTCACTTGAAAGATATTAAGCCAGTCACGGCGGAAGCCGTCGTACAAGGGGTTTGCCTCGATGCCCGGCAGTTTCGGATAAATCGAGACGACCTCCAGACGATACTCCACGCGAGGTGTCGCGGCTGTCGCGGACGGAAACCCGATGCGCACGCACGCCGGCTTCACGAAACGGCGTGCGTCGTAATCCAGTGTCGTGCCCGGCACGTTGCATGTGATACGCAGCGTCCCCATATCCGGCAGATGCAGGATGCACGGCAGCGCCATCTTGCGCTCGCCCGGCTTCATCAGGCCCAACAATGTCGCGTGGTTCTTTTTCTGGTCGAACGTCAGCGTAAAAGGAAGAACCTCCAGACCCTCAACCGCTTCCGAGCGCAGCACCAGCACGGAGTCAGAGAACTCGGCCGTCCAGATTGTCTTACCGTTGAGTCGGTAGCTCAAACCATTAAGTTCCAGGCCGCCCACTCGGTTGGTCTCGGCCAGCACAGGGTTGTGCTCAAGTCGGCCGCTGCCCAGCGAGTCTACCAAAAAACGGGAAAACGAGAGACTTGTCGGCGACAGCTCGACCGCGAGTTTTTTAGAAACGCCTGCGGCGTCCGTAGCCCCAGCCGCCAGCAGCGACATCACCAGCATCCCCGTACAGTATGTTATCGAATGATTCATCTTATCTGATCTCCTTAAAAGGCATTTAATATAACACCATTACGGCAAAACGTCATGTCGTAATAATTACTACATCCCGTCCGCTCTTTTTCCCGGTTTCGCCTTACTGGCCTGCTCAGGAAAATACTGCTTGATCCGTTCGTTGTGGCGTTGCTGCACGTCGGCGTATTCCGGCTGGCCGGCGAGGTTGCGGAAGCACTCGGGGTCGGTACGCAGATTGTAGAGCTCGTATTCGCCGACCGGCTGTCGCTCAATGTAGGCCCAGTCTTTCGTGTAGACGGCGTGACCGCCACGCGCGTCGTCCGCAAACGCGGCGACTTTGCCCTCGGCTTTCGACTCTTTCAGCAGCCGCGCAAAACTTTCGCCTTGCATTCCGGCTGCCGTCGGCAGGCCGGCCAGTCCGGTCAGCGTCGGGAACAGATCGAGCAGCTCGACGATGCCCGCCACGCGTGCGCCGCACGCCGCAGCCTTGGGATAGCGCACGAGCAATGGCACGTGCAGAGTGCCCGGATAGAGTGTATGCTTGCGCCAGAGACCCCGGTAGCCAAGGTGGTAGCCCTGATCGGCGGTGAAGAGGATGATCGTATTATCGAGCAAGCCCTGCCCGCGCAGTTCATCCACGAGCCGGGCCACGATCGCGTCCATGCAGGAGATGGCGGCGTAGTAGCCCTGAATGGCTTGGCGCTGTTTGTCTTCGGGCGGATAAATGGGCGGGAACGGCAACGCGTTTGGCAACGGCACGGAAGCTTCTGCCGGTGTGTGAGCCAACGGCATTCGCACAAGCTCGTGCTGGGCGATGTAGCGCTGCTGGGTGTCATACGGCAAGTGCGGCGTGTGGAAGCCCATCACAGCGAAGAACGGTTTTTCTTTGTTCCACTCCTTCCGCCAGAACGTGATCAGACGTTCGCCGCTGGCCATGTCCAAGGTCGGAGCCGTGTCGGGCCTGACATCGACGGTCGCGAACAGCTGGGCGTCCTGCTCGGAAACCTTGAGAAAGTTGCGGACTTTGCCGCGATTGTCGCCGCCCTTGGCCTCTTCGCGAATGTCCCAGCCCTGCGGATCAATGAAATCCATCGTGTGTTCGACCTTACCGATGCCGATGGTCTGGTAGCCGTGCTGCCGGAAATAGCGGCTCACGGTCATCGTCTCAGGATGCGCCAGCATATAGTTGTTGCTGCCCGCGCCCGTGATTTTGGTACTCAACCCCGTCAGGAACGACTTGCGGCTCGGCGTACAGACCACGCCCTGCGCATAAGCCCGTTCGAACAACACGCCTTCCGCGGCGAGCCGATCCAGACCGGGCGTCTTCGCCACCGGGTCGCCGTAACACCCCAGGCGGACCGCAAGATCATCGGCGACCAGTAGCAGCACGTTGGGACGCGAGGACGCGGCCTGAAGCGGCGCAACCGCCAGGCCGGCGACCGCAGGCGCAGGTGCCGGCACGGACGTCTCGTTGGACGCGCTGTGCTTGACCCGCACAGGCGCCTTCTCCGTTTTTTGACCCGCTGGGACTGACTGAACAGTGGCGCGCACCTGGTCAAGGGTGGCGAGCATGTCCTTGACCACCTCCGGACGTTGGGCGAATAGATCGGTCGCTTCCGCGGGATCCTCGGCCAGATTGTACAGCTCTCCCCCGCGCCCCTTCTCGATGAATTTCCACACGCCCTTACGAAGGGAGAGCGGCTTGGGGTTGTTGGCGCTGATATGCCACGCGCGAACAGGCTTGGCGGGCTGGGCTGCGAGCAACGCTGGCAAGGCGTTGACGCTGTCCATCGCTTCAGCAGGGACGGATCTGCCAAGAAGAGCCGAGCAGGTGGCGACCATATCCACCAGCCCGAACAGTTCGCCGGAGACGGCGCCAGCAGGGATGTGTCCGGGCCAGCGGGCTATGAACGGCACGCGGTGCCCGCCTTCGTACAGCGTGTACTTGGTCCCGCGCCAGGGCGCATTGGGCACATGTCCGCTGGCCACGGCTTCGGGATCCTCGTAGCCGTCAGCGATCTTTCCGCCGTTGTCGCTGGAGAAAATGACCAGCGTGTTTTTGCTCAGTCCCAGCCGGTCCAGAGTTTTCAGCACTTCACCCACCGACCCATCGAACTCGTGAACGGAATCGCCCCACAGTCCAGCCTGGCTCGTACCGCGGAAACGGGCATTCGGCGCCAATGGAGCGTGAACGTTATGGGTGGCGAAATAGAGGAAGAAGGGACGGTCCTTGCTGCGTTCGATGAATTCAATCGCCTTGCCGGTCAGCACGCCCGCCATCTCTTCGTCCACCCACCGGGCGGCCTTGCCACCGGCCATATAGCCCATCCGGCTGATCCCGTTGATGACCGTCCCCCGGTGGCCGCCTTTCTTTTCGATGGGTTGGAGTTTGAGCGTGATGCCGGGGGTGTCTGCCGTAGGGTCGTCGCCCACCGGTGTCCGCTCATCGACAAGGATCGGATCTGAAGGATCCAGATTCACGACACGGTGGTCCTGAATAAAAACAGGCGGGATGCGGTCGTTGGTGGTGGGAAAACCATAGTAGTAATCGAACCCCAATTCCAAAGGACCTGGCTTGAGTTCACCATTGAAGTCAGGACCGTTTTCGCCGAATCCCAAATGCCATTTTCCCACCACCGCGGTGGCATAGCCGGCGGATTTAAGCAGGGAGGCCAGGTTGGTCCGGTTCGTCGCAATCAGCGCCGGGTTCAGGGGCCGCGCCACGGGCGTCACCCCATCGCGCCAGGAATACCGCCCTGTCAGCAGCGAATAGCGGGAGGCAGTACACACAGATGCTGAGGCATGTACATCGGTGTAGCGCATTCCCTCAGCCGCCAGCCGGTCCAGATTCGGCGTCTTGGTCTGACTCGAACCATAGCAGCTCAGATCACCCGAGCCGATGTCATCGGCGAGGATGAAGACGATATTGGGCCGGGAGATCGATGGTTGAGCACCCCGAGAAGGGGCAGCCGCAACTAGAACGAAGCTCGCCAAGGCGAGGGACACTGTTGTTTTCATGAAAACTCCTGTTTTAACGTCCGCGTAATAATCCGTAAAAGATTAGTATCGCATAATCAAGCCGTTCCGTCTTGTCGTAAAAATTACTACAGCTCTCTGCTTCAAGGGGACCACCGGCCATTCTTGAATGTGAGCGGTGCCGAGGCGTGCGTGATCGTGGTTTTTCCTGCCTTAATCTCGATGTCGAAGGTGACGCCTGCGTAATGCATCCCGCGAATGGCCATGTCGCCGAGCTCGGGCGGGACGCACGGCTGGACAATCAGGCCGTCCTCTTCAAAGGAGATTCCGCCGAAGCCATAGAGTGCCAGTTGGATCACGCCACTCAGGGTTGCTCCGTAGGAAATGCCGTCGTTGTTGGGCGCCTCGCTCCCCAGCATGTAGGGGAAGCGCAGATACGGCAGGAGCTTGCAGAAGGACGACCAGCTCTCGGCTTTGCGGCCCAACTGGCAATCAACAATCCCGTCCATGGCCGCAGAGACCATGACAACGGTCTCGGGATAGCGTTGGCGGTAGTAGTCCAACGTGTTGGCTTTGATTTTGTCCGACACCGGCATTCCCAACGGATGGAAGAGGAAGACTGTATCGGCCTGCTTGATCCGCTGACCCGCATAGCCCTCAAACTCCAGGAAGCGCTGCTCCTTTTCGTCGAACGGGATCCAGAACTTGTCGGCGATCATCTTCCACTCCGGCGGACAGGGCCGCCCGAAGCGCTGCGCCAGCCGGGTCGCCAGCCGCAGGGTCCAGACTGCGCCGTAATTGGTGGTGGCATTGTTGTCGCGCACCCCGGCGTGCTCGTCGGGGCCAATGACGCCGCGGATTTCGTAACGATCCTTGGCCGCGTTATAGACCACCCGGTCCGCCCACAATTCGGCGATCGCCAGAATTACCGGCAACGCTTTTTCACGCAAATAAACCTCGTCGCCGGAAATCAGTGCGTACCGCCACTGCGCCATGGCGACCACGCTGTTCACGTGGCGCTCATGACGGAAAATGTTGTCGGTCACCTGATCGCCAAACTCGCCGCTCTCCCAGCCAATCTGCGCGCCCTTGTAACCTTCGGCCTGAGCATTGCGCACAGACCCCGGAAGCGTCCGATGCCGGTACTCCACGATGCAGCGGCCCAGCTCCGGCTGGAGCGGACACAAAACAGGAAACATCCAAAAATCGGCATCCCAAAAAACCCTGCCGCTCCACATGCTGGCAGAGAGGCCGCCGGGTCCCGGCGCCGCCACCAGTCCGGCACGCAAATGGCAATACAACTGAAAGAGCGTGCCGTTGAGAATCTGCTGCACGGCCGGGTTCCCCACCTCAATGCGGCCTTTCCACAACTCGCCCCAGGCCGCCTCGTGTTGCGCCCGCAGCCGGGGAAGATCCTGCGCGCCGCCCTCGGCCAGGCTGAGTGCGAGGGGCCAGGGGCTAGGGCTCTCGGCGTCGGAGGCAATCCCTACGACCTTCACCACGCGCAGCTTCTGGCCTGCGCGCACCGGCACGGTGGCGACCCGCTCCACCCTCTGCTCCTTCATCTCGATGGCGTAGGACGGTTTGGCCCCCTCGATGCGCAGCTTGGAGTAGAGCGCCAGCTTGCGCTCCCGTGCGCCGAATGTGGCCGACAGCGCGATCGGTCGGCCCGGGTCTTTTGGAAAACCGAGCGTATTCCATGACGTTGCCGACTTCACGCCGGAACCGTCCAGACGATCCGTGAACTTGACCTCACCGTCGAATTGCGGCGTGATTTCGCGTTCGATCACTGCCACGCCAGGCCGGCTGCGGCTCAACCAGCAGCGGGTGAGGATGTGGGTCGTGCGCTTGCCCGAGTTCCAGTCCAGCTCGGTAGTCAGCGTCGCGGTACGCAGGTCGAGCCACTGACGGTAATTCGTCCAAGTGCCGACACGCCGGCGAAAAGTCTGCTCCCCGTCGCTGAACTCCAACACGCCCCAGTTCGGAAGCGCCATCAGGGCATCTTTGTCCCAAAAGCCGTTCATCAACCCCCCGCCCTGGATCTCGCCTGTCACGCCCAGGCGCACCCCGATCAAACCGTTTCCGATATAGGCATCGCGGAGCCCGGGGTCCTCGGGGTCTCGGGTTTCCAGCACCCAGGGATCGCGGGCCGTCGTTAGAAAGGACTCATCGAGCCGCCCCGGCCCGAAGGTCGGGTGTGTGATCCGCTGAGCAGCCCCTTCTTGCGCGGAGAGCGCCTGCGTCATACCCAGCCCAATGGCCACTAACTGCAAGAACTTCTTTAGTTTCATAATGACATTCCACATGGTTTTAGTCCTTGGCTTCAGCCTCAAAAGGGGCGGCCGGCAATCCCCCTTTGCTAAACAGGCTGACATAGGGATGGGTGTCCCAGGCGTACCGCACAAAGCGCGGAGTCTTCACCTCGGCGCTGCTGAGTCGGATCTGGCTACCTTCGACCTGCGCCTTTGCCCAGTGGTAGCTCTTGCCATCGGCGGATAAAGCGAAGCCATTGGGCTCGCCCTCATTCAATTGCAAACCGCTCTTGCAGGAAAAGCTTAGCAGCAGGCCGCCTTCTGTTTTTGTGACTCTTTCCAAGCGGGGCCCTGAAGCTTCCAATTCATTCTCTCCATAACAGGAATTCCGCGCTAAAAGCGCCAGACGCTCGCCGATAAAACGCTTGTCAGTAGGATGCCACAGTTCGGGTTGCTTGCTGTCGATAGTGACCGCCATTCCCGTGTGAGGCAGCTTCAACGGCTGGCTCTGAAGTTTGCGCATCAAACCCCAAGCGTGGTCAATCGGCTGAGGACTGCGCGGGCCGAAATTAGGCAACTGTACCCAGAAGAAAGCCAGCGCCGGGTCATTGCGTTCTTGGCGCCAGCTCTGGATCATCGCCTCTAGCATTTTTCCGTAATGGGGGTTCCCTGAGTCGCTTTCCCCCTGGTACCAGAGCACGCCCCGGCAGCGGTAATTATGCAGGGGCACGATCATCGCGTTATAATGCCCGGAAGGAACTCCGTACTGCTGGGGAGGTAACTGGGCGGTTTTGACAGGCACCAGCCGCCGTTCGATTTTACCCAGCCATTTACCATCGAGCGGCACCCGCTCCCCGCCGGGGCCCTGCAGGTACAAATTCTTCTCGACCTGCGGCCCGCCCGTACCGAGCGGATCAAAGAAGCGGAGCGCAATCAGATTCGCCCCGGGCTTGACCAGCTTGGCGGGCACCTTGGCCGAGGGCTCATGAAGCGCCGGTATGGCCGGTACGCTCGATAGCTTCTCGCCATTCCAGTAAATCACCGCGCCGCTGCTCATTTGGGGAAGCTTCACCACCACCTCTTTGCCCACCCACGGGTCAGGAACGACAAACTCGCGGCGTGTCCAACTGGCGCCATCGAATTGCTCTCCAAATGCCTTCTCCAGCGTCTGCGGCATTTGGATTTCCTTCCACTCCGCGGTGGCTGTCCCGGGCTGAGCCCAACGCTCATCCCAGGTCGGGGTATCCGGAAGGGTGATCCTGCCGAATTCCTCGAGACGGAACTGGTTATATTCCTTGAGGTTTGCAAACTCTTTGTTGACCTTGAACTGGGAAGGAACCGTCTGCGACGCGAGAGCCTCCCTCGACATCCAGGCGTGAATGTAACTCGCGCCCTGGGACGCGTTGATCAGACCGACGGGAAATTGGCGCGCCGCGTGGAGGCTGCGCCCGAAGTGATACAGCACGGCGGAAAAGCCCTTGACGGTCTTGGGTGAACAGACCTCCCATTTGCCTTGGCAATTTTCCGTTGGCGCTGAGGCAATCTCCTTGCTCACTTCAAAATGGCGGATCGCCGGGTAATCGGCCTTGGCGCTTTCGACTTCCGGGTCGAGGCCGCGCCCGATATTCCATTCCATGTTGGACTGCCCGGAACCGAGCCAGACCTCCCCCACCAGCACATTCTTGACCTCGATACGATTCTTTCCGATGACCACCAGCGAGCTGTTTTCCGAAGAGGCTTTCAGAGGCGCGAGTTCTACCGCCCACGCGCCTTTGGCATCGGCCTGTGTCTTGACCGACTGGCCCGCGAAGGCGACCTCGACCGATTCGCCCGGCTCGGCCTTGCCCCAGATGCGGTTGGGGACATCGGCCTGCAAAACCATGTTTTCGGAGATAATGGCCGGCAAGCGCACCTCGGCCCGTAGCGCCAACTGTGGCAAACAGATCCCCAAGGCAAGCACAACGCCGATCGGGGTCGCCCGGAGGACTGAATGGGCTCGAACAGTTGCCCGTTGTGTCAGGAGTCGGTCAAGCAGGACGCCCGCCAAGATCACCGCCCCCATCACCGCGAAGTTCAGCGAGCTGGGGATGCCCAGCAGATTGACCAGGTTCTGCAGGACTTGCAGCAGGACCGTGCCCAGCAAGATCCCGATGACCGACCCTTCCCCGCCACGCAGGGAGCAGCCCCCCAGCACCGCCGCCGCGATCCCATACAATTCGTAGAAATTACCGTGGGAGGAGGGAGCGATCGCCGTGGCGTAGAACGCGAGGAGGATTGACGACACACCGGCCAGAAGGCCGCACAGGAGGTAAGCAGTGATCGTCACGCGGGCAGTGTCAATCCCGGAAAAACGGGACGCCTCCTCGTTGCGGCCGACGGCCAGCAGGTGCCTGCCGAATACCGAGCGGTGCAACAGCACCCAAGCCGCCGCCCCCGCCAGCAGCAGATAGATGAAAGGCAGTGGCACACCGAAGACAGTACCGGTCGCAAGCCAAGCCAGCCGTTCGAATCCCTCGCTGTAACCAAGACCCAACGTGCTGTCCTCGGCCATAAACCGTGCTGCGCCACGGTACACGAGCAGGCCGCAGAGGGTGACGATGAAGGGTTGCAACCCGACCTTGGCTACCAGGACGCCATGCAACAGACCGATCAGCACGCCCAGCCCCACCACCGCCATCACCGCCAACGGCCAGGGGACATGCCACCGAACCAAGAGCAGGCACAACAACACTCCAAGAAACGCGAAGACCGACCCCACGGAAAGATCAATCCCGCCCGTGATGATCACCAACCCCACGCCCAGACTGAAGAGCCCGAACAGGCCCACCAGCCTCGCCGTGTTCTGCAAGTTCGCCGGACTCAGGAACCGGGGATTGATGAACGCCACGACGGCGCACAAGATGACCAACACCACCAACATGCCAAAATCCTTCTTCATACGGAACCTCCTACCGCCAAATGCATAACCTGCTCCTCACCGAATTGCCAAGCATCCAGAACACCCGTGATCCGCCCCTCGTGCATCACGACGATGCGATCGCTGACCCCCAGGATCTCCTCCATGTCGGAACTGATCATCAGCACCGGCACGCCACGCTCCGCGAGGGCTCGCATCAACTGGTAAATCTCCGCCTTGGCCCCCACGTCAACTCCGCGCGTCGGCTCATCGAAAATCATGAGCCTGGGGTTCATCGCCAGCCACCGCGCGAGAACGACCTTCTGCTGGTTGCCTCCACTGAGCGTAACGACGGGAGTCTCTGCCGAGGCCGTCTTGATCCCGAATTCCCGACATAGTCTGAGCGTCGCGCACCGCTCGGCCTCCTTCCGGATCAGGCCCTGGCGCGCATACCGGCTCAGGTCCGGCAAGGTGATGTTTTCGCGAACCGACATCGCCGCCACCAGTCCCGTCCTGCGCCGATCCTCGGGTGCCAGATAGAGGCCTTCGCGGATCGCGTCGCGCGGCGAACGGATCGTTAACTCACGGTCGCCAAGCCAGATTCGGCCTGCGTGCCGATGATCGATGCCGAAGAGGGCATGCGCCATCTCGGAACGCCCGGCTCCGACCAGTCCCGCAAAGCCGAGGATCTCGCCGCGCGCAGCCTGGAATGTCACCTCATGAGCGGGAAAGGCAGTCGTACGCAGGCCCTCCACCCTGAACCAGCCAGGCTCGGGGACGCGTGTCGGGCGTGCCGCGCCCCGCCCGAGATCCCGTCCCACCATCAACCTGACCATGGCCTCGTGGGTGATCTCCTCCCGCGTAAGCTCCCCGGCGTTGACGCCGTCGCGCAACGCCACGACGCGATCAGCCAGTGCCACAACCTCGCCCAGCCGGTGGGAAATATAGATGATGGTCACACCGCGATTGCGCAGATCGCGGATGATCTTGAAGAGATGGTCCGCTTCGGTTTGCGTCAGGCTGGATGTCGGTTCGTCCATGATCAGAATGCAGGCTTCCTGCGAGAGGGCCTTGGCAATTTCCACGAGTTGCCGCTGCGCCAGCGACAACGACGCCACCGGCGTGTCGGAAGCGAACTCCGCTCCGAGGTGCTTAAGAAAAGGGGCGGCGCGGGCCTGCATCCGCCGCAGGTCCACCAGGCGCAGGAAACCGCCCCTCAGCGGTTCGCGCCCGAGAAACATGTAACCCGCCACGTCCAGGTTGTCCACCACGTTGCACTCCTGGTGGATGAAACCGATCCCCAGCCGCATGGCGTCGGCCACGCCGTTCAGGCGTACGGGCTGCCCGTTGATCGCCAAACTTCCCGCGTCCGGCTGATGGACGCCGCCGAGGATGTTCATGAGCGTCGACTTGCCGGCCCCGTTTTCCCCGATCAGTGCCAAGACCTCGGCGGTGCGCACGTCCAACGTCACGCCCCTGAGCGCCTTCACGCCCGAAAAGGACTTGTGGATATCGTGCAGGGCAACAACGGATTTGTCAAACGCTTCATTCATAACACATCATTACAAGTCGGCGCCTTCGCGGAGCGCCTGTGTCTTTTTCAGAAACGCCACGGCATCCGCCTGACGGATCACTTGAACCGGAATATTGATTTTCTTAGCAGCCGGAATTCCACTCCGATCACCTCGTGCAACCTGCGCGAGAATTCTCATGGACTGGTAACCAAACTCAAACGGCTGCTGAACCACCGTGGCATAAATATGACCCTCCCTTACCCCGTTAATTGTATCACTTTCTTCATCAAATGCGATGATCTTTAGCTTTCCCAGTTTGCCTGCCTCCCGTACCGCATCAACAATCATCGGCCCGTTGTAGCTCCATAACCCCACCAGCCCGCTGATATCGGGATACTTCACGAGGGTATCGTTGACATTTGCCTTTGCACGAATCCGGTCAATATCATCGGTCCGCACATCAACAATTTCGATCTTTGAGCCTTCCAGTACCTGACGTAATCCCTGAATCCTCTCTTTTGCGTTCTGGGCATCGGCCTTGCCGACAAAAAGCATGATCTTTCCTCCCTGCGGCAAAACCTCCTTAACCAAACCCCCGGCAACACGTCCAGCCTCCACGTTGTCAGTGCCAACATAGCAAATGCGGGGACTTTCCGGAATGTCGCTGTCGGTAATCACGACCGGCACGCTGGACGCGACGCGATCAATCATCGGTTTCTGATTCACCGGATCCAGCGGCGTCACGGCTAGGCCGTCCACACCACGGGTTATCAAATCGTCCAGCACCGTCCGCTGATCCACCGCTGTGCCGCCGGTGGTGAAGCGGAACTCGATCTTCGTGCCGGGCATTTCCCGTTCCGCCTTCTCGCAACCGCGTTTCGCGAACGTCCAGAAGTCGGTGGCCGCCCCTGCCACGAAAGCCAGCCTGACCAGCTTCGGTCCGGACTCCGGCTTCGGCCCGCAACCGGCCAAAAAAACCGCCGCGATACCACACATACCTAACCCCGCCATTTTGCCGACAACCAACTTCATTGCTGCCTCCTTATTTGTGTTAATCCTTTGATCACGTCCTTACCGCGCCCCGTAGAGATGTCGCCCGATGATGTGGTCCTGATACACTTCATCCAGCTCGCAGAAATAACCGCTCCAGCCCCAAACCCGCACCACGAGGTTCCGGTGGCGCTCAGGATGAATCTTGGCTTCTCTTAGCGTGTCGGGGTTCAATGTGTTGATCTGCAACTGCTGGCAACCCAATTGGGCAAACAGCCGTACCAGCAGAGCCACCTTGTGGATCGATTCCGAATTGCGGAACACCGAGTCCGACAATTCCATGGTCACCGGGCCTCCGTTGCAGATCCGGCGGTAGTCGATTTTTCCGAAACTTTGAAGGACACTGAGCGGGCCACGTATCCGTATATTCTGGGACGGCGCCAAGCTCGAACCGAAGAAATCACCCTTATGCCTGCCGTCCGCCGTCGCTCCCACCACGGGTTCGCGCATCCCTTCGTGGCCGCGCCCGAGCCAGACGTAATACATGGCCGAGCCACTGCCTGGGCGCAGGCGTCCGCCCCGGCCGTTGTCGCCCGCCGCCGCGCAGGCCGCCGCGAACAGGTCGAAGAGCTGAACCAGCAACGCGTCCGCCCGCTCGTCGTTGTTGCCCGCTTTCGGCCCGTCCTCCTGCAACCGCTGCCGTAACGCCTCCTCGCCCTTGAAGTCGGCATCCATTGCCGCAAGTAGCCGTGCGGGCGGAAGATCGCGTCGTTCGAAAACGAACGCTTGAACCGCCGCCAGCGCATCTGCCGCGCCAGAGGCGCAGGCGCCGTGAATCCCAAAATTGTTGTACACGAGACCTTCGGAAAGGTCGCACCCGCGCTCCAGACACCCGTCCATGAAGACACTGTAATAAGGTGCCGGAGGCAGGAGCAGGGTCGCATAGGCATCGGCCAACACCGACACCTGCTGTCGCATGTGCATACCGGCCCTGGCGACGATTCCCTCGAATGAATCGTCCGCCGCCAGACCTGCGCGGATGGCGGCGTCTGCCGCCGCAGGAAGCGAGACCGCCCCGATGTTCACCACCTCCATACCGCGGCCCGGGATGATGAATTCCCAGCAGGCGGCCACGGTGTAATCCCGTGCATCCTCAAGGGCGTACCCGTTGGCGACAAGCCCGGGAATCACGACTTCATCGTTGGAATACTGAGGGAAGCCCAGACCCATCCGCGTCAGCTCGGCCGCCGTCTCAAGCAGTTTAATATCGGTGTCTGGCGTCACCCGGAGATTGATCTTCGGATCGATCAACGCGACCCCGCGCGCTACGCGAAGCACCATCCACGTCAGGGGATTGACCGCGTCGGCGCCCTCGCGGGTCACGCCGCCGAGCATCAGGGACTGCCCGTTGTCGCCCTGCTGGATGCCCGGATAGAGGTCGCTGTCCTTGTTGAGACTGATGAAGAATTCCGCCAGCAATTGCTCCGCTGCGTCCGAAGTCAGTCGGTCGTTTTCAAGATCGTCACGCAGGGTGGGCCACAGATATTGATCGAAGCGACCGAGTCCGCAGTGGTAATGGCCCCCGAGCCAGAGGACGGCATGGCACAATCGCAAGGCCTGCAGGGCCTCATGGAACGTGCGAGGCGGTTCCGCCGGAACCCGTTCTAGACAATGGGCCACATCGTCACGTCCGGTCGCCCTGGCCTCGGCGGCATAGCGGGCCGCCAGAGTTAATACAGCGTCAATGGTTTCGATGGCTGCAGTGAGAAATTCCACCACCCTCGGATTGCCAGCCTGATGCTGGCGAGCGGCCATCGCAGCCGAACGACGTCCCAGCAACCCCTCCCGCATCAGCAATCCCCAGTCGGCGCAGATATTGCTGATGGGCCCAAGCTCATGCAGTTTGCGGCCGGCAATCAGTTCGCGCCAGCGGGTTTCGGGGTAGAGCGGGGGCACGGCCTTGACGGTCCGGGTGAAGACGATCCGTTCCTCCGGAAGGATCACGACCTTCTGTGCCTCGCACATCCGGGTGATCAGCCGGGCCGCGCGCTGTGTCCAAGTAAGCCGCTCGCGCTCGCCTTCCGAAATCACGTCCACCGCGGCGTCAGTGCGGTAACGCTTGTGGGCGCCGGAACGCACGGCCTCGCGCAAGGCGAGTAGCCGCGCCTCAAGCTCGAAGGGTGCTTCGTTCAGTGTCCGTGTTCCTGTCAGGGTTGCGTTCATGCTCATACGATCCTCACTAGTATTCCCAAGGCCTCGAAGGGCCCGACATTCGGTTTCGGACTTTGGTGCTCGTCGAACCCGGGGACGAAAGGCAGGCCGCAAGCCCCGTATTTGCCGCCTGCAGTGGGGTTGTAGGGCAGCAATTCCACCCTTTGCAAGCCGGGCCTGCCCGCCACGCGACGCGCGATCGCCTCCAGGTTGGCCTCCGTATCCGTGACCGCTGGGATCATCGGCACCCGGACGACGTAAGGTACGCCGAGGCGTTCAAGGCTGTCAAAATTCTCCAGGATGCGGGCGTTATCCACGCCCGTCCACCGGCGATGTTGAACGGGGTCCATCAGTTTCAGGTCGAAATGAACGAGCTGCACCCGGGCGGCGACCCGGGCGAACGTCGCGGCGTCCGCATAGCCGGAGGTGTCCAGCACGACATGCAGCGACTCCAGCCGGTCGAGAACGGCCATCACGAAATCCGCCTGTGCCAGGGGTTCGCCGCCGGAGAACGTCACGCCGCCCTCGGAAAGGCGCAACGCCAGTGCCTGAGCGTTCAGGCGTGCGGCCAGCGCGTCGGCGTCGATGCGGAAACCGGCGGGGCGGAAGCCTGCCGCTCCCCGCAAGACCTGCACGTCGGCGTCAAGTCCTTCGGGATTATGACACCAGGTGCAACGCAAGGGACAGCCCTTGAGAAAGACCGTCACCCGGATTCCGGGCCCGTCATGAACCGCGAATTCCTGTATATCGAAAAGTGTGCCTTGCATCAGGAGTGTCCCAACAATTTCACGTTCCTTCCCGCAGCTTCAGAACACGCTGATCAAGGTCCCCTTTGAGTATGATAAGGTGCCCGCGACATCGTTCAGGGTTTTGCCAAGCCGCACCTCGTCAAATGTCACATCGTTGATGCCCGAAGATTGGTTGCCCAGCGTCAGCCAGTCCCCCGCCGCCCACGAGGCCACAGCCCCTCCCGTCAGCGTGACAGACCCCCTGATCCGCGATGTCAATTGCACGCTGCTTCGACCAAGCGCAGCACTATCCAGCCGCGCTTCCACACGATCCGAGTCTCCGTTGATGATCAGGCTGTCGTATTGCGCCTGCGTCATCACCCACATCTTCACGCTCACCGTCGCGTTCGTCTGATTCACGTTCTGCGCCTTGAACAGCGCCAGATATGTGGTGTTGACTAAGGGGAACTGCGAACCGCTTTCCGCGCTTTGAGTGTTTCCCCTGTCGATCCGGAAGGTTGCCGCGATGTTATACCCTTTGACTTCCGCAGTGAGCTGCCCCACACTCAGAATCGTAGGATCAATCGTAAGCCCGACCGGGGCGGCAGCGCCTTGAAGTTTGCTTCCATTAAACAGATAGCTTCCCCAGACAGTGGTCGCACCGGGCGCGGGCAGGCGACGGGAAATCAGATGCGTAACCGTACCGCCCACCGTGTTCGTGCTACGCAGCGCTCCGGGCGCGTTGCTGACCGACGTGTCACGATACGTCCAGGCGAGCCCGTTGCTCAAGTACGTTGCCTCTCCGGCCAACGTGTTCGCGCTCCAGCCCGCCGTGAACCCAACACTCGAAACACCCCCGGCCGAGCCGTTGATATCCTGCCCGTTGATCCGGTCTTCAAGATCAAAGCCCTCGTATGCGGTCAAGCGCGAAACGAGCCGGTCACGCGATTTCACGCCTGCAGCCTCATGCAGGGTCGTTGTCAAACGAACCTCGTCAAACGTCACATCATTGATGCCCGAAGATTGATTGACCAGCGTCAACCAGTCCCCCGACGCCCATGAGACCACCGCACCCCCCGTCAGCGTGACAGACCCCCTGATCCGTGACGTCAGTTGCATACTGCCGGTGCCTAACGCGGCGTTATCGAGAACCTGTTCAATATCCTCAGTCGGGGCGGGCCAAATAAGGCTGTCATATTGCGCCTGCGTCATCACCCACATCTTCACGCTCACCGTCGCGTTCGTCTGATTCACGTTCTGCGCCTTGAACAGCGCCAGATATGTGGTGTTGACTAAGGGGAATTGCGAACCGCTTTCCGCGCTTTGATTGTTTCCCCTGTCGATCCGGAAGGTTGCCGGGCTATTATACCCTTTGACTTCCGCAGTGAGTTGTCCCACATTTCTGATCTCAGGATCAATCGTAAGCCCGACCGGGGCGGCACCGCCTTGAAGTCGGCTTCCTTTGAACAGATAGCTTCCCCAGACCGTAGTCGCACCGGACGCGGGCAGGCGGCGAGATACCATATGCGTAACCGTACCGCCAACCGTGTTCGTGCTGCGTAGCGCACCGGGCACGTTGCTGACCGACGTGTCGCGATACGTCCAGGCGAGCCCGTTGCTCTGGTACGTGGCCTCTCCGGCCAACGTGTTCGCGCTCCATGCGCCTGTAAACCCGACACTCGAAACGCCCCCGGTCGAACTATTGATGTCTTGCCCGTTACTTCGGTCTTTCAAGTCAAAACCCTCGTATGCGATGATCGCACTCATCGTTTTCGTACAAGACAAGCAGACACTCATCACGCCAATCAATGGACGCAAATAAACCCTCAAGCCATCAAACATCCGATGCTGACTGGATATCCAACTTCTGGTTCTCATTTCTTGTTCACGCATGTATCACGTCTCCTTTTCTTCGTATTCTCTAGAGCCAGTAACCAACTGAATTACTGTGAGATAATGATGCCACATTTCGCCGCACAAGACTATGCGTTCTTGCGTCAACAAATTGAGATCCTTTGCGCTCCGTTTTTTCTTGTCCGACACCCGCATTCCGCCTATCATAAGAAACATGAACTCGATTCGCTTGAAACCTAAACGTGTGGCCTTGCTGGTGGAAACATCGGTAATCTACGGGAGACAGATCCTGCACGGAATCTCGCGATATCTATTTGAGCACCACCCGTGGTCGATCTTCATGGAACAGCGCGAACTGGGCGCCCGGCCCCCAGCTTGGTTGCGACGCGAGCGATGGGACGGCATTATCTGCCGGCCGACGGATCGGACACTCGCGCGCATGTTCCGTTCCATGCGGGTGCCGGTCGTGGACTTAAACGATCAATACGATTCCCTGGGTTTTCCGCGGATTATTTCAGACAACCGGGCGATCGGACGCACGGGCGCGGCCCATCTGCTCGAGCGCGGTTTAAGTCACTTCGGCTTCTGTGGCTTCATACGCGAACCCTGGGCGGCTGAACGTTGCGAAGGGTTCTGCGGGGAAATCCAGCAGCAGGGGTTCAAGGTGAACGTATTTGAGTCCCGGTGGCGGGGCCATCACACGCCCTCCTGGGATGAGGATCAGAAGGCTATTTGCCGATGGCTCCGCTCGCTTGCCCGTCCTGTCGGAATCATGGCCTGCAACGACGTGCGCGGCCAACATGTTCTGAATGCCTGCACACTGCTGGGACTGTCCGTACCGGAGGAACTGGCTGTGATCGGCGTGGACAATGAAACCACGTTCTGTGAATTGTGTTCACCCCCGCTGTCCAGCGTGATTCCCAATCCGGAACGTATCGGTTACGAAGCCGCCGCGCTGCTGGACCGCCTGATGAGCGGCGGGAAGTCCGGACCGGCCCTCACACGGCTTGAGCCCCTCGGGGTGGAGCCGCGTCAGTCAACCGAAATCCTTGCGATAGATGATCCGTCAATGGCGCTTGCCTTGCGCCACATTCGAGAGCAGGCGCTTCACGGCTGTACCGTCGAAGAGGTGGCCCGTTTCTCAGCCCTCTCGCGCAGCATCTTGGAAAGGCGCTTCCGGAAATATTTAAGACGGTCCCCTCAGGCTGAAATCCGGAACGTGCAGATTGCGCGCGTCAAACAGCTCCTGCTCGAAACAGATCACAAGCTTACGGATATTGCCGATCTCTGCGGTTTCAAACATCCGGAATACATGAATGTCATGTTCAAACGTGTCACAGGACATAACCCCGGAAAATACCGGAAAACGATGAAAAGCCGCTAACGCGCGCTTGGCAGCCACCCTTCGCCAGCGCATCGAT
>SESA01000671.1_pt1 | contig 20890 bp, 12 predicted proteins | sample 3171451 | NCBI WGS metagenome assembly SESA01 (sample SAMN06051862, study PRJNA518727) | freshwater metagenome | biome: subpolar coniferous forest; feature: holomictic lake; material: water; isolation source: holomictic Lake 227, 8 m depth | place: Canada: near Kenora, Ontario | collected...
TCTTAACATTTTGTCCATGATTTATAGTTTAAATTACCGGCGGCGAAAGTAGACATTCATAAGTGATAAAAAAAAATAAAGTTATGAACAACTGCTTGATAGTGAACTATTTAATACAAATTAGTACAGAATAATACAAAAAAATACAAGGATATACAAATAAAAAATTTTGAGGTATCCTGAAGGGATCCCGATATTATTTTTTTGCCCGGAAATGGATTTTTATTTTGCTATCTGAAAAGGTGATTTTCGATAAGAAATAATAGTTCAAAATTAGCGACGGCTAATTTATTTTATAAAAATATTTCAGGTAGCTTCAGCATCTTTGAGCAGGAAATTGCATAATATTACAAGAAGAAACAAGGATATAATGAACGCGCCATTTGCTTACAAATTAGGCGTGCACGATTTGAACACGTGCCAGTAAAGTTGACAGTTTTTAGGCACTACCCTCCAAAACATCAGTATATACAGCCTATCCAGAAGCACTGATTAGTCAGCATAGGGATAATACAAAGACCACAGACATCAGATTTATGTGAGCTGCATCCCAAAAATGGAAATAGAAGGGTTGAATGATCAAAGGAAAAATGCTCATAGATTTGCATAAATGCATGATAGACATCCCGAAAGCGCAAAATCTATAGCAAATTATTGACTACCAATATTAATAAGCATGAAAAAAGCTGCTGCGATTTCCAGCAGCAGCTTAAGAGTTTGAATTACCGGTACTGCCTGCTGTACCGCTCTTCATCTTCAAAGTAAGCCAAAGGATTTCGGTAGTCAGCTTCATCACATTTCAGATGCCCTGCATGTTTGCCATTTGGTTAGTAGATGATTTGTTCGCCTTTTTCGATTGGTTTGCCGCAAGTGTGATATTTACTTGCGAAGCGGGCTGTGATCTGGCGGGGATCCCCGGAATAGCTGTTAAAATTGTTCATTGGTTTTGATTTTGGTGTAAATGAAAAAGCCACCCTGGTTGCCCGGGATGGCTCTATTAAATGAATGGCTTGGTTAAAAGGGGGTGTCTTCCAGGACTGGCTCAAGAACCGGAACTTCGCTGGTCACTTCCGCAGTGATTTTTTTCTTCTGACGCAGAATAAGAAGATTCAATGCCCAGGATATAATCGGCAGACTTTTCAGCCCTGGCGGTAGACCACATTATCCATTCCTGCCTGTCAGTTTATTTAATGGGATCATTCAATGAACCTGCTTGATATGCAATTGAGTCTGTAATGTGAACAAAGGATTTTGATTGATTTTAACCAACCCCAATTCAGGTCGATCAAGAGCTGCAATTAACAACATGACCACTGCAAAGACAATGGCCATCGCGACATTGATTTTGAAGCTTCCTTTTCCGGAAATTCCGAATTGATAGCCGAGCAAAAACATTGAAAAGAATAAGATAACAAACAACACATAAAATACTGTCACAGATATACGGTTCTCAAGAACATAGGTCACGCGTTGATTGTAATTATCAATAAGATCATTTACGGATGAAGTATAAAGTGAATAAACCTCTGAACTCCGGTCCCTCTTTGCCAGTAACTCAGCATAGCTCCAAAGCGTGTCAAAAATTTGCTGGGAACGGGACTGAACTAAACTGAGTTTCGAGAAATCCCGGGTAAGTTCAACACGCTGATCAACATAATCAACAAGCAGTTTTTTAGTGCTGGAACAGATCGGTTCATCTATCAAACCCGCCCGCAGGTATATTGTCCTGATGTCCGTGACTTCTTTCAGAAGCATGGATTTGCGTGCATCGTAATGGTTGGCAGCAATTTGAAACGTAAAAGCCAGTACGAAAGCCAAAAGGCCAAATACTGCGCCTACCACTGACCCAACCGCAGAGTGCTGCAATTCCGGAGATTTTTTTGTACTGTAAATGCCATACCGTTGACCGAGATACAAGGCAGTTAACACGGTAAGTAAAGGTACAAGGAACCTTACGGCTATTTCAAGGAGAAAAGGGACTTGCATATAGTTATCATTTTCGTCGTTCTTGTTCCTCAAACCTGGCTTCTATTTTACCTTTCTTGATTGCACGCTGGAGGGAAGCGTAATCCTTCTCATTTTGGTCAGCATATGCAAAGGAAAAACTGGCAATAGCGTTATCGAATGTATCACTGGTGCCCATATACCCGCTTAGCATCGCTGCGTCCCCTGAGCGGGAATGAGACAGCGCCATCGCCTGACCGCACCAGTCCGCGTAAGCGATCATCTCTGTTTTTCCGAATGTTTCCACCCTCATCGAAATCTTGATATCCCTTAGTTGCCTGAAGAAAAAATGCCGTCCCAGTTTCCCTTTTGTCCAGCCAAGGAACGGATCGCTGAACGGCTGAATAAGACGGTAACCATTTACAACACGCTGGCCGTGGTTTGGGTAAATGCTTTTCCCGGCAAAAGGTTCAAGCACAGAGGGCCGGGCTTCTTTTACCTGAAGGAAGAGATTGTCTCCGTCACTAGTCATAAGCAGTAATACAAAGCATGCGGTACCAACGCTTCCGACGCCCACTACTTTTATTGCTGCATCTCTGAGTTCATAACGGTCAAGCAGGAAACTATATACCGGGGGCAGGGTTTGCCGATAAAGTTCAAAGGCCTCCCTTACCGTATCTGCAATCTCACCGGGTGTATGTCCCTCCACATGAAAAATTGAAGGCAAATTATCTTTAATGAAAGTTGATTTGCCTGGTCCTTCCCCAAGTTGCGGGAAAATATCTTCAGCTATGCTTCGTCCACGTTCTTTTTCCAGGCGTTTTGAACCCCGGGCCATCAGTTTAGGATCTTTTAATTTCGATATCATCATATCGGCAGTGAGTGAAATATGCCAAAGTTCCAGGATTTTCATCTCGCTGTAAGCAGCCATATTCATCCGATAAGCGCGGACACACTCCATGGCCACTTCTCTTGCAATGGACTCACTAAGATTATTGTTTCTGCATGCGACCACAAAACTGGCTGCCAATCTTTTGACATCCCACTCCCAGGGTGCAGGCAAAGTTTCGTCCAGATCATTAATGGAAAAGATGACGTTTCTTTCAGGCGTTGCAAATCCGCCAAAGTTGCACAAATGGGCATCTCCGCATGCCTGCACAAACATACCTGAAACAGGTGTGTTTGCCAAATCAGCAGCCATGTTAAAGGCTGAACCGCGGAAAAATGTGAAAGGCGACCTTGCCATGCGCCCGTGACGAAGTGGCAGCAAATCCGGAAGACGGCCTGCCTCACTTGCGAGCAGTAGGTCAATGGGATCCTGCCGCTTGACAGGAGCCACCCAATTTGCATGGGATGAACGGTGACAGGTTTTTCGCAATTTCTTCCCCATTTCGTACCTCTCATTGCGGGGGGCGTGATGGATACTCAATTTGATGTTGCCAGAATTAGCAGGATTTGCTGCATCAACCGATATCTTATCAATATTTTCCATAATAATATCTTTCAAAATGAATAAATCATAAAATGCAGTTTACTGTTTTTTCATCTCACGCATTGGATAAAATTCGATCCAATATGTTTCCTGTCCAAATCGAACGTTCTTTGCTGGGTTTTACATACAAATATAAATATTGCAATTGTCAAAGTGAATTTACATATATACTCGACGTTAGGTATTTTAATTAATTTTGCAATATGGCAAGAAAATTTGATAGAGTTCAGAATTTGATGACAAGTAATCAAAACTACGGTTTGTTTTTAAAGTTTTTCGATGCATATGCCCCGGTTGGTTTTAGAAATATTGATCCTGCTGATCCGCTAATGGTTGATCTTGAGAATATGATGAAAATAAACGATCAGTTTTTATATATCGGGGCTCTAACAAAAATGGAAATCATTTATGTAAGTAAACGGTCGACTCAAATGATGGGCATTAAGCCGGAGGATCTTCATCCCGACCATTTTATTCAGGCTTCACACCCTGATGATCTCATAAGGGCCAGCCTTGGAAGGGTCAGATTATTTAAAATGGCTCACAATGTGTCAGTTGCCAAATCAGGATATTCCTTTAATTCAAGCAACTTCAGGATGCGAAATGCACAAGGCAACTATACCAATTTACTTATGCAATTGTATGTGTTGTACAGGAAGCTCCCATATGAATCTACTTTTCTTATAAAAATTCACACCAACATTGATTGGTGCAAGAAATTAAAATACGGATATCATTTTTACACTGGGAATGACCTTTCTAATTTCAGGTACCCGGATGAGGAATTGCTGGAGCTGGGAGTTCCATTCTCAAACCGTGAACTGGAAATTATCCAATTGATCGAATCAGGTATGAACAGTTATCAAATCGCTGAAAAAATATTCCTCAGTCCTCAAACTGTGTACACTCATCGCAGAAATATTTTAAAGAAATCAGGTAAAGCGACCTTGTCAGATGTGATTTATGATCTTAAGGAACGAGGAGTGCTCTGAGAAGTTCAAAAAGTCGACAGAATGCCAAATACCATGAATTCCAAAAATACACGCACTAATCGTTGCCTTTAAGCCTGCGCATTAACCTCACTGCGAAGAAGGACCATTGCCATTAAATGAAAAATGAACATAGGCGAGCTTAGCGAGTCTTGTTAAATTTCGCAGTTTTCCCACCTAGGGGCAGAATTTCACGAGGATTGTTACTCCCTTCACATCCAGCGCTTTCCCGGGATTAATGGTGAGGGTGGTTCCGGGTTGAATCAGAAGGTCTTTACAGGTCGCCCCGTCATTGCGAATGACCGGACTGAAATTAATACCCAGGTTCAGTCGCACATTATTGGTGGCTGCCGGAACACCGGTGGGGGACCAATTCAGGGGATCGTCCCAATACTGGCCCAAACCAAGCCATGCTTTGTAAGTTTTTGAAAGGAAGTCATTGACTCCGATATCGGGAGGATTGAGCCTTGCATTTCCATCAATATCGTCGCTGATTCCCGGGATACAAACCCCAAGGTCATCCAGGGCTTCAGGCCCGGTGCAATGCAGATCGTTCACCGAAACGAAATCCGGGATCACCGAAACAGAAAGTTCATCCTGCCTTGGAGAAAATGAAAATTGCCAGTTCGTCAGGTTGAGATGGGTTGTACCACATTGAACAGTTCCAATACGGTTGGGATCGGCTGCATAAAGATCATTATGATTGCTGATGAAATTCGACACACTGCATAAGCCGATCGCAAAATTCCCTGCAGCTGAAGGGGTGCCTCCCCAAAGCCTCTTATTGACAAAAATATTGTTGAAGATATTCATCAAGGCTCCTCCTTTTCTGAAAAAACAAAAGGTGGAAGCCATGTTCCCGGTCCCGCCATCGTCGATGTACACGGTATTGAAATAGTACTTATTCTTAACCCCTGCCTGCGAGGCATCATAGAAACCAAAAAAAGCATCATGCACGCAGTCGGAAGTAATGTAACCAAGTGAAACCTCATTATTGTAAAACGTGCAACTGTCGAGGCCACCTGCACTATGCGTATCAGACCAGATCCCGATGACCGTATCCACCACTTCCGGGTAGTAAGGAACCAGGCTCCCGAATTTGTAGATCTTATTATCTTTCACGGCAAGGTTCCGGCCCTTGACCTGTATCCCGAAAACACCGGGATGGGCAGGATAGTATATACCCTGGTAGAGATATTCAGGGGAAATGTCTTTAAGCAGGAAAATCCTGTTGTTGAAGATCTGCCCGTTACAACCGAGATAAGACGCGCTTCCATTACGGATGGTCCCTATACCGACAAGGTCATCCCCGGTTCCAAAAGCCGAAACGGTAATGTTGGCGATCATATTATTACAGATATTGATCACATGGTCGAGGTGGTTAAGGATATAAATCCCATAGGAGGCCGTTCCGCTGCAGGTGATCGTTTCAAGAAGAAGACTGTCACCAATCTTATTCCCGGTATAAAGACCTATATTCACATTCTGATCAAGAACGCTGATGCCCCTGAAAATGCCTGTACTGATCCTGCGAATGATATTCCCATCGATATTATCGGGCTGGCTTACCGATGTGCTGCTTGTGCCCATGACCTTGATCCCTCCTGATATTCCTGAGTTGCCTCCAAGACCGCCGGCTTCGGTTCCTCCTATAAAATTGTTGGTAATATTATGCCAGTTGCCCTTTTGCAGCTCTATAGCGGTCCCTCCATTGGGTATGCCAACCGCGGTCCTGTAAAAACTGTTTCCCGAGATCAGCCAGTTATCATTGCCGTAATCAAGCCATCCCTGTCCGGGAATGGTTGGCCTGGAAATGAAGATCCCGTGGTCAGACCAGTTGTATATTCTGCAGTTTATTATAGAGTTTTGAATGTTTTTATGTTCGAGGGAGTCGGTACAAATTGCATTCTTAAGCTGTGTGGTGACATAGGTGATCTCACAATTATCTATGGTGTTATAACTGTTCCCTGTTGAACTGCTGCCTGAACTCCCGAAATGAATTGCGCCGTTGAATACGCTGTTATTAGCTTCAATAGCACAATTCCTGATCGTATTCGTATTCGCCCCATTCTGGAAACGGATCACCTCACCTTTATCATAGGCATAATCGAAGGTTCTCATTAACAGATTTGTGCCGCTCGGTTCACCGGGGATCCTCCCGTCGATAGTCACATTGCCTGCGCCGTTTAAAATGATCATAGGCCCGGTAAGATCGGTTGATTGATAGGTCCATTTGGCAGGGGTGGTAAGACTTCCCCCCGGCTGGATGAGAATAAAGGAATAGGAGGAAGCTCCTGTTCCGCTGGCATTAAGCATTGCCAGCGTATCATTGGTGATATTGGAAATAATGGAAAGATGAATATACCCCGTGATAGTCCCATCATTTATGCGATCAAAAGCATGTTTAAGGGAATGGAAATGCCCTGCCGAACCCACGGTATATGAAGTATACGCGAATTCGTTGATACCGGGATCGGGAGTCAGGCTGCGGGTGTTGCCGTCAATGTCGTCGGTGATGCCGGTAAATCCTACCCCTGTATTATCCAGAAAGGCATTCGATGTAATGCGAAGATTTGTCTCAGAGTCGAAATTCGGATTCACACTTAACGAAGAAGCATCCATGATAGGGGAGAACGCTCCCTGCCAGCCTGAAAATGTCAATTGTGAACTGCCTCCGTTCACCGAACCCACGGCACTTGTGTTTTTGGCGTACAGATCATTATGGTTGCTTGAAAGATATGTGTTGGAACTCGAATTCACAACCACGGCCAGGTTCTGTGTTACAGAACTTACACGGTTATTGTAGAAAACATTATTGACCAGGGTAACGGGAAAATCGTTATCACGCCTGAAGCAGGACGTAATTCCTGTCCCTGAGCTTGTTCCTCCGACATAGATGGAATTGAAAAAGTACTTATGGTCACTGGTTCCCGTGCCTGAGATTCCCCTGTCGCGGATACCGTAAATGTTAATGCTATTGTTGTTTGTTCCGTTTGAAAGGGCGATCATGTTATTGGAAGCGGTAATTGTACCATTTTTATAAACGACCCTGATCCCGTCCATTTCGGGGAGAGTCCCGGAACCCAGGCTATTGTTGGAGAATTCCGAAATTTGGTTCTTTGAAATGGTAAATGTGCTGTTATCGGCATCCAGGTTGATCCCTTCGACCCAGGTATAATGGCTTCCTCCATTTGATCCGGTGAACTGTGCAATGTTGTTTCCCGACGCGTTAATACTAGCGGAGCTTGCCGATATCCCTATGCCTATTATAGCCGGCCCATCGGCGCTACCGTTGGAATTCAGTTTCTGAACGGTATTGTCGGAAAGGTCGATCGTATTGCCTGGTAGTGTACTGCTGACGGATATCCCTGTAAGAACTGCGGAATTTGAAGTATTATTGATCTTAAGGGATTGCACCTGGTTGGAGGAAATATGAATATCGGGCGCAGCGACATCAGCCCATGCATGGATCCCCGTCAACGGCCCCGAACCGAGCATGATGATATCGTTTAAGGATTCCCCTCCTCCAATATAATTTGCCCCGTCGGTCCCAATGGCTGACTTGCCCCCGTAAGCTTCAATGCAGGTGAATCCGGTGCCCGACAAACTTATCTTGCGTATCATGTTCGAGTTGATATAACACGTTTGCGCACTGCTGCCCGAAACATAGATGCCAAAAGACTGAGAAGTTGTATTGGTATTCGTCCATACGGGGGCCCCGCAACCCGTGCTACCTCCCCCGATAAAATTCCCTGTTATCGCAAGGCTGTCTCCTCCTGTTGCTTTGATCGCGTAATGTTCGTCAGGTGACGAAAACGATACAGTCTGGTAAAAACTGTTTCCTTCCCCTGAACCACCTATGATCCAGCCGTCACCGCAATTCGGGTTCAGTTTGATCCCCTCCGACAGCCAGTCGTATATAGAACAGTTTTTTATCGTGTTCCTGTGATTCCAGGAATTTTCAGAAGCAATACCTTCATTCAATACGCCCGATGCGGTATGAGTGATGTCACAATGGTCGATGACATTATGGGAATTTCCCTGGGATGAAGACAGTCCCGTTCCAAAATGTATTGCTCCTGTGGAAGTCGTATTGTTGCATGCGATATGACAATATTTCACAGTGTTATAAATTGCGTTTTCACGAAGAAGAATTCCAACCCCCATGAAGGTTGCGGCATTGTTGACAAGATAAAGGTTCTGCTCAGAGCCTGTGCCGCCGAGTCGCCCGTCTATCGTTACATTCCTGGCGCCGTCAAGATCAATTATAGCCGCGTTAATGGCTGCGGTCAGGGTCCGGTGGCCTGAAGCGGGGCTCCCTGTCGGCATAATGACCACTGAAGTATACGAAGAAGATCCGGTACCCGAAGCATATAGTACGGCTGAATTGTTATCGGTGATATCTGACATGATATTCAGCTGGATTTCCCCTGTGATCGAGCCGGCGTTTATGGCGTCGAATGCCAGTTTCAGGGTGGCATAATCCCCGCCGCTTCCAACCGTTTTAACTGTTATAGCGCCGGCTATCCCGTTGAGAAGTAGGAGCGCAGAAATGAGAAGAATTTTTTTCATAATCATGACCGGGTCATTTTATAAATGATTTGATCAAAATTAGGAAGGATGGAAGGGAAGCACAACCGGATAAAGGTATTGTTTTGCCGTGCGGGAAATAAGGTGGTTTCAGCGAATCAGCTATCTGACCAAACGCTCTTTCATCGCTTTGATCACGACTTCCGACTTGGAATTGACATGAAGCTTTTTATAGATGTTGTTGATATGGAAACGAACCGTGCCTATGGAAATGCAGCAATTATCGGCAATCATCTTATAACTGTCACCCTCGACAAGGCATTTCAGGATATCGAGCTCCCGTGACGAGAGTGCATAATCATTGTTTTTTGAAATGGCCGGACTCGCAAAAAATTCAAACACTTTCCTTGCAATTTCACCGGTCATGGGTGAGCCTCCGTTATGAAGTTCTCCAATAGCCTCGATGATCTCCACGGCTGATGATTTCTTCAGCATATACCCGGTAGCACCTGCGCAAAGTGCGTCAAACACCTTGCTTTTATCTTCAAAAATGGTCAGGATCAGAATGTTGATTTCGGGGAAGGTCGCTTTGATCATCGCCGTTGCCTCAATCCCTGATATGCCCGGCATGTCAATGTCCATCAGGATTACGTCAGGTTTGGCCACCACGCAGTTTTCCATCACTTTTGAACAATCAGGATAAGCGCCCATGAGTTCAAGGGTCCCTGTTCCCAGCACTAAGTAAGAAAGGCTCTCACGAAGGTCGTCGTTATCTTCATATATGGAAACCCTGATATTCATTTTACTGATTTATTAAGTAGCAATATTACAACCTGTGATTGGTAATTACAACTATATGATTATATGGTTTCTTCTTGTTGGACTGCGGATGAAGGATTACCTGGGTCATTTCAGATTCACTTTAAGTGCAATGTGGGTTCCCTCTCCTGCACCTGATTTAATTTCAATTTCAGAATTGATCTGAGCCGCTCTCAGCCGCATGTTTTTAATCCCGTTACGGGATGTGAGCGCCTCCGGATTAAACCCTTTGCCGTCATCGCTTACCTCCATTACAAATCCCGGATGTTCCATCCTGAAACTTAGTTTCACCGATTTGCATTCGGCGTATTTAACAGCATTGTTGATGGCCTCTTTGGCGATCAGGTAAATGTTCCTTCTCGCTTCCATCGGAAGTTGAAGCTCATTCATCTGCTTGTCAAATCGTATCACATGTCTTATGTTTTTTGATTCAAACAAAGGGATGGCGAATTCGCGAATTCGCAGCCCCAGGTTTTGAAATTTATCGTTTGAAGGGTTTACAACCCAGATGATGTCATCTATCTTTTCCAGCATTTTATGGGCATTTGCCCCAATAGTCTTTACTATTTTGACCGATTTCGGATTATCAAGCTGCTTTGACAGGATTTCACTGAGAATGGATATACTGCTCAGCGTTGATCCCACATCATCGTGAAGATCGGTGGCAATGCGCGTTCGGAGCCGTTCAAGCCTCAGAAGCTCCCTTACACGATACCTGTAAATCAAGAAGAGGATGCTCCCTGTAATCACGATAACCAGCGCAATAAACCACCATGTTTTCCAGAAAAACGGGCGGATGATAAAGCGTGTTGAGGATTCCTGGTCAAGCCATATTCCGCGGTTTGCAACCTGGAAAACAAAACGGTATTGCCCCGGGGGCAGATTGGTATACCTTGCTTCCCTGCCGTTTCCGGCCATAATCCAGTTTTTATCGTAACCTTCCATTTTATAACGGAATAAAATGTGCTCTGCATCCTGGAAACAGATCCCGGTGTATCGGAATAATAAATTATTCTGATCAGCCCTCAGGATAAGCTTTTGATCAGAACTACTGAGCTCCCCGCTTGAAACATTCTTCCCGTTGACTTCAAAGGATTCAAGCAAAAGCTTTATGGTCAGTGGGGTGAAATCGAGCTCCCTGATATTTTTTGTCTCAAACTTTCCCTTGCTTCCGATGTAGATCTTATTTTCAGGATCAATATACATGCTTTCGTCAAAACTAAGGGGCCTGTTAAGCCCGTTATGTTCATCAAACATGTGAATGGATTCATCATATGGATTAATATACAGAAGCCCGTAATTGACCATCCATATACCTCCTTTGTTGTCAGTAGCAATCATCCCGGGCGCAGGGTCATTTAATCCGTTTGAAGTGTTGAACAGTTTAAACCTGTAATACCCCTTTGCCGGCATTTCGACCCTGACCAGGCCTTCCCCATCAACGACAATCCACATCCTTCCAAGCGAGTCCCTGACAATTCCGTTGGTCCATCGTTTGGTTACGCCAAACTTTAAAAGGGAATCCATTAAGTCATTCCGGAAGCAATCTTTTACAGGATCATAGATGCTGATCCCATTATCAGATGAGATCCAGATATTTTTAAATTTATCGACACAAATTGCCGAAAACCTGCTGCCGTCAATCAGGCTGGCAGGATCGTGTGGATTGTGAAGATAATGTGTGTAATGAGTTCTTGCCGAATCAATCCTCAGAACGCCTTCATTACGGGTCCCTATCCATAAATTGGACCTGCCATCCTCCCTGATGGTGTAAATCCAGGGTTCTTTAAGTGGTATTGGCTTGCCATCGGGCAACCTGAACAGCAACAGCTTCCTGCTTATTGGGTCCAGGCGCAGAAGACCTGAACGCGACCCGACCCAAAGAACCGATTTCGAATCTTTAAAAATCGTAAAGACACAAAGACCATATTTTCCGGGATCTTCCTTCGGTGGATACAGATTCCATGTTTTTATCTTCTCATCCCAATCGAAAAGCCCGCGACAATCTACAGCCCCCACGTACAGATGCCTGGTAGCAGTGTCCATGAAAAACTCACTGATATAATAGCTCTTGAAGGGTAGAGATATCTCCCCGAAGGAATGGTACCTCTGATCCAGGATATTGATCCCGATATCGGTGGTGATCCAGATATCCTGTTTATTGTTCAGATAGACGATGCGTGTGACGGAATTGGACAACAGCGATTTTTCATCACCTGCGATCTTTTGAAAAAATCTGAAAGAATGGTCAGATTTATTAAATATCCCAAGACCGTGTTCTATTGTCGCCAGCCAGAATTCATCAGGACTTTTCTTTGTGATCCCCACAATGCTGATCGGCTTCAGGGCATTAAAGGGATATTCCTGCCACAGACCGGTTTTCAGGTCGAGACAATTCAATCCTTTACCCCATCCGCAGCTCCAGAGATAACGATTGCTGTCAAGGCTGAGGTCTATTATGTCAGAGCCGTTGTTGATTGTTTTTCCATAATCAAAGGAAATTTTACCGCTTGCCTTGTCGATCTGTAGCAGCCCTCCCAGGGTAGCAATAAGCAATTTATCACGGTCCCTGGGATCCTGAATAATCCTGGTGACAAAATTAAATGCGTGCTCCCTTTCTGATTTGATTTCACTTTTATTTAAAGGGAACCATTTAAATCCAAGTGGATTCCGGGTCATATACACCAACCCGCTTTCGGTACCAATCCAGATACTCCCATCAACTTCTTCAAAAAAGCAATGTAAATTATTTACAGGGAAATGATTTTTTCCTTTCCTGTAAACCGAGTATCCTGAAAATTCTTTAGTAAACGGATTATAGATAGAAAAGCCGTCAATGGTTCCTATAAGCAGCAATGAATCGTGCGTCTCAAACAATGCATTTATACAGATATCAATAAGGGAAGTAGTGTCATTGCGATCGTGGGTGAATACTGTAAAATTACGTCCGTCAAACCTGACCAGGCCGTTATCGGTACCTATCCACACATAACCAAGAAAGTCCTGGAGAACGCAGCGTGTGCGGTTTGAAGGCAGTCCGTTTTCCCTGGTCAGGTGAGAGAAATGCATGGCTTCACCCTGAGCATGTAGCAGCATTGGTGAAAATGCAATAAGCAGGCCTACAACCAGCTTTTGAAATATTCTATGTGGCATGTTAATTCCTGAAAGACATCGCTTCAGATTCAATACGAAACTGATTTTTGTCACATAAAGATACAAAGAGAAAACTAAACAGAGGAGATGGTTAAAATAATAGCGTAATCTCCTGAGTAAACAGCGGATTCTTAATCTTCAGGAATGCTTTCAGTTTCTGAAGCGGTCTTCTTTTTTAACTTATAAAACTTCCAGCCTCCATAAGCAACACCCTGGGCAAGCAGAATTAGCAGTCCACCGTCAATCGGAGCTCCAACGGGACCTGGACCACCCCCCGAAGGATCCCCTCCCGGATTGGGAGGACCAGGATCATCGGAAAACGCATGAATCGCCGGGATCATCACCAGGCATATAATTAACAGCCATTTATTAAATTTCATTTTCATACTGCTTCTTATTTCAGTTAGTTAATGCTATTTTCTGCGTTATTACAAGATTGCTGGATTTGACAACAGCCACGTAATATCCTTTTGGAATACCCGGAATAAACTTATTCAGTGACACATTTTCAAGTCTTGCACTATAAACTTTCTGGCCAAGTGAATTGATCAGGACCAGGCTGCCTTCAACAGGTGAATCATTCAGCTTTTTCACGTAAACAGCGTCACGGTTGGAATATACCTGAGCTTGTTCACTGCTTTTCGGTTCAACTCCATAAGCGGGATTTGAAAAGTGAAGAATAAAACGGGCGGGGTCATCTCCTGCCTGGTATGTAAAGGGATATGTATTGTTTTGTTTCAGATTCTGGGTTTTGCTTGTTTTAAGGTCTTCCAGGAAGATTTGAGTTAATGGGTCAAAACTCTGAATGTTTTCGGCCGTGATGCTGAAGTCTCCCGAAACCCCGCAGCTGAAACCTAAAGACACTTCCTGGTCAGGGCCGGTATGGGGTATGGCATTTAATGTTAGTAAATTCGTTGGGATGATGGAATAAAGCTGGGGTGCGTCGAAATCGCCCCACATTTTATCGGCATCGTAAGATTCATCATAAGCCAATGTGGCTTCAGGGCGGAAATACACCATGGCTTCATCAGACTTACTGCCTGTTGCTGGTAACGCGTGTAAAACAAGATAATCAGTGAGATTCGTATTGTCCTTGAGATAAGGCTCAGAATTTATCACCCTGGCTGAGTTTGTGCAGGCAAAGGAAGTTGGTGTCGAATTGTGGATAGAATGATGTATAAAAAATCCTTGCTGAGGCGGACAGTAAGCAGTATGGGTACCTCCTTCTGCAAGGTTGTACACTTGATAATTTCCTGCAGTGGGATCCCAAAACCAGGCCTTCTTTTCAACATCGTTCCAGGTTATGCTGCCTGAACTTAAGTCGAGAGCGCTGCAATAAGGGTTTCCTATAAGATTATAGCCGTCATAGTCAGCCCCGTTCAGTGTGCGTGTTACAGGGATAGACAGGGAACCTGTATTAAGTGAGCCCGTGAGGTTCACTGTATAGTTTCCCATTGGCGGATTTGTCGAATGCGACCACAGGGCATACCCTGTCATTGAAGTATTCAACACAGAGTCCATCGCCGGATTGTAAATGTATTTCCAATTATGCGTCGCTTCCTGGTAATACTTTACAAAAAGATTATGAAAGGGAGTTACGGTGGTACTGGTAACAGGAATGCAGAGGTAGTGCCATTTCATTTGTGAAAAATAGCATTGTGTTCGTACACTTCCCCCGGTATTGTATGTAATGCTGCCATTATCTATAAACTGGCCCAATCCTGTCGCATCAGCTGCGATGACCAGACCCCTGGGTTCATTGATTTCCGCAGCCCCGCTGCATGTAAGGTCTTTGGTTGCATTGATTGTTAAGCGGGCGCCGGCATGGACCCGCAAAGATGTTGTAAGTGAACCGGTTTCTGTGATTAATGCAGAATTCGTTGAAGTATCGTATACTGAAGTCGCGACAGCCACCGGCCAGCTGACCCATTGTACATTGGTTGTGTTCCCGGCTTGAGACCAACCCCAGGCTGCAGAATAAATTCTGCCCATGTAAAGATTCTGCATAACGTTAGGGTCATAACTGTTGGGGTTTTTATAATTCAATTGACTTGAAGATGTGGGATCCTGGTAAAATTCATTAACATTCATCAGTCCGGTATTCCAATTCAATCCGGCAACCAAAGCAGAGTTATTGATTTTCACCTGGGCGATAAACAATGCCGTCCAGGTTGTCGGCATGAGATCATAGAAATCAGATAAAGCTTCCGATCCCGGATCAAATGGATGATCTGTTGAGAGTGAAATTCCAATTCTTCCGTCGATATTAACATTACCTACCAGGGAATTGTATTTACCAGAGTTAGCTGACAATCCGGTCCTGACAGGAGTGAAAGTAGTCGACGACATAAATGCTCCCGAAGTTGTGTTCAGTGTCGCCTGGAGTGCACTGAAATAAGTTCCGGAAGCGGAGGCTTTTACTTCAACCTGGAATTCAAGACGGTCGGTTCCTGAGACCCTGATGATCCTGGGATTTGTCAATCGAAAGCTTAGGGTTGGCTGACTCTCTGACACAGAAAAAAGGAACAAAAATAAGGCTGTCAGCAGAATGCCCGGGCGAAGATGTATAAGCTGTTTCATGGTTTTAGTTATATCATAATTGTTGATAAAATCAGCACTATTAATCATTAGGGAACCGAAGAGTCAATATTAAAATTCAAAACCCATTTTGTTTTATCACCTGTCTGAACGGTCCCATCCAGGTTGAAGTCGGCACTCAGATACCCATCCTGGTTAAACTGGCTAACCCACATTGTTTTATCGCTGGTTTGAATAGTTCCGTCCCCATTTGCATCAGCTGTTATCATGCCCCATAAGCTTCCCAATTGTTTTTTACCGCTTCCATAAATCTGGTCTGACCCGATGGAATAATTATAAGTATACTTACCGGTACCATCCCTCGTCACCGCATTATTTGCCATGATTGCCAAATGATTTCTATGCAGTATCACCGGGAAAAGATTACTGGTGATGGACGAATTATAAACCCTTACCGGGCTGATGCCATCGGTTTCAACGATAGAACCGTCATTTTTCAGGAAGGCAGCTCTTCGTTTCACAATAGTTGAGGAAGTAGCGTTTGCAGCTACGTCTGCCTGGCGGTATTCAATCAGTACCCAGTCGACGACGTCACTCGGAATACTCACTACAGATTCGGGACCTGAATAATTCCACGGTGCTGCATTGTAAGGCTGGAACAATGGGATCAGTCCGCTTGTTTTTAAGGTGGTGTTCATCATCCCTGTGCCGGAATTGTAAGGACCCTCCATGAAAGCAGTAAGACTGGCATCAAATCCTCCTTTTGTCGCTGTGAAAGTGCTGAATGATGTGAGCGCGTTAGCTGTCAGTTGATGAGTTCCCGTATTGGTTGAGTTGTAGGTAATCCATGGGGAGGGATCAACTTTACAGCAGAAAAGACTGCTTTCGGTCCCTTCGACATCCGCAGTCAAATACTGAAACGCTGCATTGCAGCTGAAACTGCTGATTGCATTCTGGCTAAGTGTCCAGTAACGTTTAAGAAAACTGCCTGAGATACTGTCATTCGGGTATTTTTCATTTACGAGTTTAACGCCGGCATAATTGCCGCTTCCAAATGTGCCTGAAAGAAATGTCAATGAGACAGGTGAATATTCGGGAGTTCCCGTTGCATCACCCACGGGTAATGTGAAACTTATGGGAAAGCCTGGGGATGCTGGAAATTCCTTGCGTAATTCACCAGTCCCTGTTGCTACTGCCATGGAAGAGGAAGAAGCTCCCGAATCGGAAGCAACAGGTCCCATCAGGAGGTTATTTGAACCTAAGGTAACCATACCGGTTTTAAATTTAAGTTCTCCGTTCACCCTGGTCTCTCCTGCAATAGTAAGTCCGTTTGAGTTGTTTATCCTCAGGTTCTGGATGATATTCTGCCCTTTGATGGATTGAGCTGAAGTTCCTGCAAACTCTATAAGTCCGTTGCCAATGCTGTTTGGGGAGCTGTTTTCGTTGAGCAGGTTTTTTTTCAGGATCAGAGTTCCCTGCACGTCAAGGTTTGTGCCACTCTGGACCGAAAGGTCGTTGACCGAAGTGATCACTGCACCTGTACCAATTACCAGGCTCCCCCCGGTTTGCGCATGGGATACACTGAATAAAAACATGGATGCCAAAACAGTTAACAACAGATTTTTATGCCTGAGACTACCTGTTGCGCAGCCTGGAAAACATCTCTTTCGTTTCATCGTAAAGCATTTAATATAAATATTATAGCAGACATTTATCGGTTCCTGGTAATGAATATATCGGAATTACCTTTAGTTAATACCCAAAGGTAGACCGCTTGTACGCCGGGCGCAACTGTATAAATATATTGTTTTGTTGAAGCAGCAATGAAAAGAAAAGAGTTATGCCCAAGCGGAACAAGGGATGGTCAGAAGTACCGGCTTTTCCATCATACCTCCGGAATAATTGCACCTCTCCTAATCAAAATTGGAATTAGTGATTAACTTTGTTATAGTTACAAAACACATTCATCGTTATTTACAATAAGTACAATATTGCTTTGCAAATATTTCTCTAACTGAAAACCGCCAATTTTTCTTCCATCTGCATATCAGACGAGCGAACCAATGATATAATGTTAACCAGCAGTTCATGAACAACATCTATAATAAATCAGACTCAGAATCCCTTCGCCACAAAGCCGAAGAACTGCTGAAAAAGAAGTCAGAAGCCAAAATACTGGAGCTTATTGAGGAGCTGGCATTTCAAAATCAGGAGAAAGCAAAACGGGCCGATGAATTGCTCCTTGCCAACAAAGAGCTTGCTTTTCAAAATGCAGAGAAAGCAAAGCGGGCCGATGAATTGCTCCTTGCCAACAAAGAGCTTGCTTTTCAAAATGAAGAGAAAGCAAAACGGGCCGATGAATTGCTCCTTGCCAACAAAGAGCTTGTTTTTCAAAATGAAGAGAAAGCAAAGCGGGCTGATGAACTGGGTAATGCAAATGCAAATGCACTGAAGCTGACTCACGAGCTTGAGGTTCACCAGATTGAGCTGGAAACATTGAACGCTGAGCTCAACCAGTCAAAAGAGCAGGCAGAAGTTGCTGCCAGAAAATATACCGAATTATATGATTTCGCTCCATCGGGTTATTTTACGCTTTCCAGAGAAGGTAAAATCATTGAGTTAAACCTCACCGCGGCAACCATGCTTGGCAAAGAAAGTTCGCTGCTAAAAAACAGCAAGTTCGGCTTTTTCGTTTCCAAAGATGCAAAGCCAGCATTTAATAGCTTTCTTGAAAAAGCATTTTGCAGCAAAGCCAAAGAGGATTGTGAGGTAACCCTTTCAACCAGCAGAAAATTCCCAACGGTGGTTAGCCTTACAGGTGTCGTAACTGAAAATGGAGAACAATGCCTTTTAACCATGGTCGACATCACTGAACGAAAACGGGCCGAGTATGCGATCAGGGAAAGCGAAGAGCAACGTAACAGTATTTTGAACGATGTTGAGGATGTCGTTTGGTCTTTATCATGGCCCGATATGAACGTTAATTTTATCAGTCCATCAGTGGAGCAGATATTTGGCCGGCCTATAGCTGAGTTTGCTGAGAATCCTTCATTATGGGCTGACACTGTACATCCCGACGATAAACATCTTTCGGAAATGGCATTGAAACAATTACGCGAAAAAGGATTTGCAGTAAGAGAGTGCCGCATTGTTCGACCCGATGGAAACATTGTATGGATCAATGACAAAAGTAAGATCATCCATGACAAAAACGGTAAGCCGGTAAGAATAGACGGAGTCGCCCGCGACATCACGGATCACAAGAAGATGGAGGAAGAACTGAAACTGGCATCTGCACGTTTATTCCTGGCCACCAGTGCCGGCGGTATTGGGATATGGGACTATGATATCGAGAAGGACATCCTTGTCTGGGACGATCGTATGCATGAACTCTATGGTATTGAAAGAAAAGATTTCGCCGGGATGTATAATTCATGGGAAACCGGTATTCATCCTGATGACCTGGAAGGGAGCATTGCTGAAGGTAAAAAGGCGCTAAGCGGTGAAAAAGAGTATGATACCGAGTTCAGGGTAACCTGGCCCGATAGTTCTGTTCACAATATCAGGGCTCTTGGGATAATTCAACGAGATGAGTCAGGTACTGCTCTGCGGATGATCGGCACAAACTGGGATATTACTGAACTCAGAAAAGCTGAACAAGAAAGGCTGAATAATTCCGAACGCAGGCATGCAGAAGAAATGTTACTGAAGAGTGAAGAATTGTACAAGACAATGATCTCCAATAGCTCCGATTTGCTTATTCTATCTGATGAAAAAGGGATTACAACATTCTGCAGTCCGCAGTGTGAGAAAGTTTTAGGATATCCGGGCAGCAAATTCATCGGGCAGATGATGCCCGATATTATCCACCCCGATGATGCAGAGCGTTGCAGACAAACATGGACAGAGGTCTTTCAGGAAGGGCTTGAAATCAAAGACTTCGAATACCGAATTATCGATGGAGAAGGAGCCGTAAGATTGGTGTCACATACGGTGAACCTGGTTATTGTGAATAATAAGTTGATGGGAATTCATAACACCATCCGCAATATTACCGACCGAAAAGTGGCAGAGCAGGCCACCAGGCTAAGCGAGGAAAAATACAAAACCATGTTAAATGCTTCTCCCGATGGGATGGTTTTAATCAACCTGAAAGGAATCATTACGGAGATTTCTGAAATCGGGATCCCTCTGTTTGGCGAAAATTCCAGAGACGATTTAATAGGGAAAGATATTTTTCAATTCGTTTCACCAGACGAGAGTGATATTTTTCGGGAGCTTCTTGTAAAGACAATGAATGAAGGGTTTACTCAAAATATCGGGTTGACGATTAAAAAGAAAGACAAGTCCATGTTTACTGGTGAAATCAGCGCCACGCTCATGCAGGACCAACATGGAGCGCCCATTTCATACATGCTCATTGTGCGCGATGTATCGCAACGCAAGAAAATGGAAGCAAAGCAGATTCATTCCGACCGCATGTCGACCCTTGGAGAAATGGCCGCGGGCATAGCACACGAGATTAACCAGCCATTGAATATCATTTCACTGGTTATGGATAAGATTTTATTTGAGACGGCCAGAACCGAAATCGTAGATGTGGAGCTCCTGAAAATAAAATCAGAAAAGATTTTTGAAAACATAACCCGCATCCGAGACATTATTGATCATGTACGGGCCTATTCCAGGAGCCAGGAAGACTTTGTACCTGTAGCATTCGATATTAATTCAAGCATCGTTAACGCCTCTTCTATGATCGTGGAACAGTTCAAACACCACGGCATCAACCTGAATCTTCAACTCGAACCACAAATCCCTCAAATAGTTGGCAATACCTACAAATTTGAGCAGGTTATACTTAATCTGCTGGCCAATGCCAAAGATGCGGTGACTGAAAAGAAAAGCCAACAGCAAGATGTAGAAATGCAAGTTGGAATCAGATCCTGGTATGCAAATCAATGGATTTTCGTTGACGTTACCGATAATGGGACGGGCATTAATAAAGATGATATCCGTAATGTCATGCTTCCTTTTTATACTACCAAGGAGGAAGGAAAAGGAACCGGACTCGGCTTATCGATATGTTATCAAATCATCAAGGAAATGAATGGAACCATTGAAATTACAAGCGATAGTACGCTGGGAACAAAATTTCAACTGGTTTTGCCTCTGCCAAAGAAAAAGTAACGCGTTTTCACGATGATACGTGATTATGTTGATAAATATCGCGATAAAGGCTATGCGCATTCCGTAATTATTTCCTCCCCTGAAAAAGAAGTTACTTTTTTAGCGCCTGAGGCTCCGAAGATTACCTGATCCGATTCCTCAATTAGTTTGCTTTACAAAATTTCCGGCCCGTCCTTTGTATGCTCTTATCTCCAGAAGAGGTAAACCGTCCCTCATGTAAAGAACGGTATACATTAAC
>SESA01000675.1_pt1 | contig 20784 bp, 22 predicted proteins | sample 3171451 | NCBI WGS metagenome assembly SESA01 (sample SAMN06051862, study PRJNA518727) | freshwater metagenome | biome: subpolar coniferous forest; feature: holomictic lake; material: water; isolation source: holomictic Lake 227, 8 m depth | place: Canada: near Kenora, Ontario | collected...
AGTAAAAAAACGCGGCAGGATTATCAGGGGAATTCGAATATCTCCCCGTCTCTACCCTGGTGGGGAAGCTCCCAGGGGAGCATGTGGCTCATATGCACGCATCGGAAATCTTTGGGTTTTAAGCGCTCTGCAAGGGAGCAGGATTCGAGATAATTCATGTGTTTACCAATCGAGATGTCCGATGGCACAAGTGTATCCAGAAGCAAGAGATCGAGATCCTGTAAGAGATTGAGGCTCTGTTGTGGAATATTGATGTTCGTATCTGAAGTGAATGCCACGCGCGATTGACCGGTTTCAAAGAGTATGCCGCAGGTGTAGGCTGTGGGATGTTTGACCAGAAACAGTGTAGCAGTAATTCCAAATATCTCAAATGGTTCGTACGGCTGGATTGCGACTTTGTCAAACGTGAGAAACCGGAATACTTCGGCGCAGTAGTTCAGGACTGGTGGTGCGGCAAAGACCGGGGGGATGTTCTGTACCCGGTAGAACTCGCCAAACCCAATGAAGTGATCGTAGTGGCCATGGGTCCAGATCACGGCATCGATATGCGGCGAGCCGTTTAAGAGGAGCTGCTGGCGGAGATCGGGGGATGAATCGATCAGGAGATGATGCCCCTCATTTTCTACAAGCAAAGAGGTGCGTAACCGCATCCTGCCGGTTGCTTTGGCATGAGTGCACTGGGGACAGGCGCAGTTAACCTTTGGCGTACCAACCGCATCGCCGGTTCCCAGCAGCGTGATCTTCATGTTACAACCAGTTCTGGTGTCGGATCGTTTCCCGGTTCCTGACCATTGTAATACCTTTCTCGATATCTTTACGCTCAACTATATTTCGATTTTCGATTCGCGCTGAAAGGATTGCTTCCTTGATCATTACGATGAGATCGGATCCTGAAAACCCCTCTGTTTCTTTAGCTACTAACTGAAAATCTATAGTTATATTTACAGACGAGGTCACTTTTTTTAGGATCTCTGTGCGCATCTCTTCATCTGGCAGGGAATATTCGATAGTATCTTCGAAACGTCTGCGAACGGTATCTCGGTTTTTCACCATGCGAATCCCCTTATCGATATCTTCGTCCTTTATCGCTTGACGTTTTTCCATGAGGGCAGAAAGAATGGCTTCCTTCACCATCATACGAAGATCAGAACCTGAGAATCCCTCTGTTTTAGATGCCAATGTTTGGTAATCCAGATTCTCATGAATTGCAGAACTCATTTTCTTTAAAATTTTTTTACGCATGTCCTCATCTGGAAGAGGAAATTCCACAACTTCATCAAAGCGTCTCCATGCTGCATGATCGAGTAGCTGCGGGTGGTTTGTTGCACCGATTAGAAGGACTTCATTTTTTATCAGGTTTATCCTATCGATATTTTTTAAGAGCGCGTTGACAGCGCGTTTCATTGCTCCATGATCCTCATCAGTCCTGCTCTTTCCAATAAAATCGAATTCATCAATAAACAGGATGGCCGGTGCAATTTTTTTAGCTAATTCAAAAATGCGGTCAATATTTTTTGAGGTTTCACCAAGATATTGGGAAACTATCATCGAAAGCCGAACCTCAAGGATGGGCATGTGCATCGTGCGGGACAAAGCTAGAGCAAGTGATGTTTTACCAGTACCCGGTGGTCCAACAAAGAGAAGTTTTCCCACTTCGTAAACGCGATGGTGTTGCAGGAACTCACGATTATCACGAGCATGTTTAATCATCGTGATAATTTCCTTCTGGCGATCCGTACAGACCAAATCACTCATTTCTTGTTCTACTTCATCCGGTGCAAGAACGATTACCAAGTCGAGTGCCCCACGGAGTTTCTCATCTTCACCGATCAGCTTCGATATGCGTGCATCTAGATGTGCCTTTGTATCTTCATAGGGCGGATTTGCTGCACGGACGGTTTTGTAGATCACACTTGATGTACCCAGTTTTTCAAAATAAAATGCAAGGGTCGGATTTTTTTCGATAAACGACTTTCCTCCTTGTTTGAGGAACCACTGAGCAGCAGATTCGAGCGCAGTAATACGGAGGCGCTGGCCAAAATCCTCATATGCAACAAAGGGGTTTGCAGACATCTTCAGGTGAGCGTCTGCTATGGACAGTGTGCGTTTGATCACACCGTTGCTCACGTAGACCGGTCGCTTGACATCAGAGGCACTGGTGATGCTAAAAATATCGCGGCAGGCTGGCGTCAGGTCATTGATATCGAGCTGGGGGTTCTGGTTGAAAATTTCAGCGGTCAGAACAACATCCATTATGCGCAGGGCTTCAGAATCTCCAGACATGGGTGTAACCTTAATTATTCTTTTTCAGATTGAATAAGGCTATCTCATCGTGTTGTGACGACGCAGCCATCAGCAGTCACTATGACCGTATGCTCGTGCTGGGATACGATTGACCCCGGGATATCGGCAAGGACCGGGTAGACATGGAGCGTTTGGGATCTGACCAGTGCGGGGAGCACTATGTCTTGTTTTCGTTCCTTAAGCCAGCGGCGGGAAAACGGAAGCCCGTGACGATCTTTTACCGTTTCAAGGATAGCACGCGCTGCCGGGATGCGCACGGGTTTTTGTGAGATCTGAGAATAGATCTCCATCCGGGATTTTTCCCCCACATGGCCGCTTCCTGTAGTTGAAAACGGCTCGATTGCAAAGACCATTCCTTCTTCGAGCACCATCCCGCCGTTGATGCCGACATTGGGAATCGTGGGTGCGCGGTGAAGAACATACCGGTCAAGCCCGTGGCCGGTCAGGTTTGCGATCGGGCGGTAGCCTTGGCTCTCGATCTCGTGCTGGACTGCGGCACCTAGTTCGCCGGCAGTTGCGCCCGGCCGGATCTTTTTTATTGCCGCTTCAAGCGCCTGTTCTGATGCTGCAAGGAGCAGGGAGTTGTTGCCCAAATCAACAGTGGTTGCCGTGTCTGCGATATACCCATCAATATGGACCCCGAGATCAAGTTTTGCCACATCTCCGTTCTTAAATATCCGTGTATCGGCGGGGGAAGCGGTGTCATGGGCCGCATCCTCGTTTAAGGAGAGGTTGAGAGGAAACGCTAAGGAAACTCCTTCCTCTAATACCCGCGATTCAATGCTTTCTACGAGATCGAAATAGGATTCTCCTATCCTGATGCCCAGTGCGCCCTCACGGAGAATCCTTGAAGCGATGGCACCGGCTTCTACGTACTTTTCAAAGATCTCGTCATTCATACGATAAGATCCTCCGGAAATTTTGTGAAATTGTTGAACCCTTTTTTGGTGACCTCTCCGATATCTTCGAGACGCACTCCCCCGATACCCGGATAGTAGAGCCCCGGTTCGACTGTGATCACACTGCCCGCTTTGAGTTCTTTTCCTGCCGGACCTACTGTGGGCAGTTCATGTACCTGAAGACCAACCCCGTGACCGAGATTATGGACAAATCCCCGCGTGTCGCTTTCATACCCGTGATCTTTGAACAAGTCCACAACGGACTGGTAAATATCGGATCCCGATGCTCCGGTCTTTACCTGTGAGATGCCCAGTTGTTTTGCTTCGCGCAGAGCGGTATACATCTCGCGGATCTCAGTGGAGGGTTCACCTTTTACCACCGTGCGCGTCATATCTGCGTAATATCCTGTTTTCTCTTCACATGGGAACAAGTCGATGACGATCGGTTCGTTCGCTTTTAAGGGGCCGGTGCCGGTCATGTGCGGCACTGCGGTATCCTCTCCGCATGAGACAATTGAGTCCACTGCCGTGCACCCGTGTTCGAGGAGCAGGGAGTGCATGGAAAATTTGATCATCTCTGAGGTCAGCGGTTTTCCATCAGAATAGAGTATGCCTTTTTTTATCGTGGAGCTACGGATGAGCGAGACTGCCACACCCATTGCAGTCTCTGTTATCTTCTGGATGTGCTTCATTGCTTTTATCTCGTCCCTGCTCTTGGTTTCCCGTATTGAGGCAACAGTTCCGATGTCTACTGCAACTGTGCAGAATTCCCCCAGCGCGTGAGCCAGTGCGACCGGGAAGTTAGGAGGGACCAGAACTTTTTTTCCAACCTGCCCGGCGATCATCTTTGCTGTTGCCTTCCAAGGATCTTTTTCGGTTTTTAAGATATCGGGAAGCCCTGCCTGCGTGCGGGTTATAATGGATGCAGTGGACTCGCGGGACGCGCGGCCGGTCTCCATCTGGGAGACAATGATCACACCGGCTTTGTTCACCTTTTTAAAAAAGACAAACGGGTCACTGGTCACAAATTGTGTCAGGTAGCGCATATCTGCATCGCGTGAGGATGCGTACATCACGAATGCATTGGCACCGCTTTTTCTGACTGCACTGGATAAGGGGTCCATCTGGATTGATATATGCGCTGAAACGTCAAGTACTTTTATTCCGGAGTTGACATTCCAGTGATGGAAGAAGATGCCAAAGCCCGGTTCAAATTAAAATTTTATGGACTCACTATTGAGCTCAATATTATTGTGCTGCTTGTAGCCATGTCAATTGCTATCTTTTTCATAATCCATTCTCCGTATACTCTGCCTGCAGTAATCGTAATGCTCATACTTGCACTGGTTTTTTCCGTTGACTTTGTAAAGAGATACCGGAAAACGAAAGGCTGGCTCTATGCGCAGCCGGAGAAGAGTAAAGAAGGGGATGACTCCAAACAGAAAGAGAAGACAGAATAATATGGTGTTGTAGAGTTTTTTAAGGAGAATTATGCTTAGGAGGATGAAGGATGAGATCGAACTGCTGAGCCGCCATATTGAGGTGGCAAAAGCCGTGGCAGATCACGAGCCGATCGGCATCATGAAACTTGCCGAGCTGCTCGACCTCCCTTCACACAGGATTCGCTACTCCCTCCATGTACTGGAACAATTCGGGTATATCCGCGCATCACCGGAAGGTGCAGTTGCCACGTCCAGGACTGCTGAATTGTTCGAGCATCTCAACGGGGATCTGGATGAGCTGATACAGTTGCTTGCAGAGATGAAGCGTCCGTGATCCGGTCTGGTCTCTGATTTTTCTCACTTTCAACTTCGATCAACCTCATAGTTACCTTTAAAAGTCCCAAAAAAGAATCTAATAAGGCGCACGAGTGTGCCTCCCTAACTCAGTTGGTAGAGTGTCGGACTGTTAATCCGAATGTCACAGGTTCGAGCCCTGTGGGGGGCGTTTTTGGGCCCGTAGCTCAGTCCGGTTAGAGCGCCCGGCTCATAACCGGGCGGTCATGGGTTCGAATCCCTTCGGGCCCACTGTTTTTGAGATTTTATTCTAAGGAAAATGTGGTTTTTTTAAGAACCGATTGAAAAAGTTTCTAACAAAGAAGCACAAAGGGAGCATAATGAAGTGCCCTGTCTGCCAGACAGACTGCGTCAGGTCAGCAAAAGATATTCTTGTCACACTCCCGTCATTGTTCCAACCCTGTGGAAATTGCAGTGCCCGCGTGCTTGACAAACGTGCCCCGCTCCCAACGCTCGAATATGCCCAGCCCTGCTCCTGCGGGAAACGGTTTATCGATGAAGTGTTTGCCCACCTTTACGTGATCATGGTAGAGGAAGGGGATATGAAACCCACTGAACCGTTGATCGCGGTGGGTTCACCACTCATCCACCCGGGATTTCCTATGGAACGCCCACCATTTCTTTCTGATAAATCCCTTGTGCTCCTCACTACAAAAGCGACAAAAAAGACCGCAGAACGGCTGATGAACGATGTGCCCGAACTGCGGGGGGTGGTAAAGACCGGAAATTTTGTTCCGGGGATAGCAAAGGCAGATTTAAAATCTGTGCCAAAAGTGTATGATCTTCTGGCTGGGTGCGATGTCCGGGCTGACATCTTCCCGCTCAGGAGCGGTCCGCTTGTCATGTACAAACAGCAGTCACTGGTCCACATCGAATTTTCACGGGGATATGCGCCAAAGATCCGGGCATTGGAGCAGCATGTAGGAATACCACCGGCAAAGATGTTTATCGATGCCTGTTCGGGTGTCGGAACACTCGGACTGACCGCTGCATGTCTTGGAGTGCCGCAAGTGATTATGAACGATGCGTGGTATGCCTCGGCGTTCTGGTCAGCCTTTAATCTCGAAGTGAACCGGGAGTATTTCAGGATCAGCCGGGTTAAGATATTCGAGCAGATGGAGGATATGGAAAAGCACCCGGTTGTAAAAAACCCAATAAAAATTGCCGAGACTGAAGGTGAGCAGAAAATTGAAGTCTACCAAGGGGATTTCAGGAGACTTTACACGGTGATTCCCCCTCATAGCGCACCGGTGACTGCACTGGATCTCTTTGATAAAAAGGACACACTGGCAATCAGGAAGATCGAAGGCGAGTGGAAGGAAAAAATCGGGGGGGTTCTGTTCGTCCCATGAGTCTTTCTTCTTTTTGCTGATCGATTGCAGAAGCGATTCTTATGATCGGGTAAAAAACCTTTATTGAGCTGTGCACAAAGGTATATGGGGACTAGCCCGGGTGGTTCGGCGTCACTTGTAACCTGAAACCGTCGTTACGCGGGGGGCGAAGTTTGAGGAAGGCTGCAACGGCCTGCGGGAGCTTGTGCGTTCTGACTGTGAAACCTCGTCCCATGAGGTCGATGGCCAGGTATCAATATTCCGGAGGGAATAGCGACCTGTTGCTGCGGGGACCGGTTCAGGCCCGGAAGGGAGCAGACTTACCGTAGACATTCGGCGCCCATGGGGTAACGGGGCGGAGGATGAATGCTTTGGTAAACGTAGTAACGTACAGTCGACCGATAACACGTCCCTATTTACGATTATCATGGCAAAAGTGACCATAATTGGTGCAACTGGCAATGTCGGGATGTTTGCCGCACATGCGATTTCATCGATCCCTCACGTAAGTGAGATCCTGCTCTATGGGCGGGAAGGTCGCGAGTCTCTTTTAAAGGGTATAACCCAGGACCTTGTCGATTCATTTGCCGCACGGGGAACCGATGTCAGGATCAATTGGACAACCAATTTAAAAGACGCAGCCGGATCCGCAGTTGTTGTAATAACAGCAGGTGCTCCGCGCACGCCCGGCCAAAATCGTATGGACCTTGCTGTTGGAAATGCAAAGGTAATTGCGCCGCTTGCACAGACAATCGGTGTCATAGCGCCGCAAACCAAGATTCTGGTAGTGACAAATCCTGTCGATGTGATGACCTGTGTTGCACTGAAATGCTCTGGTCTTCCACCCAGCCAGGTATTCGGACTGGGAACGCACCTGGATTCGATGCGCTTAAAATCCTTGATCGCTGCATACTTCAAAGTGCATGTGAGTGAAGTCCACACGCGCATCATCGGGGAGCATGGCGACAGCCTTGTCCCGCTCTGGTCTGCAACATCCATCGGGGGTATCAAGATCTCAAACCTGCCGACATTTTCTCATCTGCCTGTGCAGGAGATCATAAATTCTGTAAAATGCAGCGGCGAAGAGATTATAAAAAACAAGGGGTCAACGGTCTATGGACCTGGAGAAGCGATCGCTTCGCTGGTAAGGACCGTCCTCAGCGATGAAAACCGTATACTGACCGTGTCTGCCTATATCAAAGAGGAAGTGCATGGTGTCAGCGAGGGGGATGTATGCATTGGTGTACCCGCCCGCGTGAATTGTGATGGTGTTTTTCCCATCTCGATCAGGATCGATGAATCAGAAGTGATGGCATTCCGCGAATCTGTTGAAAAGATACGGACAATCACCCGGAATGTTATGGCATCGCTTGAACAATAAGTGAAAAAAAGAGATGAACGGACTGTTTTAGTTCAGTGTCACTTCAATGATCTCTGCCCGCTCAACGCCCGCAATCTCATTGAGGGACATTTCGATTGCATCAGTCTCGCCCCCACAGTCATTGATTACTGCGGCAAGCTTGATCGCCTTTAAGCCAAATCCAATTGACTCTGTCTGCATGTCCTGGATACCGGGCAGTTTTGCTTTGAGCGCCTTTTTTAGTTGTTCAAGATCGACTTCGGGCGATTCCGGCATCACCCGCATAATGACTGCAACACTTCCCATGCTTCACGGTCCCCCAAATCCACATTTCGGGCAGGTGTAGGGGATACTCTGTTCTCTGCACCGGTAACACCGGTTGATCTCAAAACCGCATGCGGGGCACCCGAATTGCGTTGCACCCTCTTCTGCAAGCGGAGCACTGCAGGATGTACACTTTTTATCTGACATTATAACTCCTCCAAGGATTCTTATTGTATCTCTTTTAGAACCTTTAAAAGGTTGTACCGATTTTGGTGCATAGGACAGGGTCACCGTTTAAAAATTTTTCCAGACTCACGCCAGATTTTCCATTGATAATGGTAGATTTCATCCGGTGTTTCAGGACAAAGGGAATGAAAAATGGATCTACCACATCATTTTTTATGGGTATTGTTACCTGTTCCTGATGTATTCCGTTGAGAAAGATCCCGTCAACTGATTTGAGGATGAGGAGTTCAATTCCAAGTTCAGCTGCTATCCATGCTGCAATGGTGTCTGAAGTGACATCCCATGAATGGGGGAGGGGGTCGCGCTGCCTCATGCTGATATACGGCAGAAAAACTGCGGTTGTTTCCGGTACTGCGAGGAGATCTGTTGTCCTCATTCCACGAGATGCAATAACCCATGCGTACTGTTCCATGGCAGCGATTGCCATCCAGTGCGCGGCATCATCATCCACTCGTTCCTGCCTCACGGTATCGGCAAAAAGGCCCCCGCCAGGAACAACCATCAGCTGACGCTCGGATTTGCACAGCAATGGCACTATATCAGGAATCTGGTGATGCAGGCTTCCTCCCAGTTTCACTAAAAGCGGGGCTCGCGGGTTTCTTATTGATTCTCCTGCCTGCACCATCTCTCCGGAGAATTATATCGCCAGATTATAAAAGGGGGATGGAGATACTATACAGTCTTAATGCGACGATTTTACCTGTTTATCGTTTTTCTTCTGCTCATCGCTGGGTTGGTGCATGCAGCCACTGATGTCAGGATTACAGAATTCTGTCCCGATCCATACCTTTACAATGATATGGATGAGTATCTGGTTCTATCCGGCACCGGTTCACTTGATGGTATAACTGTCTCGGATGGACGGGGTGGATTCCGATTTCCTCCCGGCACCCGTATCAATGGCGCTCTGACGATAGCTCGCAGTGGCCCGGCATTTTTGCAAAGTCATGGAAAACTTCCTGATTTCGAATGGCTGGACTATTCACCGGTTGTTCCCAATGTGATCAACGGGGATCCGCTCCGTCTTGCGAATACCGGAGATGAACTTTTACTGTACGAAGGCTCTGAACTGATCCAGCGTGTTGCATGGCCAAAAGACGTCAAACCCCGCGAGGGGCAGGTCCATTATCTGGAAAACAGGGTATGGGACCCCCGCCCTCTCATGATAGGACAGTCCCGGTTCGAACCGGCAGCATTCCATAATGTGACTGTCACCACTTTTGTTTCTCCGGACAGCTCCAGTGAGATGTTCACGTACGCTGTGGATCGTGCATCGGATGAGATCCTTTTAAATGTCTATGAATTTTCCAGCCCCGTGATGGCCGATTCCCTGATTGCAGCACGGGGGCGGGGAGTGAATGTTTCGGTACTTATTGAGGGAGGGCCAGTAGGGGGTATAACTCCAGAAGAAAAGTCCGCGATCTGGAGGATGAATAACGGCGGGATACCTGTTCTCCAGATGGCCTCAGGTAAAGATGTTCATCCACCCTACCGATATGATCATGCCAAATATGTTGTGCTCGATCACAGGGCGGTGCTTCTCACGAGTGAGAACTTCAAGTACAGCGGATTTCCCCCGGCGGGTTTCAACAGTAACCGTGGGTGGGGGGTGTATCTTGAAGATCCTGCTCTTGCAAAATATTTTTCAACAGTATACCAGACCGATTCCACCGGGCCTCCAGTTATCCCGATCAAAGGATCCGCGGGAGATCCCGAAAAGGTTCCTGCAGGAAAACATGCAGTGAAATTCACACCGGCACATTTTTCTGGTGCTACTGTAAGGCCGGTTCTTGCACCTGACACCAGCAGCCAGATTCTTGATCTGATCCTGTCTGCCCAGACAAGCATAGAGATCGAGCAGGCATATATCACCAACGAGACGCCTTTAACCTTAAACCCGTATCTTGCAGCTGCTGTCAACGCATCAAGGCGCGGGGTTCATGTGAGGGTGCTGCTGGATTCGTACTGGTATAATATCGAAGACGAGAAGGACAACGATGAGATGGCCGCATTGATCTCCAGTATCGGTTCAACGGAGCGGATCCCGCTCGAAGGGCGGTGTGCAGATCTTACGGCAAGTAACCTTGAGAAGATCCATAACAAGGGTGTAATCGTTGACGGGCAGCGTGTACTTGTGAGCAGCATCAACTGGAACAGCAACTCTCCCAATTTCAACCGTGAGGCGGGAGTTATCATCGACCATCCGGGAGTTACCCAATATTTCCTTACGGTGTTTGAAGATGACTGGAATAATACGGTGACATCTCAACAACCAAAAACCGATTATACCAAAATCGCTATAGTGATTGTCGTAATCCTGCTGCTGCTCGTCATCTACTATCGCAAACATATCCGGTAGCGATAAAAACCATCCGTAAAAAACTCTGCTCTTGAAAAAACAGGTGTTCACACTGAACACGTTCAATCAGATTTTTTTGAGTGCACATTGGCACACGTCACACAGGTTGATGTCGCTTTCGCCGGTGACTACGGCAAGCGCCCAGCGATCAATAATCAAATCCAGTTCTGTTGACAATACAACTTCGCCCGCACCCCGCTTCCTGCTCATGTACTGGGAGACAGCAGCCCGTGTTACACCAAGCCTTTTTGCCGCATCACTCTGGCTGATACCTTGTCTCTGTACAAGTCTCAACACCATCTCCGCTCTCATTGGGGGAAGGAGATTTCTCACCATCGTGTCGCAGTGCATCAGGGTACAGGTATGCTTTGTCATACACACGCGGGTTGGGGTTTAGCGATCTGTTCAGCCCGGTTTTGGTAGATGATCTGGCGTGCATCGCGGAAGTTGAACTTCTCTATGATGAGGTGGCGTTCTTTTAATTTCTTTAAGGCATACCTAACAGTCCGCGGCGCAAGATTTGTTCGCGAAACAAGATCTTTGTGGGTCATTGCACCACCGTTATCCAGTATCTCCAGCACCGTCTTTGATGACGGGGGTAGTGTTGTAGGATACATGGTCGATATGTTAACACTGTTAACACATTAACCTGTCGGTCATTTAAACCCTGATTTTCAATACTTCCTTTATGTTCGAGCGCCAGGAACGGTTGGCAATCCTGCTGTTGATCGGCGTTGCGGTTGCAGTGATTGCGGTTCATCTGGTTCTGGGTTCATTTGGGAAACAGCCTTTCTCAAAGCCCTTTACAAACAATTCGGCCGATGGGGAACTCGTGTATGTTAAAGGCACCGTTGATCAGGTTGCTCTCACAAAAACCGGTGGGCATATGAACCTGCAGATCGATAGTCTCACGATTTTTATTCCTGCTCAGGCAGCCCGCGATCTCACGATTAAGAAAGGAGCAAATATTTCTGTGTATGGAATTGTCGAGACCTATCGCGGGAAAAAAGAGATCATGGTGAGTTCGGCTGAAGATATCCGTTTTTTATAACGGGAAATAATCGCAGATATCGTACCGCAGACTTGTTGAGGATTTAAAACACGGGTGCCGATGGGTGGCCGCTATATTATCCGGAGATAGATGGAGTAATGGCAGTCGGGTTTGATCAGATTGTGCAAATCTCCTGTCAATGCAGATCGTTTGTCTTGTTGAAGTGTTTACTATGTAGCCGGTAAGTCCGTACGCTTTTTTTGGTTTGCCCTGCTGATAGATGCCAGTGCTTTTTCTGCAGCTTCACAAACCTCTTCAACTGGATCTTTCAGTAAGCGTGTGAGTCCTTCAATGGCTCGTTCGTCACCAATATTTCCCAGTGCCCATGCGGTGTCCTTCCGGACACCTTTTTTCGGATCGTCAAGAAGTACAAGGAGCGGTTCAACTGCCCTTGAATCCCGGAGTCTGCCCAAACCCCAAGCTGCGCCTTGCCGGAGCCATTTATCGTCGGCTTTCAGTGCTGCAATCAGAGGCTCAAGAGCACAAATATCCCCAATTTTTCCCAACGATTTTGCCGCAAGCCACTGGACCTCTACATAGGGATCTTTAAGGGCTATTAGGAGAGGTTCAACTGCCGAATTATCTCCCTCTTCACCAAGTGCCTCTGCGGCTTTCCACCGGTAATGGAGGTTGTCATCCTGTAAGAGGTTTATCAAATCCTTTACCCGCCCCTTACGCCGTTCTTCAACAACAACTGGATCTTCTTTTGGGACTTCATCTTCAGGCACTGGCAATTCAGCATCCGGCAATTACACAACCTCAATAGCCATCGATACGTGGTTTCGCACGATTAAGGTTTTCCTTTGGTTTTTGGGCTGTGGTTTTTATGATGAAAAAAAGGAAACTGGAAAATATCACGATTCCAGAATATTTTTAAAAATTGAGTTCTGCCACATCCAGTTATGAAAAAAGTATTGCGCTATCCCGGTATAATTTCAAGTTTTACTGAAAAATTATTAACCGTGTGGGTGAGCGCACCGATGCTGATCACATCCACATCCAAAGTAGCAAAATCACGGAGCGTGTCGGGTGTAATCCCTCCGGAGAGTTCTATGATGACGCGATCCCATAGGCCCTTCTTCCTGAGTGCATCGAGAGTGGTTTTCACCTGTCCGGGATTCATGTTGTCGAGCAGGATAATATCGGCACCAGCGGATGCCGCCAGCAGGGCATCGGCGGGTGTCTCGACTTCCACTTCGATCTTTTTGTATAGTGTTATCTTTTTTGCATCAGTGATGGCTTTTTTCAGGGGGACAAGTGCCAGATGGTTATCTTTTATGAGAATCCCGTCACTTAAACTTCCACGATGGGGTTCCCCGCCACCGAGCTGGACTGCTTTTTTGTCCAGTACCCTGAATCCGGGACAGGTTTTTCGCGTTGCAGCGATCCTGCATTTTCCGTTTATTGCAGATACGATTCTGACAATCTCCCGTGTCCGTGTGGCAATACCACTCATCCTCCCGATGATGTTAAGCGCAGTCCGTTCAACCAGCAGGATCATTTTTGCGTCTCCGGTGAGCGTGAGGAGTTTATCCCCTGCTTTGACAGTTTGCCCGTCCTCTGCGAACTGCTCTGCTGCAACACCGTAATGGGAAAATAGCATGATTGCTTCGCAGAGTCCTGCAATGATGCCCGACTGCTCTGCAACGATCTCTGCACGACATCGAATATCAGGGATCACAGCATCCGAGGTCAGATCGCCTGATGGGGCATCCTCATCGATAAAGTGCAGCAGGTATTCAAGGGATACCATAGATTATTTCACCCATAAGCCTGAATCATGTTCCCACAACTATCGGACTGTTGAGATCTTCAAGGAGTGAGAGGATCGAAAGGGCTGCCAGATAACTTGTGGCAGGATTGTCCGGGCTTGGAAAATTGGTCACTTTGACATAAGTCTCCCCAAAATCCCCTTCCACAAACAACTCGTGTACGTTCCGGTCAACCGCAGGATCAACCCATAGTTCCACATCCGTATCCTGTCCTGCTGCCAGGCTCATGGCAACCGAGACATTCACATTTTTTGGGAATGCCTTTATACATTCATTGGCTTTTCCCGAAAAGATCATCCTGCGGGAATCTGATGCAATTCCCAGAGATGCGGGACTTTTTGTTGTCCTGAGCAGGAGTTTTTTGAACTTTGAGATCCTTCCGATCTTCAGGTTATCGAGCCCGAAGATCGCCCCACTGGGGATGTGAACCTTTTGACCGGACTTAATGGCAGTGTTCTGGACCTCCTCTCTGAATACCGGGTCGGCAAGCGCTCCTACGCTCATGATTACCAGATCTTTGTTACCAGAAAGCACTGCTGCTGCATAGACTTTAACAGCGCTGACCGAGGCTGCCTCGACAACAATATCCATGTCGGCAGCAATAAACGTCTCAAAATTTTCGTAGGCCCGGGAACCTGACAGGGTGGCAATCTCCTGTGCCCGTTCAAATACCTGATCGTATACCGCCCGGATCTCGAAACTGCCCGCGTGCTGTGCGATAATATGCCCGATATTGCCACAGCCGAGCAGCCCGATTCGTATCATGTTAAACAGATTATGAATACCATTGGTTAAGCGTTGTGCTTGCACAAAGGGTATCCTTGTGTAACGGGAAAACCAGACTTATATTCAAATGCGGTCAATGGATCTGGTAGTTGTCAAATGCCGGTAAAAGGATCAGGAAACGATTGTAGCAGCACAGCAAGTAAAGGGTGGTTAGAAGCACTAGCAAACCGGTGCGTATTCATAGAAACCTATGGGTGTCGTTATAATTTCGGTGACACGGCAAAACTTGTTGAGATCTTAAAAAACAACGGAAGCACTATTGTCGGATCTGCCGATGTTGCCGATGCAGTTGTTATCAACACATGTACGGTTGTCGGGCAGACCGAACGTCGTATGCTCAGGCAGCTAAGCCGGTACCGGGATCATGAACTCTATGTTACCGGTTGCATGCCCGAGGTCCAGCGGGAAGCGATCTTTTCTGTATGCACGCCCATGCTCATACCTCCTGAAAATATTCATGAGGAATACCGGAAAGTGATGACGGTCGCTGATGGGGGACCGGGTATTGTGCAGATTGCACAGGGCTGTCTTGGCCAGTGCACGTACTGCCTCACCCACTTTGCGCGTGGTCCGCTCAAGAGTTTTTCCAAAGAAGAGATTCTTTCGCAGGTCCAGAACTTTGTCCGTTCCGGCATTCCGGAGATCCAGCTGACCGCGCAGGATGTGAGTTCATGGGGTCGTGACTGCGGGTGTACATTTCCCGAACTGCTCGCAGCCATTAATGATATTCCGGGGCGGTTCATGGTCCGGGTGGGGATGATGAATCCAGCGACTGTGAACAATTGTCTGGAAGATCTGGTTGATGCCTTTTCCGGAGATCGGATTTTCAAATTCGTTCATATCCCTTTTCAGTCAGGATCTGATGCGGTACTCACACGGATGGGCAGGCAATATAACGTGGCGGAATGTGGGAAAATAGTTGCTGCATTCCGGAAACGATACCCGGACATCACCATTGCAACTGATATGATTGTCGGTTTTCCGAAAGAGACCGATGATGATTTTTCCCGTTCGTGTGATCTCATTGACCGTATGAGCCCAAACAAGGTAAATATCACCCGGTATTCCAGCCGCCCGTTCACTCCTGCCTCTTCAGAAAAAGATTTTCCCGATTCGGTAAAAAAAGACCGTTCCCGCATATTAAATGCCCGTGCCGAACAGCTCTATGGGTCGCTCAACCGCCCCCTTCTTGGCACAGTTGTACCGTTCATAGTCACAGAGATCATCCGTGAGGGATCGGTAATGGCCCGTGCACCGAATTACACTGGCATTGTTCTTAACGAGAATCTTCCTGCAGGTTACGAGGGACGGGCAATCCTTGTAAAAGATCGAAAATATTTCTTTATCGGAAAAAGGGTCTGTTAACTTTGGTATAGAACTGCTGACAAGACCAAAAACGAGTGGTTTTATAGCCGCAGTATAAACAGATCTTAACCTTCGCAATATTTGCGCCGGGTGCTGGTGAATGATATGGATGAAATTGAAGCCGGATTTGAAAAACTGAAGCAAAAGATCGAAGAGAGTCAGAGTGAGAAAACACAAAAGAAAATTGCCGGACTCTCAGAACAGATCAAAGAAAACGATGCAAAACTCCTCTCCCGAATGGCAAAATCGGCAGCACCTATGATAAAAAAAATCGGTCTGAATATGCTCAAAATGGGCAAACAGGATACAAAGGGAGAACTTTATGATCCCATGTATTATCCCAAAAAGATGATCATTTTAGGAAAAGCTGAATCCGCTGCATTCCGCCCTGATAATCCTCAAAAACAGGTCACCGATCAGTTCTGTGTTTTATCTGAAGAAGGCAAATTTTTTGAGTTGATGTACAGCGATGATGGATTTCTTACAGATTCTTATCTCAACTCCATAGATGCAAAAACTGCGATCGACCAGTATGGATACGATGTGCTGTTCATGCTCTACTGCGCACTTCGCGATTATCTCGAAGGGGAAGAGGCACTCATTGAAGCACTAGAAAAAGTGATCGGGTATGTTTTTGCAAAAAAAGTGTAAAATCTCATCCTCTCTTTTTGCTTTTTTTAATGAAAAGCCAGCGTCTCTGCTCACTGGGTTAACAAACCTTTACTCATCCACCAAGCCGGTAAAGTAGTCCGGTAAAGTTCGCCGGATGGTCTGCGATTAAATGTACAAAAACTTTAAAACAAAAAGTGCCGGATGGGCCCGATGTGATTCGAACACATGACCTCCCGGTTATCAGCCGGGCGCACCACCGGGCTATGCTACGGGCCCAAAAGATTGCCTTAATTTACCCTAATATCTACTCCACCAGAGTTTTTATAAGTTGTGAATCTCCCGGGCGTATGGGAAAAATATTCAGATAGGGATATGTGCAGAAAAATCACGGTAATAGTACGGATTAGGATCATGGAACGAAAATACCTCCTTGGGAATCAAGCGATTGCCCACGCCTGTGTTGAATCCGGTGTGGATTTTGTGAGTGGCTACCCCGGTACACCGTCATCAGAAGTCATTGATGTGCTGCGGGCACAGCCGGAACCGTCATACTATGTCGAGTGGTCGGTGAACGAGAAGGTGGCGCTTGAGAATGCGCTTGCCGCTGCATGGTGTGGCATCCGCGCACTCTGCACGATGAAGCATGTGGGGCTCAATGTTGCGGCGGATCCGCTGATGACGAGTGCCTACACGGGTGTTACCGGTGGCCTTGTGATCATGAGCGCGGATGATCCGTTTGCTCACAGTTCCCAGAACGAGCAGGACTCCCGGTGTTATGCCAAATTCGCGCGGGTGCCCTGCCTCGATCCTGCAAGCGTACAGGAAGCGCACGATATGATCCCTGCGGCATTCAGGCTCTCTGAGGAGTTCGGACTGCCGGTCATATTCCGCCCGACAACCCGAATCTGCCATTCGAAAGGCGATGTGGCACTGGGGGATATCGTCCCCAGTACGAGGAAAGGAGAGTTCCATAAAGATCCGCGCCAGTACGTAGTGATACCGTCGCATACCCGCATCCTGCACAAGAAACTCAACGAGAAGCAGTCCGCGATTAAAAAACGGCTAGTAGAACTCGGATACAATCGGTACGAAATCCGGGGAAATACCGCAGTTATTGCCAGCGGTATTGCAGCATCCTATGTGCAGGAACTCCTGCCTGCCGGTGTTTCGTTCATGAAGATCGGTGCATACCCGATCGATGAGGACTGGCTGGGTGCATTTGTAGGGAAACATGAAAAAGTGCTGGTGATAGAGGAACTTGCACCGGAAGTTGAGGAGGTTGTGCGGCAGGTTGCCGGCTGCGTTCCTGTGTTTGGCAAAAAGAACGGGTTTGGTTCCTATGAAGGGGAGTTGTCTCCTCCATCTGTTGCTGCGATTCTCGTGAAAGCAGGTTTTCTTCCCGCAAATCCGTTCCCTCAGGTTGACCCGGTGCAGAACCTTCCGCTGCGCCCGCCAATTCTCTGTGCCGGTTGCCTGCACCGCAGTGCAGCCTATGCGATAAAAAAAGTTTTTAAGGATTCTATTTATCCCAGTGACATCGGGTGCTACACGCTGGGGCTCCAGATGGGGGTTGTTGACACAACCATCTGTATGGGTGCGTCGATTACCGTGGCAAGCGGTATCGCCCATTCCGGTGATACCCGGGATGTTCTTTGTACAATTGGCGATTCTACGTTCCTGCATACCGGTATCCAGGGGTTGTTAAACGCGGTATACAACGGGGCAAACATGACCGTTGTAATCCTCGACAACCGGATCACGGCAATGACCGGACACCAGCCAAATCCGAATACCGGCCAGACTGCCTGCGGAGTTGAAAGCCCGCATGTTTCGCTTGATGCATTGTGCCGGGCCTGCGGGGTTCATTTTGTCGAATCAGTTGATCCGTTTGATATCACGGGCATGATGCATGTGCTGGAGGGGGCAAAGAAGCGTAAAGGCGTCAAAGTCATCATCGCCAAACAGATGTGCGTTATCTCAGCGCGCCGGGCCGGGGTAAAGCGCGGGAGATATCTGGTTGACGCGGATGCCTGTACCGGCTGCGGCAACTGCGTGCGGTTCGGATGTCCTGCTATCGAGTTTGCCGATGAAAAGGCGCAGATCAATGACCTGTGCAGCGGTTGTGCTGTCTGCGTTCAGATCTGTCCTGTGGGAGCGATAGGACGGGAGGGAAAGAGATGAGCGGAAGTTTCGATATCCTGATGGTAGGGATCGGGGGACAGGGAACGATCCTTGCTTCCAACATCCTTGGTGAAGCCTGCCTGATCGAGGGAAGGCATGTCAAGGGAGCAGAGACGCACGGTATGGCGCAGCGCGGTGGTTCGGTGGAGAGCCATATACGGATCGACGGGTTGTTCGGGCCGCTCATCCCCCCCGGGCAGGCAGATCTCATGATCTCGTTCGATTTGTTAGAAGCCCTCCGCTATTCACATTACCTGAAAAAAGAGGGCCGGCTTGTAGTGAACAACCACCTTGTGCTTCCCACATCGGTGTACACGCAGAAACTTGTCGCGCCAACAGATGATGAAATCATCGCAGCGCTGAAAAAGCACGCGCTCTGCCTGCTCGATGCAGACAAGATGGCAGCCGATGCGGGAAGTCCCCTCTCCCAGAATGTGGTGATGCTTGGCGCTGCATCCGGTTCCATCCCCCTCAAACCCGAGTCGCTGCTTGAAGCAGTCCGGCGCCTTGTACCGAAGAAGACCGTGGATATCAATACAAATGCGTTTGAGTCGGGACGGGCATTTGGCGGTATCAATTCCGAACCCGGCAAATTCTCTCAATGATCGAAAACCGATCTGAATGTATAAAAATCCAGAAAAAAATGAAGCGCTGAGGGGGGGAATTGAACCCCCGAGGCACTTTCGCACCACAGGCTTTCCAGGCCTGCGCCCTACCGCTAGACTACCTCAGCAAAAAGTGTATCCTATTTGTATGCAGGGAATTTTTTTAAGGGTATCTCTTTCTCTGGAACTGGACAGATGTTCTTCTGGCAGGTTTTGAGACCGGTTTTTTAGCCGGTTTCTTATCGTGTTGTACTGGCTTATCGGATTTTGTCCAGCCCCGGGGATAGGTGCCGGGCTGCATGAAAACAGCGGTTGGCGCAATAACAAGTCCATTATCACTGGGTTTGAAGGATGATGATGGCACGAGCGCCTTACCGAGACAGACAAATTCGCGTTTCTGCGAGAGGACTGCAACGGTCTGGTTCTTTCCGAATTCATCGCAGCTGATCACCCCCACCCCCGCAAGCACGGCGCCCCGGCAGATGGCATCGATCGCGGTATCACGCACAATCACGACCGGAAGATCCGGTACTGCGGCATCGACCGACATCACCATGGACTCAAGGGCAGTCCTGTCTCCGGCTTCTGCTGCCACGCAGGCGTCTTTGATCTCATGGAGCGTAAGCATCGTTGTTTCGTCAAATGCCCCGGAGCGTGAGCGGCGCAGTTCCTGCATGTGCCCGCCCACTCCCAGCGCAAACCCCATGTGATGGCAGAGCGAGCGGATGTAGGTGCCTGCCTCGCAGTTCACCCGGAAGAGTACGAGCCTTCCTTCGATGCTGAGGATCTCGAGTTTATGGATGGTGCGAATCCGTAAGTTCCTTTTTACTGCGCTCTTTCGGGGGGGGCGCTGGTAAAGCCTGCCGGTGAACTCCTCTGCCATCTTCTCAATACATGCCGGGTCAACATCTCCGTGCAGCCGCATCAGGCAGATATATTCCTTGTCGTGCGCAAGGAGGAGTGGGGCGAGGCGCACCGCGTTTCCCAGCATGATGAGGAGTAACCCGGACACCTGCGGATCGAGCGTACCGGAATGTCCTACCTCGCAGCCCAGCATCTGTCCTACCCATGCAGCGATCTCGTGGCTTGACGGCCCCTGTGTCTTGTCCACTACGATGATACCCGCCCCTTTCCATAAGGCCGCCTTCTTTTTTTGCTCAGTCTGTTCGGTATCGGAAATCGTTGATTCCATATTATCCACTCTGGTTATTGTCGAGATAGTTGTTCAGCGCTGCAAGGGTTCCTTCCAATGAACCGTCTCCTACAACTGCAGGCACAGTGCCTCCCGTGCGCATGGCCGCAGCCGTGATATCGCCAATTGCCATCACAAGCAGATCCCTGCGCGATGTCCATACCGCTTTTGTATATGACATGGCGCTGGTAAAGAGAATAGCATCGGCAGTATCAAGTGCGAGCGTCTCTCCTGTGGGTTCAAGCCCGTAACACCGGAACTCATGGACGATCCCGCCAGCGGCTGCAATTGCATCAAGGAGTGCAGGGTTTGGGACATCAGCGCGGGGGATACCGATATGCTTCCCTACAATCCAGTCGCCAAGATAGGGCACGAAGTCCCGGGAATAGAAACCGGGAAGCGTTTCACACACGATACCCGATTGCTCCAGCTCCTTTGCCGTCTGGGGACCGATCGCAATCACACGTGGACCCTTTTTTAGGAGAGGGGCGATGATCTTTGCCGGGAGGGCGCTTGTAAAGAAGATGCAGTCGAATTCTTTGTTGCTCACTCCTTTTACGAACTCTGCAATCGCAGACTCGCGCAGCTCCGAGCGGAGCGGGTGAACGCTGTAGCAGGTATGACCGGCCTTTGCACAGCGGGCAGCATCGCTCTTCTCCTT
>SESA01000679.1_pt1 | contig 20649 bp, 13 predicted proteins | sample 3171451 | NCBI WGS metagenome assembly SESA01 (sample SAMN06051862, study PRJNA518727) | freshwater metagenome | biome: subpolar coniferous forest; feature: holomictic lake; material: water; isolation source: holomictic Lake 227, 8 m depth | place: Canada: near Kenora, Ontario | collected...
ATACGGCCTCAGGATAACTGGTTCCGATCATGAAGCCGATTGCCATTGCGAGTCCGACGGGCAGAAGTGCCCATCCTTTAAAGCCTCTTTGCCAGGCTGTAATCGTTAAAAAGATCTCTAAGAATAACATAAACACCTCCTTTTTAAATGGTTATTAACTGTTTTCTGCTTGGTTTCTGAAAATCTGACCGACTTTCACATACAGTTCAATTTTTATTTTGGTTTTTCTCAGAGGGCATAAAAAAAAGTTATAGGGGAATCATGGGGAAAATAATTTCTTTCTTTGTGAGAAAAATGTAATTTTACCTGTAATATCATGCAGGAACTGTCAGGTAGACATAGATGACAGACATGCAGATAAGATTCGGTTAAATTTAAATCCCAGTAATTCAGCCTCTTATTAGCAAACACCTTAAAAATGGATCCGCTAGTTCACTTCGACACCATAATCAACCATTTGAAAAAAAATGGATTTAAAATGAATGACAAGGATTTTGACCCGGGAAAGCCTGTTGCGAAAGAGCTGAACGAGATACGAAAATTATCGGGGGAAGAATGTTATACCTTTTTTAAAGAAGTGTTAGAACGGGGCCATCTTTCTGAGGATTATCATTACAAAGGGTATGACAGTCTGCTGGACCGGTTCCATCCAAAAATCCCGATTGGCAGGCTGATTGCCATTCGTGGTCTTTTATTGGAGAAACAGACTTCGGAACAGGATCAAGTTCTTACCGGTATCCTGAATGAACGGATCTCATTTTTCAACCAGAAAGTCAGCCGGGCAATAAACCCGAAAAAGGAGCTGAAAATTGAAAATTTCACCAGATACTTCGACAATATTTCACCGGAAAAAACTTACCTGAACTGTTCACTCGACCAGATAGCGATACTGGCAAAGGAGTATCCCGCTGATAATCAGGGTTCCGAGGTGATCGTTGAATCGCTCAACAGTAAAATCGATGATGTCCTGCGGCAATGGCTTACCCGGAAGACCCAGGCCGACAGCATTACCGATACTGTTATTTTTAATGTTCAGAAAAAAATCAGAGAAACGTTGGCGAATTATGATCCCGGTCAGCCCTTCACACCCTTTATAAAAACCGTAATTGTGCGGCGGTTTTATGATGAACACAACCGGAAAATAATGCAACCGTTTTATGAAAAACCCGGTGGAATGGATCCTGATGAGGGTTCGCCGGCGAGGGAGATTCCTGATTCCGGGCCTGGGGACGAAAAGGCAGTTTACCTCCGGGTCAGCTTTATAACCATTACCCTGTGTTTGTTTGTTAGAACGGCCTTCAAACCGCACCAGAAGTTGATTTTTACCGAAAGCAATATGTTTCATACAGGAAATAAAACAAAAAAAATCACGCTTGAAACATTTATGAATGATAATTCAGACAAAAACCTTTATCAATTATGGAAAAGGGTATTGGCGCGGATTCTGGCAATCTGTGCCGAACTGGATACCATTACCGGGCATCTTTTCCTAAAAGACTACTGGGAATACACCAAATCCGTTCCTTCGCAGTTTGATGGTTTCAAGCAAACACTGGACAGCCTGTTTGTCAGGGTCTATTCTGAAACTGATTATCAGAAACTGAAGGAATTGTTCCGGGAATATAAAACAGGCGAAATGAAAGTTATGAGTTTCCTGCCCGGCGAAATGAAGGAAATCCAGCATCTTATTGCGAACTGGAATACCAGGATCAAAAATGAATTAAGAAATCCGGGCAATAAGAAGAAATCAGAAAATAACTGCACAGCAGAATGTAACGATTAAGATAACGAGAAATTTACAATGAAAAACCACATTGATATACTGACCCTTTTTGATTATGCCCGGGGGAAAATTTCAGATGATCAGTTGTATGATCAGATCACTGACCACCTTGGCGAATGTAACCATTGTCATCGGGTGCTGAAATCGCACGAATACCTCATTGCGAATGAGGACTTTGTACTGGAAAGGCTCTTCCCATCCATGGAAACAGCAACTGAAGCCATGTCTGCTGAGGCCCTGCCGGTTTCAGGACTCCGGATTTCCGCGGCGGACCAGGTAAAAACGGTCATCCAGGGCATCCAGGAGTTGGTAAACAAGGCCAGGATCAAAGGGGGCGAAATCAGGGAACAGGTGATGCAATTCGTTGAAGAGATAAAGCTGTTAGCTGACCTGCAGGAAAAGCTGATCGCGATACCAGCTCGTCAGCAATTCCTTGGAATAGATGATGAACACCTTGATCAGCAAAAAAGGAAGAAACCGGGTGAAAAACAACTTCGTTTCCAGGGAAACAGCGTCAGGATCGGTCTTATGCCGGGCGGCTCGTGGGATCTTGATGATTTTATCATCGAATTCGCAGGGATCTGTTTCTATATTCTGTACGAGAAAGAGAACTTTGAGACCCTGGTTGGAAAGGTTGTGACCCTGACAGTGAATGAATACCCCTATCTTGTGGAGGCAACCTTTGAAAGAGCAGGCAACCTCGCTTCCGCAAAATTTGATATCGCATTTGAGCCGTCAGGCACTGAAACCGATGAGGCAGGCAAAAAAGCTGACGGGATCCTTGAATTATATCTGTTTATAAATGAATAACAATATATTCCTCTGATATAAATATGCCTAATTTTAAAAACATGAAAAAGTCGACAATATCGTTTCTGCTAATTTTAGTAACAGCAATTTTCATCGTGCTGGGCATAAATGGCTGCACAGATGATAAAATTAAAAAAAACCTTTCCTGCAACAATCTGAAAGCGATCTCTTTAAAGGAGTTGCAAAAAAAGCTCACAACCGGCACGGATGCGGAAATCAAGGAGATCAAGGATTTTTACGGGATCAACAACCTGTATGGCTTTTACTGGGATGAAAAGGCAAAAGATCTGATCCTGTTCGGGGAGGCAGATGCAACGAAACCGCACCTTCAATTCGACGATTTTGTAGTCAGCCTGCGATACAATTACATGCTTTATACTGAAAAGAAGGGCGATACCAACTATTATCAGGATCCGTCGTGTACCATCGACCCGAATGTCGATACCTGGAACCGGCTCGACAGGCTCGAGAATGACAATAACAGAGACCCGGATGCGAACGACAGCATCTACGCGCGGATATGCGGGGAGCCCCAGTTTGTGAAGGTATTCGGCATTCCTCCCGCTTCGCATCTCGCATCGCTGATGGTGAATGCCGATTATGTTCTGAAAGACATCACCAACGGCACCCTTCAGGTTCAGACCCCGGGCGGGTTTAAAAGCATGGCCCAAATGCGGCGGGAAAACGTGGAAGAGGCCGTAAAAAAGAACAAGCCGGTTAAACTCGGATCCCCGATAAACCGTTTTGAGTTCACAGCAGGCAAAGCCTGTTTTCAGAACAACGATGAAATCTATATCTTATGGTCTTTGCCCATTGTATTGGTGACAGAGGCAGAATATCAGACAAAAACCGAAATTAAAGGTACCGGAAAAACCGATCCGCTGGCGAAAGATTTTACGATAAGTTTCAACAAAAATTACAAGGACATCGCAAAAAAGGTTCCGGTTTATGATTCGCTGGCGAATGCCTACCGGATATTTGCCATTTCAAAAGCGCTTGCCGAAAGCAACCTTATCACCGACATTACCTTCTATGACCAGATCCTTAAAAATTACAAAATAGATACTGTTCCAGTCCAGCAGACCTTGCCCGGAAAAAGTATGATCAACCGGGTTGATTACTATGTGAAGGGACAGCAGCAGACCCATTATCTGTACTCATGCGGTGGGGTTAACCTGACCTCCACGATCGAAAAAGCAGGTCTCCGGAAAGTCATCGGCAATGATTTTATGCGGAACATCATTTCGGCAAAACCAGGCCCTGAAGCAATTCAGTGGGGTTTCAAGGTAAATTCAAAGGCCTGGACCCTGTTCATTCACCGGATGTATCTCCTGAAAAACTAAGTTCCCGGTTTTTACCCGGAAAAGAAAAGACATGAAGTTCGGACAAAACATCAAACAGCAGCGTTATGAAATGGCTTTGTCGGAATATTATGCGGGCAGGATGCGGCAGTCTGCGGTATATTACCGGGAATCTATAACGATGGCAGAAAATGAATCGATCCGCGATTCACAGTTCCTGTTTGAAAAGCAGGTTGAGCTGGCCGAGATCTTTTTCGCACAGGAGGACCATCAGCCGGCACTGGACATTGCGTATGGAGCATACCGGGAATTGGGACGGAGCAGGCGGATCCTTCTCTCTTGCGAGCTGACGGCAGAATATCTGATCCGGCTGGGGAATATCCTTTTTGCCCTGGAAGAATACAGCGGTGCGGTTGATTGTTTGGCTGCGGTGGCTGAAGCCCATACCGGTCCCGGCCTGCGGATGCTGGCCATGGCAAAAAAAGCGCTGGCCATGGCAAAAACAGGTGATTATACCCCGGCGACCAGCCTGCTGCTAAATATACTGGATACACCCGGCCTTGAAGACGAGGTAAAAAACAAAACGCAGAAATACCTTGCAGATGTTTATTCCTATTCAGGCGAGTACGGCATGGCCATCCGCTATTATAATGAGGCCTGGCAGGCCTTGAAGGAGATGACGGGTTTTCCACCCGATTGGCCGCTTGAAATTTTAAACAACCTTGCTTCCGCCAATTATGAGACGGGAAATTATTCTAGCGCACTCGAACAGTATAAAATGGTCGTTTCCGCCCTGGATAAAATCAGCCAGCCTGGGGCGGGCAGTTTCCGCCTGGAGGCATTACTCAGCATCTCCCATCTCTGCCTGGTACTGTACGATATTCCCTATGCCATAAAAATCCTGGATTCTGTCGATTTGAAGACACTGACGGAAAAGGAGCAGGTAAAACTTAAAATGGTCCGGGCCCGGCTGGAACTGACTGAGTCGCCTGATGATCAGAGGGACCGGAACGGGCATCTTGACGATCTGATGCGGCATCCATTCGGGAATCTGGACTTGGAGCATGAACGGGATCTGCTGAACCTGCAAAGCTATATTGCCCTGCGTGAGGGAAATACCTTCCAGGCCACGGAATCGCAAAAGAGGTTGGCAAGTTATTACAGGAGAAAGGGGAACATCCATCAGCAGATCAGCCATAATTTAAACCTCTGCCTGTATCTTCAATATACAGGCGAAACTTACCTGAACGGGGAAATCACCACCCTGCTCAGTGAAACGGAGGAGCTGCTGGACCAGTCGGAGTGTTCCATGTTTGTCCTGACCATGTATATCAAAGTTGCCGGGGCTTATTGTGAACAACAGGACTATGGATCCTCAAAGCGGATATTGCTGCGGGTCTTCGGGCATGAACAGGAATTATTCCGGAACATCGTGTTTTCGGGCGATCATGCCGGCCTTTACCATACCGACCTCCTGGATCTTTTAACGAGTGTTATCATCACCGTCTCCCGCAACCTGGTTACCGAAAGGGTTAGTCTGGAAGAACAGTTCGTGAAATTCTACATCAAATCAAAAAACCTTGCCTTCTCGAAAAACAGTGTGTTTAAAGAACTGGCCGGACAAAATACGCCGGGCGGCCGGGACACCCTGACCCGGTACCGGCAGAAGGTGAAGGAATTGATGGTGCATCTGCCCGGGGAACCCGGCGGATATTATGAGAAGCTGAAAGCAGAGGTAGAAAGCCTGGAGTACAAAATTAAAGGAACCTCCGATTATTTTGACCGGGTCAACCGCCTGATTGACCACGACTGGTTGTCAATTCGGGGCAAACTTGAGGATGATGAAGCTGCTGTCACATTTTTTAGGTACGAAAGCATCGGCGGTGCCGGGAAGGATAAGTCAAACTATTCTGTTTTTATTATCAGGAAGGACCAGGACCATCCGGTTTTTTGTCATCTTGATATGGGCGATGACCAGCTGAGGGCGATGCTCCCGTTTTTCATCGTTCGGGATTACCGGGAGGGATTATCGTTCAGGACCACGGTTGAAAACCCGATGATTTCCATACTTGGGAGGCTGTATGAACTTTTGTTCAAACCAATTGAACCGTTTCTTTCCGGTATCGGGAAGGTGTTTTTTACGCAGGACGGATTGCTCCATCTGATCCCCTTCCATGCGCTGGTGGCAGAGAAAAACCGCTTCCTATCCGACCAGTACGAGCTGGTGTTATTGCAAAGTCTCCACGACCTGAAAGAAGCTCCTGCCGGGAAGCCTATTGACGAGATGGCGCTCTTTGGCGGGATCGATTTTGGCCATTCTGTCAAATCCCTCGATCCGGAGGAGGATCCAGAAAATCCCACCCTGTCGGCTATCACAAATATTGCCGCCGCAGGCGCTGAGATCACAGAGATTTCGGATGTTTTCAGGAGCAAGGGGGTGGAACCCGAAATCAGGAACCAGCTCGACCTTTGCAGCCTGAATGAAATGTGTGTACGAAAGGCCCCGGCAGCCATCCATTTTCTTACGCACGGTTATTTTTTTAATGACCCGCAGCGCAGATACAACCTGGCGGAGATCGGTAACTTTTCGGTCAGGGACATTAATTCTCATGCCAACCCCCTGCTCCGGTCGGGCCTTATCGCCTCGGATTACAATTTCTTTCTCAGCAAGGAAAAGGTAAAGCCCGGCGAACGGGGCGCTATAACCTCCTTCGACATTTCCCGATTGCCGATGGACAACACCCTCCTGGTCACGCTGCATGCGTGTGAAACGGCGCTTGGCGCCGTGCGCAACGGGGACAGCTACGGGCTGGCCCGTGCTTTCAAGATGGCTGGAGTGAAATATGTGATCCTTACCCTCTGGAAGATCCGGCACACTGAATTTTATCTCGTTTTTTACCGTCATTTGGTTGGAAGCGCCACGTTTGATGTGCGGCAGGCATTCAACAGCGCCCTGACCGAAATGCGGGAATTATACCCCAATCCCTATTACTGGGGAGGATTTGTGTTGATAGAGTAGGAGATGAAAAAAGGAAATTCTGCCATTGTTTTGTACCCGGTTGGCAACGGGTTTATCTCCATCGGCCACAGGCCGGGAGGGAAGATATCTTTCGATCAGCTGACCCTGCAAGGGATAACAACTCACCCTGTTAAATCAGGATGAAGGAGCGCTCATGATCCAGCACAAATTAAGCCGGATCGGGATTGATTGGATATGGTTTCCCTTTTCAGCGTCGTTGCCTCATCGGGGCGATGACCTTTTGAACGTCAGGAACTTATATGTCAGTATCAAGGAGAGACTTGATAATCCCCGGCGAATTTATAATCATTGCTCGGCGGGCATCTACAGGACCGGCATGATCACCTACGGGTTGTTGCAGTTTTTGGGAAACGACCTGGAAAAGGCGCACCGGATTTTACCGGCCCTGCGCCAGGTTACCTCCGATGAGGCCGGCGAAGAGCGGCTGGCTTGGTGTGATGTGTTTTATACCTTCTAAGAGGACAAACAGCGGGGAATTAGTTTTCCTCCAGGTACAATACCTTGATGTCGTTGAAAGAGACTAATTCCGTCAGTTTCCCTTTTACAACAATGATGGTGCCCACTTCAGGTGTGACACGGGTTGTCCTGACCATCAACTTACAGTTTCCCTTAGCGTCCTGCAACTCGAAACCTTTCAGATCGAAGACCCCCCCTGCGTTGGTTACTTTTCCGGTCACTGAAACCTCGGTTTCCAGCGAATATTTCCTGGCATCGCCAACGACTTCGCACACAGAATGGGCCTGGAACTTCTGAAACTCCTGGCAGGAAAATAACATTAAACACATCAGCAATACAGGGCATGAAAAAACAACCAATCGCTTCATAGGTGAGTATTAAAATAAAGTTAAAAATGTTGTGAGGTTTGCTGTTCTAAGCAAATCTCACTTTTTAACAAACGTATTTTTTACATACCCTGACCCTGTAAACAGGCAGGGGTAAACTAAAGGCTGATTTTTATCCCTATGATGTACATCCGCTGGCTATCGTATATTGGGGTTATTTTTGAGTTCTGCCAGTTAGTGTTGAAAATGACATCGATGCTGTTCTGCGGATAAACTTCTATCCTCACCTTGGGGATCTCGTTGATCTTTTTCACGGCATCCTGTCTGAAATAATCCCTATCTTCGGGCTTGGCATTAAAATAAAAGAATAACCTTTCTCTGAATTCTGCGATGATTTTCCTTCTCTGTTTGTTTGTCGTTGCTGTATCCGCAACAGGGGGCGGGGCAGCAGGAAGCTGTTTGATTTCAAACGTATAAAAATCAAAGGCAGGATTCGCAATACTATTTGCCTTGTAAGGTGTTACCTTAAAAGTGATGGTTCCCCTGGTAGTGGCGGCTGTTTTTGTAATCTGAAAGGCGGGGATCACATTTTTGCCGTGACGGGCCTTTTCAGGAAGATCGACTGTCAGGCCATCCGAAGCGGCTACAAAGGCCCACACAAGGCTGTCAACTGCATTGCCCGACGAAGTAAGGGTAACCGGAACAGTCGGCATGACAGATGTTTTGTCAAAGGTTATCAGGGTTTTGTTGTTTGATATTTTGAAATTAAATGGAATAATCGGGTGTGCAGGAAGCTGTTTAATTTCAAAAATATAGTTCTCAAATGCCGGTGTTGCAACAGTATTTGCCTTGTACGGTGTTACTTTAAAAGTGATGGTTCCTTTGGTGGTAGCGGCTGTTTTTGTAATCTGAAAAGCGGGGATGACATTTTTTCCATGCCGCGCTTTCTGAGGAAGATCGACTGTCAGTCCATCCGAAGCAGCGATATAGGTCCACACCAGGCTGTCAACCGCATTGCCCGAAGAACTGAGTGTAACCGGCACAGTTGGCATGGCAGCTGTTTTGTCAAAAGTTATCAGGGTTTTGTTGTTTGATAATTTGAATTTAAATGCAGGGATCGCTTGTGCAGGAAGCTGTTTGATTTCAAAAATATAGTTCTCAAATGCAGGTGTTGCAACATTATTTGCCTTGTAAGGTGTTACTTTAAAAGTAATGGTTCCCTTGGAGGTGGCGGCCGTTTTTGTAATATGAAAAACAGGGATGACATTTTTGCCATGACGGGACTTTTCCGGAAGGTCAATGGTGAGGCCATCCGAAGCGGATGAATAACTCCACACCAGGCTGTCAACTGCATTGCCCAATGAACTAAGGGTAATCGGAACAGTCGGCATGGCAGCTGTTTTGTCAAAAGTTATCAGGGTTTTGTTGTTTGAAAGTTTGAAGTTAAATGAGGTTTTGGTTGTTACTGGAGTAATAGAATCGCAACCCACTACCTGGTATTTGAACCCGGATGATTCCGATTTAAGGGTGTCTTTCATAGGGGTAACCTTCACGATAAAATCCCCGGTAATTTTGGTGGTTTTACGCGAAATCTGTACCACGGCGCTGTCGCCCGACCCGTTCATGGGCGTGACAGTGAGTCCGGGTGAAATGTCCATAATCTCCCAAATTATATTCGAGGGTTCAACATTGGTCTTAAACCGGCCCAGGGTCGCAGTGATTTTAAGTTTCTGGTGAATGCATATCTTGTTTTCCCCCAGTGAATTGGTAATTTTTATGGAGGTGACCGGACCTTGACAATTCGATACCGGCGGGTTATAAAAAATGACGAATGTCACGTTTTTATTTTTGGTGGAGCAACCACTCTGGGATTTGTTGACCGAATCGGCGTCGTGGGCGATTTGCTCGTTAAGTTTGATTAAGTTGTGATGAACCAGAAATACCGTATCAATACGGGTCAGTTTCTCCTTAGCCGTTTTGGAAGCATTGTTATCCGAACAGCCCATCCCTTTCCGGGGCTTTTTCGCAGCGGGTTTGGTTAATCCAGCGCCAGCTGTCGCTTTTGCTTTCAGTGTATCGGTCAATACCAGTTTACAGCAATATGCAACGACATTCGTGTCCTTGTTGTAGAAATAGAATTTGTATTTCTTGTTTGAGTTCAGTTTATCTAAAATATCTTTGTTGATCAGGCTGATCTTTATAGAATCAGGTTTGGCGGATGGCGTGCTGAGCGGTTTGCCAATCTCATTTTTCAGGAACAGGGAATCGATACCTGAATTAAAATGGTCAACACCCAATGGGAAAATACTACGCAGGGACCGCTGCGCGAAACCCAAACCCGTTTTCTGGAAATCTTCCATGGGGGGAACATCCATATCCAGCCGGTAAAGATTACCGCCGGGCGCATAACCGGGGGAGAGCGTATCAGCATACTTGAGGTAAAGTAATTCGACCAGTTCGGCGGGGAATTTATCGGTTGGTTTCTGTCCCAGACCATCGGTGATAATAATATCTTGCTTAAATGGTTCGAGTCGTTTACAACTGCAGTTCTTCTGCGTGCAACCCAGCACAGCAAACATTATGAACAGGAGAAGTTTGCTGATGATTGACCGGTGATTCGTCCTGAAATACTTCATAAGATAATTGGTTTGTGTAAATAATAAAATTCAACCTGAATAGAATAATTAAAATGATCGTGAAGGAATAGCGCCCGGATCAACGTGAAGACACGTTGATCCGGGCGGAAAATTCCTTATAGTACACTTGCAATAATGATTATGGCAGAAAAATTCAATATATAAAGGTTTTAGTTCTGACGGAACTGTTCCGGACCAGTGATTGGCGTTGCCTCTGAACCAGTGATTGGAGCCACTACTGGACCAGGATTTGTCGTCACCTGGACATTTACCGGTTCAACATGTATCGGCGCTTCCTCAACGATCATTGGCATCGGAACCATATTATTTACCCTGATCGGGTTTTCCGCCGGATTTGGTTCATTTGGTAAAATATCTATCATCTGATGATAGATACATTGTTTGGTAAAATCCTCGATGGATATCTTTAACAGACTAACAGGGTTTTTCCAGGTCCGGATCTGCTTGTCCGTAAGAACGCCAAACGTATACAGGTTATGTCCGATAATATGATGATTATCTGAATTAAGTCCCGGTTCCGGAATGGGGAAGGGGGTCACATCGTTTTCGACAAGATAACCCGGGATGGTGTAGTTATGGGTAAGTTTGTGTTCGTTTTTCTCTTTGTTATAATAATACCTGAAATATAGTTCGGAGAAAAAATACCCGGTGACAAAAATATGAATGACGGCGACCATGGCATAGGTCACGATAACCAGCATCGGGATGGCGTTGAATTCCATTCCGGCCGTTGTCCATCCGTTATAAAATCCAAAAATCTTAACTACTCCCAGCATCGCGATGAAGAAATAGAATATTCCCGCATATAAATTAAAAAACATCAATTTAGATTCTCTCCAGTGAATTCGTGCGTGGGAATTTTTCCGAACACCTTTCGAATCATCATCCTTTTTTTCAGCGAATCGGTAATCCGGGTTACAGATAGGACGCAAGAGGGCTAACTGGTTATTCAATTCCACTCCCCGTCCCTTATTCCAGTGCGAACCGATTGCAAGGATGAAATCAAGAACAAAAAACAGGACGGCAAAAAGAATGTTGTCAAGGTAAGCATAAAACATGGAAAGACCTATAATTTCAAGGATCACCGCAAGAAAAAACAACGTTGCATCTGTGCCAAATTTATCTGTCCCAAAGAACCCGGGAGCCCTGAAATTACCGGCATCATAGGGACGTTTGCGGGTAAACAACCATTTCTTTTTAGTGGCGTGGCTTGGGGCAAACCAGGGATAGGAGGCATTGTCATTCGATACCAGATCATTCTCTGCAGGCAATGGGAAAACGGGGGCTGGGGGCGGGGCCGGGATAGCGGGGGGAGGGGGAGTTTGAGGGTTTGTCTGGGCATTGTCAGAAAGAATGGTCGTTAACTGGTGGTGCAGGGCATACTTTATGAAGGTATCTTTTTTCTGCGTCAGCGCACTACCTCCGGGATCATTCATGAGCATCTGCAACTGGGTGATATGCAAATCCGTCAAAATGCCAAAGGTATAGAGGGTGGTATATTTGATCCAGTGGTTGTTAAATTTTATATGCGGCCTTGCATAGGCCGGAGCCGGAAGACCAGGTATATCGGGAGGGTTGGGATAGGTGAATTCTGAACCGGCCATAATATGGATATCTTTTGCCTTATAGGGGTTTTCAATGGAAACGGAAAACTCATTTTTGGCCAGGTGCGCTCCCAGGTCACTGTTTACCGCCCACCTGAAATAGAGTTCCGAGAAAAAATAGCCGGTAGCATAAATATGGATAAAGGCGATGAGGGTATAGGCAATGATGACCAATAAAGGAAACGTTCCGAACTCCTCCCCGGTTTGCGCAAAACCATTCATAAAACCGAGAATTTTAAAAATGGCAATTCCCACAATCAGAATATAGAAAAAGGCGGAGATCATTTTATAGCGACTCATGGCCTGCTCTCGCCAGAGGATGCGGGCTGCAATGGGTTTCAGATCATGGTTCTGATCAGTATCATTTTTTTCGCCAAAGGAAAAATCCCGGATAAGGGCCATTTGGTTTTTTAAGATCGTCATCCGGTCCTGGTTCCAGTGAGAGCCAATTGCAAAGATGAAGTCCAGTACAAAAAAGAGCAGGGCGAAAAGAATGCTCCCGGTAACCTGATAGAATGCAATCAGTCCCCCTATTTCCAGCAGTACGGCTAATATGAAAAGAGCCATATCTGTGCCGAAATTCGCTGTGCCGAAAAGCCCCGGTGAGGAAAAATTTGTTCCCAGCAGGGGTTGCTTCCTGGTGAACAGCCATTTCTTAATGGTCGCCTGGCTTGGTCTGAACCAGGGATTTTGTTGAAGTATCTCGTTCATAATGATTTGTTTTTTAGTTTTGAAATGATGGTTTAGCTTGTTTTTTACTTTTTAATCGCATTCAGTATTGATTTTTTGTGTGATGTTATATTAAATCAGGCCATGACTTACATGTATTACGATAAAAAGAAAAAATTTCACACGCTTTAAAAACTATTTATATAATTTTTTTTCCCGTTCATGAAGTAAATTTCCCGGCGATTGCCGCACCAGAAGCCATACATTGTAGTAAGTTTTTGACAACGCCACCAGAATGACGATCACAATAAACCCTGCCATATATGGATTAATCAGAGAGAAAAAACTTTGGTTTTCCTCCAGAATCAACACTTTTTTGATAAAAAATGTGTCGAGCATTACCCCTGTAATCCCGGCTAAAGATAAAGAAATAAGTAAAGAAATAAATAAAATCTTCATTACGACAAAAATATAAATTCCAATGATCTGCCTTCCGAACCCGCCAAAAGCCATAAAATTGCCCAAGTTGCGTTTAATCCGGTCAAGGTGGTTTTTCAGGGTGTTGGAAAGAAAGATGACCACCGCAAATCCCGACAGTCCCAGGATCAGGAAAATAGCCGCAAACGAGACATTGAGAGAAAAGAGAAAATTCTGCCGCTGGTATACGGTCTCCATATTCATCGAAAGGTTGTATTCCTCTTTCAGATATTCTGAAAATTCCTTTATCCTGTCGAGTTTGTAAAATTCAATCGACAGGAAGTCGAAATTAAATATGGCGTTGTCTCTGGTGCAGGTTTCACCCGGGATATGCTGTTCCACCGCCCTGCTAACCTTGTAATATGCGCCGAAGTTGAGGTTTTTAAATTCGCTGAGCCGGTAAACCCGTTTACAGTTATCGTAAAAAACTTCCCGGGTTGCTTTTTCGGAATTTGAAAAGTACAGGATACAAATGGCCTTGTTTACACCTTTAACAGAATCAGCAATCTGGCAGGTTGGGGGAAACCCGAACTCTTTCCTGATCGCTTCTTTGACCCGGGCGATCTTCTGCGGGTCGGTCGTTTCGAGAAACATGCCGGTGTACAGGCTGTCGTCTGGGAAAACTTTTTGCTGTAGGGTGTAAAAATCATCTGTGCAAAAAAGGGCGGCCCTGAAAGGCAGCTCTTTGACAACGCCAAGCACGGGCACCTGGACATATTTATTGCCGTATAAACGATATGAGAGATATTTGACCGAATCGGAATGGAAGCCGAGGTCCTTCAGAAAAATAACGGTCACGATCACACCGAACGGCTCATCCATGAAAACATTTTTGGATACGGGCGCCTTTATCTGGTTGGATTCATTGAACAGGTCGTTAATGATGGAACTTCCCGGTGATACGGTATTCACTTTCGGCAAAGGAAAGCGCGACGGGATCCCCTTTCTGTCGAGAAAGGTGGCTCCGAATTGTTTCGAGTAGTAGACATTTTGCAGGTAGTATTTATCTCTCAGGGCGGTGTCCGACAACGCGGACATCAATTTATTCAGGGAGGGTTGCAAACTACGGTCGATATCAAGGTTTATCCAGTTTGAAAGCGGGTTTTTTGCCAGTTTTTTCTGAAATTGCAGCGCGTTGTTGGCAAAGCCGATGCACAGGAAGGTGAAAAAGAGGATGCTCGACAGATACAGGATGGTCTGGTACCTGAACCCGCGGATAGCTTTGAATTCGTTTTTTGAAACAATGGAATGAAACGAATGGTTTTTGCGCATGCTTGAGGCCTATGAATTTTGTACAGGTTGAAAGGACATGATCGTTTTTATATGGGAAATCAGGGCATCATTATCGGCAAAACCGGCCCACCTGGTATCTTCATCATGGTCACGTTCAAACACATGTCCGGGTTTGAGTTCATAGCTGAATTCCGAGTCGGGAGATGATTGTGTCAGGACGATAATATTGTCGGCCATGGCCACCGTCAGTTCAATGTTATGAGAAACAATGATAGCAGATTTTTTCTTGCCATCCTCATTCAACTTTGTGCCGGCAGAGTCTTCCTTGCCATTCTCCTTCAACTTTGATTTAATGAATTCGAATAGCTTTAATGAATTCGAAAAATCCAGGTTCCCGGTTGGCTCATCCCCGAATAAAACGTGAAAATCCTTCAGGATGGCACGGATAAAAGAGAGCTTTTGTTTCTGACCGCCTGATATATATAATGGAGGTCGCTTCATAAGTTCATTTTCTTCATCTGCAGGTTGTACTGAGCCAACTGGCTTTTTCAACCCGGCAGCGCTTTTAAGATGATTTTTTTTATCTTTAAGTTGTAGTGTGTCAACCGGCTCTTTCAACATGCCGGCGCTCAACTGTTTTTCAATTTTTTTCTGAATTAAACGGGCAATCAGTGCATTTTCCTCACAAGTGTAATAGGGCATCAGGTAGTCATCCTGAAAAATGAAGGAGAAATAATCACGGCGGATCTGCGCCATTTGACCCCGGTTGCGCCATAATTTGCCCAGGTTCTCGGGTTTTTCAGGGGAATTGTATATAACCTCCGCTTCATGGATTGTATCGTTCATCAACCCCATCGCTTCAATAAGAGTAGATTTTCCACAACCTGAATTTCCAAGGATTACCGTAAATTTTCCCTTTTTGATCTTCAGGCTTTCAATAAACAGGACATGATTATCGGTGACATCATTATTGCTGTCCTTGCTCTGGAAGGTAAACCCAAGTTTTTTAATTTCAAATACATTCATTTTTTCAAATGTTTATGGCAGTAAATTTACAGGGACCCAGTAATATTTTATATTGGGTGAAATCGTTGTGCCGGAGAAGGAATAAAAAAATTCTTTAGCCGCCTTTTGCTTCAGGAGCCCGAGTTTGATTTCGATGGTCTTCTGATAAATATCCGCCGGGTCGAGCACATTCTGTTGCCCCTGGCAGATGTCGCGCAGGGTGAACCGTTTGATGGGCTCGTTGGTGGAATACCCGAAATTGGCGCCGATCATGCGGTTGAGTATCTGGCCGATGGTCATGTTCAGGTAGGAATTGTCTAAAATCATCTGTTGCCCGATAAACCGTTCTATCAGCGACTGCCAGAGAGTGCAGATCCGGTTGCAAAGCTGGCCTCCGCCCTGATTAAAGGTAAACCCATCCATCTGGGTGATCAGGTCGGTCAGTTCCCGTTCCGTCATTAAAACTTCGGCTTTCCAAAGGAGCGAATCGTTCCTGTCATAGGTCAGTCTGGAAAATCCCATTTGCATGATCCTCATTGAATTCAGATCCTTGGCGCAATCTGAATTCAGGGTTTCCAACCCCCGTTTTACAATTATTTCATTCTCGGAAATCGGGATCGAATCGATTTTCATATCACATTCCTCCCTGATCACGCGGTCGAGGGTCGAGTGGAGAGGAGTGATAGAGGACTGGATCTGGTCAATCATCTGGGGCCCTTTCAGGGTGTTGGTATCAATGGAGGAGACCACGGCCAGCAGGTAATTTATCATCACAGATAGTTTGCCTGCCTGTGTCCATTCGATATCCACTGTGGGAAGCCCGTGCATCTGTTTGAAAAGGCCTGCAGCGTTTTTGGCAAGGTTCTGCACCGTGGCGGAAAATGATGGATTGTTGGTAAAGTCGACAGCCAGAAGGTAACAATTATTTTCGGCCAGTTTCCTGGATATTGAATTTCCGACCGCAGCCTGGAAATCGGGGTTGCGTTGTGAGTTGAGCAGGACGACCAGGTTAGTTTCACGGATGTCGAATTTTTCATTTTCCAGCACCTGTTCGAGTACCGTGTAACAATTGTTGTTGGTCCGCCTATTTGTATCGGGATTATGATTTATAATACTGTCCCTCAGTACATTATAACTCTGGTCGCGGGGATTCCCCCGGATGATATTCAATGAATGCTGCGCATGTGGATAGAAGCAGCCGGAAAAACTTTTATTGTAAGTGTCATATTTATCGTTCAGCTGCGAAAGAAAAAAAAGTGCATAGGCGTTGGGCAGTGAGTCGGGTAGGATGAAATAGACATTGACCCTGTATTTGTTCGTTTTAAGGGTCTCGCAGATGCTTTTTTTGCTCCTGACATACCTTCCGGTTGCCGCCACCTGGAATATCCTCGTGTCATTTTTATACATTCCCAAGAAGGGGAACCTGAAAAATTTCGGGTTCCGCTCAATATTGGTCAGGTTTTCAGTGGCGGCTGTTATGTTGCGGGAAATCTTACTCCGCAGCAATTTTATGTTGAAGGTGTCGCCTGAAACAAACCGCCTGGGGTTCGAAACATAGAATGAATCCGGTTCTTCCCATAACGGTTCGATATTGGCCTTTTTTGAAAGAAACACCCCTATCTCGTCGGGTGAAGCAAAGACCTTTGCATTTCCATAAGTGGTATCGCAGCGCCGCTGCTGTACAGGCCCGGTCTCATAATTTGGTTCAAAACAAAGCCGGTTGTTGTAATCAAAAACACGGTGTTTGTCCACCCAACCGATAATCTGGTCATTGAACGGCTTGCGTGGGTCGAATTTGTACTCACGTCCCAGCAAGTACATGTTCCTGGTATGTGAATAAACGAAGTAGATCGAATACAGAGGTAAAAAACTGGGAACCAGCGCCCCGGTCGCATCGGCATTTTTTTTGCGGGTACGGGTCTCCGGGTCGGTATAGACGGGGATATGCGCCTCCTCCGCCACGCCCATGCAGATGCTGTCGATCAGGCTCTGGGAATTCAGTACGACACATTTCCTGTGGATATGGGCAGCGGCAGTAAATTCGGCCGCAAACCGGAAAAGCACATCCGATTTGAGCCGCATGCCTTTATCCTGTGCATTGAGTACTTTTAATCCGGAGGTGCCCGATCCAGAATAAAGGTGCAGTTTGTCGATGGTCTCCTCTTTTCCAACATAATATTTATCACCGTAATCCTTTCCCCGTACTGAATAAACTACCCATGGCATGGCCGTGTCGCCGCATTGATTGTAATTGCTGATGACCTGGTTGATCTCCACGTCCTGGGTGGGATCCAGCAAACACTTTGGTTGCCTAATGGCCGTGACCTGGCAGAACGCCGCAAGGTTGATCAGCAGGCAAATGGCCAGGGAGACACCATAATTAAATTTTTTCATAGAACTGGATTTACCGGTAAAACATTTTTCCAAGGATCACTTTGATGCCAATGGTATTCAATCGTGGTGATTTGAAAGTTTGTACAAAGCTGTTGGCCTCAGTCGATGGGTTCAGGACATAGCTTTTACTCCCTGAGTCAACCAGGGTGCTGTTCAATCCGAGCGCCAGCCATGGTTCGATATTCAGCACCATCTTTTTGATCCTTGTCTCGAAACCGGCCGCAACCACCACCGAAAAACAGAGCGACGATGTTTTAACGGTCGGGTTTGCCGATGTTTGTTGGTCGGTGTAAAAGCCATACTGCGATGCTGTCACCTCGGGTTCTCCGGAGGTACCGCCGGCGGTAAACCACTGAGTCGGGTCCGCGATCACCTGAAATCTTCCTGAGCCGGTGTGCGAAAGAGCGTAAGCGGCGCTGGAAGTGCCCGTCATAAAGCTGAACTCCGGCCCGGCCTTTACATAAAGGCTCCGGTTGAAGTAGCGTTTGATGGTAACCGGCAGGGAAATCCCGTCTAACGCGATCTCCTCCTGCACGACCGGCGAACGATCATTGGCTGTGTACGAAAAAGGATTGCACTGGTTGAATGTGGCGTTGTAAGAGGACATATAATTGTTGACCGTCGTGCTGAGGTTCGCATGCGAGTAAACGCACGCCACGTTGACCACCCAACCGTTCAACTCTTTCCTGCTCAGGCGGATATCCACGTTTGCCCCGGCGGTAAAGCCCATGTGACTTTCGACAGTGTAACCTGTTGAGGTTTCCGGGGAGACCGCTGAGACCGGAGCGGCAAAAAAGGCCCCCGAAAGCGATGAGACCAGGTTGAGGCAGACCTCCAGGCCAATGCTCCGGACGCGCGTAAGCCGGGTGTCCTCGGTGATGTTCTGTATACGTATGGTATCTTTGGTGATCCTGTATAGGATCTGTAGGTTGACTCCCCGGTCGACCGCCTTGTGCTTTACCGAATCGCCGGAGGCAGAGATATGGTTCGTTTTGCGGATGAAGGCGATGGCCGATTTACCTCCCGGGAAAACCTCGACCGTTGGCCGCAGGTAGGTGACCACCGGTTTCAGCTCCTTGTAATCGTTCCTGATCTTTGAGATATATTCTTCCACGGTGAGCAGGTAGGGCAAACGTTGTTTGTCTGTTTTGGGCAGGTCCCAGAAACAATTGGCATCCAGCTCGAACAGATCCCTGAAGGCGGCCACGGTGGTTTCATCGATATAAACGCTGCCGGCGCTGCCAAGGGCCGAAAGCTGCATGTAATCCTGGGCACATTTTTCAACTTTCTTCTGGATTTGCGCATCCGTTTGCGCGTGGAGCCGCAGGGCCGGGAGTATAAGAAACAACATGCCCGCCAGGGCAGCGAAAAATATCTTCTTCATCCTGTTATAGTTTTATGATTTTGGATGTGAGTTTGCCACGGTTACCCCCCAGGTACTCCAGAAAGTAAAGTCCGCGCGGGAAAGGTGACAGGTCGATCTGGAAATCACCGGAGGTAACCATTTGTTCAAAAACCAGGGAGCCATACTGGTTAAACAGCAGGATGTGGCCGGCAGGCGTATTGGCCGGACTGATTTTGACCTCTATCCTGTCGTGTGCAGGGTTGGGCGAAACACGCAGGGTTGCCGCAGTTTCGTCGCAACCCGATTTCTTCTTGTTATAGGGGGCTGAAATGTTGCAGCAGATGCCGGCCGTATCGGAGCAGGTTTTTACTGTGTATGACGATTGGTTAAGTGTGTCGATAATATAACGGCCCGACTTGCCTTCGAAAATATTACCATTTTTATACCAGGTGTAACGAAGTGCGGTTGAGTCGCTGCACACCAGCATGTCGCAGCCGAACTGCCAGATGGTGGATGGTTCGGGCGAAGTCATATTTTTGATGAATATACTATCACAAGAAACCCCGGGACATGTATTATTCAACCCTGTTACCGTAACACATAAATGCCCATATCTGTCGGCAGCATTTGTCGGAAGTGTATCCCATAAGACGGTTATTTCTTTTTGATTCAGAATAGGGCTTGTTCCATGAAAAGGAAGCCATGCATAACTCGAAAAATTTCCATCAACGGTGTAGGTTCTGATTGAATTCTGGCATATTGAATCGGGCAGGGAAAGATTGGATTTTGCTTCCTTGATAATAGGGACAGGGCGTTCAGAGACAGTAATAGGAATACTATATGAGAAGTTGCCTTTTGCACAATTGTTCACCCCCCTGACTCTCAACCAACCTGAATTAAAAAATTTAATATCTATAAACAGGTGGGTAGAATCTGGATTTGGTAACACTCCCCCCGTGAAACTCCACTCATAGTAATCTGCATTTTGCACAGGAATGACTGAATACCGCTTAGTATCTCCATAACAAGCTGTTCGACTACCAGAAATTGTATCCGCATCGTTGGGTAGATCTTTTACAGTTATTGTGAATACGTAACATGTATCTGTTCCGTTTATTATGTGGTAAATTTCATGTTTTCCTAAACCAGCCACATTTGGATCATAATCTGTACGAGTAGTAATATCAATTCCAGGATCATAACTAAAGTAATAACCGACTTGAGGCGTACACAAAAGGTGTAAACTAAAAGAAGGAACATTAATACAAACGGTATCATTAACGCAATGACAAGAATCGTTTACGACAGTTCTGGGAAGCAAATTAAATCCATAAACTTGCAAGGATAATATTGGACAAGTAAACATCAATATTATAAAAAGGGAGGTTCTATTTTCCATATAATTTTTTAATAAAATCGTGTCTCTTATTCATTTTTCATTTATTAAGATTTTCTTTAATTGGTGAGCTGGGAAACCGCACTCCTACATGTTTTGATTTTAAACTCCCATTACTTCCTGTAAGATCTGCACGGTTTGCAACAATAGTGT
>SESA01000682.1_pt1 | contig 20620 bp, 15 predicted proteins | sample 3171451 | NCBI WGS metagenome assembly SESA01 (sample SAMN06051862, study PRJNA518727) | freshwater metagenome | biome: subpolar coniferous forest; feature: holomictic lake; material: water; isolation source: holomictic Lake 227, 8 m depth | place: Canada: near Kenora, Ontario | collected...
GCTAAAAAGAATTTTAGGGCTGAAGGCCCGAACCATTGCATCAGCGCACGGAATAGGGCGGGCCTTCAGCCCTGATTCGACTTTCCGATTTTCCTGGGGCGTTGCCCCAGGCTGATATGGAACGGACCTTTGGTCCTAAGCAAAAGCGATGCCGAACACTATTGGCCCCCCAACTCAGTATTCGTGCTCCCGATTGCCTGCCTTACGTTCCGAATAGCTGCGGGACTGGCTTTGGTGATCACGACGGGCACGACGCTCGACGGTCATCTGGCGTTTTTGGCGGTTTCGCTGGAGGAGCGCGATTTCCTTGTCCAAATTTAGTAGCCCCTCAAGGCGCTTGGGGTCGAGCTTTCCCGCCGTGATGGCGGCTTGAATGGCGCAGCCTGCGTTCGCCGCGCCGTGCCGGCAATCGGTGAATTTGCATTGCTCCGCGAGCTCATCGAGATCGGCAAATCGCTCCCGCAGGGTGGTCTCGTCGGTCCACATGTGCACTTCACGGATGCCGGGATTATCGATGATGATTCCGCCCGAGCGGAGCACCATCAACTCCCGCGCGGTGGTGGTGTGCCGGCCCTTTCCGGTGGCGGCATTCACCTCGTCGGTCCATTGATATTCGTCGCCGAGCAGATAATTGATCACCGAAGATTTCCCTACCCCGCTGGAGCCGGCAAAAGTAAGGGAAACGCCGCGCTGGAGGTAAGTCTTGAGCACCTTCAATGTGGTTTTTTTGACCACACTGGTGAGATGGACATCCGCCTCGGGATTGAGCGCCCGAATGGCTTCCTGCGCCGCCTGGTTCTGCGCGGCGGAATAAAGATCCGCCTTGTTGACGAGCACGACCGCCTTGGCCCGGCTGCGGCCGATGATAGCAAAATACCGCTCCATGCGCCGGAGGCTGAAGTCCGAGCCGGCATCGGTGACGACCACCGCGACGTCGATATTCGCGGCGATCACCTGCTCCTCTGTGCTGCGGCCCGACATTTTGCGGGACAGGGAGTTCTGCCTGGCCAACCGGGCGCGGATCACATGTTCATGGTCGTCATCGCCGACTTCCAACGCGACCCAATCCCCCACGGCGGGCAATTCCGCATCGGTCTTCGCCTCGTGATAGACCTTGCCGCTCATCACCACCTCAAGTTCCTCCCCCTCTCCGGTCAGGGCTCCGTAACTGATCTTGTTATCGCGAATCAGCCGCGCGGGCACCCACCCTTTGGTCTTGCCCTTGCATGCCTCCCACTCCTTTGCAAAGGCGGCGTTCCACCCCAGGTCCTCCAGCGTCATGCGAGGGTCTCCAAAGCCCCACGATCCTCGGGAGCCTCCGCCAGGGTGGTCTCGATCAATTCCAGGATTTCCGCACGCCCGTGGCCGAGCTTGGACGAACTGGTCAGGATCGAGGGCGCATCCTTGCTGATCTCCTGAAGCCGGATTAAAAAGGCGTCAATATTGGCCTGTGCCGCCGCGCGGGAAAGTTTGTCGGTCTTGGTAAAGACGAGGATAAAGGGGAGCCCGCAGTTCACCATCCACTCGAGAAATTCGAGATCGATCTTCTGCGGGGTCAGGCGGGAATCGATCAGTACGAAAGTCCCCAGCAGGTTCGGCCGATTTTGAAGGTAATCGGCAACGAACGAGCTGAAATTGGCGCGATCCTTCCTGCCAACCTTGGCGTAGCCGTAGCCGGGGAGATCCACCAGGGTCCAGCTTTTGTTAACGAGGAAAAAATTGAGCAGCCGCGTTTTTCCCGGCGTTTCGGACACTTTGGCCAGGCCCTTCACTCGCGTGATCATGTTGATGATCGACGATTTTCCGACGTTCGACCGCCCAATGAAGGCGAATTCAGGGAGATGCGAGGGCGGACAGGACGCCAGATCGGGCGCGCTGCCCAGTAGTGCGGTGCTTTGAATGATCATGATACTCCACCTTTCTTCGCCAGCTTCCGCAGGCAGCTCGCGAGGATCTTTTCCTGCAACCGGTGCATCCGCGCGGCTTTGGCCGGTTCCTTGTCTTCGAATCCGTTGAGGTGCAGCAAGCCGTGGATGACGTAGAGCGCGAGTTCCTCGTCCAGGGTTCGTCCATACTGGGGGGCGTTGGCGCGAGCCGTCTCGGTGCTGATGACGATCTCCCCATGATCGAAAGTGATCACGTCGGTCGCCCCGGGGATGTCCATGAAATCGCGATGCACTTTCGCAATGGTCGCGTCGGAGACGAACGTTACCTCCACCTCATCCAAAGCGGGCAGCGGTGCACAGGGAGACTCCCGGTGGGGCAGGCATTCGTTTAACGCCGTTTCAGCGAACTGGCATAGCCAAGGGAGCGGAATTGGGATTTTCCGCTGCCGGTTGTAGAGGGTGATTTCCAATTTAGTTTATCTATTTGAGAATTTACTGGCTACTTCGGGGCGTCCATAAAGGCGGTAGAGGGGGTGAGCCTTTAGATGATTTTTGAACTGAGCGAGCAGCGAGGCCTTGGCATTTCTTGACAGGATTAACGTGATTTTCAGGATTGTCAGGATTTCGCCCTAAAACCTGCGATGTCGGTTCCCATCCGAGAATCCTAATCCTGTAAATCCTGTCAATCTTGTTAATCCTGTCCAAAGGAACAAAACGCTGTGATGGCCTCACGCGATTGGTAATTTAGCCTTCCGGGGCAGTCCTCTGCCGCCTTTGGATGCGCGTCGTTCAAAAGGTTCGCCCTCAACGGTTTAGGCAGCGGACACCGGTCGCGCCGGAGCGCCTTCCGCCCGGCGGTCCTCGGCCCTGGCGTCGTTGCCACGCCCTTCGGGGGACTGGCCCTGTTTGGGATACGCCACCCGACTGTGGAGCATGCTGAGCAGGGTGGACTTAAAGCTGGCCGAGATCGTCTTGATTTCGTGCAGGCTCAGATCGCATTCGTCCAACTGACCGTCGAGAATGCGTTTTTGGACGATATCGTGAATCATCTGGTCCACACGCTGAGGCGTCACTTTTTCGAGGCTCCGTGAAGCGCTCTCGACACAGTCGGCCAGCGAAATGATGGCGCACTCTTTCGTCTGCGGCAGCGGGCCGGAATAGCGGAAGCTCTCCTCGCGCACCTCGGGGATGTCCTCTTCGCGAATATTCATGATCTTGCCGCCCTGCCGCGCGTCTTCCTGCTGCTGGAGCGCCCGTTTGTAAAAGAACCAGACCAGGGAGGTGCCGTGATGCTGTTGGATCACGTCCATGATCGATTTTTTGAGATTGTGTTTCAGCGCCAGATCGACCCCCTCCTTCACATGCGCAATGATGATCAGCGCGCTCATGGTGGGCGCCAGGTCGCTGTGGGGGTCGCGCTCGGGGTTGATGTTTTCCGTAAAATAATCCGGCTTCACGAGTTTGCCGATGTCATGGAAGTAGGCGCAAACGCGGGCCATCGTCGGGTTGGCGCCGATCGATTCCGCGGCGGCCTCGGCTAGGTTGGCGACCACGAGGCTGTGATGATACGTCCCCGGCGCTTCGATGGTCATCCGTTTTAAAAGCGGATGATTGAGGTCGGCCGCCTCCAGCCACGAGATGTCGGTGGTGATCTGGAACAAGCTCTCAAGGATCGGCAGCGCGCCGCCCACGAGAATCGCCGTCACCACACTGGTCCCCACCACGGCGACGCTCTCCAGCGCAATGGTTTTCCAGTCAATCCCGCCAAAGATTTCCCAGACGATCGGGCCAATCAGCCCAAACATGATCGCCATCAGCCAGGTCGCGAGGCCCACAAACAAGCCGGCGCGAATCAGTCGGCTGCGCTGGCGCACTTGAAGCGTGACGAACACCGCAATGAAACCGCTGATGAGGCTGATGACGATGAAAACCGATGGATCGATCTGTCTCACGGCAATGACTCCACCCCAGAGGCTGACGAAGATCGCGGCAAATATTCCGTGATTCTTGTCCAGGAGAACGGAAAGCACGAGTGGAGCGAAAGCGTAAGGGATGAGCAGCGGGCCAAATTCGCGGTCAACCGTCCCGCTCAAGGAGAGGGCAAGAATGCCCCGAATGATGGCGAGATGGGCGAAGCAAACCGCCAGGACCAGGAACAGATGGGAGTTCTTCGCGAAGGTCTGCGGATGATTGATCCAGAGTTGCCCGAGCGCGGTGAGAAAGATCAGCAGACCGATCACAAAATTCTGGGTCGGCTGCGGCTGATGCCCCCCGGTGATGAGGCCCGCCAGCCCGGCGACAAAGGCCAGAACGATCAAGGCTTTCACCCATGTCCCGGACTCCAGGGCCTGGGAAATCTCACTGCTGCTGCGGCGACGGCGGGTCTTGGGCGAAGCAAGTCCCTTTTTGACGAGTCGTTGACGTTGAAAAAAGTCTAACATGAATGCGGAGTTTTGAAATGGCTAGCCGACGTCCCCGGAACGATGGCGTTTGTAGGCGCGGACGATCTGCCGCACCAACTCGTGGCGCACGACGTCGCGCTCTTCGAACATGCAAAAGGCGATGCCTTTTACATCCTTGAGCGCCTGCAGGCCTTCGATCAGGCCGGAGCGCTTGTTGCTGGGAAGATCGATCTGGGTGGTGTCCCCGGTGATCACGCACTTGGAGTCCGCCCCTAGCCGCGTGAGAAACATCAGCATCTGCTCGGTGGTGGTGTTCTGCGCTTCGTCCAGGATGACAAAGGCGTGATTCAACGTCCGGCCCCGCATAAAAGCGAGGGGGGCGATTTCAATAATATTGCGTTCCACAAACCGCTCGCGTTCGTCGTCGTCGAGCATGTCGTGGAGGGCATCGTACAGGGGGCGAAGGTAGGGGGCGATTTTCTCTTTCAGGTCGCCGGGCAAAAAGCCAAGGGCTTCCCCGGCTTCCACTGCGGGGCGGGTCAGAATGATCCGATTGACCTCCTCTTTGCGCAAGGCGACCAACGCCATCGCCATGGCGAGGTAGGTTTTGCCCGTGCCTGCGGGCCCGAGCCCAAAAGAAAGGTCATGCTGCTGGATCGCCTGCACATAAGCGCGCTGGGTGGCGGTTTTGGGGATGATCGGAGCGCGCCGGGGCGAAGTGATCAACTTGGTGTCGAGCAGTTGGTGCAGTTCGGCGCCATCGGATTCGACGACAGAGTTCAGCGCGTAGTTGAACTCGTGCTTGCGGATGGGCATCCCGTTCTGGCGGGCACGTTCGAGCTGATCGAAAACGCGTTTGGCGCGCTCGATATTTTCTGTGGGCCCTTCGATGCGCACCCACCCCTCCCGGGTGGTGACCCGTACAGCAAGCGCCTCTTCCAAATTCTTGAGGAGTTTTAGATCTCCCACGTAGAGAGCCTGAAGCGCCCGGGCGTTTTCAAACTGCAAGGTTTGACTATCTGACATCTGAACAGGTCAGATTACCGCCCCTGTGGCAACTGTCAAACCCTAGGTTGGGAGTGAAAAAGTGCGGGTGCGAAGGTAGGAGATGGGAGGTATGGGAGATATGGGAAGCATGGGAGGTATGGGAAGGGCTTTACCATACCTCCCATGCTTCCCATCATTCCCATTCCGGAAAACCCCGCCCTACCGGAACCCGTAGGCCAGCGCCCAATGCGTGCGCTCCTTCGGGGACTTCTGCACTTCCACAATCAGGTAATACGAACCGGTTTTTTTAGGGGTGACCCGCGCCGCGGCGAAATGCGGCTTCTGCCAGTATTGCACTTCGGCCAGGTTTCCCTCGGAATCGTAAATGTGAACCGAAATCCTAGCGGTCTCGACCTCGGTCCCCATCCAGAACCAGTACTCGTTGCCTTTAAAAAGGGTCTGGACGATGGCTTTCTGCTCCTTTACCGGCAGATCGCCTCCCCAGTAATCTTCGCGGACGGTGAATCCCTCTTTCACGTAAGGGACCGCCGCTTCGAGGGCAAACGAGAGCGCGTCATCGACGGTCGCCCGCGCGGGGGACCCGAGCAGGCATAAGATGGCGATGGCAAAACAGGCGATCGTTTTCACGGTTCAGGATTCCTGGGCGGAAATGGCGGCAACCAGTTCCCGGGTAATGGAATGGATTTCGTTCACTTTCTGCTCGGAAATGCCGTTGGGTTGCTCGATGAGGGGCTGAAGTTCCGGCAAGCGGCCCCGAATTTTTTTGACGACGGCGTTTCGCTTGAGGCGGTCGCCCTCGGAGTCGAGGCGTTTTTGAAAATATTCAAGCAGCGCCGGCTGGTGGAGCAGCTCCGCCCCATCCTTCGAGTAGCTCTTGAGAACCACTTGTGTGAGCGCCTCGGTGCCGCGCAACCACCCCCCCAGACTCACCAACTGGGCCAGTTGCTCGTCATTGAGTTCGATCATCGCCGTTTTCACATCTTGGGAAGCGCCATCGAGTTCAACCCGGATTCGCTGCCAGTCCTTCTTGTCGGCTGCATCAATAATGCTGCTTGTTCGCGTGAGCACCGATTTCTCCACCCCAATGGCGCGGGCAAGGACCAGAACCTGCTTGCCGATCTTCTTTACTTCCTCCGATTCCTGGGCTTCCACGGCGATGAACCCTTCGGCGATAACGGTGCCGAGCAGAAGCGCCACCTGGGGGCGTCTCCCCATCCGGTCTATTTTTACCGGGCGGAGCACTTCGTGCCAGTTCGGCGACCCTAATTTATCCAGGACCCCGAAAACTTCGGTCGGGACCGGGACGACCACCTCGTCAACGACCTTGGCGGGGAGGGAGCCCACATCGATGTGCTTGGGCGGGTCGTCCTGGGCCGCCACCGCGGCACTGGCGGCCCACAGAAGAGTTAAGACAGTGAAAAGCCCCTTGGTTCCAAAGCGGGAAACTCCGGAGCCTCGGGCGCGACAGCAGGCGATCGATGAAAATCGGGTCATGAGATATGGACCGCAAGATATACAATCCTGTTCAGGACTCAAACAAAGCCTCTCTTGGGGAATCAATCAATCTTTTCCCGCTTTCGGGGGTGCGGAAAATATGAGAGGCCAGCGGTGGCTCCATCCTCCGCTGGCCTCTCTTGGCGGGCTGGCACGCCCTCCTCTCCGTGTTCTCCCTCCGTGCGGCGGCCAGTTACCTCCTTGTTTCCCGCTTCACGGACGACTCTCGCGCCTCTCCCCAAAGGCGCGTAACCCCGTAACGAGCCGTCCGAATTCCGGTAAAATTCCGTTTTCGCCCATCACTGAATCAATCGCAGGGGGGCACGGCCGCGCGGGTCGATAGAGATCTCAGAAGGTCTTCCCTGACCGATGAGTCCTCTGTAGCCGCCCCGCTCTGTCGGGGCGGCGAGGCGGATGGACGGAGTGGACCCGGTGCCCACATTTCCGCAGTCTTCTTCTCCGCGTCTCCGCGTCTCTCAGCCTCTCCTCACCTTCCCATCCCGACTGGCTCCAAGACAAGTTGCAGCAGTTCCTGAACGCTCTCGGTTTGGAAGCTGCCCTTGCCGAGATCCGGCATGTAAACCAGGATCTCCTCGGTGACTTGCTGCCAGGGGGCGCGCCACCGGGTGGCCAGCCGGTCAAAACAGCCATCAACTTGCCTGGGATTGGCAAGGAAATGGGTGGCATTGCCCGCCACCAAAATCGTTTGGAGCACCAATTCATGGGAGTCGCCCTGCACCATGCGGTAGGCGACGCAAGGCAGGGATTGCTCATGCACCGAGAGAGTCCAAAACTCGGGTTCGGCAGTCGCGGCCCACCCGGCGGTCCCCATGCACATGGCCGGGGTATGATAAAACGCCATCCCCGGCATCCGGGCTTCCGGTTTCCAAAACAAGTGGACCACCCGGGCTGTCCAGCCGTGCGGACTGGTTACCGAACAGCCTTTCCATGCGCTGAAGCGCAACCCTTCCTCTGCGGTTTTAGGCGGCAGAATCGGTTCGGCGCTCCATCCTGGCGGTAAATGGTTGGATGCCAAACTCCATTGGGGCGACTGGGGAAGGCGGGTGGCCATCCCGGCAAACAGCGCCCAGGCTCCGAGCGGAATGATTGCCGCGCAGCCGAACGCCAGGATTCCATCGACTCCGCGCGTTGAAATCGGCTCTGGACGGGGGCTGGGCTTGGGAACCGGAGTTTTCGAAAGCAAAGAGGCCGAAAGCCCGATGAGTAAAAACGACAACACGGTGGCCACGGCGCCCACGGGATCGTGCCAGCGAAACGCGGCGGTTAATCCCAGTCTCCAGACCAGGACCGTCATGACCTGGACCCGGAGCGAATTGGTGACGATGCAGATGATCCAGCCGCCCACAAAAAGTAGGCAGCGCCTTGCGGGGTTGAGTCGGAAAAACTCCCCGATGAAGAGCGAAGCCATGACTGCGGCTTGAAGAGAGCGGATGCCGCTGCACGCTTCGTCAATGCCGAAGACGCCATTACTGAGTTCAATGGCATTGCCGTGCTGAAGGGCCGCGATTCCAAGGGTGTTAGCCAGGAAAACCGTGCAGGCTGTAATGAACCGGAGCAAAACCTGTGTCAGCCAGGTTTCAAAGGGGATGGGCCACGGCACGGCGGTCCACGCGAACAGAAGCGGGAAAAGGAGGCGGCGCAGCAGAGGGGATCCGCCCGCCCGGTAACTCCAGGCGGCGGAAAAGAGGGTGGCCGCCAGCATGAGTTGCGCTCCGGTCATCCTCCAGAGTGGGTCTTGCCAGCGAAGCAACTCACCCAGCGCGAGGGGGCCGCATCCGGCGGCGACCAGCAGGCGGGGAATCCAACGGCGGCGGGGTGCCTCCGTGGAACCCGCCCAGCGTTTCCAAATCAGATAAACGAATAATAACGGAATACTCCAGCCATACTGGTACGGCTCATTGGCCTGCCACTCGGTGGCCAGATGCGACCACGCCAGCAGCCAAACCAACCCCATGGCACCCCACCATGCGGCGCTATTTATCGTGAAGGGGCGCTGCATCATGGGGTCCGCCCGAGCGCCTTTTCCACGAGCGCGGTTTCTTCGGGCAATAAGGAGGCTTTTTGCCGGGCTGCCGCCTTAAGGAAGGGTTCTGCCCGGTCGTTTTGGCCTGTGGCTGCAAGCACAATGCCCTCGCAGGCAGCTACGGAGGGGTTGGATGCTGCGGATTCGGGGAATTTCTCAACGACCGCCACGGCATCCTGCATCTTTCCTTGCACGTAGAGGGAGACCGCATAAGTGGAGGCGATGGCGGGCTGGATGGGAAACTGGCGATAGTTTTCTTCCGCGAGCCGATGCGCTTCCGGAAGATTTTCCCCACGGAGCAGGGCCAGCATGGAGACATTGTTTCGAGCGGCGGGGTTTTCCGGCTCCACTTCGTACACGCGGCGGGCGACACGGTAGAGTTCCCGGGTATCCTTGAGATCAGAGGCGATCCGATAAAGCTCCTTAAGCGCGGGCCGTTGCCCGGTGGATTTGCTGGCGACAATCCACCAGACTTGGGCGGCCTCCGTTTTCCAGCCCCATCCGCTCACGAGCCGGGCGAGCATGGAAAGCGCGTTGGTATCTCCGTGCGTGGCGATCAGGGCGCGCTCCCACTTTAGTTTAAACTCGCTGCCCCGCGTGTGCTCGGTGGTTTCATCCTGCACCCGGGCCAGGATTGCCAATCGCAAAAAGTCGAGTTCCTGCCAGGTCCCGACGTTTGCCAACTCGCGCAGTCGTCCCCAATCCTTGAGGGCGACGTAGGCCTCCGCCCGCGCAAGCGGCACCGGCATTTCCCGGAGTGAGGATGCCGGCTGACGCTCGGCCCAAGCCACGGTTTGCGCGGGCATCCCATGGGCATTCATCCAACTCATCACCGCGTAAATCGTTTCCGGCCGCGCAACCGCTTCGACTTGGAGCGCTCCCAATTCAGCCGGAGCAGCGGGATCGCCTGCGTGGATCAGCTCTTCGAGGTACAACAATCGGTCATCGAGCGGCGCCTTGGGCGATGTAGCGAGCTTTTTGGTCAAATCGAGCGCCTCGGCCGACCGGCCCTGCCGGCGCGCATCCATCACTAGGGCTCGCGTGGCCGGTCGTCGAAACTCCGGTTTTGCGCTAAGGCGCTCCAGCGTGGCCCGCGCTTCGCTGGTCTTGGGCTCTTTCCCCAATCCTAACTGCAGCGTCGCGAGATTGAGCAGAAGAAGTTCACTCTTTGGATTGAGGCGCAAGGCGGCTTCGAAGGCTTCTTCGGCTTCGGCGAACCGCTTCTGTGCAACGGCGAGATCCGCCGCCGCTCTCAAAAAGGCTTCTGTATTGCGCTCGCGCTGGTCCGCCTGAGCCAAGGCCCGTTCCGCGACGGCGGTTTCGTTGAAGCTGATTGCGGTCGAAACCAAGTCGAGCAGAGCCGCCGGATTGCCGGGATCGCGATCCGCGAGCTTTTGCCGCCACAGAATTGCATCGGGCGATCTTCGCGTTTCCGCGATACGGGCCAGAGCCAGCATCGCAGTCAAGTTTCCCGGATCGATTTGAAGCGCCTGTTGCGCGCTCAGCGAGGCGCTCCGGAGATCGCCCCGCTTCAGGAACCCGTCCGTGGCGGTGGTCAGTTGCTGTTGCTGCCAGCCGCGAAATCTTGCCTTGGCGAACCATGCGCCCGAGACCACCAACACGACCAGCGCCGCCGCCAGTCCAAATTTCCCGGACGCTTTCAAACGGTCGGGCTTATGTAATCGCGAGGTCCAGGAGACCGCGGGTTTTTCGGGAGATCACAATCCATTGAGGGGTGATGCTTGCGGCTATCGATGCCACTGCAAGCCAAACAGACTGTTTAGGAACAGTTTCGAAGAAGCGCCGAACTCCTTTTCATTGGCGTAAAGGAGAAAGTTAAACTGTTCAGTTTCGAGAGGAAGCACGAGCAGAAAGAATTTGTAATTTTGAGCGAAGACCACCCCGGAAAAGGTGAACGCCATGGTTTCGTGTCCGTCGATCCGTAAGGGGCTGCGCAATTCACCGATAAGCTTAAGATCCTTAACCTGCGGAATGGTCGCCTGGGCTCGTTCGCGAAGGGCCTTCAAGCCCTCCTCGTCCCAAGCAGGAGGCTGCGTGCCCTCGATATGGGTGAATTCCACGCGGACAGAGGAACTGGCGCTTGATTGAAAACAGGCGTGTTCCGGGCTTCCCGACGCCACCCAACCCTGAGGCGGGCGGTAGTAGATTTCAGTCTTTCCCTGGAGAAACTTGATATCGTGAAATGGAACGCCGTCCAGTTCGACCAAGTGGGGGCGCGGGGTAAAATCAACGGGGACTGCGCAAAGAGAGCCCAAGGCTAACGAGCATCCGATTAGCAGGATGGTAATACGGTGCATCTTTCTAAAAGTGCTAGCGGGCGAACCAACGAAGCTTCTGGTAAGAGGGCACCATGAAGGTTCCCGGAGGCGTATGGGTATAGAACTTTTTCTCAAAATACCAGTCGCGCGTTGGAGCGGAATAAACATTGGCTTTGCCCCATGGTTCCTTGGCCTGTTGGCTATCATAGAGACACACCATCGAGCCATAGTAGGTAAACCGAATGTTGGTCCAGTTTTCCAGAAAACGAGGGAAATTCTCGACGCCGCCGCTGTAGTTCACGCCGTCGGAGGGAACATTTCCGGCCATCACCGCCGCATTGAGGGTGGTTCGTGTCGCGTTGCTGCTGGACGTTGAACTGGTCGTCCAACTATTTGAAAGAACGGTGAGCGCGTCGCTGATGAGTGCGGCCGGCTGCCAATAATTGGCCGCCGTAGGAGCACCGCCGCTTGAAGTATTTGACGGCAGATTGGTGGTGTCGGTCTGCCCCGTGTTGTAGTCGCCTTGGACGTAAAGCGGATTGCCCGTGACGATGGTCAACCCGTTATCGGGCAAAATATTGCCGTTATCAACAAATACGGCCGCTTCCATTTTCGGGTTTCCAGGAATCGCCGGAACTGCGGGCGTAATAATGTTTCCTTTCTTGTCCTTGACTGCCGGGACCGCTGGGATATCGGCAACATACGGCTTCATCGGCCTGGTATCATTGACATAAACAAGCAGGCCCTCCGCTTTGGCAGGGATTACCCCGCCATCGACAGCCGCCTTCAGAGCGCCAATGTTCATGGTGGTAAGTTTCATCGTCGCGGCTTCCCGGTTGTCCTGCAGCGTCCCGGTCAAAGTCAGAATCGGGCTGTAAACTTTCCCTGAAATCGTCGCGCCAGCCGTAAGCACTTTGTAAAGATTAGAGGTCGGGCTGACCGTGGCGCCGGAGGAATCGAGCACCGTGACGGTAGCTGCCTGGCCGAGGTCGTTGGAGGCGTTGGAGATGGAAACCTTGTAGTCCGCCATGTTGTAAAATCTTTGCGTCTGCTTCTCCGGAGGAGTAAACGGGTCGGAACCCGAAGCCGGTGGCTCGATGATTTCGTGATAGCTGTCGTTGTTTTGATTCGAGTCGGTGGCATTCAATGCCGAATGATTGATCCCCAGTGGGGTCTGCACAGCAACCCCGGTTCGGGGCTGGCCCGGAGGGTAAACAATCGTGGTATTCGTGTTGTTTCTGCCGGAAGGATCGAGATCACTCTTGCCCTTCGTTATATTTCCTGAAGCTTCCACCACACCCGAAAATGTAATCGCGCCGCCCCCCGCTCCGACGTAAAGGCTCCCGTTCGAATGGACATCCCCGGTGATCGACATGGCGGGACCGGGGGCGATTTCAAGATCCCGGTCGAAAAAGATGGCATAGCTCCACGGAGACCGGTTTTGGAGCTGAAATATCCGGCTCATCCGGACGGTTACCGGAGATCCACTCCGGTTCGGCAGCGAGACGTCCACGGTGCCAAGGTAATGGTACAGGTTGACGGCCGTGTTGTTGGTGGAAATCATCGTGGGCTTCTCGCCCGCTGGAACGGGTTGTTCGAGTGGATCCACCGCCTGAATCCGGTAGTTGCTCACGACATAGTTCACGCCTGTTCCGCTGGTTGCCGAGAAATTTGTCACCGACGGAAACATCGATGCGGTGGGGAGCGAAATATTATCGAACGAACTGGTGGGCGGCGCAAAAGTAATGCCGTATTGGAGGACGGCGCACCATTCCGCAAACTGGAGTTCCAAGGAGGCGTCCGCAATCGCCATCGCCTTCTGGCGGGTCATACTGCGATCGGCGAAAAGACCGACGTTGCTCGTAAAATTAAAGGCAACGAAAGCAAAGGCAACGAGCGCGGCCAAAATGGCAAGCGTGGGAATAAGGACGCCGCCCGATTTCCTGGCCGCTTCCGGAACCCGGAATGCGATATTCGGCTTGGTAAACGGCTTCATAATAGATCAAGGATTAAGTTGGCTGCGGGAGGGCACCGAAATATTGTCGATCAACATATTGGTGCTTCGAAAGCCACGATTGCTGTAGTCCGGGTTCGATGCCCCCAAATGAACTCCGAGAAATCGAGCGTTGGTGGTATCGGGCTTGGTAAACGGCAACGGCGTAAGGACGTTCTGCAATACGGTGGCCGCATTCCCACAGGCGTCACGCCGGATCAACGATTGCCCGGAGACGTAGTAATTCACCGGAAGGGTAATATAGACCGGAACGATTTGCGTTCCGTTGGAGCCGCCTCCGGTTCCGCCTTGAGTAACGATGGTGACCCCGAGCGTGCCGGAAATACCCAAGTTGGGGAACGTGCCGTTGGTTACGCTTGTTATTGTTTTGTCTATGCTGACCCCGCTGGCGTCTTGATAAGAGGGGATTTGCAGGTGCATTCCCGGCTGGATATTCACCACCGCTCCATTGAGTTCGATCGCTATGCTCGTGTTATTGGCATTCGAATTGTTATGAACCGCAAATGGGCCTGCCACGAACAGATTTAGACCAACCCCCGCCGCAGGGCCGGTGCCGCTCACCAAGGGAAAGGTGCCGCTGGTCAAGGTCCCCGTAAGCCAAGGTTCCACGACCGACGAATGAACCTCCCCGGTAAGGCGTTGGACCGAAGTCAACGAATTGAGGTGCGCTAAATTGGTGGAGATGTTGCGCGCGACCAGGTTCATCCCTGCCGAGGCCAGCGTGAATACGATAAGAAACACCAAAAGGGCCACCGGGATGGCCACCATCAACTCAACCAAAGTAAACCCGTGCCGCCCGGAGTCTCTTCTTATTGGGCTTTGTCCGGAGAGCGTAAACATGTTAGTTGAACGTTGTAGTTTCTTCCACGGAACTGGTAGCCCAGAGAGACATCGGTTTTTTGTAAAGTCACATTTCCAAGACTTGAGCCGGAAGTGACGGGCACGGTGGTGCTCGATACGGTGGTGGTCATTGTTCCGCTCACGAGCACCTGATTGGTGTCGGGATCTTTATAAACCGCTATGTATGGTGTCGTTTCCGTGTGGGCGACCAAATCCGGATGAACTTGACTCTCCCCGGGATCGAACGGTTTATCCACCAGCGAACGGTCGATCCGTGACTGCACGACGGCTGTGGCGCAAGTGTAAAGGCGGTTAACCGCCGCGCGCTCGTTCATTTTTGACAGACCGGCAAAGAGTGAAACGACCGTTATGCCAATGACCATCAGGGCGATCAAGGCTTCCACAAGTGCAAATCCAGATTGCACATGATGCCGGGAACTCAACATATTATTGACTCTATTAAAGCAAGTTTAGTTCCAAGTGAAAAGACGTTATTTCTTGCGCCCCTTCCAAGAGCGGAACCCGACGGCGATTGCGCAAAGGGCCATGGCGGCCAGCCCCGGATTGACCTCCGGCGTTACCTGCGTGTAGTTGATGTCGCCCAAGCCGATTTTTTGGTCTCCCTTGCCATTATCCACGTTCCTCCACCGGAATGTAATACTGGTCACCTTGGCGGTTCCGAAGTCGATCGACACATTGCCGGCGGAGGTGTTTAGAGAATTTGCGTTTGTGCCCGTAGCGGCGAAGGTCAGCCCGGTGCCTGAAACCACGTTATCGGCTGAACCGACAACGCTCGACGGGCCCACGGTTCCACTCGTGGTGGTAGTCGCCCAGATCTGGTCGATTTTGTCGATCCAAGTGCCCGCACTATAATCCACGTCGAAAATCTGGAAATTCACGTTGGTTACCCCGCCAACGTAATTAAAATCAATCGTGACGGTAAGCCCCTGTGTGGTGTTGGATTCCTTGGAGAATCCAAGAGACAACGCTTTTTTCCCCGTGCCGCCATCGTAGTTGGTGTCCACTGCGGGACGCGGACTGCTCCAGGTGCCTACCGCATTGGCGAGGGTGATGGTGACGTCATTAACCGTGGAGGTGGTGGAGTGAGTTTGATCGTTGTCGTAGGACTTGGAAACGCTATTCCCGGCAGTCGGGGTACCGGAGGCGGCGGGGGAAACCGCATACGCCTGATCCCAGTCAAAAATCGCTCCCTGAGCAACCACTGGAAGCACGCAAACCATCAGTGCCAATGCTTGCAGCAAGCAGTTGCGGAAAGACTTTGCTGAACTCGGGAGAGCAGAAGGCATCTAAGGAATATTACGTATGCCGCAAATCGCCCGAAGTCAAGGTGATTCATAGAAACGCGCAGCGCGTGGGGAGGCAGGACGGGAAAGTTATCGATTGAATTTCGGTCCTTTCCTGAGCGCCAACGGCGCGGTTCCATACCAGCCTGGGGCGCATAGCCCCAGGTCCTTGAGCCACAAAGGTTTAGGGCTGAAAGCCCGCCCCATTCCGGGGAGATGGGTCGGGCTTTCAGCCCTGCTACGTTGGATTCGGATTCCTGGGGCTGCGCAAAGCCTCCGCCCCAGGCTGGTATGGAACGCGCCGTTGGCGCTAAGAACCCCTAAAGCGCATTCGGTCGATTGTAACCCTGCAAAATTCACAGACCACCTCGCTCCCCTGCGCCCGAAGCGTCGCTTGCCGGAATGTTTTCATTTCCGATCCGGGCGTTTTCATGAGAAACTCTTAAGAGCTAAGCGTGAAATGACTGATTTGGTGGAAAAAATAGGCAGCCGGCTTCGGGGCCTCACTCCGTGGGTACACCGGTTGCACAGCAGCAGCCGGACCTTGTTCCGCCGTGCCATGCGCAAACCGCGTACGGTGACGGAGAGTCCAAATTTGCTGCCGCTGTTAATCCAGGTTCTGGCGGCGTTCTCGAAAGTGAACGGGCAGGTGCTGGAAGAGGAAATCGATTCCTCCCTCGGGTTTCTCCGCTACGACTATCCGGAAGCCGTCTATTCGGAACTCCGAAAGCTTTTCCGCCAGGCGCTCAACGAGCAGCAGGATCTCGCCGGGATGGCCCAGAAGCTTTCAGTCCAGCTCAGCGACGACCGCAAGATCATGCTCGGCGTGCAGCTTTACGACCTGATCGCCCGGGCGGACCTCAACGACGGCGAGCAACTGGTAAACTTTTACGCGTTCATGTCGCAACTCGGCATGGCGGCGCAGGCGATCGACATCGTTTACCAGCTGAATGCCTCGGATAATGCCGATCCGTCGATTTACCAGAAGGGTGCCTCGCCGCTGGAGTCAATCTGCTTTGGCCACGGGGGAAACTGCGATGTCTCTCTCAAAGGCCTCGCCACGGACGAGCGCCTGATGGCTTTCCGTTATCACGATCTCATCTTGCTCAAAAACCAGACGCCCCGCCCGATTTTCGTCAGGGGAAGGCCGTTGCAGCGCGGGGAGTTCTGCCGAGTCTATTCCGGCCAGCGGATCGTGTTTGGCGAGCAGGTGCTGACGTATCAGGATCTCGTCTGGTATTTCAACGCGAAGAAGAACGTGGCCGTCACGACGGTGTACCTTTCCATCGACAAGGACGGTGAAGTCGAACTGGAGAAAACCCGGAGCCGCGACACCTGCCTGGAAGTGCGCTTTGGGCTCAATGTTCAAGTCCGAGCCCTCAAAAATGTCAAAGCCGTTCTCAATGGCGTCCAGTTGAAGGCCGGGGCCAAGGCCGAGGGGACCCTGGAGGAGAGCATTCGGTTTGCAGACGAGTCGGAATTGCCCCTGGACGATCTGCGGCGAAGGGCACGCGCAATGGGCGGCCGGTTCCAACTTAAAGCCCACAAGAGCGAATATCTCGTTTCCAACAATCCAGCCTTGCTGGAGGAGGACGACATCCTCCTCTCTCCGGGTTCGGGCGGCGACGTCCTGCTGCGCATTCAGTGCGACTACGAGCACCTCGTGGGCCGCTTGGAAGTCCTCCAGGCCGACCGGCCGATCCTCGTCGGCGAAATCCCGGTCCGCAATTCCGCCCCGCTTTCCGACGGCGACACGATTCTCGTCGATACCGGGCAGGTGCTCCGGTGCGATTTCTCGGAGCGGATCATTGAAGAACAGCGCAACGTCATTTCCTCGCTTGAAGCGCGGGATCTGAGCCACCGTTTCAACCCAACGGAAACCGGGCTGGACGGCATTTCGTTCAGCGTCAACCGGGGCGAAGTGGTCTGCGTCATGGGCGCGAGCGGCTCGGGGAAATCGACCCTCCTGCGCGTGCTCGCGGGCCAGCTCCGGCCCATGCACGGGGAGGTCATTCTCAACAACCTCTCGCTTTATGAAGAAGTCGAGGACCTCAAGCAGCATGTCGCTTACATCCCGCAGGACGATGCGTTCGACGAGCATCTGACCATCGGCGAAAATCTAAATTTCGCGGCGGCCATCCGTTCGCCCCATCTCTCGGCCCGGGATCGTTCCCGGCGCATCGATACCAAGCTGGCGGAACTCGGGCTGAGCGAGCGGCGCGATTCCATTGTCGGCTCGCCCATTCGAAAGACCCTTTCGGGCGGAGAACGCAAGCGGCTCAACATCGGCCTGGATATGATCGGCAGCGCCGACGTGTTCCTCTTCGACGAACCGACCAGCGGACTTTCCTCCAAGGATGCCGAACACGTCATCGAGATCATCCGGGCCATGGCGCACAACAAGATCGTCCTGGTGACGATCCACCAGCCCGCCTCCAAGCTTTTCCAGATGTTCAGCAAAGCGCTTCTGCTGGACAAGGGCGGCAAGCTGGTTTTCTACGGGACGCCCCATGAGATGCTCGAGTATTTCGCCGAAGCCGAGCACGAACAGCACTTCGGCACCGAACTGGGGGGATGCCCCGCCTGCGGCACGACGCGCCCGGAGTTCATCTTCGACGTTTTGGAGACGCCGCTGCGCGACCTCTCCGGGGACATCATCTATGAGGAGAACAATCAGGGGCAGCTTGTCCCAGCACGGCGCTACTCCCCGGATTATTGGCGGGACAAATACGAATCGTTCCGGCTCCTGCAAGACGTTCGGCAAGTGGCCGTCCGCAAGCAGTCCGCCCCGCCAGTTCCCGATTCCTCCCTGGCTTCCCCGGCGAAAAAGCGGGAGGTGATGCGTTGGCGGGATCAATGGACGCAGTTCCATATCCTGCTGCGCCGGGCGTTCCTGAGCAAAATGAGGAACCGCGCCAACCTGCTCACCACCATTGTGGAAGCTCCCGTGCTCGCCACGCTCATCGCGGGGGTTCTCCTTTATAACGGCAGCGGCACGTACGATTTCGCCAGCGCCTACCATATTCCAACCTACCTCTTCCTTTCCCTCACCGTGGCGATGTTCCTCGGGCTGACGAATTCGGCCGACGACATCATCCGCGACCGCGCGATTCTCCAGCGGGAGCGCAATGTGAATGTCCGGCTCCCGTATTACATCGTCGGCAAGTCGCTTACGCTGGGGCTTTTCGCGGCCGTTCAGTGCGCCATGTTCACTCTCATTGGGAACGCCATCCTGGAAATCCGGGGAATGTTCTGGATCTATTTCTTTTTCAACTTCATCACCGCGGCGACCGGCATAGCGATGGGCCTGTTTATCTCTTCGCTAGTCGCCGACGGAAAGACGGCGGCAAACATCGTGCCGTTGATTCTCATCCCGCAGATCATCCTCAGCGGGGCGCTCATTAAGTATGAGGACATGAACCGGAATCTCGACTTCATTTATACCGTGCAGCGCTGGTACAGCGTTCATCCCGACCGCGCAATGGACAAGAATGAGAGCGCGCTCCAGGTGCCGGTCCTGTGCGAGTTCATGCCGATGCGCTGGAGCTATGAAGCGCTCGTGGTGGCGCAGGCCAAGCTCAACCCGCTCACCCGCCGCCAGGATCAGTTGCAACAGCAGATCAATGCGCTCATTGAAAAACAGAAGACCACCCCGCTGGGTTCCGACGAGCGCAACCGGCTCGACGACTTGAAAGACACCCTGGCCCTTCTTTCCGGCCTGGAGGCAGGCACTCCCCAGGACATCGCCCGCCAGCTCCGGCGCGTCGATGCCATCATCGCCGGCAAACCGCTCGATCCTGACGCGCTCCGAGCCCGGAAATCGCGCACCAGTGTCGAGCGCCTTTATGTGAATCAAAAAATCACCGACCTCGTCTCCAAGTCGGAGGGCGAACAAAGCGACTACCGCCGATCGCCGCTTCACCGGATCAATGTTTTCTTCGGTCCGCGGAAGTTCCTGAATTTTACAATCGGCTCCACCCAATACGCCTTTAATTTCAGTGTCCTGACGGTGAACACGTTGATGCTTGCCGGATTCGCCCTTGGATCCCTGGTGGCGCTTTATCTTAGCCTCAAACGCCAACTCCGGATGGAAGGGTGATTCGGGTGAGAATCCTTCACGTCATTCACTCGGCAAATCCGGCGGGGGGCGGCCCGATCGAAGGCATCAAACAGTTGGCGGCAGCCAAGCGCTTTCTGGGCTGGAAAATCGAAGTCGCCTGCCTCGATGCTCCCGGCTCGCCTTGGATTGCCGACTTCCCACTGACGCTGTACGCGCTGGGGCCCTCGGTGGGATCTTACGGCTACACGCCGAGGCTGATCCCTTGGTTGAAGCGACATCACGCTGACTACGACGCAGTGGTGATCAACGGCATTTGGCAGTATCACAGTTTCGCTACCCGGCGCGCGTTACGGGGCACCGGAACACCGTATTGCGTCTTCACCCACGGCATGCTCGATCCGTGGTTCAAAAAAGAGTATCCGTTGAAGCATCTTAAAAAATGGCTGTACTGGCCCTGGGGCGAATATCCGGTGCTTCGCGATGCGGCAACGGTATTCTTCACCGCTGAAGAGGAACGCAGGCTGGCGCGCCAGTCGTTCTGGCTTTATCACTGCAACGAAACGGTTGTCAGTTATGGGACGAGCGGTCCGGTCGGAGATCCGGTTTCCCAGCGGGCCCTCTTTCTCAGCCAGTTTCCCGCTCTCGCGGACCAAAGGATCGTGCTTTTCCTCGGTCGGATTCATGAAAAGAAAGGATGCGATCTGCTGATCGAAGCCTTCCACCGCCTGCTTTCCGAAAAACTGCATTTGGACCAGTGCGCGCTCGTTCCCAATCTCCCGATTGGGAACGCACTTGTCTGCGAATCTCCGATTCGAAAACCGTCCGAAAGCTATTCCGATTCCCGCGCTGCACTACACTTGGTGATAGCCGGACCCGATCAAGGCGCGTTTGCAACCCAACTAAAAGCCAAGGCTCAAAGCCTTGGAATAGCCCCGCGCATCACCTGGACCGGGATGCTAAAGGGCGACCTGAAATGGGGCGCCTTTCACGCCGCAGAGGTTTTCATTCTCCCGTCGCACCAAGAGAACTTTGGCATCGCCGTGGCCGAGGCTCTGGCTTGTGGCTTGCCGGTGCTTATCGCGGATAAGGTTAACATTTGGCGCGAGATCGCGCAGGACAATGCGGGTTTGGTGGAAGCCGACACCCTGGAAGGGACGTTCAATTTGCTCAAACGATGGATGCTCATGGACGAATCGGCCCGCCAAACGATGCGGCAAAATGCCCTGGCTTGTTTTGAACAACGCTTTGAGATCGCCGCGGCAGCGCGAGCGTTGGCTGCGGCCCTGGCG
>SESA01000684.1_pt1 | contig 20548 bp, 25 predicted proteins | sample 3171451 | NCBI WGS metagenome assembly SESA01 (sample SAMN06051862, study PRJNA518727) | freshwater metagenome | biome: subpolar coniferous forest; feature: holomictic lake; material: water; isolation source: holomictic Lake 227, 8 m depth | place: Canada: near Kenora, Ontario | collected...
TGCTTTCGGCGGTGTTGCAGAAATCCTAAACGAACTACGCATCGGACTTGCATGTGCTCTCAGGATGCCCATGACCAAGCTTTTTGGGTTAAGTGCTGCAGGGTTCTCCACGGGGGAAGAAGACGCTCAAAATTACAACTGCATGATCGAATCTGAAATTAGATCGAAATCAAAAGACGGGCTCATCCTGATCCTCGGCATCATATGTCAAAAAGTCTTGGGCTACATTCCCGAAAACATCGAATTCGATTACAAACCGCTTCGCATCCTGTCAGCCACAGAAGAATCAGCGATTAAGACCTCGGCATTGGAGCGCATCGTTTCAGCGGTAAATGCCGGTCTTTTACCGCATGAAAAAGCGGTTGAGCTCATCAACCATGAAAAGATCTTCGGTATTGATCTCGATCCCAACGATGCAATCGAAATGCAGGACATGAAAGAGATGGGGATGAAGGATGAAGAAGAAGCGGCCTAAAACACTCCCCCCAATTATCTACAAGGATTCTTGGCATAGCGAATTGGCGAAATTACTAACCGATACGCTAAAAGAGCTTATCTTTAACCCGTTGATTGAAACTTTTGAAAACGAGATTAAACAAAACGCAAAAGACAACGCTCTATATGCTGCACTCAAAGACGGAAAAATAAACTATACAAATGGTCGCTTCATAGGTAAATTCAACGCGAGCATAAACAAAGAAATAAAAGCATTAGGCGGTAAATATAGGCGCGGGGAATGGGTATTGGCGCAGGATAAACTGCCTGCCATGCTTGTTAATCTTATCGAATTGAATCGAAAGAAAACAGAGCGGATATATGCTGCGCTTGAACAGAAATTAGATGCTGCAAAATCAAAAATAAATTCGATATTGAAAAATCTAGATCTCGAGTCTTTGGGTGTCAGAGGCATGGATAAGGTCAGCGTCGAATTCAAAAAAACCGTCGGAAAAAATTTAGCTGTTCAGCCTCAACTTGATCAAAAGGGAATACGTCAAATATACACAGAATATCTCAAGTCAACTGAGCTTCCAATCAAACAACGCATCTGGCGTGAGTATCGTGATACCACAATCGACTACACCGAGAACTTTGCTCAAGAGGAAGTCGAGCGCCTGCGTGTAGATCTTAAAGAAATCATCTTATCAGGAGCACCCAGGGACTACGCGCGCACAGCGATTAATCATCACCTGGGACTAAGCAAAGCACGCTGCAAATTCATTGCACGACAGGAAACCGCACTGCTCACAACCGAATTCAAAAAAGCGCTGTATTGCCAGACAGGGATCACAAAATACAAGTGGCGCACAAATCACGATCATAAAGTTAGAAAGCGGCATATCGAATTGGATGGTGAAACAATCGACTGGAATGATCCGCCGATTTCATCAGAAAAAGGGCAAAAAGTAAGACGTAATCATGCTGGCATGGATTACAATTGTTTCGTTGGGGATACACCAATATCAACTATTGGAATTCCAATCAGGTCTTATAACAGATTGTATAGTGGTCAAATCATAATACTCGACATAGGCAACATTAGGATCAAGTCTACTCCGAATCACCCAATACTTACTTTGCGTGGGTGGGTTCCTGCTCAATTCGTTAATGATGCCGATCAAATCTTTTATCGGTTTTCCTCTGATAAAAGTATCATCTTTACAAAGAAGGTAAATGATCGATCTATTACTATTAAGAAAATGCATGATTTTTTTGCTATCAGTTATCCTACGATGAGGGCTTTGGGCTCCGAGATTCAATTCCACGGAGATGGAATCTGTAATCAGGAAATCAATGTTATAACTATGGATAACTCCTTGTTGAATAAAGGGGATGTTATTTTCCCTGAAAATATCAGCAAGAATATCTTCTCCTTTTCCCATTCTCCCTCCAGTTTCTTTCATAGATTGAGCTCTCAAAATACGCTCTTTAATTGGAACAATTCTACCGACAGTAGCAGCATGACAAGCTTTAACTTGATTAGCTCTAGTGATAGCATCCATACGCGACCACTTAAGTTTTTCAGAGGTGCTCTGGTTTCTAATGGGAATAGAATTATCTTTAAGAATTCTCTTGATAGTACCTCTAGCGACATTGAAATGGATTGCAATGACATTTATGCTATTGCCAGATGTATACATGGTGATGATTTTCTCGGCATCCAAAATGTCATAAACTTTATTACTAAGAAAAATTCCATTTTCATGGAGTATTCTGGTGATAACCTTAACACCTACTCCAAACTCATTTGCGACAACTTTGATGCTTTTATGGATTTTATGGGACTTAATGACCTTTTTGGCAGGGATATATTTTTTCTTCACGGCTGTTATGTTCCATTTGTTCTTAAAAAAGTAAATAAGGTTTCATCAGAAAATTATAATGGTGAAGTTTATAATCTAGAGACAGAATCTAACATCTACATCGCAAATGATATTATCGTTTCTAACTGCCGCTGTCAAGCACTCCCAATTGTAGGATGGTAAGATGAAAAAAACACTGCTCGTAATGGCTCTCTGTTTCACAAGCAAATTATTTGCCGCATACCCAGCAACATCATATTGCAGCGCGCCGCAATATAAATCCGAAACAAAATTCGAAGGCCGATTGTTCACGCCAAATGTCGGCGGTCGTCTAACATACCTCGGACGTAATACGACAGGATCAGAAAACTCAGGAGTTTTCATCTTTAAAAGTCTGACAGAATTTGTAATGGAATTCCCAGGCGAGCAGCGGCACTGGTGCTATTTTATGCAGTTCCCCAACTGGACATGCGTCATGGGCACACTGCACTATAATCTGCAATGTCCAGAATGGATCGATACACCATGAAAATACACATCTGGACGCCGGACTATCAACACTCCAGCGGCGGCATTCGCGTCTTGCATTACCTCGGATATCTCGCTCATTTAATGGGACATGAAGTCAATATGCTCTGCTCATTTCTCAATAATGAATGGGGATGCTACTCAAGTAAATTTGATGATTTTGATTTTAAAATAGTGCCCGAAATATATCCGGCAACATTGCCCTCAGCAGGCAACATTGTGCGCTGGGTGCTCTATTTCCCCGGCATGATCTGCAACGGCCCTACAACATATCCTGATCATGAGATGATAGTATCGTATCATTCCAATTACACCCTCGCAGCGATTATTGCGGCGCCATTAAGTCCGGTGTACCAATTTTATTTACCGTACTCCAATCTCGAAGGTTTCGAATTCCAAATCAATCGATCAGCATCAAGCCTGCTATGGGTAGGAAAAGGTCAATACGTTGTAACGCCTGAAACCATGCAAGCGCGACAAATAACCCGCGAATGTCCAGCAAGGCGGTTTCAACTAATATCAGCATTAAGATCATGCGAAAACTTCTACTCATTCGATCCTTTTACCTCATTGAATGATGAGGCTTTGGTGTGCGGTTGCAAGGTGTTTTTGTTTAACCCGAAGACGCAAAGCTGGGAGCCATATAACAATCCTGAAGCGCCGCTCATTGTAATGAATCAGGATCGTGATAAAATGGCAGTAGAGACCTTCTTAAACATTGCAAAATATCATTTCGATCACCCACCACAAGAGGTGCATAATGGATAAATTAGTCGTGGGCAAAGTCATTAAGATGCCGTGTATGCGGCGCGGGCTTTGCGCTTATTCCAACGAAACAATACTAGTCTCACAAGAAGCATTACAGCAGCTATCACCATCGATGATGGGCGTACCTGTAGTGATCGATCATCCTGATCAAATAATCACCGAGGACAATATCGCAACGTTGCCTGTGGTTGGTCGTGTCGCTGACATGCACTATGTGGACTACGATGATACGTGGTACGCGCACTTCGTAATCGACGACCAGCGCGGTATCGATTTGCTTGAAGACGGCTGGGGTGTCAGCACTGCATGGTTTGGCGATAAGTACGCAAACGGTGGGACGCATAACAACGTGGGCTATGACAGAGAATTACTTGAAGGCCGCTACGAGCATTTGGCAATTGTGAAATCCCCGCGCTACGAAATGGCGAAAGATCCGATCTTCTTAAATTCAAATGATGCCCCTTTACAAACCGACGTACCTGTGCCTATTATTAATGATGAGCCACAAATTATAAAAACTACGATATCGGGAGTCAACGATATGATCGGTAAACTTTTTAAAAAGTTAATCACCCGCGAGGAATTGAAGACCAACGATAATGAAGAAATTTTCGTTTTGATCGATGGGAAAGACGAAAAACTGTCTGACATTGTCAGCGAGTTATCAACGCTTCGTTTGAATGCAAAAAAGAATGAAGACGATAAAGAGAAAGAAAAAGAAAACGAAAAAGAAGACGACGAAGAAGAAGGCACTGAGGAAGTGAAAAAATCGTCTAAGAAAAACAAAAAAGCCAACGAATCGGAAGACGATAAAAAAGACGAAAAAGGCGAGAAAAAAGAAAATTCGCTTGAGGATAAAGAGACGGAAGAACGATTTAATACGATCAGATCGATTCATATGAACGGCGTTAAATACGAGCTGCAAGACAAGTTCTTGTCGCTTAAAGATCGCCTTGAAATGGGTCAAAGTCGTTATGGATCAGGCAAATAATTTATAAACAAAGGGAGATATGCTCATGGCTTTAAATCAGAATCAATTTTCAATGACAAGCGTAGCCGGTACCAAAGTGTATGGTCCGGTTATCGAGGGCGAGTTTTATTCAGCGAATGCGGCAGCTACGGTTTCCAGCGGAGAAATGGTTTGCATTTCGTCCACGGTTTATCCGAACGTGACAAAATTCGCCATAGGATCAGCATTAACAAGTCTATATTTCGGCGTAGTGTTAACAAACCCACTCAAGGCTGCTTTTGCGGTAACCAATAAGATGGAGGTTGCTATTCCTGGCGCTGTAGTGCTGATGACAGCTAGTGCACCAATCACCGCAGGAGCATCGCTCCAATACGCGTATGATACTTACAAAGTAGCAACGCAGACAGCATCAAACACTATCGTCGGTATCGCGATGGGTAACGCGGCTGCCGATGGTGATTTAATCCCTGTCTACGTAACGCAGAAAGCAATTTCTGGTGCTACCGGCGCGACAGGCGCGACAGGCGTAACTAGTCCAACCGGTGCAACCGGCGCAACCGGTGCAACCGGCGCGACCGGCGTAAGTCTAGTTTAAATTTAAAAAAAGCTAGGGCAGCAATGCTCTAGCTAAATTTTTTTTAAAAATTAAAGGAGAGATAAAATGAGCCAAAATCCATATAGATTTTTCGATCCAAATACCAACGAACTGCACAAAAACAGTTTAGGTTATTCGCAGTTGATTACGACTTTAACCGCTGTGGGAAAAGTCGTTTCTGTGCAGAAATTTTATGAGCTAGCACCAGCAGACTTTCTTCCGATTGTGGTTGGCAACGGCGCGTTTCAAAGAAGTATTATAAACTGGAGAACATACGTCAAGGGTGAAGGTTTTGAAACCGGCATCATCAGCAATGCGAGCAATCAAGCGCAAATTCCTCAAGTAGATGCCGCATATGATACCATCAGCCAGAATATTCATAATTGGGCAAAATCGGTCGTGTACAACGTGTTCGAATTGGAAGAGGCGATGCACGCGAATACTTTATTTTCACTGATCGAGGCGCGTGAATTAAGTCGCAGAAAACAGTGGGACCTCGGCATACAGAAGATTGCTTTCATGGGTTACGGCGCGGATAAAGGGCTTTTAAACCAAGCCGCAGCGACGACTAACACCACAACGATTACGAAAAAAATATCAGCAATGTCAGCCGCTGAATTCAACACTTTCGTTGGTGCAATTTACGAAAATTATCGATCGAATACAGCGCGCACGGCCAAACCGACGCACTTTATCATGCCCGAATCCGACCTAAATGGGCTCGTTTCATGGCCTGATAGCACCTATCCACTACGCACAAAATTGGAATTGCTGACCGAAGCTTTCAAGACAATCACAGCAAATCCTAATTTTAAAATTCTCCCCTGCGCGTACTGCGATAAAGCCAATAGTCCTGACGCAACCAACAACTATTACGTGTTGCTCAACTACGATCAATCCTCGTTAAAAATGGATTTACCCGTTGATTATACTATGACGCAAAGCGGAAGTTTTAACGGCTTCACTTTTGAGAATATAGCCTACGGATCTTTCAGTGGCGTGTGCGCTCAACGTGAAAAAGAACTTATGTATTTCACTAACACTGCAACCTAAGAGTTTTTAATGAGCAAGTTTCCAGAAAAAAAAGCCGAACCCAAAAAGGTTCGGGTTCTGTCCAGCCGCCCGGGAGATATCGTGCTCTTGTGCGGCGTGATCAAACATTTATCTGTGACAGAGGTTGATCCCGATGTTGCAGCATGGTTGATGAGCACTTATCCCGAATATATTAAGAGAGTGGATTAATGACACTGACAGCAGATGATATCACTATCGACGATTTCAAGAATTTTTTCGTGAGAGACTTCGATTATGCCGTCGCTGCTGGCGCTACTACAAGCATTTATCCGTGTCAAAAGAACTATGTAATGGACGCCGATATCACTCGTGCATTCGTCGAAGCGAAAGCAAATTTCAACGAATGCATTTGGGATTCTGACGATACACTGAAGGCTGCATATCTGTATCTCACAGCACACAACTTATTGTTTGATCTTCAAACATCAGTACAAGGCGCTGGATCAAGTGCATCATATGCAGTTAATTCACGTAGCGTCGGACCAGCGTCCGAATCATATTCGATACCAGAATGGATGCTGCAAGATCCGATTTTAGGACCGTTTGCGACGACACGCTACGGGCAAAAATATGTTGCGTTACTGAAGCCATTGCTTATCGGCAATGTGGTCGTACATCACGGGCACACAACACCATGGTGAGTTTATGTCAATCAAATTTTCTTTTGATAAAACTCGGCTCACTAACGTGATGGATTTCGTTGGCTCGGATCGTTACGTCAAGGTTGGCGTCCTCGCCATGTCTCCCGCGAGACGCAATGAAGAATCAAAAAAATGGAACACTAAAAAGAAAAAACCAATTGATGCTGTGGCTCTCGCTGCTGTGCATGAGTTTGGTTCCCCATCAAGAAAAATTCCTAAAAGATCGTTCCTACAAAAAACCCAATTCAATTTCAAGGATCAATGGAGATCTGATTTCGCTGCACACAAAGCCGAAGCAATGCAGCAAATTGCTGACGGGCAAATAGAATTATTTTTGCATGATGTTGGCAAGAAGTGGGTTAATTGGGTGCATGATACTTTTGACGCAGAGGGCCCAGGTTGGGATCAGCTCTCAAAAAGACGTAAAAAAGAACGTCAAATAACAGGTCACGCCGCTGGTAATAAAGATCCAGAAAATTGGCCGATACTGCAAGACACAACGCAAATGAAACGCTCCATCATTTATGAGGTGGTCTAATGTTGCCTCAAAGTGGGTTATATCTGAATAGTGCGGTTATGGCATGGGCTAAAGATACCCGTGACTTCGTTACTGCTAAATTTCAAACAGACTACGAAACTGAACTAACTTTTAAAGAGCAAAACGTTAGGATCTTTCGCGCTCCATCGGGACAGCAATTAGATTTTAAAATGACAGGACAGCGCTCGTTTAATTCGGAAAAGATCTTTGCGGATATATCGCTCGATTTAAATCTCGATGCTGTTATCATGTTTGATAACGAAACTAACCCGAAATACAGAGTGATAAACAAAACTGATTATTCAGACTTTGGTTTTATTGAATACGATATTCAGAGTGATTATGTATGAGTATTACGCCTAAATTAATTTGTGACATGATTCAAGACGCGATGGTTCTTGATGATGATCAAATTTGGATTTATAACCAGAGGCGAGCTATTCCTCAAGATAAACGTCTTTATGTCGTAGTCGGTTTAATATCAGCAAAACCCTATGGCAATAACTCACGATTCAATTCAACGACCATGTCGACAGAAGTTACGCTTTATATGCAAGAGCTGATTTCAATCGATCTCTTTTCCTACACCATGGCCGCGCAAGAAAGATTTCACGAAGCATTAGGAGCATTCCAAACAACCTACGGCCAACAACAATGCGAGCTAAACGCATTACGCATTGCAGCGATACCGATGCATGTAACTGATACCTCTGCAATCGAAGGTCCGACACTTCTAAATCGGATCTCGATTAGTTTGCAGGTGCTTCGCAAATACGATATCGTTAAGGCATCTACATATTTTGATGATTATTCGGATTTAGATATTAACTATGAGCAATAGGAGATCGTCTACATGACAATGCTATCAATCGATAAAGTAGTCAATATAAGCGTTTTAACGCCTCCCACAGGGCTTGCAGCTTATGCTTTGAATAACCTTGTATGCTTTACAAAAGAGACGCCAACAGTACCGTTAACCGCATCTTACGCGGTGTATTCATCATCGTCAGAAGTCGAAACCGCATGGGGCTCTGGTAGTGCAACATATGCTGCCGCGCTCAAAGTATTCGGCCAATCACCCAATATTTTGTCAGGTGGAGGCATCTTTATCGTCGTTCCGTTGCTAACTGGTGAAGTGCTAGAACAAGCGATAGTTCGGGCTCAAGACCTTGTGTACTTTGGCGGCTTCGCTGCAAACTACACGCTTGGCGTCAGCGGACCAACATCTTACACCGGAGCCACAGGACTTAATCTTGAAGCGACAAGAGCGGCAGCGGTAGCGCAATCAAACCGTAAGCTCTTTTTCGTCGGCGCTACTGGTGCAACATCACTGTCAGCAGGTGGATTGGCCTACGTGATCGATGCAGCATCAGAATCGTATACCCGCGTATTACACCACACGCTTTCAGCCGAAATCGAAGGCTTTAAATGGGCTTATGCCAGCCGTGGAATGTCGACTAATTTCAGCGCAGTTAACACAGCAGCTACGATGAATTTAAAATTGCTGGCGGGCGTGTTACCTGATTCAGGCGTATCGTCAACATTATATGATTCAGCCAAAGCCGTGGGTGCTGACATGTATGTGAACATGGCTGGACAATCATGCGTGTGTTCATTCGGAGCAAATGAATTCTTCGACGATGTTTATAACCTTCAATGGCTGATCGGTGCTCTTGAAGTCGCTGGTTTTAATTACCTACGCCAAACATCAACTAAGATCCCTCAAACAGAAACAGGCATGGACGGTCTTAAATCGGCATATCGTGCTGTTTGTCGCCAAGCGGTATCTAATGGATTTATCGCTCCAGGCACATGGACAGGCGCTGACACGTTTGGGACACCAGAGGATTTTCATCGTAACATCGGTGATTTTGGTTTCTACATCTACTCATTGCCCGTAGCTCTGCAAGCTAATGCAGACCGTATTGCAAGGCTCGCTCCTACGGTGCAAATAGCTCTGAAATATTCAGGCGCTATTCATAAAACCAGCGTTATCGTAAATGTTAATAAATAAGGTTTAAATAAAGGGTTTTAATATGTCGACTAAAACTTTAATGGGTACTGATTCAATCACGATAGGCGGGCGGATCTTCAATGACTTCGGTCATGGAGAAGTCGCTAAAATCACATACCCAACAGAACTCGCCACTGTGAAAACGGGGAAGAATGGCAACACTATTTACGTCCAGAATGCAAGCGGTTTTCAAGCCGTAATGACGATTAAGCTTATTCGCGGATCATCCGATGATAAGTTTATGCAAACGCAATTGACTACCTCGCGCAGCAATCCCACTGCATATGTCCTGCTCAATGCAGAGTTAGCAAAAAAGATTGGTGACGGAGCTGGGCTGGTATCGGCTGATACTTATATCCTGACCGGCGGATACCCAACCAAACAAGTCGAAGTGGCAAGTAATGTTGAGGGTGATGTTGAACAAGCACTTGCAGAGTACACAATCACGTTTGCAGCGTCAGACAGGGCAATCAGCTAATGGAATCAGTAATATTACCGAGCGGAGCAGAATTAAAAATAACTCTGCTTCCGCTCGAAGACGCATGGGAAATCCAACGCATCGTTGCTACAGAAATAAGCGCACTTGATGTAGATATCAGGTCAGTAGATTTTACAAAACTACAACCACAGGATATCCTGAATTTAAAGAAACCATTTTTTCAAGCGCTATCTAGTTCAAAATTAGTTGACGCTTCAAAGAGATGTTTCTCAAGATGCCTGTATAATGGCCTTAAAATCGATGCGGACACGTTTGAATCACCCAAAGCAAGAGGTGATTACATATTTGTTATTTTTAACTTGTTGAGAGCCAATATATCCCCTTTTTTCGCAAATCTGCTTTCGTTTTTGAAGAAAGACTAAAAGCAGACAAAAGTAATCTCCCAAAAGTTAAAATTAACATGGATCCTATTCGCTACATGGTCATGGAACTATCTGCGAATGGGTTCGGATCTCCAGAAGTGCTGATGCGCGAACGAGTAGATTTAATTTGCGATGCATACGACTATTTGACCTTTAAAAATACGTATGAGAATCAAAGTTATTTGAGGGCAGAAAAAAATGCAGCTAGGTGAATTATTTTTTAGCCTTGGATTTAAAAATACCGGGATCACGGACGCGAAGAATTTTGAAAACTCGATCAATGCCTCTCATGAGGCTTCGGTCGTGCTCAACAACACGTTTATCAACATGACAGAGCTATTGGAAACAATGGCAGTCAAGATGGGTGCGGTTACACTCGAAGAGATCCATCAGAAAAAAGCTGCCCAAGAATTGCTCGATACTAAAACAAAAACCGCACTAGCAGACACTAATCACAATATCGCCGGAACTAAAAAGATTGGCATCCTGCAAACGTTGACCAATAAGACAGGCAATTATCTCAAAGCGATGATGTCCACTAAAGTACAGGTCACAGCGGCAGCTTCAGCGCTGGTTTATTTCACCAAAAGAGCCGCTGACGCTGCGATACAAATCGATAAGATATCATCCTCATCGGGTCTTAGTCCTGACACTGTGCAACGCTTAAGCGAGATGGCAAAAACCACAGGCGGGGATATCAACGACGTTACATCAGCGTTACGTCATTTGCAGACTGAAGCAACAAATATAGCATTGGGACGTGGCGGCAATATCGGCGTGTTCCAATACCTCGGTGTCGATCCTCAAGGCGATCCGATGAAGGTGCTAGATCAGCTTATGCGTAAGCTTAATTCAATGCCTGTCGCTCTACGCAACACAATGGCCGCTGAGTTAGGTTTCACCGACGATCTAATGTACATGTGGCGTAACATGGGAAACGTCGCTCCTGCACGGCCTGAGACGCTTCTAACCGATAAGGAATTGAAGCGGCTTAAGGACTTTGGCTTTTACTTTAATAAAATTTGGGAACAGTCAAAAAGAGTATTAGAAAAGTTCGGTGCGGTTCTTACGCCGATAGCTACAGGCGTTTTAAAAATGTTTGATAGCCTCGGCGCGTCATTCTCGATAGTGATGAATAAGATGGGTCCGTTTTTTGACATGCTCAAAAAACACGCTCCTGCGCTGATCATCATCGCTGGTGCGCTTATGGTCGCTTTTATGCCGCTTCTCGCATCTCTTATCATTCTTTTAGCTATAGCTGAAGATCTTATGGGATTTTTTGCCGGCAAAGATTCAATATTCGGCAGGATGGTCGAGTATATTACTGACGGAAATAAAGCACTTAAAGATATGATTCATTTATATATTCAACTTCGAAAGACGCTCACTTTGGGTGATCGGGATAAAGCCAATAAGTTTTGGGATGAAGAAGAAAGGAAAATGCTTGAAGGGGTAGATAAATTTTTGGAAGAAAAATCGGAAAGACCTACTCCAGAATCAGAAGTGAAAGGTATACTTGAAGACCCTGGAAAATATTTAGAAATGAAGAAAAACGAAATATTTGGTCCAGTAAAAGGCTTGTTTAATCTCCAAGGCGAAAATTTAAGATCGAAATACAATGGAGCAGAAAAATCCCTTGCAGCTACAACCAACAACAATAATGTTACAATCAACATAAACGAATCAAATACGCCACGGGATACAGCAACCGAAGTGCAAAATGTTCTAAGCGATACATTCTTTCAGATGAGGAGCGCAGAGGCATGAGTATCCTAAACACGATCTCAGGCGCAGCAAGTACCATAGGCATCGGCGGATCTGCACTATCTCTTGTTGGCATGGGCATGGGCTTGATAATGCCGTCGCAAAAAAGAGGTATTGAAGGCTTTTTGTTTGATATCGATTTGACTTCATCCGTGGACTTTGCCGCACAAATCACGGATCATTACGCCGAGGATAATAGTGCAATACAGGATCATGTTGCTTTTTCTCCCATGACGATAAGTCTCACAGGAAAGATCGGCGAACTAGTCTATAAACAGCAGGCAGCGGTTACATTCCTGCGGGCTATGGCTGATCGCTTAACCGCTGTAGGCGCGATAAGTCCTTCGCTTGGAGGCAAAGCGTTAGCCGCTATTTCAACGTATGAAACGGCGGTATCTGCATATGATTCCATCTCCAAAAATTTAAACTCAATTGCAGATGTGTTTTCAGGCACTCCAGCGATGAATGCCCAGCAAAAAGCATTAATGACGCTCAAGCTGTTATATGACGGTCGAACGCTATGCTCGGTTGAAACTCCCTGGCAAACATTTCAAAATATGATCATTGAATCATTCACCGCTGCTCAAGATGAAACCAATGTCATGGAGACAACTTTCACTGTCAATTTTAAAGAGATTCGTTACATCAAAACAAGCACTGGAACAGGGACGTTGATTGGCAGGATTAAAGAACAGGCGCAGAAAACAATTAAAAAGGGAACGCAATCGGGAGCCAAGGAAAAGACAGGGTTAGCAACAGGAGTGGACGCGGCTGTTGATTATTTTAAGGGGACGAAATAATGCGTCAAATAGTAGTATTAAATGATATTGCAAAGCAAAATTTTAAGGTGTCAATAGCAAACTACGATTTCGTAGATGTGACGCTGGAATTCAGCCGAAGCCAATATTCATGGTACATGTCAATAAAATGGGGCGACGCTTTCGAAGTCAATAATGATCGCGTAGCATGCTCGCCAAATTTATTGAGACAATATCGCGATATAATTCCATTCGGGTTTTTAATTCGCGGACCTGATTCAATCGATCCATTCGCCATTGATGCATGGATGAATGGCTGGGGAATCTATATACTCGATGAAACGGATTTAATCGATGTAGAAAGCCTACTTTATGAGTGAAAACAAATTCGGGCGATCATATGTGATACGTGTGCAGGCTCCGGGCACAAATCTCTTAGGTCAAGGGGAATATGTTGAAATCCGCGATCCGCTCACATGCGAATTCAATATCGTGCGAAATACTCTCGCATCATCGAATACAGCCAATTTTACACTTTATAATCTAGCTGAAGAAACGCGCAATAAAATAATTAAGGACGCATGGAACATTGAAGACCAACGTCCCATTGAATTTTTTGCAGGCTACGCTGATCCAGGGGATCTTATTCCCCGATGCTTTAGCGGCACTCTCAAACGCGCTTATTCAGTACGGCAAGGATCAAACTTTAAGACGATCATTGAAGCATATGACGGCATCATCTCGAAACCTGATTCAGCCATTAAATTCACGTTTCCAAAAGGCACGCCGCGAAGCGTAGCTATCGAAACGATAATCAGAGATATCGATAAAGTGGGTAAAGGTTCAGTTACCATCGGCAATAAATATTCCGCCGTTTTAAAACGCGCATATGCAATGGCTGGCGAGCCTCTGGCGATTCTGCAACAATTAACTGACGGTAAGTTTTATATCGATGAGGGCAACTCATACGCTATCGATGAAAGTGAGGTTATGCCTGGAGAATTGGCGTTAATTAGTTCAGAAAATGGCTTATTGGGAACACCAAAACGCATGGAAACAGTAGTAGAAATCGACATGCTATTTGAGCCACGGATAAAGCCTTCACAGATAATCGAATTACAATCGGAAACGGCGGATCGATTCAACGGTTATTATAAAGTGACAGGCATCACTCATCGAGGGACCATCTCAGGTGCGGTTTGCGGTGAGGCTATTACATCGCTGACGATGCAGATATATAAAGACACAGTGAAGGTATTTGATCGCGCGACAAGCGAATATAGGACGGTCAGGGCATGAGTAATATTCCATCAGCACAACCACAGCTATTTGATGTTCTTTTGCGAAACAAACGCGAAACTGCTCTTGAGATAAACTGCGTCAAAATCGGTAAAATCGAGAGCTATGACAATCTAACTAATACAGCTAAAATAACGATTAGTTCATTACGCCGCTTGGCCAATGGCGATACCTGCGAATATCCCCAGCTAGAAGATTGCCCGGTGTTTATACTGCAAGGCGGGGGATCTTATTTATCAATGCCAATTGATTCTGGAGATAATTGCCTTGTGCTGTTTAATGATCGCTGCATTGATGATTGGTATATAGCTGGGCAAGTGACCGCTCCGGATGATACCAGGGCGCATGCTATAGCTGACGGGATAGCTATAGTGGGTATAAATCCATTGACTGACGCAATACAGCATTCATCATCTGTGGCGGTATTAAATGGAGGAGCACATAAAGTAGCGATCAAGAATTCTGTTACTGATTTAAAAACTTTGCTAAATAAGTTTGTTGACATTATTATAACTTTATCTTCAGCAATACAGGCATTAACAGTTACAACTCCCAGCGGACCATCGACATTGCCTATTCTTAACGCCTTGACATTCACAACGCCAATAACTGGGATTGATGCTGAATTAGCAACATTCAAAAATACTTTGGCAACACTACTTGACGAGGGGACGTTATGAGAATACGCGCTCTTGATGCAGATAAAGACTGGCTGTTCGGTGCTGGGAGAGCAGCATACGCTTCTGGCAATAACGCAATCACGCTCAACATCGAAACTATCATGCGGGCATTCCTAGGCGAATGCTTTTTTAATCCAGACATGGGTGTTCCGTGGTTTGATATCATCAACTATCGCAATAAAGACGCCGTGGTTTTGTATCTTAAATCGGTCATGATTCAAATTTATGGCGTTATCAAAGTGACAGAGTTGGAGTATACTTTTACCACGGGTAGAGAGTTTAATATCAAATATCAAATTGAAACATTGTATTCCTCAAATGTTCGAGGAGAAATCAACATATGACAAGCAATTACGTCGATAGCACCGGGCTTATACTGCAAACCCTAACCGATATTGTAACAGAGCTAGAAACGGGATTTAAAACAATATACGGCACTGACATTAATGTTGACGCCAATAGTCCAGATGGACAGATGATAAATCTATTTGCACAATCAAAAATTGATCTACTTGAATGCATTCGTGACGTATACAACTCCTTTTCGCCTACAAACGCGGCTGGCAGAGTCTTAGATCAACGCTGCGCGCTTAATGGTGTTACACGTATCGGCGCGACTAAAACGACGACCTACGTGACGATAACTGCTACACAGGCCGTTGCGCTCCCTGGTCTTGATGGCACAGCGACGCCTTTTACCATTACTGATCCAGCCGGAAACGATTTTTATTTGAAAACCGGATTTACAACGAGCATTGGCGCGAATAGCTCCATCATTTTTGAAGCCGCAAGCGCGGGTGCGGTTGAAGTCACTAACGCGACGATCACCGTGATTAAGACAATCACCTATGGCATTGCTTCGGTGAGTAATGTCGGCGCTGCATTGATCCAAGGCATTGACGAAGAGACTGATGCTGCACTCAGATATCGGCGCTCTATATCTGTAGCGAACTCATCAACTGGCTACATCGATGGATTGCTTGCTGCGCTCCTCGCAGTCGAAAATGTCGTTTATGCAAAGGTGTATGAAAATTTTACCCATGTAACTGGGGTATCGGGAATTACAGGGCTGGCAGGACTTCCACCGCATTCTGTGTGGTGCATTACTGACGGCGGATATCCTACAGCTATCGCGGATGTGATTTACAAGAAGCGCAGCATCGGTTGCAATATGTTTAACGGCACAGGCTCTACCGGACTTACCGGACCTGCTAAAACAGTCAATATCACGGGCGTAAATGGTATCGTCGTGCCCATAAAATTCTCGGAAGCCGTTTACCAAAATCTTTATGTTGCTCTGGTCGTTGATACATTTGATCCCAATCACAGTGTCGATACGACGAACATAAAACAATCGATCTACGATAATATTGAGTATGATATTTATGAGCCAGCGGACTACTCAGCGATTGCCGCTTACGTAAAAGGTCTAGATCCCTATGCGGTGATAACAAGCGGCGGTGTCGGTGGTGCGACTAGTCCGACTGGGCCCTATGCATATCCAGACACTCGTGATCGGCGATGGATATTAGATTTAGCGCGCATTACAGTAACGGCGGTGTGATATGGCTACAGCGTTAGAAACTACAATCGAATACTATCAAGAGCTATTGCTTTATCAGTACATCACATCGACAAAAGCAAGAGCCACAGTTGGGCTCTTATGCTCACAAGCGATAGCAGAGCTTGTCCCGATAGCTGTACGAGATGCATTCGATCTAGAAACTGCTACAGGATCACAATTAGATATTTTAGGTGAATACATCGTTTTTAGCAGGACTATATCAACGCCGATAGTACGAGATTATTTGACATTTGATGACGTGACTAGTTTAGCCGCTAAAACATTTGGGTTCACAGATTACTTGACTACGCTTAATGATACTGCATCATTCTATGCTTATGTTATGGCCTTATCATCAACGTCCACGCTGGAAGATGAGGAATATCGAATTCTTTTAAAACTAAAAGGGTTTATAAATCGATCACAAAATGATCTATATTCAGCGCTAGAAACCTTACACACGCTTTTCGGCGACGGGATCACATTAAGCGATGGGCAGGACATGTCCATTGTGTATTACGTTACTAGTACGCTATCGAGGATTGTGGGAATTGCCTATTATCAAGATTTGCTTCCTAGACCGATGGGCGTAAAAATAACGGGGATGTTTATCAGCGAAAACCCAGCATCAACTTTTAGATTAGACGACGATACAAATCCTTCTATCAGGACTATAGGATTGAGCAGTTATATAACCGGGTATTCAGCCGGGACGATTATGAGTTATTCAGACGAGGTTTAATTATGGCAAAAATTACAATTGCTGATCAAAAAATATTCGCAGGGGTTACAGGCTACACCGGAGTAGTAGGCCAATTTGGATCTTATAAAGCAGGAGCGGCAGCGTACTCAATCGATCCCGATATCATCCAAGCTTTGTCGGCATATGATTCGGGTTTAGCAGCATCATTGACTAATAATGCTCCGCCGACAATTCAAGATTTGAATGGGTTATTTTATTTAATATCAAGGCAAATTGCATATTGTTTGCAAATGGGAATTCCAGAATGGGACGCATTGACAGAATACCATTACGGATCGTTTGTCAGTCTTTCAATTCCGCAAACAACCATAGGGGATCTCGCAACATCGCAATCATACACCACAGGACCAGATGGTAAAGGAGGTGTTATATTTACCCCTGCGGCGAGCAATAAACTTTATAAATACACCCAAATGCTTCGACGGAATGCCTCTGCTGCGGGTAATTTATCAGCAGAGCTGTATAATACGGCTAATGGCGTACCAACTACCGTCATCTCTACAAGTAATTCGGTGAATGTTTCAACCATATCGGATTCTGATTTTCAAGCGGTAGAGTTTAATTTTTTAGGGCTACAATTAATAGCAGGGACTACGTATGCTGTTGTTGTCTCACAAGCGGGATTAACTGTCTATGGTAGCGGGATATCTTTTGGAGTAAGGTCTGAGTTAGCTCCGCCAGTGATCGACTATTACAGTCAAGCATTGATTTACACTGGATCATGGTCTATAGATATTAGACAGAATTCATATACGCTACTTATTAAACCCCAAATAAATTCTATCTATATGTCAGTAGCAAATCATAATATAGGCAATGCGTTATCAGCCCAAGCCTCATGGATGTTATACAAGTCCAATAATTGCTATCAGCCATTGTCCTCATATACCATCGCCGAAAATGATTATTTTATTCTAACGCCAACATCAGGCGTTACAATTTCGCTTCCAATAGCGACGACGACTAACAAAGGGCGAGAGATTATTATTTCGTCAGGAACAACATACCCAGCAGTTTCTTATGTTGATGTTACTGGCGGTTCTCAAACAATTGATGGCAGTACAAGGTTTAAATTTAATGACGCAAGTAGAACAGCTACTTTTATTTCAAACGGATCAAATTGGTTCACCATAAACAACATAAATGTAGCTCATATATAAGGAAACATAATGGATAAAATAGTAACAAAAAGTCAAAAAATATTCGCCGGCGCATCAGGAGCTACCGGGAATATTAGTCAATTTGGATCTTATAAAGCAGGATCAACAATTTACTCTGAAGAGCTAGCGACGATTCAAAGTTTAAGCGCATGGACTACAGGGCTAACAGGAGCATGCAGCGCAACTAATGTACCAACGATTCAAGATTTAAATGGGCTATTTTATGTGCTAACTAGGCAGCTTGCATATTTGATGCAATCGGGTATTCCCGAATGGAAAGCAACTATAACATATTACATAGGGTCTATTGTGTCGAATGCTACAGGTGATATCTATATAAGCATGATTGACGATAATCTTAATCAAGCACTAACCGATTCGTCAAAATGGATGATGAGTTTATCAGACAATATAACGGCAGCTGGAGCTAACTATACCCCTATTCCTGGCGATAATCTGATAAATATTGTTTATACTGATATGTCTGGATTCACGATGCCCGCTCCCTCTCCAGTTTTTGCGGGTAGAACATTATGGTTAAGGACAACATCCGCGACGGCAGGCTATAATAAGGGCTATGGATTTATATGCAATGGCGACGTATGGGCAGCATTAGGTATGTTCGAAACCATATATTAGGGTTATTTTATGTCAAAAATTATTAAAAAAAGTCAAAAAATATTCGCAGGGGGTGTGCCTGCTTCTGGTGTCATAGCGCAATACGGTTCGCTTGTGGCGAAAGCTCCCATATATTCAAACAATCCTGATATCATTCAAGCATTGCCCGCGTGGGAAGAAGGGTTAAAATCCGCTTTAATCGATGGTTATAATCCGACGATTCAAGATTTAAACGCGCTGCTATATGTGATCACGCGACAGATCGCGTATAGAATGCAAAGCGGGATACCTGAATGGAATGCTGAAACCACATATTACATCGGATCGTTTGTTACCGATGGCGCAGGTACAATTTATAAAAGCGTTACAGATGATAATTTAAATCAAGCATTAACTATTGCCTCACAATGGCTGAATTATAAGAGCATAAAACAAACAGAAATCGGAGCGTCATATACAGTTTTGAATTCGGATTACATAGTTAATTGGTCATTAAATGCAGTTCCAGGTCATGATGATCCACCGGAAGATCAAGTTACTTTACCGGCACCCATTGCAGCACTTGCGGGAAGGATGGTAATTGTAAAAGTTACTAGTTCTACGTCCGAAAATCATGTGAGAATAAAAACGGCAAACGCATCAACGATTAATACTCTGTCACAAATAGAATGCGAGCAATATCATTCAAGAACATTTATTTGCGATGGAGCGAAATGGTCATGTTTTGGTGATTTTTCAATTGCGACCGTAGGGGAATAACATGAACGTAATAGATCTAGTCAAAACCGATACCGATGATTTATCTTGTCATACAGGCATAACTTTTTTCATCGAAATGCTTATGCTCAATGGCTGTACCGATGATCCCGATGATCTAACCGGATATACAGCGTCTCTTAAAATATATTCGGGAACAGCGGAAACGGCGTCATATACAATTGCAGGGACAATAAGTAATCCAACCGATGGTATTATTACTTTTGCAGCGACAGCGACAGCGACAGCGACTTATGCTGTAGGGATGTATCGCTATCAGGTTGAACTAAGATTAGGCGCAACTGTTTATCTTGTCGCGCAAGGAAGATTCGAGGTGTGTACATGACGGATGAAATAACTCGTGGAATTCCTGGAGTTCATCGAGAAAATAATAATATGAGCAAACGCGAAATTAATAATCGCGGAATACCCGGTCTGAATCATAATCGTGATTCAATTAGGCATGAAATAATCTCGCAGGGAATGCCTGGTTTAAACGCTAGCAATAGTGGCGTAGAGCATAGTCGACTAAGGATTATAAACCGCGCAATTCAAGGACCTTTGGGACCGACAGGACCTTTGGGACCGACAGGTCCAAGCGGGGGACCGATAGGACCACAAGGGATCACTGGCGAGACAGGAGCTATAGGACCGACTGGTGCAACCGGAGCGACTGGAAACAAAGGTGATCAAGGCATCACTGGCGCAACGGGTGAAACAGGCGCAACGGGAGCTACAGGAGAAAGCATCACCGGGGCAACCGGGTCTCCAGGAACGGCGTCATTGACCGGCGCGACCGGGCTGACCGGGGAAAAAGGCGAGCAGGGCGAAAAAGGTGCCACCGGCGAAAAGGGAGATCAAGGGGAAAAAGGCGCGACAGGTGAAACTGGCGCGACT
>SESA01000686.1_pt1 | contig 20501 bp, 22 predicted proteins | sample 3171451 | NCBI WGS metagenome assembly SESA01 (sample SAMN06051862, study PRJNA518727) | freshwater metagenome | biome: subpolar coniferous forest; feature: holomictic lake; material: water; isolation source: holomictic Lake 227, 8 m depth | place: Canada: near Kenora, Ontario | collected...
TGGGACCCGTATGTCCAATGGGTCCGGTGGCGCCAGTCAAACCCACCGCGCCCGCGGGACCGGTTGCTCCGGTTGCTCCGGTGGGTCCGGCGGGTCCCGTGGTGCCAGTCAAACCCACCGCGCCTGCGGGGCCGGTTGCTCCGGTGGGTCCGGTGGGTCCTGGGGAGCCGGGAGCACCATCCGCACCGGGAGCACCGGGAAGTCCAGCCGGTCCGATTGGTCCTTGCGGGCCGGTTGCGCCAGCCGGGCCAGATTCGGGCGTGACGATTACCTGCGCGGGATCACGGGTGACCATCTCGACTGATACGGCGGTTGGGCTTGTAACGAGCACGTCCTGGGCGGGAGGATCGAGGAGCGTGGCCGGAAACGCTGGCGCGGATTGCACGGCCACCGTTGCTACCGGCCGCCGTGGTATGGAAACGGAGCACTGTACGGGGTCGGTCATTCGGGAAGCGTGCTCGGATTGGCGATGGTGACGCGTCCTCCCAGAAACGGAGGCAGGCGCCGCCCGGTGGGGTCTTGAAGAATAAGGTCCCACGGAGCGATGCTGATTGGCAGCTCGATGGTGCTTTCCCACGGGATTTCTGGGATGGTGACCAGACCATCAGCATCGTCCGCTTCGATCACCGGGGCGAAGTCGATCAGGGTTGCGGTCTCACCGTCCCGGCGGGCGTGGGCATGGGCGGACCATCCGGCCAGCGGCACGGGCTCGCCGGCCGCATCCTTGCAGGTGATGGTGATCGGGCCGAAGGTGGTGCCGCGGAGGATTTCGAGGTTGAGGATGGAGCGGGCCATGATGGTTTTAGAGTGAGGACAGCGCTGCTTTTTTCCAGACTCCGGCTTCTTGAACATACAAGTAACCGCCAGCAACTCGGATATATGGCGGCGCGTAGGTCGGCGCGACGCCAGCGGTGGTTTGGGTAGCGGTGGAGGATGATGTGATACCCGCGCAAGATGCATTAACGAAACTCGCGTTCATGGTTGCATCGTTGGCGGCGGGGCTTTTTACCGTGAATGTGATGGCGGCCCCGGTTCCGCCCACTGTGAAGCTGTCAGTCACGGTAGTGTTTCCCTGCATTGCGGTTCGCAGTTTTCCGGCCCAAACGGTTGGCGTGTCGCCTGCGGTAAGGTAGGTTGAGGTTCCGCCAGAGGCTGCCACTGAAACAAAGTTCAAAATTCCCACTCCCGACGTGCTGATCGTTCCGGTTGCGGTGGCAGTTATCACCTGATCGGTGCCGTTGATTGGGGCGCTGGAACCTAACAACCAAGCCGCAGGGCTTGGAAGCTCTATAGGTGTCCCCTCATTGCCGCGGATAACATCGTTATAGACGCGCAGCGTGAAGGTTTTGGACGATGTGGGAGATCCAGACCCAACGGCCCACGAGAACTCAGCCATTAGGTCCACATACGGCACGTCGTTGGACGTGTCTCCATCCAGCATAAACAGCGCGTTCAGCGCTCCGGTGTTGAGTGACGGCGTGGCGCTGTATTTGGTGGATGGCGCGGTGATGGAGACGGTGGGCGCGGTGGAGTATCCGCTACCCGACTGGGTTAGAGTGATCGCCGAGATAACCCCGTCCGTGATGGACGCGGTGGCGGTGGCGCCGCTTCCGGTCCCGGAGATGGTGACCGAGGGGGAGGATTCGTAGCCGATGCCGCCATCAACGATGGATATCTCGGTAACCTCTCCGGTGGTGGGAGATGCGGACGATATCGCGGCGGTGGCCGTGGCGCATGTGGCGGGGGATGCCTCAAACGTGCCATCCATGATGACTGCCGACCCGTCGTATTTGCCAGCCTCCTTGGCGCCGAACGTCAGCGTTGATCCGGCAGCCAGAGTGGACGGAATGCCCGCTCTCACGAAGATCACCTCGATCGGCGTGGAGTCTCCCCGCTTGGATTCCACCGCGTAAACCTGCCGGTTGTCGGTTGGGGATGTGACTAGGGCCAGGGTGTCCAGATCGAGATAAAAGCGCATGAGTCGTGGCGGGTTGTCAACAATGCGGGCCGGTCACTCCTCGGCATCCGGGGTGGTGCGGTCATTGATGGATTTGATGCAGGAAAGGATCTCGCGCTGGATGTCTGCCTGCTGGCGGGCGTAATCCAGGCCTGACGATGCGACTCCGCCCCCGCCGCCGATGCGTTGGAGTGACGAAACCGCGCCGATGGTGGACTGGAAATGCAGGCTATCCTGCTTGGATCGGGCGGATTCAAGGTTGCCTTGTAGCATGTCTGAAACTTTTTTCCGATAGGAGACGTCTTCCTTCTGCTTGGCCTCGACCTTCTTGGCCTGCTTTTCCGCATCCACCTTGGCGGTTGCCGGGGCGGCGGCCTCGGCGCGGGTGAAGCCGGCGGCTTCGAGCTTTTTGATTTCCTCGCGGATGGACTTTTCCCGCAGCAGGCTTTCGAGTCGTTTTTTGTCACCGGCCAGGCGGGCGGACAGGATCTTTCCCTCGAAGTTGTACTCCTCGCCAGCGGCGGCTCTGGATGCCGCTGTCTTCTCGGCTTCCTTGGCAGCCTTTTCCTTATCGGCCAGCTCGCGCTTGTGGCGGTCGTCGGCAAAGAAAGTTGATGCCGCAGGGGCGTTCTTGGCTCGTTCCTCCTTCACCTCGCGCGGCTTTCCGTGATCCTTATCTTCTGCGGCCCATTCCTCCGCCATTTCGCGGGCCCTTTTCTTGTCGTAGTCCTTTAGATTATTCCCCCCCATCAGGTCATACGCTTTGGCTAGTCCGCGCTCGATCGGTCCATCCTCCGCGAAGCTTAGCGCCACTCCGGCCAACGCTGAAAGCTTTGTTGTAACGTCGCCGATTCCGCCCCCGACGGAAGAAAAATCTATCTCGTTGAGGGTCTCTCCCATGGACTTGAGCGCGGGAAGCAGTGCGACAGCAACCTCTGCCGCGAGCGCTTGCACCGCGGGTGTTACCACTTTGAACGCTACCGCAACCTCGTGGAGTTTTTCCGCGTTAGGTCCAAGGATCGACCCGAGCGCGCCCGCCTGCTCCTCGGCGATTCTGAACGCGCTCGAGTCCATGAACACGGCGAGCATTTCCCCGCCGGCCTTGCCGAATAACTCCATGGCAATTCGGGTGCGCATCGCCGGGTCCTGGATTCCAGCCATGGCGACCTGTATCTTTTTAAACTGCTCCACTGGATCCAGTCCGTTGAAATCTGACATGGATAGGCCGAGTCGTTCGAACGCCTTGGATGTGGGTTCCCCCATCTCGTTGACGCCAGTCAGGGCCTTTTGCATTCGGTTGAGGGCTACGGGCACATTGCCCGCTTCGATCCCGGCATTCTTGAATGCCTGCTGCATGATGACCAGCCCCTTGCCCTCGGCACCGGTGCGCGCCATCATGTCGGCGAGCTCGGCCCCGCTCTCTACGGTGTGCTTGATGCTCTCGGCAACCCCGGCGAAGGATAGTCCGGCGGTGAGTCCTCCGAATACCGCTTTGCCCAGATGGGACCCGAATGCGCTCTTGATGCTGGCCGAGGTGGAGTTGGCCTTGTCCTTGAGCTCATCGAGTTTATGGAAATTACCGAGGATGTTGATGAGTATTCCGGCCATTATGCGTGGGGGCTTGTCAATGGTTTGGCGGCCACGATGCGCGCCAGCTCGGCCTGCATATCCTGGTCCTCATAGTTGGGGCCGGAAACGGAAAGCCCTTGCCCCCAAGCGTGGCAGGCTGTTAGAGCGAAGATTTGGCGCAGCGGAATGTCATGGAGCACCACTTCAGGAAGCCAGCCATAAACCGAGCAGGCCGCGCTGATGGAGCTGAGCAGCCATCCGAATCCGCCGTTTTTTTTTGACCGGATGAGTGCTCGCTGTGCATCGGGAGTGCTGTTTTCCGGTTGGATAGCCAGTGACCGATCATGGCAGCCCCGAGAGATGAGATGTCGCTGGCGGGGATCGAGTCGATGAACAGGAAAAATTCCGCCTCGAACGTGCCATCGGCCACGCGGGCGAATAGCAGGCGGGACGGGTTGGAGAATATGAAAAGCGCCATGAGAACGTCTTGGTCTTCCCATGCAGCGCCGGTGGTTAGCGGGTGTCGGGTCTGGGATAGTAGTAGCTCGTGGCCGGCAGTGAGAGCGACCAGCGACCGGCCAAGATGGGACACCGGGGCGGGCAGGAACGCATCGATGACGGGACTAGGCGTTTTCCCGTCGGCGGAGCGGATCGCCGCGGCGATGTCGTTTAGGTCGGGGGCGGGGATCGAGTGGTCGTCTGGCATATTTTCGATAGGTGGACAGGTTACGGGGGCCGGACTCGAACCGGCGAACACCGGAATATGAGTCCGGGCATTTGGGCCGCTCATGCACCCCGCGATTTCAGGGATCAAGCGTCGGAGGCCATCACCGGATAGTGGGTGGCCGTGATGCTGATTTTTTTCACGCCGCCCTGGGTGTAGGTGACCTTGGATGTATCAACAAAGATACGACCGACCGTGAATGAGATCCCATCGATGGTACCAAGGCTGGTTCCGATGATCTCGGTCCCCTTGGCGGGCTTCACGGTGGTGGCCACGCAATGCACCTCCATGGTGATTTTATTTTCCGCCTTGTGATCGATTCGGGAGACGATGTCGTCATCTTCGTCACCGATCAGGGTGGTTCCCCCGCTCGAGTCGATTTCAAATGTATTGACGACGCCCGAGGCGGTGAAGATGGCGGTTGCGGCGGTGACCCCGGCTGTAGGGATGCCCCAGAGGATTTGCTTGCCCTTGATTGCTGCTGACATGGTGACAGCGTGGAGGTTGTCAAACGTCCGTCGTTCCGCTGGTCTAGGCAGGCGCGACAATGGCGCGGAATCCGGCGACATGTTGCCAGCGCGTTTCGATGATGCTCGCCTCGGTTGAGTGGCGCTCGAGTGCGGACCACGCGAGTGTTGGCGACGATGCGGCGAATAGCGGAACCGGGTTGTCGAGCATGGCGAACAGTGCCGCCGACTGGGTCTCCGCGGTGGCCGGAGTGGTGGTGTCGGCATCGTGGAAAACGCCGATGAGCAGGTTGATATCCCATATCTCGACTTGGCCCGGATAGAGTTGCTCACCGGTGCCCACGCGAAGCACGGCATAGGGTGGCGCCATCGTCTCGACGTCGGACTCTGGGTGCAATGCGATCGGTCCGGTGTAGTTGGCGGCCAGATACGCGCGCACGGCGCTGATGATGGTTGAGCGGATCATTGACGCAGGGGTAGAGTCAATGACCCATGCGCGCCTCGGCGGCCTTGGCGCGGCGATCCATGACGGCTTCGATGGCCTTGATTAGCCCTCGCTCGCGGCGTGCAACGGCGAGCTTCACCCGACTTTCCATGGCCTGCGGGAACCAGCGCTGATTGTTGAAAATCTGGATGATGACCTTGGGCCCGCTGTCTGAAATGTTAGATCCTCCGTTGCGGGCGCCGTGGCGGGTGATCCATGCCGGGACGTTGCGAGACGCGGTGTGCAGGTCTTTGGCCGCGGAGATCCATCCCGAGTTAAGTTTTCCGACCTTGGCCATCTGGTTTTTGATGTATTGGCGCACCAGGAACTTTCTTGAAATCGCCATGTTGGATCCCTTCCCCTTGCGGGTGCGTCCGCTCTTTGGGTCCCGCGCAGCCTGGTGGATGCGCGCCAGATCTCCCATCGTCTCCGCCACCTGGGTCACCGTGTCCTTGTGGCCCTTGCCGGTCTTGAATTCGAAGCCTTTGGCCACCATTCCCACCAGCCGCTCATGCTTCATGGAGGATGTTGGAAACAGCTTGGATATGTCGCTGGCGACGGCTGCCTCTCCGCGTTTTTTGCTCTCCAGCGTGATACCCCCGGAATCTCCGATAGATTGCCCGTCCTTTCCACCGGGCGGTGTTAACGCGATGACGTGCCCGACCAGTATCCCCGCCTGCTGGCGGGACACGTCCGATAGTTCCTTGCGGGTGAGTTTGGCAAACTCGGCGATTGCGCTCTCAAGCTTGGATGTGTCCACATGGACGTCTACTAGGTTTGCCGGCATGATTTTGAGGGTGATGTCATCGAGGATCTACCACTGGCTCTCTGGGCAGTGTTGTGATCGCATGCGCGCCTTGAGCGCTGCGTAGCATCCGCAGAGAGAGCAACGGTTCTGCCCGGGGATGAAATTGGCGCATGCCTGGCAGATGGCCAGGCGGCGGGCGATCTCGTCGGCTGGCACTTCCGGCTGCCCGCTGATCCTGGCCTTGAGCTCGGCCACCGCGGACCGTGCCACGTTGGCGGCCATCACCCCCACGCTCGGCAGGGATGGGGGTCGATACTGGGCGCGCAGGTCCGCCATTGCCTCGTCGCTGATCTCCAGCCATTCGCCATCGACCACGCCCCGAGCCAGCACCGCCTCGACGTATCCAGGCGGGCGCGACGGTGCCGCTTCATGGATCTTGGCGAGGCGGATTTTCATGGTGCTTCGGCCTCCCATGCTGGATCGGGGAAACCGTTAGGTTGGGGGTTTTCCTCATCGGTCACATCCGGCTCGTAGTTTTTCACGCAGGAGTATTTGAGGACCTCAATCGTCACGAATCCGTTCTCGTCCGGCGGGTCGAGTTCGTTCTCATCGCCGACGATTTTGTTTGACTCACTATCCGCTCCATCGTCTGGGGTGTCTATGCACGGATTGCCCGTGCCGTTCCACTCATAAGGATCGCCATCATCATCAACAGTAATGTCGTCCTCGGTTGGCGGGGTGGCATTGGGATTGCCAAAAAGGGTGGTGGTTTTTCGCATCCATACCTTGAGGTAGCAGGTTCCGGTCGGCGCGTGCTTGACGCGCCATTTCACCTTGGTTTCGGCCTTGCGCACGTCGCCCTCCGCGAAATCCCTCGATGCGGTTGAGTCCCGCCCTTGGCCGCGAGTCAGCTCGGCAGGCTCGTCCCCCGGCGTGGTCCATTCCGGGTAATCCGGGAAATCGCAGTTTGTGCACGGGTCGCAGTCATCCTCACACGGCTCATACGAGCACGGAGGCACTTCCGTGCAATCTGAATAGGTGATTTTAGTGGGTTTGGCATCTTCAGGCACTGGACTGCCCGAGCATGGGCAAGATCCCCCGGCGGCACCCCCATTGGTGGTAAAGCCCATCACGGTTTGAGACCATATTCCGTCTTCACAGTCGTATGACACGCTGCCCCCGCCCAGGAATGTGGCTTTGCTATGGCAATACTCCTTATTCGCTTCAGATGTCACTTCAGGCGAATTGCAATCTCCGTTGTAGGTGGTCGTGGTTGAGCCGCCGTCGCTGCCGCAACTCGTGGAGTCCGACTGAGTCGCGTTGCCAGCGTCGCCAGTGAAACTGTAGTTGTAGCTGACAGGTGCCAACTTGTGGGTCCATGAACCCTCGCAGGATGTTTCGCATTCGCCGGTATCCTCGTTTACAGAGTAAGTCTTTGTCGTCTCCCCCTCGCCACCATGATCATTCATCACGGTCTTGCAGTAAGACGCCAGAATTGGAGGGGTGGCGCTCGGATCAGCTCTGGGCGCGCTCGGGTCCACCTCTCCGCACGGTGTGTTGCCACATGACGCGGACACGCTGATGAATTCGAGCGTCGGGAACCCGCAGGGCGGAGCCTCACAGCAGTTGCAGGCGGAGTTGCTCACGTGGTGACGGTCATGCCGTAGTAGGGTGACTCTGCGGCGAACCAGTTGCGGCATACCGTCACATAGACCGGTCCGCACGCGGACTGGGTGATGACGCCATCAGCCGCCACGGAACCAAGCAGAAAATAGGTGGTGGTATCGTCGGATTCTACACCGGAATCCACCACGATCTCATCGGTATAGGTTCCGTCCGTGTCGTCTAGCACGATCTTGATGTAGACTCCATTGTCGGATGCCTCGTCAAGGGAACCCAGGTCAGTATCGGTGTCGTAGTAGTCCTCTCCCACCGTGCCCGGGCCGACGTAGAGGTGGGGATTTTCCGCTCCGTCGGGGGTTTTGGAAAACACGCGCAGCGATCCGCAGGAGGGCGCGGCCGTGGCGTATTCCCGAGGGATCGAGGCAGACACCAGCGATCCGAGTACCTCGTCATGAGTGATTCGGATTCCTATTCCGCTGTTGATGCGCTGGCCCCGAAGATAGATTCCAAGCGCCAACCATTTGGCCTGGCTGAAACGGCCCGAAAAGACGTCCTTGATGTTCATGGGTCAGTAGATGTCGGAGTCCCAACCGTTGCGGTCGCTCATGCGCCACGACTTAGTGATTTGATATACCTGGCCTCGGCGGGTGTAGCTAACCTCCCAGAGCATCCAGTTTCGCGGGGATACGCTTGGGCAAGGTCCCTCCGGGGTGTCCTTTCTACCGATTCTAGTGACATCGTCGGGAGGTCCATTCGAGATGTACGTTTTCTGCCAGATCAGACCCGGAACCATGTACGCCTCGACTCCCCCCTTTGGGTTCCTGTCCCCGTTGATGGTGGCCGGGAACTCCTTGAACACTCCGAGTGAGTTGTCTTTGGTGGGCTTTCCGGTGGCAGGGTCCAGGAAGATCGCGCCGTTTTTCGGGTTTGATGGCGTTCCGATCAGAGATAGGATTTTCGGATGTAGTCGGATATCGCTTTCCGAGAGTGTTCCGCTCAGCGAGTAGGTAGGCTGCTCCGAAGGGGTTGATAGGTATCCCTCATATTTGTAGGTGACTGTGTAAAACTGGCCGGCGTCTGCGCACTCCCACGTTGCGCTGGCCACTCCCATCGATCGATAGCGCGGATGAGGCGAGTATATGGAACGGAGCAATGCCGGGAAGCTGGCGAGGGGGATTTTTTCGACTCGCGTCAGGCAATCGATCCCGGTCTTTGTGATGGATCCGCTCTCGCCGCTCTGAGTGATCGCTTTGCTCTTGATTCCGTGGACAACTGCTGGCATTTCTCATTCGTGAATTGTCAAGCAACGCGCCACGGGTGGGAGAATGGTCAGAGGGTTCCAACGCGCGACGCCCGCGATGATGACGAGACGCCCAGACCGGAGCGCGGAGCGCTGGTCATGGTCCGCCGACTGGTGGGCCTCATGCTGGCAGACGCCAATCCATCTCTTGGGGTTGAGTGCATGGCTCTGGTGACGGGCATCGGTTACGAGGGATCCAGCATGGCGGAAATCTCGCGGCGCCACGGGGTCACGCGGGCGGCTGTCTCAAAACGCTGCGTGGACCTGTGCGAGACGTTCGGGGTGCCTCCAGTGCGCGCGATGCGACCGGAGGGGAACCGCCAGAGATGCCGCGAGGCGCGCATGCAATCTCTTGCCGAGCAATGATCGCCACTCTCGATTTTGACGTTTGCTCGGAGGGTATGGAATTATCCACTGCCGAACCGCTGCCCGCATTCATCCAAGCCACTCCGACCGGGCTAATCATGGCTCACGACCTGGATTTTGAAGAGTGGCGCTCTATCGGCGCGAACTTCGGCCGAGCTCTGCAAACGGCGGCTTGGTGCATAGGTGATTGGATGTGTTACAGTGAGCGCAAATGGGGTCGGCAGTTGCTGATGGGCGGTGCCGAGTTTGATCCGGCGAGTCCGGACCGAATCCCGTCGGAAGTTTTCGATATTGCGATTGTTTCCACCGGTCTCGATAGGCAGACGCTCTCGCAGTATGCCAGCGTGTGCCGCAAGATTCCGATGGACGAGCGCCGGATCAGACTCTCGTTTGGCCACCACCGTTTGTTGGCACCTCTGCCAACTCCGCAGAGGCTGAGATGGATGGCGCTCTTAGATTCGGAATCTAAGAGTCCGCCCACAGTGAAGCGGTTGTCCGTGTCTTTGAGGATCTCCGAATCGGAGCCGAGGATCGTTAGCGATGACGAGATCACATCGCGCGGTGAGCATGTAGGGCATGACAACTACATCCCCCACCTTGCGCGACTTCTGACGGTGTTGCGCAAGACACTCCCCGCGATGTCGCAGGCCCAGCGCGCGGCGCTTAGGGAGGATTCGGAGCAGCTTCTGGAGATGCTGAGCAACCTGTGATTTCCGTGCGCTCATCGGTGAGCGGGACGCAATTCGAACTCGCCAATCTGTCCGCCAGGCTGCAACGCCTGCGTGGAGACTTTGTAGGCCCGGTCCTGATAGGTCACCAGCGATCCGATGGGCGGAAGCGTGGGGAGGTCGGCCAACAGGATCTTGGTCTTGAGCGTTCCGGAATCCGCGAACCCGCCCTCCGTTAGATCGCGCGAAAACGGCGATTCTCCGACCAGCGCGGTGATGGCGGTGACCCCGAATGTGATCGACACGCCAAAGGCGTCCCGGTGTTCCCGGAACGCCTCGGCGAGCGTGTTGGAGGTTTCAGCGTTCACAGCTTGGCGACGGTACGGGATGTGTCGATGTCTCGGCTAACGGGTACGGGGTCACGGTTTCCGATGACGATCCATGTGGCGAGCTCCTCCATTCCGTGACCTCCTGCGACCAGCGCGGCGGCAAGCGAATTCTCGACGTTTTCAATCAGCGCTCCCGCCGCGTGCTCGACGCCGTCGATGATTTGATTTTCCAAGAGTCGGATGTTTTTCATGAGTGATTATCTCTAGGTAAACAGAAAGGCCGGGTTGGGTGAGATCCATACACCCAACCCGGCCAAGTCACACAACTGCATGGGTTACGCGCTGAGCGCATCCTTCATCGCCGCGAAGGATCCGGCGCGGCGGATGTTGGCGTCGTAGTAGACATCAGCAGTGATGCGAACCAGCCCTTCGGTGTCCTTGATGTATGGGTTAACCTGGATGTCGATACCGCCCCACTGAGCGATGACCAGATCGGCGAAGTTGCCGAAGAGGATGGCGCTGGCGATGGAGCTCGAGCCCTTGGTCAAGTTGTCGGGCATCTGGGTGGTGACGGCGGCGCGGTAGCCGTTAAGCGGCGTGGAGCCCTCGTCCCAGATCATGCGGGAATCGGTCCCGCTGACGCGCTGGGTGCTCTTGAGCTTGCCGCGGATCTTGGGGCTGGCAAGGTAGGCGAGGCTACCAATGTCGGCGTTGGCGGTGGCGACGAGGGTTTCCAGGCCGATGATGTGAGCGAGCGTGGGCGCCGCGCCGTTGGTGCCGCCTGCAACGCTGCCGATGCCGGAGACGTTGAGGATGCCGGTGGGCTCGTTGGTGCCGCCGCCGTTGATGGCGCCAAGTTCCATGCCGAGGGCAAGGGCGGTGGCCAGGTCATTGCGCAGGATGGCATCCACGGAGGTGGATGACTGCATGAGCAATTGCTTGGATACCTCGATGTAGGTCGGAAGGCGTTTGGGGCTGAAGTTGATGATGCCCGTGGTGGGCGAGGATGCATCCGCAGCGGTGTTTTCAGCCTTTTTCACGGGAGCCGAGCCGGTGACGAGCTTGGGCAGCGAGAAATTGCCGACCATGCCGGTCAGGAACTGAGCCCCCAGCCCGCGAAGCACCATGCGAGCGTAAAGCAGCTCGATGAAGGATCCGAGGTTGGTGGCGATGGCCGAGCCGCCTTGGTCACCGGCAACGCTGGTTTGTCCGGTGGCGGACATGGTGCGTTGGCCGTGGTTGAGAAGCACGGTGGGCAGCGAGAGGCCGCCGCGCAGGGCTAGTCCGGATTGCTGGGCTTCACGCTTGGCTTCCTGGTGCATTTCCAACTCGACGCCGGTGAGGGGTTGATTGTTGGAAAGCGCGTTGATGGCGCGCACCAGGCTGAAGCTCGACAGGTCACGCTGTTGGCCTTGTGAGGGCACGGTGATGGCGGGCGGAGCGTATGGCGTATTGCGAGCGCAGAGGGCGGCGGTGAAGCGTTCCTGCATGACGGCGGGGGTGGTGCCATCGGCGATGGCGCGTTCCACGTCCAGGGTGATTTGGACGCCGGCGGCGCGGGTGCCCATGAGGGTGAGCGCATCGATGCGGGCGGTTTCTGCGATGAGCTCCGCGGAGGCGGGGAGTTCGATGGCGCGGGCGGCGGTGATGACGGGGGCGGCCACAGGGGCGGCGGGAGTTTCGATAGTGTTCATTTGAGTGGATGTGTTTGTTTGAAAATTGGGTGCGGGAGCGGAGGGTTCAGCCCGGCCGACTCCCACGGAGTCATCGGCAGGGATGCTCACCAGGCTGATTTCATAAGGTTCCCAATCGGTCACCCGAACGGTTTCCTGGCCGCCGGATTTGCTGTCGGTTACCGTCTGATAGATCCGGTATCCTACCGAAACCAATCGGCGGATACCGTCTAGCACGTCCTGGAAGATTTCCTCGGCCTCATCGCACTTGGAGAAGCGCACGACGGCGCGGCCCTTGCGGGTGGCGGGGTCGATGGTGGCACTGTCCACCACGCCGATTTGCTGGTTCACATCGTGGTTGAGAAGCAGGGCCCCGCCATTGTTGAGGCGGCCCATGCGCACGGCGGAGGGTGAGTGGTCGAGGATTTCCGCGCCGAAGTAGCGGTCGACGGGGGTCTCGCTGGAAAACGAGAGGGCGACGGTGCGCGCGGTGGCGTCCACGCTTGCGCGGTCCAGCTCGAAGGTAAGGAAGCGCACGCCTCCGGGCGCGGCGGGCGCGGCGCGGGTGGCGATGAATGGGTTTGAGCGCGGCTTCATTATCTGGCGGTCAGTGTGTCAAGGCTAGGGGGTGGAGACGAGGGGCTTGGGGCCGGTGGCGTCGTCCAGCTCGGGGAGGAGGATGCCGAGGGATTCCGCGAGGTCCTTGTCGGCCTTGATGGCGTGGAAGGTATCGTAGATGTCGCCGCCTTGTTCGGCGATGACTTGGCGGAGGGACTTTTGACCGGAGCGGATGGAGAGGATGGCGGTCTCGATGTCTTTTTTAGGATCGACCCATGACCAGCGGCGGCCTTGGAATTCCGGAACGTCGAATTTCCAGATTTTTTCGATGGGCAGGGTGATGCGGCCTTGGAGGATTTCCATGGGGAGCCATTCGGAAAAGAGGGGTTCGCAAAAGTGCTCGATGAGGAAGCGTTGGAGGGATTTCCAAACCTCGCGCTCCTCGATGAGGCCGGCGCGGATGGATGAGTAATTGACGCCCTCGAGGTCGCTGGACAGTGAGTTGTAGGATATGCCGAGGGAGGTGGCGACGCCCCGCAGCATGGATTTCACGAAGTCGCCGTATCCGGCATTGGGGTGATCGGCGGTCCAGGCTTTGAAATCGACTCCGACGGGGAGCTCTTCGATTGTTCCGGGGCTGGCGTCCATGGAGAGGTTGCCTTCCTTGTCGGTCTCGCCGGTCCAGCCGTCGGGAGTTTGGCGCGTGAAGAAGCCCATTTTGGCGGCACCGGTGCGGGCGGCGACGAGTTCGGCCTCGGCATAGCCATCGAGCATTTTGAGGGCGCGCATGGATGCGGCGAGCCATGGGGTGCCGCGAGTTTGGTCCGAGCGGTCGGACATGAAGAGGTGGATGATTTGCGAGGCGGGAACGCGGGTGCGCAAGGGGGCGATGACTTGGAATTCCATTTCGCCTGGGTGGCGACCAAGGATCCAGTAGGCGGTGGGGCAGCGGGCGGAGTCCATTTCCACGCCGAAGCGGACTTGGTTGCCGTTGTCGAGGATGATGTTGTAATCGGTGTCGAGGAGGTCGGCCTCGAGGATCTGGAGCTTGAGGCCTTGCGGGGTGATGATTTTGCGCAGGAGTATTTCCCCATCGCGGGCCATGGATCGGATGATGAGACGCTGAAGGTCACGCCATGAGTGGCGGCCACAGACGGTGCATTGGCCTTTGCGGCCCCACTGGGTCCATGCGGTCTCGATCTTGTCGTTGGCGAGCTCGTCCATTTTGCCTGTGGCGGAATCCTTCACGCGCAACTGCACGCCGATGCCGGCCTCACCGATGACGTTGTTTTCCAGGGAGCGAAGGAAGCCGCGGACCCATTCATTGTTGCGCTCGAGGTCTCGGGCGCGGTCCCGGAGGATGGAGAGCTTTCCGCGCATGGCGGAGTCCGCACTCAGCGGGGTGATGGACCAATCCAGGGTAAGCCGCGATCCGGAGGCAGCGGCGAAGTTGCGCTGAGCGCGCGCTGGCGCGGAGCGCGTGAAGAGATTGCGGATGTTTTTCAGCATGGCGGGAATGAAATCTTAATGGTTCGGCGTTGGGTTCCGCCTGATAGTCTGCTCTCCAGTGAGCTTTCTTCCTGGCGTAGCAGGTTGCGCACGCGCATGAGCTTTTCCACGTCAACGAGCGAGTAGGTTTGGTCCCCGAAGGATACGCTCTGGCTGGTTTTGCCTAGGAGTTTGGTGATTGCCGCGCTGCATGCGGTGAGCATCGCTTGTATTTCGGTCAGTCTGTCATCGTCAGTCACGATGACGGCGCGCATTGTCAATCCGTTACCACTGGTTTACCCATCCGCCACCCTTGCGCTTGGAGATCGCGCGCTTTTCCTGGAGTGAATTCGCTGGCGCGTCGTCTGATTTCGCGGACGGGGCGAACGATATCGCCAGCTTTTTCCAGTTTACGTTCAAAAGTTGGAGCGCCCCAAGCGCATAGACTCGGCAATCTAGCGCTTCGTTTCGGGCTTTGCTGGAGTTCTCAAATTTGGAATACGGAACGCCGTCTTTGTAGCGCGTCACCTTGGTTTCGGAGGTTAGCTGCCGGAACCAAGTTTCGTCTCGGTCGCTGGGAAAATGCATATAGCCGGGGCCTAGGTCGGCGGATTGGATTCGGGAGTATATCAAATCCTTGGCGGTATCGGTCCCAACGGAAAACAGCGCGGCGCGCACCACTCCTTGGCGAGTGGGGCGGGAAAGCACAGGCACCCCGGGGCCTCCACGGCCTTTGCAGGCGTAAACCTTCGCGCGCTCGCGATTTTTAGTGAAGGCATATACGGCCTTTGCCTTGTGTCCAGAATCCAGAAGCGTGGCGGTGACGCGCATCGTCACCCCGCATGGGTGCTTCCATGTGCGCGCGAGTTGCTCGTCAACGGCGGACTGCACATCAGGTCGATTGAAGTCGCCCATGACTACCACGTAGTCAATCGACCAGCTTTCTTCGTCGGGCCCCCACGCCACGAACTCCATTTCGATTCGGTCCCCCTGGATATCGGCGCCGCACGTGATGATGAATGCTCCTGGCGGGAACTCGCCCCAGTTTTCCCGGCGCTGCATGAGCGGTTCCCATGCCACGATCTCACCCTCCTCTTCCCATGTCTCAGCAAGGAACGTATTAACCCATGTGCGAAGAACCTCTTTCCCCTTGCGTTTAGCTGATAGATGATCCGCGACCATCTGGTGGAGTCTGGATTTGTAGCCTCGCTTGTGACGGAATAGGGAAGCGATCCCGTTGAGGTGATACCCGCGCAGGGTTCGAGCTGGGAACTCTGGCACCCATTTCCCGGCGCGGATCATCCCGCGGCGGTCCTCATCCGAAAGTTTCTCTTCACACTGTGAGCACTGATACCAGGCGTCGGATCCGTCGTCTTCCTCGTGCCGGACCTGGCTCCAGACCATGACCTGCAAGCCGCCACACCGCGGGCATGGACACCACAGCCGGCGCTGATCGCTCTCCTCGAAGCGGGCCTCGATTCGGGACAGCCCCTTGACCGTCGGTGTGCTGGTTTCGAACACGACTGGGTTCCAGAATGTTTCGGTCCGGCGGATGGCGAGCGATGCGGGGTCACCCTCGCTTCCGGCGGATGGTGGGAATCGGTCCTCTTCGTCCAGCAGAACCACCCGCCGCGGGCGACTCGCCAAACCTGATGGCGCGTTGGCGCCGGCCATGGCGATGTTTCCACCGGGGAAAGTTTTGTGGAGCATCGTGTTTCCACTATCACGCGCCTTGGCATCTGCCACCTTGGCCTGCAGGCATGGCGTGTCTCGGATCATCGGGGCCAGCCGCTCCTTTGACCACGACTCCGCCAGGTCGATGGTCGGTTGCACCATCAGGATTGCCGCCGGTTCGATGTCGATGAAGTAGCCGACGACGTTGTTCAGCACCTCGGTTTTTCCAAGCTGGCTTGCAACCATCAGCACGGTGCCAGTGGCCGTGGGATCGTTCACCGAGTCCATCCAGGCCACCGCGTATGGGGTCATATCGCTCGAGTATTTTCCTGGGTTCGACGACGATTCCGGCGAGAGGAAGCGGCGAGCGTCCGCCCACTCGCTCACCGTCATGCGCGGCGGCGGCTCGAAGATCGCGAACCAGTAACCGGTAATGTCTGCTAGCGCGAAATTCACCCCTCACGACTCCAGTCAAGTTTCCCAAGATCGAGCAGCTCAATCAAGCATCGGTCTTTTTCCTCATCAGTGAGCGGCATGTTGAGGATCCGGTTGCGAACCGCTATCATGACTTTCTCGCCGAGCTTCTTGATGCTCGCTATCTCGACAAGCTCGCCTCGGCTCCGCGCGTTTGCTAGCGCAAGGCGGTCTGCCTCCTCGGTTGTTTTGCGGAGTCGCTCGGACTCGTGGTCCCCGCCGAGCGCCGCTTTTACCAGGTCGCGCACACGGTATAGGTCGGCTCCTTTGGCTCGTCCTATTGCCTTGCCCGCGGTTTTGATACCAGCCGCAGACACTTTGCGCTGGAATTCGTGCCTGTCCCCGCCGCATTCTCGGCACCATTGCGCTATCGTCCATGTCTCCATTATCAGGATTTATCAGTCAACGATCTCTGTGGGGCAATGGGTTTCGCTGGCGCTAGGAAAATGCCGCGCGACAGAAGACCGCCTTGTCTTCCGGGCGGGGAGGACCCGCGTGAATTCATGGCCCGCTTGCCTCGGAATATCGCGTCATAGTTGTCCGCGTATTTCCTCGCGTCCACCTTGCGCGGTCTATCGCCCTTTCCCGCTTGGCTTTGCATGAGTGACTCCTATCAAGCACCCGGACCGCAATCAAACGAAAACCCACATTGTAATCACAAAGCCAATGCTTTGCGGGTGATTGCTGATGATGCTGGTGCAGTTAGACCATACTTTTCCCATAGAGCCATTTTGCATCTTCCGTTTTACACAATAGTTTATTCTGTCTAACATCCTCTTTATCATCAGCAGATAAACAGGAGAAGCATATAGGAGTAGGATATTTTGGGAAAAAATCTATCTGATATTCATCAGCAAAATCATCAGCAATCATCAGCAATCATCAGCAGATTCCGCCCGAAAACATCGGAAAACTTTCCGTTTATGCATCAGCATCATCAGCGGAGAGCCTCAAAAGTTCGGAAAACTTTCCGTTTATGCATCAGCAATCATCAGCAATCATCAGCAGATTTTGCCCTATCACATGCGCCTCTGCTGGTGAGCGTTTGAACACCTTCCAAAAAAACACTAACAAAAAACCGCCACCGGATCAGCTCCGATGGCGGCCAGAAATCAACATCGACCCTACTCGGCTCCGACCAAATCCAGGTTGTCAATAACCGTGAATTGCAGTCTGTCCAATCTGGTGGTCATCCCTCGCTCCCGCAGGGCATTGACGAGCGCGCGCGATGTCTTCTTGGCGGCCTTTTCGCCGTTGTCCTCGCACCACGCCAGGTAGGCTTTGAGGAGCGACGCGGCCTTGATTCCCGGGCCGATCACCTTTTCAGTCCGCTCAAGCAGAAAGCTGCCGAGCTGGTCTTGCTCGTCGCGGTATTCCTTGGTCGCATCCCGCACGGCGGCGGGCGGTTTGAGCCCGCCCAGCTCCTGAAACTCCATCCACGCGACAATCAGGCGGTTGAGGATGCCTGGCAGCTCGGCGCGCATGTCTGCCATGATGTCCTCGCGTCGGCGTTTTTCGCTGTCGGGAATTGTCTGCGTCCATGGGATGAGGCAGATCCGGCGCCAGATGCCATGGTCCGTTCCGAGAATCACCGGCTTATGGTTGCCGATCATCCAGAGCTTGTGGGTCGGCGCGAACGAGTAGGGCTTTTCGTAGGGCCTGCGGGCCAGGATGTGGTCACCTCCGATCAGCGCCTTGACCATTGATTCGGAGAGTGTTCGGCCCTCGGGAATCTCATCAGTGACCGCGATGCGCCGACCTTCGAGCGTTGCCTTTTTGTAGTCGGCGTTTTGGTCGCTCTTGGTGGTCAGCAGCGTCTGGATGTCGATAGAGACCATGAGCCCTCCGAGGATCATGCGCATGATGTTGATAAACGTGCTCTTGCCGTTGCTTCCGGATCCGTAGCAGAAAAACAGCATGTCCTCGTCGGTGAGCCCGGTTAGGCTGTAAGCCATCGCCCGCAGCGTGAAGCTGATGATCTCTGGATCCACCAGCGAGCGCGCCATGAACGCGTCGAATTTCGGGCATTTGGCGTCGGGCGAGAACCGCACGCCCGCCTGTTGAGTGAGCATGTCGCCCGGGTGAGCCTCGCGGAATTCGCCAGCTCGGAAATCCACCACGCCATTTTCGACAGCGAACAGGAGATGGTCTCCGTCGAACGCGTTGCTGGTTGTGGCCAGCTCCGGCACCGTGCGGGCAAACTCCATGCACCCATTGAGCCAGGGAGTTCTGTGGAGCTTCTTAACGCGCTCCTCAATGGTTTTGATTTCGAGAGATCGCGGGTCTTTTTTCGTGTCCTTGGCTGGCCGATTTTTCATGTCGGCGCGGATCGGCTTGCTGGCGTCCCGGTAAATTTCGGAGACGGAATAAATAAAATCGTCGGTTGTCTGCATCGTCTCGTCGCGCCTCCATACCTGCCCATCCCAGAGATACCACGCTGATTTGTAGTGGTCATATTTACGGTGACCTCCGACGCATCGCCGCCACAACTCCGCGTCGCCGCGTTGCTCGTGGTCAAGGCACCATTTAACAAACTCCGGATTGTCCGGCGTCTCCTCGCCCTCGCAACCTGTGTGTTTTACCGGCCCGTCGGCGTGGTCGGGCGCGGTCTCAACCGTATCGCGCTTGGCGGTGGCTGAGAACCGCATGCGGCCGCACCACATCTTTTTGCGCGCCGCCTCGCGCGGGTTGAATCCATGCTGTTGGGCATACCATGCCAGAGTCCCGACCCGCACCTCTTTTAGACGATGCTTAAACTTTTTGAGATACTCGCCCTGCGCCTCCTCGGGCGACCACTCGTTTAGGATCGTAACGCCCTGGTGCTCGTCCACGACCGACCACACCGCCGAGGCGATGCGCAACCACTCATCGTATGGAGGGCGCGGCGGGATAACTTTGAGCATCTCGCGCAGGTCGGCCGCCGTGGTGTCCATGGATGACTCAGCGTCACCAGCGCCGCGAGTCTCCTCCTTGAGCGGCTTGATCTCGCGCGCCGGCCGCTTGAGGATAAATGCGCCCGGGTCATGGCTAACAAAACACAGGCGGCCCGGGTCTTTGGTTGCTGGATCCAGTTTGAGGCCGAATTTCTCAAAGTGCGCGGACGCAGCGAGCCATGCGGCTTTGTGGGTTGCGATGTTGGCCGGCACGCGGATGATCGCCTTGACACCTTCACCCGACGGCGACACGAACGCGGCCTGAACGTGCGGATCGGCGCGAACCATGTCCAGCAACGGCTTAACGCGACCCTCGGGAGTAGTCGACTCCTCATCCAGAATCATCGTGTGGTCCTTGCCGTCGAAGTCCCCCTGAAGGTAGCCCGAATGATGGATGGTGCGCTTGCCGTCCTCGGACGATTTGTCGCGGGTGGACGTCCATCCGCTCACCATGACGGCGGGAAGGTTTCGCTTATCCTGGTCATACTCCAGACGCGGACCCCGGGCGAGTTTCGATCGCAGCGTTGCGATCTGCCCGGCCCACTCGTTGGAGCGCACCCGAGAAATCAGATCCTCAAGCGTGCAGAGTCCCGACGGGTCACGAGCGAATGCGGATTTGAAAAACGACATGGATGGCGGCCCGGGCGAGTCCGCGGGGATGGTGGATGATTCGGTTTTTTTGCGGGCGATGATGTCGGCGATGGTTGGCATTTGGTTTGATGGGTAGAGTTATGGTTTTGATATTGGAAGGAGTTGCGATATTTCAAGGCGCGCTGATTCGAGCTCGTTGGCAAGCTCGATCACGAGAGACATCGGAAATGGAGGCAACAGTGCGGGATGACTGTCGAGCGAGTAGCCGCGAGCGATCCCAAGCAGCACACACCAGCGCGGTGCGGGAGGGGTCCTTGGCTTGCGCTTGCGCGGTGGCACGTCCTGCGGGACCCGGTGGAAAAAGGCGGACTTTCCCGCACCCGCCGCGATCTCCTCGGGCGTGACCCACACCGAGGCCCATCCAGCGCGGGATGGCTGTACCTTTGTCAGCGTCGGATGATCACCGTCAATGATGGTCCCGGTCGCCCGCAGTTTCCGGCCTTTGCGCAGATAGTTGATCGTGTCCATTGGTATTTTCAAAAAGAGTCGGAATTAAACCGCGCGCGCGGTTGAATCAGTGGTTCTGGCGGGCGATCGAGGCGCTCAGTCTTCGGTGGCAGTAGCCATTCGATCCTGCCACAATGGATATGAGTCGCTCGGTGGTCGCGCCCATAGACCGAGGCCATGCGCCCCGTTGTTCGGCGGCGCGTTTCCAGCCGGATTCCCACCAGCCAGAACAAATCGGCGCAGCCGATGGCCTATGACTTTCCAAACACCATTTGCAAGATCCGTCTAGCGCGGTCCATCGGTTACAATGTGGGCATCTCATAATTTAGCTTTCTCAATTTCGCCACGGCTGGCCTCGTCGTTGTGCC
>SESA01000689.1_pt1 | contig 20474 bp, 17 predicted proteins | sample 3171451 | NCBI WGS metagenome assembly SESA01 (sample SAMN06051862, study PRJNA518727) | freshwater metagenome | biome: subpolar coniferous forest; feature: holomictic lake; material: water; isolation source: holomictic Lake 227, 8 m depth | place: Canada: near Kenora, Ontario | collected...
GGTTTTGTAGCCTGCCTTGAACGCTTCGCTCTCGGGGGCGCAGGGTTCAGGGAGCTGAACAAGGATGAACTTGCGGTTGCCGTTGTCCTGCTTGTTCAGGTCGAGAACGGCATGGGCGGTGGTGGCTGAACCGGCGAAGAAGTCGAGGACGATGTCTTGAGGTTGAGTTGCAACTATTTTAGCCATTCTTTGAATTAACCCATGCGGCTTTGGAAAGTCAAATACCTTACCACCCATTAAACTATCCAAAGCTTTACTTCCCTCATCTGTAGAACCAGTATCGTCGTATGACCAAAAATTTACTGGCACCATACCACCATCCATTTCCGAAAGAAATTTCTTCAACCGTGGGTATGTGTTTTCACCTTTTTTTCCCCAATAGAGCTTGTTCCCCGCTTTATGTTCCTCATACGTAGATTTCTCATACTTCCAGGCATTTGTTGGATGCCAAACAACTACCGCTGAATAAGGATTTTCTATACCATAATAAAGGTTAGGTCGTTGCTCTTTCGTCGCAGGATTTACGTAAGACACACTCGTCCATACCCCCCGAGGATCGTTATCGGGGTTTGAATATATTGAATCGGACTTTTCATTCCTTGGCTCCTTTATTTCTGCCAATAACGCACTTTTTCTATAACAGAGGATATGCTCAACAAGTGATGCAAATGTTTTTGAGTTATTACTTCTTGTATATCTTTTTTCCCATGCAATGTCTGCCAGAAAATTCTCCTCACCAAAAATCTCATCGCACAGTTTCCGCAGATTGCTCACTTCATTGTCGTCAATGCTGATAAAGATCACCCCGTCATCCCGTAGCAGATTCCTTGCCAGATAGATCCTTGGGTACATCATATTCAGCCACTTGGTGTGGAAACGCCCCTCATTGGCAGTGTTGGTGCTGAACTTCTTGCCATCACCATCAATCAGCCCCGCATATTCGAGATAGGTCTCAAGGCTTTCGCTGAAGTTGTCGGGGTAGATGAACTCTTTGCCGGTATTGTAGGGCGGGTCGATGTAGATCATCTTTACCTTGCCGTAGTAGCTGGTCTGAAGCAGCTTGAGCACTTCGAGGTTGTCGCCTTCGATAAAGAGGTTTTCGGTGGTGTCGAAATTCACTGATTCTGAGCGGCAGGGTTTGAGCGTGGCGGAGCTGAGGGTCTGGATCAGGTGCAGGGCTTCTTTTTTACCCGGCCACTCCATACCGTAGCGCTCACGGCGTGACTCGAACGTGTCGCTGAAGGTGCCGAGTTCGGCCTTGAGCTTTTCAAAGTCGATGGACTCAGTCAGTTCCCCTTTGTCGTTGCGGGTTTCGGTAAAAACGGTTGGAAAGAGCTGTTTCAGCCGGGCACGGTTTTCGGCGGCTATGTTGAGCGTGGTTCCTTTCATCTTTTCGGGCTGGGTCTCTGCCATAGTCTTAACAATGTGGGGTTTAGTTCATCGACCAGCGAATGGTAAAGAGGGTTTTCTCTCCCGTGGTCTGCCTGAGCCGATCTTCAACGGTGTCGAGCAGTTCGTCTTTCTGGTGTTCACTATGCCTTGATGCTTTGCCGTACCCTTTCCATGCCTCATCACGCTTGTTGTCGATATCGCACAGTTTTTTCTGGATAGCCAGTTTATATGGAAGGTTCGGGACAAGACGGGAGTACCCCGCCTTGAAACTTTTGTCGTCACCAAAGGTATAGCTATCAACCGGGTCAGCAGCCTGCTCTGAGGCAAGCTTTTTGGAATCGTTGAGCGAATGCATCCGACTGAGTTCCTGTGCGGAGTATGTCGCATGGTACCGGGTCACAGGCTTGACTTCCATTGCACGATTACACAAATGAGTCGAAAAAGAGGGATATGTACGCAATAATATAGGCAAGGGTTTTGAATTACAGCGGTTTTGGGTGGTTGTTTTTTTGACAATTATCCGGCGTTTCTGTTTGTATGAGGGTTCGGGCGGGCACTGCGGTGGCGGGTGTGTGCCATTTGCAAGAGGGCACGCCGCAGCGTGCCCCTACGGGTCGTTTTTTTACGCACCATAGATCGGTATTTATTTCTATTTATCAAGCGAATCCGCCTATACTTATATGGCAATTCTTTCTATTGCAATAAAACTGATCAAGGAATGAGAGGAAAGGCTTGCACCGGGGAGGGCGGGATGACCCCGCCCGTACGAAGCGAGTTGGTGATCAAAAGAATATTTGTAGATTTTTGGTCAATGACGAGTTGGTTACTGATTGGCAATATTATCTTATCTGATTATTAAATATTTCGTTATAGGTCGTCAATAAATGTGCGATAAACAATGAAACAGATCATCATCATAACAGGCGCAGGCAAGGGAATTGGCAGGGCTATCGCCCTCGATTTTGCCAAAGCTGCCGGAACCAAAAAAGGCTTTGAGCCAATACTCGTCCTTGCTTCAAGAACGCTTTCGGATCTTGAAGCTGTGTCGGCGGAGTGCCGTTCTTTTGGAGCTGAAGCAGATGTCATTGAGACGGATATTGCTGACATGGCTCAAGCCGATCGGCTGGTCTCTACCACGCTTGAACGGTACGGCACCATCGACTGCCTTGTCAACAATGCTGGCGTTGGCCGCTTCAAAGCGCTCAGTGAACTGACCGAGGAGGATTATGAGTATACCATGGCGACTAACCTTAAAGGCACTTTTTTCCTGACCCAGCGGGTCTTTCCGGTGATGGAGGCAAAAAGGTCTGGCCATATTTTCTTTATCACCTCGATTGCCGCCGAAACGGCTTTCAAGAGTTCCTCGATCTATTCCATGTCGAAGTTCGGGCAAAAAGGGCTGGTTGAAGCGATGCGTCTCTATGCAAAAACATGCAATGTCCGGATCACCAATGTGATGCCCGGCGCAGTGTATACCCCGATGTGGGGCGAAGTTCCGGAAGCGATGCAGTGCGTCATGATGAGACCGGACGATATTTCCGGCCCGATTGTCAATGCCTATTTCCTGCCAGGGCGAACATCGGTTGAAGAGCTGGTTATCAGGCCGGTTTGCGGTGACATCAATGAGTAACAAATCTCAAGCTCTTGTGGGAAAGCCGCTTTTTTTCCTGTATTTTCAGATACTTCATTTTGAAAACAAATATTTGAGTAAAAACAACCATGAGTCTGAAAGAAAAAATAGACCAGGATCTCAAAATTGCCATGAAAAGCGGCGATAAAGATCGCCTGAATGCTATCCGCTCCATCAGGGCGGCGTTCCTTGAAAAAGAGGTATCGATCCGCGTTGCCGGTAAAGCGCTGCTGACGGATGAGCAGGAGATCGAGGTGCTGGTCAGTCTTGCAAAAAAACGCAGGGATGCCATTGAGCAGTTCACCGCCGGGAACCGCCCTGATTTGGCTGCAACTGAGATGACTGAACTTCACGTTATCGAAGAGTATCTGCCTGAACCGGTTTCTGATGACGATATAACGGCTGTGGTGCAGGATATCGTGACAAAAACAGGCGCAACATCCATGAAAGATATTGGCAAGGTCATGGGTGAAGCCATGAAAGCCCTCAAGGGCAAAGCTGACGGCACAAAGGTTCAGAACATCGTTAAATCACTGCTTTCTGCATAACATCATTTTTTATCATCATCATGCTCGATATAAACCTTATTCGTCAGAATCCGGAAGAAATTGTCGCCATGCTGCACAATCGCCAGCTTGGATCAGAAGAACCAAAGCTCCGCAAGTTGCTTGATCTCGATAAAGAACGCAAGGAGCTGGTAGCGCGCTCGGACGACCAGAAAGCTTTGCGCAACAAGGTTTCCAAAGAGGTTGCCGATATTAAAAAAAGTGGCGCAGGTTCAGCCGAAGAGCTTATCGTTCAGATGAAAACGGTAGCTGAGGAGATTTCCGTCATGGACACCCGGCTCAGCACTCTTGAAGAGGAGATGGAGAATATTCTGCTCGGACTTCCCAACAAATTGCACGATTCAGTACCAATCGGACGTTCCGCTGAAGAGAACGTGATCTTCAAGGAAGGGGTTAGCTTTGAGCACCGTCTTGACTTCCCTGTTAAAAATCATCTCGAACTGGGCAAGTCTCTCCGTATTCTTGATTTTGAGAGGGGAGCAAAGATCAGCGGCGCAGGATTTCCCGTCTACATTGGCAAAGGTGCGCGCCTTGAAAGGGCGCTCATCAATTTCATGCTCGACTGCCATACCGAACGTCACGGCTATACCGAGGTCTTTCCACCATTTTTCGTGAACCGGGAGTCACTCAGGGGAACCGGACAGTGGCCAAAGTTTGCCGATCAGGTCTACCACATGCAGGAAGATGACCTTTACGCCATTCCAACCGCCGAAGTGCCGGTAACCAACTTGCACCGGGGTGAAATGCTCGATGCCAAATCGCTCCCAATCTCTTATGCAGCCTATTCAGCCTGTTTCCGTCGCGAAGCGGGAAGTTATGGCAAGGACACGAGAGGGTTTCTCAGGGTACACCAGTTCAACAAGGTTGAGATGGTGAAGTTTACCAGGCCTGAAGAGTCATACGCAGCGCTTGAAGAGATACGCGAGAGTGCCGAAGCAATTCTCGTTGCACTGAAAATCCCATACCGGGTGCTCCTGCTCTGCAGCGGCGATATCAGCGCCAACGCCACGAAATGCTACGACATCGAGGTCTGGTCACCGGCGGAACAGAAGTATCTTGAAGCTTCGAGCTGCTCCAACTTTGAGGATTACCAGGCACGGCGTTCCAACATCCGCTTCAAGCCAGACGGCAAGTCAAAGCCGGAGTTTGTGCACACGCTGAACGGGTCAGGTCTGGCAACATCCCGGCTCATGGTCTCCCTGATGGAGCACTACCAGACTGCTGAAGGAAGTATCAAGGTGCCAGAGGTTTTGCGCCCCTACACCGGATTTGACGAGATCACTCAGGCGGCTGAATGAGCTTCCAAAGCCCTGCCGTCAAGAAAATCGCGCACCATACGGCTGACCTTTTCAACATCGATCAGAAAAGCGTCATGACCGTATGGTTCGTCGAGGTAGAGAATATTTGACTTTGGCATAAGCCGTGCCAGCTCTTCCTGCTCCTCTTTGGGATAGAGCATGTCGGAATAGATGGAGAGAATTTCCACCGGAATCTGTGAGGAGCGCAACACCTCTTCGTACTCTCCCCTGCCCCGTCCAAGATCGTGCATATCCATCGCCTTGGTGAGGGTTATATAGGTGTTGGCGTCAAACCGCTCCACAAGCTTCCTGCCCTGATGGCGCAGATAGCTTTCTGCCTTGAAGTTGGTTGTACCCTGCTGTAACTCCCGGCCAAAGCGGGTCTGGAAGTTCTCAAAACTGCGGTAGGTACACATGGCCATCATCCTCGCGGCAGCAAGACCTCTTGCCGGTGGATGACCTTCTGCATACCATCCGTCGTTCCAGTCCCGGTCGGCATAGATGGCCTGCCGTTGTGCTTCGCTCTGTGCAATGCACCATGCAGAATGACGCCCTGAAGCACCCATAGGCATGATGGCCTGGACAACGTCAGGATAGAGAAATCCCCACTCGAGCACCTGCATGCCGCCAAGAGATGCTCCCACAGCGAGTTTGACCCGGTCAATGCCAAGCCCTTCAAGCAAGCGACGCTGCACATGCACCATATCCCTTATGGTGATGAGCGGAAAATCAGGGCCGTAGTGGCTGCCAGTCAGTGGATTGAGGGAGATGGGGCCTGTTGTCCCGTAACAGCTTCCAAGTACATTGCTGCAGATAATGAAGTCCTCACTCTCGTCAAATGCCCCGCCCCTGGAAAACATCCCTTCCCACCAGGCATCTGCATCGGCAGAACCTGTAAGGGCCTGACAAATCAATACCACATTGTCTTTGGCGGCATTCAGCTTTCCCCAGGTACGGTAAGCCACTCTCAACGAGGGAAGAAGCCCCCCAAGCTCAGGGGTAAACGGTTCACTTGAATCGAAATAGTGCGTTTTGGGGGAAATGATCCCTGTATATGCTCTCATGCGCTCATCTCAGTTTTGCAAAAGCTTGTTCAAAATCTGCCTTGATATCATCGATATGTTCGATTCCTGAAGAAACCCTGACCATGTCGGCAGTGACTCCGGCTGACTCCTGTTCCGACTCCGAAAGTTGCGAGTGAGTTGTGGAGGCAGGATGAATCACCAGAGTTTTGGCATCTCCCACGTTGGCAAGATGGCTGGCAAGCCGGACATTATCGATAAATCCAACCGCTTTTTCATAACCGCCTTTGATGCCGAAGGTCAAGACACATCCAAATCCATTCTGCAGGTATTTTCTGGCCAGTTCATGGGTAGGATGGCTCTCGATACCGGGATAGTTGACCCACTGTACAGCCGGATGAGCCGAAAGCCATCGGGCCAGCTCCAGAGTGTTGTCGGCATGACGCTGCACCCTGAGTGAGAGCGTTTCAAGTCCCTGCAGAAGCATGAACGAGTTGAAGGGGCTTATTGCAGGACCGATGTCTCGTAACCCCTCAACACGCGCCTTGATGATAAATGCCAGGGCGCCAAATGTTTCATGGAATTTCATGCCGTGATAACCTTCAGAAGGCTCGCTGATCAGAGGAAACTTGCCGTTTCCCCAGTCGAAAGTACCGGCATCAACAATAATACCGCCCATCGATGTGCCATGCCCTCCAATCCATTTGGTGGCTGATTCCACAACAATCGAAGCACCATGCTCAATCGGCCTGCAAAGATAGCCAGAGCAGCCAAAGGTATTGTCGACAATGAGGGGAATACCGTTTTCAGCCGCAATGGATGCAATGGCCTCAAAATCCGGCACATGAAAGGCCGGGTTACCAATCGACTCAAGGTAGAGCGCTTTGGTATTGGCGTCAATGGCGTTCCGGAAAGCATCGGGATTGCACCCTTCGACAAACTTAACATCGATACCGAGTCGGCGAAACGATACCTTGAACTGGTTATAGGTACCGCCATAGAGATAACTTGAAGAGACAATGTTGTCACCCGCCTGGCAGAGCGTTGTAATTGCAATGAACTGCGCTGAGTGACCACTCGCAACGGCAAGAGCCGCCTTACCCCCTTCAAGCGCCGCGACTCGCTGTTCAAGCACGTCGGTTGTCGGGTTCATCAGCCTTGTATAAATATTACCGAACTCCTTCAGGGCAAAAAGATCGGCTCCGTGCCGGGCACTGTCAAAAACATAGGAGGTGGTCTGGTAAATGGGCACCGCCCTTGACTTTGTAGTCGGGTCAGGCCGCTGGCCTGCATGAACCTGCAGGGTTTCAAACCGGTATTGCTGCTCTATATCGCTCATCATGAAAAACCGTTGAATAAATGCGGCTATCACTCCATAAGGACGGAGATACCCCTTTAAAAAAGGGTTTGAAAAAATATCTGAAGAGAGGTATGAACCCGCAAGAAAGGCATACATACCATCATCATTCCCGGATTCTATACCGGGATGGAATTGGCACCACTCATTATGGGGCAATGACGGTTGCCAAGGCTTCTCAGGGCCAGTCCCTCCACCTTTCTGGATGATAGCTTGAAATCTTGAAAAGAACATTTAGTTCGATTAATCTACAACAGGGAATAGTATTTTACAAACACCCTGAAGAGAGCGGGAGAAAAAAACGTTATTACCCCCTTACCATGATCACAGCACGAGAATTGGCACTCAATGTCCTGCAGAACCTTGAAACCACGAACCAGAGATGCGACCAGATTCTGCACCGGGCACTGCAGCAGACCGATCTTGAACGAATTGACCGGGCACTGGTTACCGGACTGGTCAACGGAGTGCTGCGATACCGCCTGCAGCTCGATTTTATTATCTGCAAGTTCTACCACCACAAGTTTGACAAAGCTGCCACGGTTCTGAAAAACATCCTGCGCCTCGGTGTTTATCAGATTCTGTTTCTCGACAAGGTACCCGACTGGGCAGCAGTCAACGAGTGCGTCAAGCTCGCCCGGAAGTACAAGGGCGAGAGGATGTCGAAACTGGTCAATGGCGTTCTGAGAAAAATAACTCCTGAAAGCGTAACCATTGAGCTGTGGCTGCAGGAGAAAAAACCTTCAGAACAGCTCTCCGTGAAATACTCTCATCCGGAGTGGCTCGTTGAACGCTGGATTGCTGCCTTCGGCATGGAAAAAACCGAAACGATTCTCTCCTGCAATAACCACTCTCCGCTTTTCGGATTCAGGGTCAACCGGCTGAAAAGTTCACCAGAGCAGCTTTTTTCAAACCCGGCGTTGGCGGCGACAAGGCATGACGAATGCGGTATTGAAAATTTCTTTCTTTCTGGTGAGTTCAGCAGCTTTGAACCTGCCATAAACGACGGTCTCCTCACCGTCCAGAACCCGACTCAGGCGCTTGCCTGTCTCTTGCTCAACCCGGCTCCAGAGAGCAATATAGTGGATCTCTGCGCAGCACCCGGCGGAAAATCCACCTGCATTGCCGAGCTGATGCAAAACAGAGGCAGCATTACCGCGCTTGACCTCTATGAAAAAAAGCTTCTGAAAACCAGTGCTCATGCAGATGCGCTGGGTATTTCGATCATCACCACTGTCGTGGGCGATGCTACAAAATTCGTCCCTGAAACCCGCCCTGACGCCATACTGCTTGACGCTCCATGCACAGGAACAGGTGTCCTGGGACGGCGTGCTGAACTGCGGTGGAAGCTCAGCCCCGACATGCTGAAGGAACTTGCACAGCTCCAGTCCAAACTGCTCGATCATGCCGCAGAACTGCTCGATGAAGGGGGAATTCTGCTCTATGCAACCTGCTCCATTGAGCCAGAAGAAAATTCCATGCAGATTGAGGCATTTCTTCAGCGGCGACCTGATTTCACGACCGATCCCGTTGGAGAGAGAGTGCCTGAAAAGTTTCGGCAAGGAGATGGAATTGAGGGAGCCATACTAACCCTGCCTGGTGAACAACAAGGCTTTGACGGAGGATTCTGCCAGCGTCTGCGCAAACGCGGAGGAGTTCCGAATGAAGATGCTTCATGAGCACTACCGGGGCGTTCTTGAAAGTTTTCTGAACTACATGCTCATTGAACGCAATTTCGCCACAAACACCAGGGAGTCGTACCGCAACGATCTGGAACGTTACCTTCTCTTCATGCAAGAGAGTTCAAGGCCAATAGAGGCCATAACAGCACGCCATATCGAGGAGTTCATTGTCGAACTCTTCGAAACCGGTCTTGAAGCGAGTTCGATGGCTCGCAACATTTCAGCCATCCGCTCATTTCATAAATTTCTTGTGACTGAACGCTCCCTCAAGACGAATCCGGCGGAAAACATCCATCAGCCAAAGCAGGCCCGCTACCTCCCTACCGTCCTGACGGTTGAAGAGACCTTGCGACTCCTTGAAGCTCCGCTTGCCATGACACCTCGCGGCAAATATTTTCTGCGTGACAAGGCAATGCTCGAACTCCTCTACGCGACCGGCGTCAGGGTAAGTGAACTGGTAAACCTGCAACAGCAGAACCTTTATATGGAAGCTGGTTTTATAAGGGTTTTTGGCAAGGGGTCAAAGGAGAGGCTTGTACCAATTGGCAGTTCAGCCACTCAGTGGATAAACCAATACCAGTCGGATCTTCGAATGGCGCTTGTTCAGCGAAACTCGAACGACTATCTCTTTCTCAATTCGCGCGGCATAAAACTCTCACGCATGGCGCTTTTTACCATGGTGAAACAATACGCCCTCCAGGCCGGGATTGAAAAGAGTATCAGTCCCCATACCTTTCGTCACACCTTCGCCACCCATCTCCTCGAAGGAGGAGCCGATCTTCGTGCAGTCCAGGAGATGCTCGGTCACAGCTCGATTGTCACCACCCAGATCTACACCCATATTGACCGCTCCTTTGTCAAGGAAGTACACCGCACCTTTCATCCAAGAGGGTAACGATTCAATACCCTTTTTCGATAATGAGAATCTTCTTCTGGTGACTCTCTTTCTCGATTTTCAGCGCTGCAAGCGTCATGTTCACGTCAATGAAGAAAAAGATCAGCGAACCGCTCAGGCAAAGCATACTCATTATGAAGATCGCAGAGAGGAGCAGCGGAAGATCAAGATCAATAAGCGCACTGAGAAAGAGCATGATAATCAGCACCGATGCTCCAATGCAGGTCATGCAGGCAAGCAGGATGGAAGTGCGGACATAGCGCGCCCTTTTCCAGAGAATGTCAATCTCCTTGTTGATTCTCACCACATAAGAATCTGAATGCGACTCCAGGTTATCGAGCAGTGATCGAGAGCGGTCAATAATACGACCAAGCCGGTTGGTCATGGTAAGAAAGAGAAGACCGAGGCCGGAGATGAGAATCATCGGGCCAATAGCGGTCTGAAGAATAGGGACGAGCTCCCTGAACGAAGTAACAAGCATGGAATCCTTTTGTAAATAAAAAAAACGATCGTCATCATCATCATAACTGCGGCCAGTTGAACGCCAATAACCATCTTTAACACCGTTAAAATAGTAATTAACGCAACAAACGCAACCCAAACGCCAATGTTTTGCATAAGCGTAACAATCTGGGAGAAGGACAACTCACAAACCAAAGGTCACCCGGTCGCCCGACTTCGGAATGCTTACCCTCAGTCGCAGCCGCTCTTCAAGAGTGTCCCGAAAGATTTTTTTCGCCGGTTCATCGCCATGCACCACAAAAACCTCGGGGTTGTTTTTAAATCCTTCCATCCAGCGAATCATATCGTTCTGGTCACCGTGCGCCGAAAGGCCACCGATAGTGTGAAGCGCAGCATTTACCGAATAACTCCTGCCGTGAATCTCCACCTCTCTGTCGCCATTGACAAGAGAGCGACCAAGCGTTCCTTCCGCCTGAAACCCGGTCATGATTATAGCGCATTCGGGCCGCTGTATATTATGCTTGAGATGGTGCAGAATCCTGCCGCCATTACACATGCCGCTTCCGGCAATGATGATGGCGCCATGCCGGATGGCATTGATAGCCTGCGACTGCTCAACACGCGCCGTGAAATGGAGATTTTTCAGTGGCGGCATAAGGCTCTTGTTGTTGCGGAAAGCAACCGCCTCCTCATCGAGAAGGTCAGGATTGTCCCAGTAGATGCGACTCGCCTCGATGGCCATCGGGCTGTCGAGATAAACCTGCCACCGCTCCAGCCCCCACTCCTCATAATGGTGGGCAAAGAGGTAGAGCAGCTCCTGGCTTCGGCCAATGGCAAAAGAAGGAATAAGAATGTTACCCTGTCGGGAGCTGACCGAGTGGATAATCTCCCCAATCTCCTTGAGAGTAAGATCCATCTCCCTGTGCAGACGGTCTCCATAGGTGCTCTCGATAATGACCGTATCTGCCTCCTCGATGGTTTCAGGATCGTTCAGGATGGGGCTGTTGTATTGGCCAACATCGCCGCTGAAGACAAGTTTCGTTGCAACATCACCCTCCTTAAGCCACACCTCGACAAAAGCGGAACCAAGAATATGACCTGCATCCATGAAGCGGATGGTGAGACCCGGAAAGATCTCCCGCTTTTCATGATAGGGCAACCCGGTCATGCAATTAAGGGCACGCAGGGCATCCTCACGGGTATAGAGCGGCTCGGCATGGCGGTCACTGTGCGAAAAGGGGTGCTTGCGACGAAACGCTGCATCATTCTCCGCCAGTGAAGCCGAATCGAGCAAGAGCACCCGGCAAAGCTCAACCGTCGCCTGCTGAGTATAGATCGGGCCGCTGAACCCCTGTTTAACAAGCAATGGAAGACGTCCCGAATGATCGATATGACCGTGACTCAGCACAACGGCATCAATGGATTGCGGGTCAAACGCAAAAGACTTCCGGTTAAGCGCCTCCTCTTCCGGCGTTCCCTGAATCAGCCCGCAGTCGAGCAGCACCGTCAAGCCGTTAACCCTGATAATATGGCAGGAACCCGTCACCCTGCTCGTTGCACCGTAAAATTGAAGTTCCATCGTTTTGCTCCATTTAGTAACTGCCAGTTAATAGAACACCCGACATCAATTGTTTGATCACCTCTTCATCAACGCACCCTACTTCATCTTCCACTCCGCAGGATCCACTCCCGTAAGCCACTCAAGTGTCCGCACAATACCCTCTTCCTGATCAACCCTGGGCGACCAGCCAAGAACCCTGCGGGCTTTTGACGCATCAGGAGTTGAAATTGAAGCCAGCAAGGTGACGGCATGACGGGTCAGCAACGGACGCTTCGAACTCCTGAATAGACGGTAAAGAGACTCAAGCACTCCGGCAAGCAGGTAGACAAACCTGAACGGAAGATCAAGTGAGGGGGGCGAAGCATTAATCCCGGCAGCCACCCGCTCACACAACCCTTCGAAGGTCATGGGTTCCCCGTCAGAGGCAATGAAACCTTCGCCGACAGCATCAGGATGTTGTGCCGCAAGCATCATAAGATCGACAAGGTTGTCGATATAGATCATGTCCATGGGTGAATGACGTGACCAGTAAAAGAGTTGTCGGCGGCGGATACTGTCAGCAACCAAGGGAAAGAGTGTCCGGTCACCAGGGCCGTACACCCAGACCGGATAGACAAGAGCAGCCTCCATCCCCAGAGAGGCGTAGTGCCAAACCGTTTCATTGCCCGCTATTTTAGTATCGGGATATGGCTGATTGCGAATGACATAAGGTGTCTCCTCATTAATCCGCTTAAAGCGGAAATTGTCAAAAGATTCAAAGGTACTGACATAGACAAGCCTCTTTACCTTGTTCTTCAGTGCAGCTTCGCAGACATTACGCGTCCCGCCAATATTGATCTCTCTGAAATCCTTGAGGGCTCCCCAATCCGAAGTCAGGGCTGCCGCATGAAACACAAGGTCACAGCCACTCACCGCCCTGTTAACCGCCTCAGTTTCACGAATATCCCCTTCAACCACCTCCACACCCTCCTGCTTTAACCCAGCAATCGCAGCATTACCCTTGCGGACAAGCGCCTTTACACGATAGCCATCCTGCAGGCATCGCCGAACCAGATGCGAACCAATAAACCCGGATGCCCCTGTAACAAGTACGACTTTCATGGTAATGCTTTGTGATGTGATCTTTGATGCCAATAGTTCAAGATAAAACCGCTTGCCTTAAAGTTTACAAAAAAATAACCCGGTTACTCCGGCAGAAAGAATAAGGAATAGGGGACGTTGTTCCGTAAGATAAAAGTTATCTGCGTCAAACCGCCACAGTAAAAGCCCAAGAAAGTTACTTGGTGAAATAAAGACCGTCCATCAATTTGTCCTTCGTCACAGCAATACTGCAGTGACAGGCCCCCGTGCCTGCCCTTTGCCGACGCAATGGCACAAAACAGAAGCTTTAACGCAAGTTTTCATGCGCCGCTCATAACACGAATTGAAATGTCACACAGTTGTAACAGAGTCGTAGCGGAGTCGTAATAAGATATTAAATGTTAATCTGTAAATTTGCTGAGGAATTGATTAATAATGAATAACCATGGGCATAAATATGGGACATATATCTTTTCGCAGGTTCAAACCGCAGTTATTCCTGATTGTTATCCTCTGTTTATTGTCAGGATACAATGATTCATTTGCGACATCAAAAGAAACAAATGTATCTCTTGACAAGATCGAGACAATCGTCGTGATCTATGCAGAAAATCGCAGTTTTGATAATCTGTATGGATTGTTTCCTGGAGCAAATGGGGTTATAAAAAATGCTGATGGTAAAACTGCAAAAACAAAGGATTTTATACAGGTTGACAGAGATGGCGTTACTCTGCTTAAAAAGCTACCAGCAGTCTGGAATGCATCAGGAACACCTGTTGCTGATAAATTGAGTTTTATTTCAGAACTGCCGAATGCCCCATTCCGCATTGACGCACAACCAGGCTCTTTGCATGGTGGACTAACTGCTGATAAAGCCACACCAGATCTCGCTCATCGCTTTTACAACAACCAGATGCAAATTAATAATGGCAAAAATAATATGTTTGCCGCATTGTCCGATGCGGGTGGACTGACAATGGGATATTACGATGGTTCAGTAATGCAGATGTGGAAACTTGCCGAGCAGTACACCCTGGCTGATAATTTTTTTATGGGTGCTTTTGGTGGCTCATTTTTAAATCATTTCTGGTTAATTTCAGCTTCTACTCCAACCTTCCCTTATGCACCAAAAACTCTCACAAGCAGTGTCGATAAAAATGGTGTCAGATTAAACCTGGCAGAAAACTCTCCGGCTCATGCGGAAGCAGGCAAACCAGTCTATGTTGCCGACCAGTCGCTTACTCCAGACGGCTATGCTGTCAATACCATGCAACCTCCCTATCAGCCCAGTGTTATCCCTCCTGCTCCTGATGGCAACACGCTCCTTGCTGACAAGACAAAAAATCCACTGCCTCCTCAGGAGTATAAGACCATCGGAGATGCTTTAAGTTCAAAAGGAGTGCAGTGGGTGTGGTATGCAGGCGCATGGAACGAGGCGTTAACAAATCGCAATGTCATCAATAACAGTAACACCTCCAATTTCCAGACGCACCACCAGCCATTCAATTACTTCAAAAGATTTGATCCGACAACTGCGGAAGGTTCTCTTGAGCGAAAAAATCACCTGAAAGACTATTCTGATTTGCAAAAAGATATTGACGCTGGCACGTTGCCATCAGTTGTCTTTTATAAACCACAGGGCAGCCTGAATCAACATCCCGGCTATGCAGATGTGATGACGGGAGATAAACATTTAGCAGAAGTTATAGCCAGATTGCAAAAAAGCCCACAATGGAAAAAGATGGCTATCATTGTTACCTATGATGAAAATGGCGGATACTGGGATCATGCTTCCCCTCCAAAAGGTGATCGATGGGGCCCTGGAACACGTATTCCTGCAATTATCATTTCACCATTTTCAAAAAATCATTTTGTCGATCACACCTATTACGACACAACATCTATCCTGAAATTTATCACAAAAAGATTTCAGCTTGAGCCATTGCCAGGAATTCGATTGAAAGCGGGAGATTTGTCAAATGCCTTTGATTTTTCTCGTTCAGAATAAGTCAAATTTGAACCTCAATCAACAGCATATTTTAAATCTGAGATATATTTTTTTTGAAAAAAATATCTTTTTAAAGCATCGAAAGAATTAATAAAGTCATCAGAAAACAATAAACAAGGGGGGTATTTGTGCAGCCATCAATGTTCAAAAATATGAAACGACGGAGATCTCATACAAAGCCATTGGCAATAGCAATGGTAATATCATTTTTTATCACTCCAATCGGATTACATGCTGAAACAGCAACAGACCTTGGCACAGTTGGCGCACAGGGTAGTAGCCGCATTTCGGCTGTTGCTCCTGCACAAGCATCTCTTCAGGCTACACAACCAGGTGCTGCCATCGAAAGAACTTTTTTTGAAGATGCAAAATCCCCTGTAGCTGATTACACAAATATAGCTGCAATTGCACCAGGTGTCACTGGTGGCATTTCACCTAATGGACCTGGCCTTGGTGAAGCCAAGAATACTATTCGCGGCTTCAAGGATGGAGAGTATAATGTAACGTTTGACGATATTCCGTTTGGAGATACCAACGGACCGACACATCACACCACTGCATATTTTCCGGCGTCCATTATTGATCGTATTAACGTTGAACGTGGCCCTGGAAATGCCAGCAATTTAGGACAGGCAACGTTTGGTGGTTCAGTCAATCTCTATTCTCTGACACCTTCAAGTGAATTCAGTTTTTCTCCTTTCCTCTCAATGGGCTCCTGGAACACAAAACTTGACGGTGCCAGAGTGGACACCGGCACCCTTGAGAAGCTTGGCGGCTCTAAATTGTTATTCAACGTTCAGGAATTGACCAGTGATGGGTATCTGACAAACTCACGACTTTGGGGTAAAAACATAACCGCCAAATATGAACAGCCGATTGGCGCCAATACGTTGCTCACCCTGTTTTCGAGTAATAACCGTAACCTCTACTATCAATCTGATGGCAGTAAAGGTATTACAGAAGCCCAAGCGGTAATTTATGGCAAAAACTTCGGATTGTCGAACAATCCTCTCAAAGCCCTCTATTATGGTTACGGCAGGGTTGAAAAAAGTACCGCGTTTGATTATATCCGCCTTCAGAGCGATTTAGGAGCAGGCTGGGGTATCGATAACACATCTTACTATATCTGGTATGGAAATAATACCCTTTCCGCAGAAGGCACCTCTCCTGATACAGGTCTTGGAACTGTTAAAACTGTTGCAGGAGCCTCAATTACCAATCAAATGCCTGGCTATATCAAAATAAACCAGTATACGATCTATGGAAATGTCCTGAAAATAACCAAACAAAGTGATGCAGGTTTGTTTCGAGCAGGCATCTGGAGTGAATGGACTGACACCTTTCGCAGCAGATATGATTACAACCTGTTTGGTATGACACCCAACTATAAAGAATCAACTGCGCCAAAAAACGTTCTTTATGACCAGGGATCGAGCTGGAACAATTATCAGCCATTTGCAGAGTTTGAGTGGGCTGCAACAGATAAATTAAAGATTACTCCTGGCATTAAACTGATGAGCTGGAAACAGTCTATTGATGCGGCAGTATTGGATAAGGCGGCACGTATACCGGCAAATATTGACAACAAATACACTGCGACACTGCCATTTCTTACGGCAAATTACAAGATCGACAAAACATCTTCCGTTTACGCTCAGTATGCACAAGGTATGCTGGTCCCGGATATTTCATACTATTATTCGCCCTCTTTCCAAAAAACAGATGTAAGCCCGCAAACCTCTTCCAATTATCAGGTTGGGTATGTTCAAAAATCTGATAACATCGCTTTTGATGTCGATGTTTACTACATAGACTTTAACAACAAGTTAACGCTTGATCCCGCATCAACTGATCCGGTATACTATAATGCCGGAGGTGTTGTATACAAAGGTATTGAAGGGCAAGTTTCCTATGCTCTTGGTCAAAGCGGCTTTTCTCTCTATACCAATGGCTCTCTAAACTCCGCCAAAAGCAAGGATACACACTTGACGGTAGCCAATGCTCCAGAAAAAACTGCCGCACTTGCCCTGTCATACAATGCCAGTAACTGGAAGAGTTCTTTAGTCTATAAGTATACCGGAAAACAATTTGCGGATGCTACTGACCTTCTTGGCATTAACCCTTATACAACGCTTGACTATAACCTCGGCTATACCGTCAAAAATCCAGGTCTGGGGATTAAAAACATGAAAATAAATCTTGGTATTTACAATATTCTCAATCACCAGGACATTATTTCCGCATCAATGGCTTCCAAAACCGGCCCCTCTGCTAACGACCTTTTTACATGGCAGCCAACCCGCAGTTTCATGGCCACATTAAGACTTGAATATTAAGGCCGATTAAATCATTAGCACACTATCATCAATCAAACGAAGAGAGGGAAAAAAGCCCTCTCTTCGTTTGAAAAATTAAACCTGGATAATCATCTCTATGTCATTCGTACATCTTTTCCGCCTGGCAAACGAATCAGGTGGCACACTCTACCTGATGCTCTTTCTTTTATTACTCGCCCTGACTGTCATTATTGAACGATGGCGCTACCTCGCAAATATGTACAGAGTCGGTGAAAAAGCAATTGAACTGTGCCGCTCAAAAAAGAATATCAATAAAAATACCTTGCAGGAATTTCATGAAATCCATAGCGAATATCCTGTGCTTCGTTTACTCGAAGTTGCCATAGACAGCGAACTCGATCATTGCAATCGCGAAGAGCTGTCAGGAAGCCTTGAGGAAGCGCTTATGCATGAAGTTCCGAAACTCGACCGTTCGCTCTGGTTACTCGATACCGTCATTACCCTGGCACCACTCCTGGGCTTGTTTGGTACCATTATCGGAATGTTCAATGCCTTCAGCGTTCTTGGTGACATACAAAGCGGAATCGCCCAGGTTACAGGAGGAATTGCTGAAGCCCTTATTGCAACAGCATCCGGACTGGTGATTGCCATGATCGGAGTATTTTTCTTCAACAGCCTCAATACCCGAATCAGGGAAGTGGTTCACCAAATGGACACCCTCAAGATCATGATCCTCAATCGGCAGCTTTTGTTCAAATCAATCTCTTAAGCCTGTAACAGAGAATAAACATGCGCTATTTCACACAACGAAGAGCACGTATCGAGATCATTCCCATGATCGATATCATGCTCTTTTTACTGGTCTTTTTTATCATGTTTTCTCTTCGCATGATTCCGGCAAGTGGCCACGTTACCAAACTGCCTGTAAGTTCAACCTCCGTCCAGATACCAACCCCAAAACTACTGGTTGAGCTTGAATCAAATGGCTCACTTTATGTCGAAGGTAAACAAATAACACATGAGCAGTTGACCGGGATGTTAAAAGAACGAAATGCCGCAAAAACTGCCGTTACTCTTGCCGGAACAGAGAGCGTTTCACTCCAGGAAGTGCTGCTTGCCATCGATGCAGTCAAAGCCGGGGGAGGCACGCAAATTGCCCTTGCAGCACGCAAAACAACCCGTTAAGCCCCAGGAACCAGTTATGCTTTCAGTTACGTATCGCGCCAATAAAATGCTTCAATCGCTTGTTTTGGCTTTTATAGCAGAAATCATCATTCTCCTGCTGCTTTGGTCTGGTTTTGCCGGTTTGCAGAAATTGAATCAAAAAGAGATGACGGCATCCTCAATTATTCAATTAAACAGCTCACCAGAAGAGAAGAAACCGCTCGATGCACAGCAGACTCAAAAGACAATGCAAAAACCAAAAAATCAGGTTAAGCAAAATCCGATTATACAAAAAGCGGTGATGCACAATCCTGCACCTGAAAAACTGGCCCACCAAACTGCATTTACTGAGCCAGTGCACACTCAAATGCTTTCTGGTGATCCAACAGGAATACAAAATGGTTTTGCGGAACAAGTGACAACCCAGGGAGGAAAAAACGGGAAAGAAAATCCACTCACCCTTTATGCTGCTCAGGTCAAAGCTGCGGTTCAGGCAGCAGTCGAATATCCGGAGGCAGCTAACAACTTGAGAGTAAAGAGCCGGGCAAGGGTTGAATTTTCGTTACGAGACGGCCAGCAGAAAAATCCACACATTCTCATCAGCAGTGGACTTGGAGTCTTTGACCGTGCGGCAATTCGTGTCGTTGAAATGGCGCACTACCCCGCTCCGCCGCCGGTATTGGCTGGTCAAGAAAAGTTGTTCCAGGTTTGGGTAGAATTTCATCGATAACACCAACGAATCAGAAACAACGGTTATGAAAAGAATATTCATCACTTCACTGACATCAATCACCTTGCTCTTTGCTTCAGGTATGGCAAATGCCGAGGTAACAAAGAGTCCTGTTGCATTTCATTTTGCCACGGTTGGAGATTGCCGTGCAGAACCAGCAAAGGCGAATGCATCTGAACAGGATTTGCTTTGGCTTCAAAATACCAAAGTACTTGCTCGGATGATCAGAGAGTTGCAGGTGGCAAAACCCCAGGCATTGTTCTTCAATGGAGACATGATCTATGGATACACATCAAACAAGGCGACGATGGAACGATACTATGCCTACTGGCGCGGAATGATGGCAAATCTGATGGAATCAGGAACCTACATTGTCCCTGTTCCGGGAAATCATGAAGTTCAGATCAAGATGAAAGATGCCGAAGGAAAAGAGAAGAAAAGAGCCGTCGTTGAAAATGAAAATATCTGGCGTGCCAACATGGGTGATCTTGTTTTTAATGCCGATCAATGGCAATCCATGACTCATCAGGTTGCTACCGGATGGAATATCGACAATACACCAAAAATCGGAAAAGATGGCATCACCACTGACCAGAGGCAACTGAGTTATTCCTTTGATGCTGGAAAGAACCATTTTGCCATCATCAATACCGATCCGGCAGGATTTGACAGTTCAGCGCCAGTTACATGGTTGAAAGCTGACTTCGAAGCGGCTAAAAAACGGGGAGCCACAAAGTTTTTTATTTTTGGGCACAAAATGGCATTTACCTATGTGCCCCCAAAAATGAAAGAGCGTAAACAAAATATCACTGATGGATTTGATGTCAGGCCTGAAATCAGGGATGCATTCTGGAATCTGGCAGAAGCTTATCATGCCCTGTTTTTTACTGGACATCAACACACCTTTCACGCCGAACAACCACGAAAAAATCAGGATGGCCATGCATGGCAGGTGATCATCGGCAGTGGTGGATCACCTTTTTCAATTCCAAAAGAGTACAGTGAGCAAGAGAGTGACCGAATGTACTCCTGGGCGGATGTCTTGATCTACGAAGACGGGAGCGCTCGCATCAAGATTTTCGGGTTTGATGAAAATTTTGGACCAACCAGGATTATCGAAGCGTGGGATATTGCATCGTAACCGGAGAGGCTTACGAGCTGATTTCAACAACGGACAAATATAGCCTGATTCGAAAAAAGACTGCCTGAACAAACAAGCAGTACAAAGAGTTGCCACGGACTCATGAAACAGCGCATGAAAACCTGTGCAAACCTAAAACAGGTGCTAAACAAACGTTTGACTGTTCCAGAAAAACCACAAGGAGCTAAT
>SESA01000690.1_pt1 | contig 20466 bp, 19 predicted proteins | sample 3171451 | NCBI WGS metagenome assembly SESA01 (sample SAMN06051862, study PRJNA518727) | freshwater metagenome | biome: subpolar coniferous forest; feature: holomictic lake; material: water; isolation source: holomictic Lake 227, 8 m depth | place: Canada: near Kenora, Ontario | collected...
AAAAATGGTGGGGTTGGTATGGTCATTATTATTCTACCTGTATGTCATCCCTACGGGATTCAAAACCATGATAACACATATTCTTCAAGCTCCGGAGGAGCGAAATATCGGTAGAACATTGACATCAGCAACCTCCCTTCCTAAACCCCAGCGGGGTGAAATATTGGTAGACACGTAATCCCTTTTGATATGTCAGGTCATAGAAAACCTACGTATTCAGAACAATGATTTTACCTACATCTATGTCGTAATCCCTTTTGATATGTCAGGTCATAGAAAACTCAGTAGGTTATACATTGTGGGCGGCTCAAGTTGCGTCGTAATCCCTTTTGATATGTCAGGTCATAGAAAACCCGGGTGCATATAAAAATATTGATGAGGTCATGGAAAATCAAGTCGTAATCCCTTTTGATATGTCAGGTCATAGAAAACTTTCTTCATGAAAGAAGGAGTGGAAGGAGTTGATAATGTCGTAATCCCTTTTGATATGTCAGGTCATAGAAAACAGGAAACGATGGCGCTTTGGGAAAATATTCCTGAGAAAATATCGTAATCCCTTTTGATATGTCAGGTCATAGAAAACACATGATGACGAGTTCGGGTATGCAGTTGTTCTCCAGTCGTAATCCCTTTTGATATGTCAGGTCATAGAAAACTTTGGACAGACTAGCTATGAAGATGGGTGCAACCGATCTTCAAATGTCGTAATCCCTTTTGATATGTCAGGTCATAGAAAACATACCAACCTTAGTAAAACAATTATGGCAGAAACTCCAGTTGTCGTAATCCCTTTTGATATGTCAGGTCATAGAAAACATTATTACGGTGCTGGCGTTGAGGCGCTTGGTTTCGTGTCGTAATCCCTTTTGATATGTCAGGTCATAGAAAACTCAAAGGTGCGACAGTCAAGTTAGTCGTGAACTACGCAGTCGTAATCCCTTTTGATATGTCAGGTCATAGAAAACATTCCAACTTGGGAACGGCCGAGAATAACATGAAGTCGTAATCCCTTTTGATATGTCAGGTCATAGAAAACAACGGAACGTATAGCATGGGAAACTTTGGCAAAAGTGGGTCGTAATCCCTTTTGATATGTCAGGTCATAGAAAACTCTCATATTCCGGATTAAACACGATAAAAGGAGATGTGGCGGTCGTAATCCCTTTTGATATGTCAGGTCATAGAAAACATACGAGAGATCAGGGTATTATAACGGCAGTCATGAAATGTCGTAATCCCTTTTGATATGTCAGGTCATAGAAAACATCGAAAAAGCGTATAACAAAGACGCAGAAGAAGACGTCGTAATCCCTTTTGATATGTCAGGTCATAGAAAACTGATAAGATGGCGGACGATAATCAAAAGCAGAGGATGTCGTAATCCCTTTTGATATGTCAGGTCATAGAAAACTGGGAACGCTCAATTTATAAATTGATTCCGTAGGTCGTAATCCCTTTTGATATGTCAGGTCATAGAAAACTGTACCCTGTGAAACCCTTGACTGGCGGGCTTCGGCGGGCCGAAATACACGGAGCCTCTCTTTTTGCTCCTCACTTATGTCAAATAACGCATTCTGCACTTTCGATCGAACCAGTAACCTCATTAAGAACAATCAGTTAAGCACCTTACACGGAGCTTTTAACGTGTTTAACCCCGCAATTCATTCAGAAATATAGTCTTACCATTTTTAACCCCCTTAATATCCAAAACCCGAAAAGCTCCGTGCAGGAATAACGCTTTTCGTGGATTTTCACGTAATGAAATAGTACTCATTTCCGCTTACTTTTCCTTGTCTGATTTGCAATTAACCACGGGGGCAGGGCACGCCGTGGCGTGCCCCTACGACGGCGCAACCATCACAATTGGCCATCGAAAATCCCACAACAGGGCAACCACGGGGGGTTGCCCCTACACCGCATCAGGCCTTTTATATGGTAGGGACATAGAAAACAAAAAAAGGGGGGATATGGTCATTGTCATTCTACCTGTATGTCATCCCTACGGGATTGTAAATCATTATAAAACATATTCTTCAAGCTCCAGCGGAGCGAAATGCCGGTAGAACACAGGCATCAGCAACCTCCCCTCCTAAACCCCGTCGGGGTGACATATTGGTAGACACGTCATCCATTTTGAATCAATCGTTTACCCTGTGAAATTTTATCGTGTTATTTCGTAGGGGCAAACCTGCGTGTTTGCCCTTTTTTGCCGTCAAAATATAATCCATTTTGATATGGCAGGGCCATTTCATGGCGTGTCCACCACGTTGTCGCAATAATCCCGTTGGTCATGGAAGACGCCGTGGCTGTTCACCAGGTCATGATGATGCCGCCGATGGAGAGGCCGGCTCCGGTGCCGATAATGAGGAGCTTGTGGTCTCGCTGGAGGTTGCCGTCCCGAACAGCCTGGTAGAGGGTGACGGGTATTGAGGCGGCGACGCAGTTGCCGAGTGTGTCGAGGGTTTGCATGATCTTTTTTTCTGGCCAGCCGTAACGCTGGAGCATGTGCAGACCGACTTTGCTGGACTGGTGGGGAACGACGAGGTCGAGGTCAAGCAGGCTTGTGGAGAGGCCGGGGGCGAGTTCTTCGAGGAAAGTTTCGTCAATGCCTCTGACCAGACGGAGAACAGAACTTCCGTCCATGTGGAAGAGGTCGTCTTCGGGGTTGTGGCCTGCTTTGGCAGGGTGTCGGGCGGAACCGCCTCCCTTAATGGAGGTGAATGGGGCGCCATCACTGTAGGTTTTAAAGTGGGCGTGGTGGATTGCGGAGCGTTCTCCTTCGACAGGGCGGGTGACGATTACTGCTGCTGCTGCGTCGCCCATAAGTGTGGCGGATTCGGGCTCTTTGGGGTTGGTGCCACAGGAGGAGATATCGGCGCTGACGATAAGGATGCGGCGGTAGCGGCCTGTGTGAAGGAAGTGGGCGGCTGTTTCGAGGGCGGTAATAAAGCTGAGACAGGTGGTGTGCACACTCATGGCTGGAATGCCTGAACTGCCAAGACCGAGCTGGCGCTGGATGAGTGCGCTGGTGTCGGGAATGGCCTGTTCTGCTGTGCCGGAGGCGTTGATGATGAGATCAAGCTGGTCAGGCTGAAGAGCAGCTTCATGCAGGGCTTCCCTGGCTGCTTCGGCGGCCATGAAGGAGGCTGTTTCGGTGGTCACCATTCGCCGCTCGCGAACACCGTTGCGCCTCTCTATCCAGCCGGGCGGCAGGGCGTAGCGGGTTTCAAGTTCAGCGCTGGAAACGATGAACGGTGGCAGGTAGCGGCCAATACCAATTATACGGAGTGGTAGATTGAGTTGCATATCTCTCTGCGGGCTCACCCTTCCCTTTTGCGCATGAGTTCGACCATCTCCGAGGTTCGCGAGGCCTGTTTTTCAACCGCTGCTGCAAGGCGTTCCATGTCGGTGTGACGTTCGCGTTCGGTTTCGGTGTCGAAGAGAATGGGTTTCTGAAAGCCTTCGGAAAGCCGGAAAATGTGGATGCAGAGTTTGATAAGAATAATATAGAAGAGCGGGAGCAGGTACTCTCCGAATATGACCGGCATCTCCTGGTAGTGCAGCATGATTCCTGCCCAGTCGCCGCTGAAGAGGAGATCCCATTTGGTGAAGAAGTAGATGTAGATGACGGGATGAAAGACCATAAAGAAGCGCATGACTTTCGACTGCCGTCGGTTGGCCGAAACGCTTTCGTATTTGGAGAGGAGCCAGGGAAAGTGGCCGACAAGCATTGCTGCCCTGCGATTGTTGAGGTAGCGTGCTCCCTGAAGTGCTGAGTCGGTAAAGGAGGAGACCTGACTCAACAGGACGGTGGAGAGTATGGTGGCAAGAAAGGAGTAGCTGAGGTCGTCGAACTTGAAGGAGCCTGCAAGGTATGGCAGGGTTATGGTTTTTGGCTTTATGACAATAAAGAGCATGGCTATGCCGGCAAGCAAAAGGGAGAAGGTGTGGAGCTTGCGGGCGTGTTTGAGGCTTTCGATGACCGCTTCGGCGTTGGCTCCCTGCATGGAGTTGCCGGGAGGGTCTATCCTGAAGAGTGCGGCGGAGTCGGTGAGTGGCGAGTAGAGACCGTTGACACCGACGTCACACCCTCGAACGTTGCGATAGGTGGTGTGAATGTCGATAGTGCTTTTGCTGAAATTGACACCGTTGAGGTTTGTCCGGCTGAGGTCGGCTCCCCGAAGGTCAGCTCCCCGCAAGTCCGCTTCGGCAAGGTTTGCCGAGAGAAGGTTGGTTTTGGCGAGATTGGCTCCACCAAGGTTGGTTCCGGCAAAGTTTATACCTCGCAGGTCGAGCCCGACAAGCGAGAGTTCATGCAGATCGGGTCTTATGTCGGGGTTTTCGTCGCGCCACCGGTTCCAGGCGGCAACGCCTTCTTGCAGAATCTTCAGATGTTCAGAATCGCCCATGTTTCCTGGAATAAATAGTGCTTGCAATCAACATAAAAGTCATCACGGGGACATTTCGAGCATTCTCTGTATGGAGCCGAGAGAGGCAAGACGGAGCGTTTCGTCGATGACAATCTCCGGATTGCGCTGCTCCATGCATTGACAGAGCTTTTCGAGTGTGTTCAGCTTCATCTGTGTGCAGACACTGTGGGGATTGTGAGGATCCCTTGGCGCAGGAATGAAGGTTTTGTCGGGTGAGCGTTTCTGCATTTCATATAAAATACCCGGTTCGGTGGCGACAATGAACTGTTGGGCGGAACTTGAAACGGTATGGTCGAGCATCGCCTTGGTTGAGCCGATAAAGAGCGCATGAGCGAGCACCTCTTCGCGGCACTCGGGGTGGGCTATGAGTTCGGCGTCGGGATGCTTGTGACATGCTTCGAGAATATAGCGTTCGACAAAAGCGTCGTGGACATAGCAGCAGCCCTGCCAGAGTATCATCTCTCGCTTGAGTTTCCTTGACAGATAGCCTCCGAGGTTTCTGTCGGGACCGAAAATGATCTGCTGCCTTTCGGGTATCTGGCGAATGATATGTTCAGCGTTGGAGGAGGTACAGGTAATGTCGGAGAGCGCCTTGATTTCGGCGGTCGAGTTGATATAGGTAATGACGATGGCTTCGGGGTACCGATCTTTGAAGATGCGGAACTTGTCTCGGGGGCAACTGTCGGCAAGAGGACAACCGGCGTATGCATCGGGCATCAGCACCTGTTTTGCGGGGTTGAGAATTTTGGCGGTTTCAGCCATAAAGTAAACCCCGGCAAAGACAATCACATCGGCATTGTTTTTTTCGGCAGCCCTGGCAAGGGCAAGACTGTCACCAACGATATCGGCAACCTGCTGTATCTCGGGAAGTGTATAGTAGTGGGCAAGAATCAGGGCATTCATCTCTTTTTTAAGCACACTGATTCTCCTGAAAAGCTCTTCATGGGCCGCAACAGCGGCGCTGGCACTGGCTGAAGCAAGGTCTTTTTTCATGGTCTGATTACTATCGGTTACAAACAAGGGTTCAGAGGTATAGCCAAATCTTGGGCTGCCTTATTTCAGATAGTAGTCAAGATCGTCATCTTCCCTGATCAGCAGCAGAATGGCTGCATTCGGCACAATAATGTAGCGTTCATCTTCATACTCGATCTCGTAGGAACTGTTCTGTATAAAAATAGCCATATCACCAACTTTGGCCTGCAAGGGTATGTATTGTGCCGCTGAAACCCGCTCTTTCCAGGGCTCATCTGACTCGGGGGGAGGGCCTATGGGGTATCCCGGACCGGTTTTTATGACGTAACCTGTCTGGATCTTCTCTTTTTCCTGAACACCGGGAGGAAGGTAGATTCCCGATTTGGTTCTGTCGTCAAGAGATTTTGGTTTGATTAATACTCGATCACCGACAACAACAAATTTATCTGTTATATTTATATTCTGAGTCATAGGGTTGCATCTTGACGTATTGACCTGACTTGCGCTTGCGCTGGATGAGGAAAAGGTAATAAAAAATATGCATCAGGCAAATCTGCCGGAAAGTGAGGCCTGCGAGTCGGAAGTGGAAAGAAAAAAAGCCAACCCCTCGGGGAAAAAGAAAAATGCCTGAAAACGCTCATAGATAGACTCTCTCGACAGGCTCTGAGGTATGAATCCCATTACCGGAACCAGGCCAAAGAGTTGTGACCAATAAACGGAAACTGAAACGTGCGGAAGTTTTTCTCTTTTTTTATCAACTATAATACTTATCTGCTTTTTGTGGTGTACTGTAGCATCGCCCTTCTCTTCATGAAGCTTCAGAATGACGATTTTGTTACAAAGCTGCGTAACAGTGGCATGGAGTTCACTGCCTTGATGAGTGAAAAGCTTGGGAGCTACAGTTATCTGCTCAATCTGCAAAAAGAAAATGATCGGCTGATGCAGGTCAATACCGATCTTCTCTCCAGGGTACTGAGCCTTGAAACTGCGGCTACCGATGAACGCAACCGCCAGAAGATATTGGCCGACACCACCATCAACGCGTCGAAGTTTACTTTGGCAAGGGTTGTGGGGCGCAGGTTCAGTGATCGGGAAAATATGCTGCTGATTGACGCAGGCTGGCGCAATGGCATCAAAAAAGACATGACGGTTCTGACACCGGAAGGTCTGGTGGGAAGAGTGACCTCTGTTACGGAACATTATGCCAGGGTTATGCCGCTCATTCACCCCGATTTCAAGGTGAGTGTTGTCTCCGACAAAAGCAACAGCATGGGGATACTCTCCTGGAACGGAGGAAGGGAGTTCATTGCCCATGTTGAACATGTTCCCATAAGCAGCCACCTTGCACTGAATGAACAGATGGTGACCTCGGACTTCAGTACATTCTCGATACGGGGCGTTCCTGTCGGAAGAGTGGTCAGTATCAAACCCGACAAGCTGTTCTATACGGTAGAAGTCCGGCTGGCTGTTGATTTTTCTTCCCTGAGCCAGGTTCTGGTTGCTCCTCTGAAAGCCGAACCGGAAAAAGTGGAGATAAGCAGCGACAACAGCACCGGAGAACCGTTCTTTTAATTTCAGACAGTAAGCAGTGTGACACGAAAATTCTCTCTTTTTCTTCTTATGCTCGGCATCGTTCCGCTGGTGCAGGAGTTCGGTTTGTCGCGCCTTTCGCTCTTTGGCGTCTCGCCTGATGCCATAACGATCTATCTTGCATTTATTGCTCTGATTGCCGGACAGAGAAGCAGTACGAGTTTCGGCTTTGCCTCCGGCATAATTATTGGTATCCTGTCAGGAAACATAGGGTTGAACATGCTTGTACGGACAATCGAGGGCTTTATTGCCGGTTATTTTCATATCCCCGACAGCAGTCATTCAACGACAAAACAGAAAACAAGGCGCATCTATGGCGCTGTCGTGATGGCCGGATTTTGTGGCAATGCCGTTTTTGCCATCGGCTATAATCCTCTCGCTCTCTCTCCACTCTACCGGATAGCTGTGCTCGGAGTTCTTGAATCTTTTTTAACCCTCATTCTTGCCGTTATCCTGAACTGGCTGTTTTTGAGAAAATCACTTGCAGACTAAGCGATGGATAAACTTCAGCGAAGTACGACCCACGTATCACTCTTTGTGATCGCCGTTTTTACCGTGCTTTTTATCCGGCTTTTTTATCTGCAGGTACTTGATTTTCAGCAGCTCGGTTCAATTTCGGCATCAAACAGCATCCGCAGGGTATGGGTTCAGCCCCCGAGAGGACGATTGATTGACCGTAACGGTGCTATCCTTGTCGACAATCAGCCGCTCTATACCATCAAGGTGATCCCTGCCGATTTCAGAAAGTCAAGAATCGGCTACCTTGCCTGGCTGATGCAGATGGAAAAAAGCGAACTTGCTGAAAAAATAAGCAAGGGCGATGCATTCAACCGGTTTGCAGCTCACACTGTCAGCCGCAACCTGAACGCTGTAGCGGTATCGAGACTGAGTGAAAATCTCTGGCAACTGCCTGGAGTGCTCATCGATACCGACAACAAGAGAATGTATCCCGACAACCTTTATGGCGCCCATCTTTTTGGCTATTTACGCCAAATCCCGAGGGAACAGGTCGAGGAGCTTGCCGAGCTTGGATACAGCCAGGATGACAAGATCGGCTTCAGCGGACTGGAAAAGTTTTATGAGGAGCGCCTGAAAGGTCAGAAAGGGGCACGCTTTGAGATGATTACGCCGCTCGGCAAATTCGCGGGCAAGTACAACAATGGCAAAAATGATATTCCTTCAGTCAAAGGCGACGATCTTTATCTCTCAATCGATGCCGGCCTGCAGCAGCTTGCAGAACAGTTGCTGCGCCAAACCGGCAAGTCGGGGGCTGTGGTGGCAATGGATCCATCGAATGGTGGCATCCTTGCCCTGGCAAGCGCTCCTGATTACGATCTGGATATCTTCAATGGTTCGACGGACAGCAAGGGATGGAACGCCATTATCACCTCTCCCCAGAAACCACTCTTTAACCGGACAATTCAGGCGGTCTATCCGCCAGGTTCGATTTACAAGATGATTCTTGCCATGGCTGCACTTGAGGAGAACAGTATCGATCCGGCAAAAAAAATACTTGACAATGGCGTTTTTGTCTATGGCAACAGGCGATTTCTCAGCAATGAAGGGAAGGGGCATGGATGGGTTGACATGAGAAATGCCATTACCGTCTCTTCCAATGTCTATTTTTATAACCTGATTTTCAACGTCGGATTTGAGAACTGGACAAAGTATGGCGCCATGTTCGGCTTTGGAGACAAAACCGGCATTGACCTGCCAGGAGAGCGCTCGGGACTTCTGCCATCAAGTGATTACTACAATAAACGGTACGGCAGGGACAAGTGGAGCAAAGGGTATCTGGTGAGTCTTGCCATTGGTCAGGGAGAACTCGGGACTACTCCGGTGCAGCTTGCGGCTTATGCTGCGGCTATCGCCAATAACGGAACACTCTACCAGCCGCATATCGTCACTGGGTACCGGGATACAGGAACAGGAAAATATATCCCCTTGTCATACTCAAAACAAGAGCTGCCGGTTTCAGAAGATACATTCCGCATTATCAAGGATGGCATGATAGGCGTAGTGCTTCAGGGAACTGGAACACTTGCGAAAGTGCCCGGTGTAAGCGTTGCCGGCAAAACCGGCACGGCACAGAATCCCCATGGCAAGGATCATGCGTGGTTTATCGCTTTTGCGCCGGTGGAAAACCCAAAAATCGCCATTACGGTGCTTGTTGAAAATGCCGGTTTCGGTGGAGCCATTTCAGCCCCGATTGCCCGTGAACTGATAAAGTATTATGTCAAGGGAGAGAAGCTGCCGCTCTCATCAGAGCAGAGTGGTATAAAGTCAACCGATACACTCTTGCAGCAGGCTGACAGTACGGAAAGCGATCTGCCGGTGGTAATACCTGAAATCCCTCTCAATAGTGCGGAACCTGCCGCAGGCAATAACAACGAGAACAACGGTGGAGAGCAGAAAGAATGATTTACAAGGATGATCCCGCCTCTATCAAGGGGTTTCTCGAAGATACCAGCAACCTTAAAAGCGGACATACGCCGGGAGTTTTTTTTCCGGAAACCGTCGAAGAGCTGTCGGATCTGCTCAAAGAGAGTGAAAAAAAACAGCACCGATTCACCATAGCCGGAAATGGAACCGGAACGACCGGCGGAAGAATTCCGATGGGTGACTATGTCATTTCCATGCAGAAGCTTGACCGGATCGGCGAGCCGACAGCGCTTGACGGCGGAAAGGGATACATGACTGTGCAGGCCGGAGCGCTCCTTGGTGATGTCCAGAAAAAAGCGGAAGCGAGTGGATGGTTTTATCCTCCAGACCCGACCGAAAAGCTTTGTTTCATCGGCGGCACCATTGCCAACAACTCTTCGGGTGCAAGAAGCTTCAAGTACGGAGCGACAAGAAACCATATTTCGAGAATCCTTGTGGTTCTTGCCCAGGGCGACATGCTCGATCTGTCACGCGGAACCGTTATGGCTGACGAAAACGGGCTCTTCCGGCTCAACCTCCCTCTTGCGGGTCAGATCGAATTCAGGAGGCCTGACTACCGGATGCCGACAACCTCGAAGCACAATGCCGGATACTTTTCAGAGGAGGGAATGGATCTCATTGACCTCTTTATCGGATCCGAAGGAACACTCGGCATTATCGCCGAAGCTGATCTCATGCTCATTCCCTTGCCGGACACCATCATCTCCTGTCTGGTTTATTTCCAGAAAATCGACGATCTCTTCGACTTTATCGGCAGCCTCAAAGATCCTCAACAGGGCGCTCTACCAAGGGCAATAGAGTTTTTTGACAGTAATTCGCTCGGCTTTCTTGCCACAAAATATCCGGAAGTGCCCGCAAAAAGCGAAGGCGCGATATATTTTGAGCTTGAAACCACTCCGGAAAGCGAAGAAACCGACCTTGACACCCTTTTCAGAAGGATGGAATTGTGCAATGCCATGACCGATGCGTCATGGATAGCACTTGACCGTGCAGAACAGGCCGAGTTACGGGAGTTCCGCCATGCATTGCCGCTCCTTGTCAACGACTGGATCAGCAAACAGTTTGAGAGTAAAATCAGCACCGACATGGCTGTGCCGGACGGCGCATTCCGCGAACTTTTCGATTTTTACCGGAGTTCTTGCGAACATCACGGCTTTGTCTATATTATTTTCGGTCATATAGGCAATGCACATGTCCATCTGAACATCCTGCCCCGCAACCGTGAAGAGTTTGTTGCGGCAAAAGTTCTTTATCGGGAATTTGTCGGAAAGGCTCTGACACTGGGAGGAACACTCTCTGCCGAGCATGGCATTGGCAAGCTCAAGACAGAGTATCTGGTGGGGATGTATCAAAACAGCGGCATCGAGGAAATGGTAAGGGTAAAGAAATGCCTTGATCCCTTTCTGGTACTGAACAGAGGAAACATTGTGCCTGCCGCATATCTGGAAACGAAAGAGAATCAGTAGAGGCTCCAAGGTGGCGAAAAAGCAAAACACTCAAAACTATGTGCAGGCCATTCAAAACAGAAAGGCCCGCTACGAATTCGAAATTCTCGATACCATCGTTACCGGTATCCAGCTTCTTGGCTGCGAGGTTAAGTCGGTTCGTCTGGGAAAAGCCAGCCTCAACGAAAGCTTTGCCATCATCCATCATGATGAGATATGGCTGGAAAACATGCAGATTACCCCTTACGAACATAACCATATAGAGGTACCTGAACCGAAACGGAGCCGCAAGCTGCTGCTGCACAAGGAGGAGATCCGCAAAATCCAGGCAAAAACCAATGAGAAGGGCTTGACACTCATTCCCCTGAAAGCCTTTTTCAATCCAAAAGGCATCCTGAAAATTGATCTTGCCATCGCCAAAGGCAAAAAACTCTATGACAAGCGCGAAACGATCAAGACAAGGGAAAACCAGCGGCAGATGGAGCAGATAAAAAAACAATATTAAACAAACCACGGGAATCGATGTATTTTCCAACCGTTAAGGAGCAGCTTGATCTCATTGTCGGCAATGTTGTTGAAATAATCAGCGTTGAGGAACTTGAAAAAAAACTGCTTCACAGTCTCCAGACAAACAAACCACTCAAGGTCAAGCTCGGCGCCGATCCGTCACGACCTGACTTGCATCTCGGTCACTCGGTCGTACTCCGCAAGCTCAGGGAGTTTCAGGATCTCGGCCATGAAGCCATTCTCATTATCGGCGATTTCACAGCCATGATTGGCGATCCTTCAGGCAAAAGCAAGACCAGACCACAGCTTTCAGCCGAAGAGGCTCGGGAAAACGGCATAAGTTATTTCGAACAGGCTTCGAAAATTCTCGATCCTGCAAAAACCACCATCTGCTATAACTCAGACTGGCTCGGCGCCATGAAATTTGCCGATGTCATAAGGCTTTCGAGTCATTACACCGTTGCCCGAATGCTCGAACGCGACGATTTTGAGCGGCGCTACCGCTCACAGGAACCTATATCAATTCACGAGTTTCTCTACCCTCTTGCCCAGGGCATGGATTCTGTACATCTGAAAAATGATATCGAGCTTGGTGGAACCGACCAGAAGTTCAACCTGCTTGTCGGCAGGGATTTACAGCGTGAATACGGTATAGTGCCACAGGTATGCATTACCATGCCACTGCTTGTTGGCACTGCAGGCGAAGAAAAAATGTCGAAATCGCTCGGTAATGCCATCTGCTTCAATGACCCGCCTTCTGACATGTATGGCAAGATGCTCTCGATTCCCGACCCGCTCATCGAGACCTACTGTCGGCTTCTGGTGCCACCGGGAGAGCTGTTTGGCGAAATTCTCGCTCAAAGGGAGGAAAACCCGAGAACGGCCAAGCGGGCGCTGGCAAAAAAAATTGTAGCGCTTTACTATTCAGAGGAAGCAGCGGAAGGTGCAGAAACGCATTTCGACCAGGTTTTTATCCATAAAAAAGCACCGGACCAGATCGAACTCTTTGAATTTGAAGAGCGATCAGTGCTGCTCATCGACATGCTCGTTACCCTTGGTGCTGCAAGTTCAAAAAGCGAGGCACGAAGAATGATCCAGCAGAAATCGGTAGTGATTGACGACCGGAAAGTCGAAGAGATCACCGAATGCGTCGAACTGGAGAGTGAACCAAAAATTATCAGGGCCGGAAAAAGAAGGTTTTTTAAAGTCGCCGCAAAAAAAACATTTTGAATGCCACGGCTTTTTCCTATAATTGCACAATTTCGGTACTGGAAACTCTTTGAATCAACAAATTAATCCGGAGGAACGGCATTGTCATTTGTCCCATCAAAAGTATTTTTCACCAAGGGTGTGGGAAGGCACAAGGAGTATCTCTCCTCATTCGAGCTTGCCCTGAGAGAGGCCAAAATCGAGAAATGCAACCTGGTTACCGTATCAAGTATTTTTCCGCCTCATTGTGAGCGCATCACTGTCGAAGAAGGATTGAAATATCTTTCTCCGGGTCAAATCACCTTCGCGGTCATGGCCCGCAATTCAACCAATGAATACAACCGTCTTATCGCCGCTTCGGTTGGCGTCGCCATTCCGGCTGATGAGACTCAGTATGGCTATCTGTCGGAACACCATCCGTTTGGAGAATCAGCCGAGCATTCCGGTGAGTACGCCGAAGACTTGGCGGCCACAATGCTTGCAACCACCCTCGGTATAGAGTTTGACCCCAACAAGGATTGGGACGAACGTGAGGGCATCTACAAAATGAGCGGCAAGATCATCAACTCCTACAACATCACTGAGACCGCTGAAGGTGAAAATGGTCTCTGGACAACCGTCATCTCGTGCGCTGTTCTTCTGCCATAATCGCTCTTTGTCCGGTTCCCGAAAACTGAACCAGACCAACCGGGGGCTCGAACAGGAGAACGGCGTCCTGTATAGAAAAAGCTTGCAGCAAACGGGGAACAGGCCAAAGAACGGCCCTGTTCCCCGTTTGCTGTTGCAGGCCCGTCGGGACATCAATCCATAGTCAGTCACCGTTCATGAATTTTCTTGCTTCCTTCCAGAATATCCGTTCGCTTGACGAACTGATCCTGTGGGGTGGATATCTGCTGCTCTTCATCATTATTTTTGCTGAAACAGGCATGTTTGCCGGTTTTTTCCTTCCGGGCGATTCCCTGCTCATTACAGCGGGTCTTATTGCTGCATCAGGAAGCCTCAACATCTACCTCGTTATTGCAACCCTTATATGCGGAGCGGTTCTGGGTGACGCAACCGGTTATTTTGTTGGCCGTCAACTTAAAAAAACCATCTTCGGCAAACCTGACTCAAGATTTTTTCATCGCGAACATTTAGAGAAAACGGAGATTTTTTACCGCAAACACGGTTCAAAAACCGTTTTTCTTGCACGATTTGTACCGGTTATCCGCAGCTTTGCCGCCACCCTGGCGGGTGTGACAGAGATGCCGTTCCGTGTATTCTTCCTTTTAAGTCTCTCTGGAGCCGTTATCTGGGTGCTTTGTTTCACCTTGATCGGCTACTTCATTGCAACTCTTTTTCCCGATGTCGTCAAATACCTGCACACCATTATCCTTGCAGGCATCATCCTTATTATAGCCAGCGCACTGAAAAGCCTCAAGCCAAAAAAAAAGAACTGCTCATGAGTGATAATGGGCTTTTCATGCACAACATTTCACGGATATTGAGCGCGGCTATGCTATTTTCCACAGATCAACCTTTAACAAGCGGTGCATCACTGTTATGACTGAAGCAATCAAAACCGATGTTCTCGTCATTGGCAGCGGCATAGGTGGACTCTATTTTGCCATTCATATAGCCGAATATGCCAAAGTAACGATCATCACCAAAAAGGAGAGTTCCACCTCCAATACCAACTGGGCGCAGGGAGGCATTGCGGCCACCATCGACAACAACGACAGTTCAGAACTGCATATTGCCGATACGCTCGATGCCGGTGCGGGACTCTGCAACAGGGAGATGGTCACGCTGATGGTGAAAGAGGGGCCGCAGCACATCAAGCGCCTCACGGAGCTCGGCGTTAACTTCACAACTTCAGACCAGGACCATCTGCACCTCGGCAAGGAGGGTGGCCATTCAAGAAGCCGCATTGTCCATGCGCAGGATTTGACCGGAAAGGAGGTTGAGACCGCGCTGCTCGATCGTATCAACAGCCATCCCAACATCACCCTGCTTGAGCATCATTTCGCTGTCGAGCTGCTGACGGAGCACCACCTTGGTATCAAGACAAACGATATCACCTGCTATGGAGCCTATGTGCTCGATTCAATGCAGAGGCAGCCGAAGAAGATACTTGCCAAAATCACGATGCTCGCTTCCGGAGGTCTTGGCCATGTCTATCCTTTCACCACCAACCCGGAAATTGCCACAGGTGACGGCGTAGCCATGGGGTACAGGGCTGGAGCTGAAATTGCCAACATGGAGTTCATCCAGTTTCATCCGACCGCACTCTACCATCCGAAAGCTAAATCATTTCTTATTTCGGAAGCTGTTCGAGGCTTCGGGGGTATCCTGAAGCTGAAAAATGGTCAGGAGTTCATGCACAAGTATGACAAACGCCAGAACCTTGCTCCGAGGGATATCGTTGCCCGTGCCATTGATTCGGAAATCAAGAAAAGTGGTGAGGAGTGCGTTTTTCTCGATGTGACGCATATCGAAGCTGAAAAAACAAAAGAACATTTTCCCAATATTTACGAAACCTGCCTTGGTTTCGGCATCGATATGACAAAAGAGATGATCCCTGTCGTTCCTGCCGCACACTACTCATGCGGAGGCATACGAACTGACGACAAGGGACAAACCACCATCGAGAGGCTCTATGCGTGCGGAGAGACAAGTTGTACCGGCGTGCACGGGGCAAACCGCCTTGCAAGCAACTCACTGCTCGAAGCTCTTGTCTTCGCATGGCGTGCATGCGGCGATATCCGTCAGAAGCTGCAACTGCTTGACAACAGTGTCGATTTCCCTGACTGGGATGATACAGGAACCGTCAATCCGGAGGAGTGGATTCTGGTCTCCCATAACAAGCGGGAAGCACAGCAGGTGATGAATGATTATGTTGGTATTGTGCGTAGCGACCTGCGCCTGCAGCGGGCCAAACGGAGAATTGATTTTCTGAAGGAGGAGACCGAGTCCTACTATAAAAAAACCAAGATAACGACTCCTATCCTCGAACTTCGCAATATCATCAAGGTTGCAAGCCTTATCATCGAAGGGGCCATAAAACGGCGCGAATCGAGGGGACTTCACTTCACGACCGATTATCCGGAGATAGACGACAAGCATTTTCTTATCGACACGGTGCTGAGGTCGTTTTAACTATTTTACCTCTTGCCAGTCCCTGGCGTAGCGAAAGTCTATGCCGGGGGTTCGTCCTGAAATTTTGGCAATTACCGGCATCATCCTTTTGTACTGGTTCCGGACAACCATCTTCCTGACCCGGTCATAAAAGGGTTCCGAAACCCCTTCCCTGAGAACAGCCTGTTTGTCCATCCTTTTTTCAAGCATCATATAGAGCAGCAGGTCAACCTCTTCGTAGCTGAAGCCAAGATCATCCTCATCGCTCTGTCCTTCCCAGAGATCGGCTGAAGGGGCTTTGTCGATAATCGGGTCGGGAATACCGAGGTGGCGGGCAAGTCCCCGTAACTGGGTTTTATAAAGATCGCCAATGGGATTGACTGCAGAAGCCATATCACCGAACATGGTACCGTAACCAAGCAGCAGCTCGGTTTTATTGCTTGTTCCTGCAACGAGTCGGCGGTCTCTTGCCGAGATATCATAGAGAAAAACCATTCTTGTGCGGGCCATGATATTGCCTCTTCTCAGTAACTGGTCAACGGGCACAGAGGTAAAAAATGCATCAACAACCGGCGTAATGGGAAGTTCTTCGGCCTGTATACCAAGTCTCTCGATCATAAGTTCTGCATGCCGGAGACTGTCGGAACTGCTTGAGCGGTAAGGCATCATGAGCGCAAGTACATGTTCAGGGCCAAGCGCCCTTACGGCAAGTTCACACACGACAGCAGAATCTATGCCACCTGAAAGGCCAAGCACAAGCGACGAGAAACCGAATTTTCGGATTTCGTTGCGAAGAAATGCCTTGAGAATATCCTCAACAAGATGGTAATCGAGATGCAGATCCTGAACCTTCATAAAAAAGTGTTAGTCTAAAAATGGAACAACCTTATGAGTGCCCTGACCAGAAGAAAAGTGGCACTGTTGACGGTGAGCGCCAAGAGTGCGATATTTCTCAGCGCCGTAGCGGAAAGAGCGGAATCAAGACGAAGCAGGACTACCAGACCGTTTCTGGCGATCACAAGGGTATAGGCGAGCGCAAAAAAGGCAAAGAGCGAGCTCCAGTTGCCGGTAAAACAAAAAAGTTCAAAAATCCAGACCGGGGTCATCGCATAAGAGAAAACGGTCAGTGTGCCCGACTGGATGCTCTCTGAACGTTCACGATCAAGCAGGTATGCCGCACCACCTGCAAGAAGATAAAGTGCGGCAATATCAATAAGAAAATTGGCGCCGGCAAAAAACATGGCAGAACGAGGAACTCCAATCAGGGGAAATTTGGCAAGCTGCACAAGAGCTATTACCGGAACCGCATAATCACGAAGTACATTGAACTCTTCACCAGAATTGCTCTGGCGGAGATCAAGCCAGAATTTGCGGTAGCGAAAAAGGATTGTGAATATCGCTGAAAAAAGTTCTTTAACTCCCATACCAGTTATCGTCTAAGCCATTTTTCAGGATTCTGCTTGACTCGCCCTTTCCATATTTCGAAATGTACAACAGAACCACCTTCAGGCATTCTGCCGGAAAGGCCCAGCAGTTGCTGTGATTTCACAAGATCGTCCTTGACCACATTCAACTGGCCAAGGTTTGCATATACAGTAAGATAGGATTTTGGATGGCGAATAATGACAATATTGCCAAAAGTGGGAAGAAAGGCAATCTGGACAACCTTGCCGCCGGAAACAGCCCTGACCTGGGTGCTGGCCGGAACAGAAAAATCGATACCATTATTGGTGGTGACAATTTTAAGATCCTTGTCCTCAATGGAACCAAACCTCCTCGAAACAACGCCAGTGCGTACAGGCCAGGGCAGAGAGCCCAGAGCTGTGTCAAAATCTGCCGAAACTTTTTCAAGTTCGGGTGAAAGCCCTTCAGGCACAACAGTAACATTCTGTTTTTCAGGACTCCCCTGTGAAGGCTTGAGCGCAGTTTTTTGCGGCGGACTCGTCTCCCCCACTGCAGCAGCAGGCGGCTGTTTGCCCCTGGCTTGCAATGGTGTGAGCGATTTTTCCTTTTTACCCTGTGCTTTGGCGGCTTCAAGACGTTGAGCTTCAAGACGTCTCATCTCCTTTCGCTTTGCCTCAAGTCGCCTCGCCTCGAGGAGCTTGCGCTGACGCTCATTTTCGGCCTCCACGGCACGCTGTTCGGCCAGAATCAGCGACTCTATCCTCGACTGCAGTTGAAGGCGTTTTTTCTGGACAGCGGAAAGCTGTGCAGCATACTCTTTCTTGTTTTTCTTCAACTGCTCAAGCATCACCTCTTTTTGTTTTTTGCTTGCTGTCCAGTTTTTCAACTGTCGCTCCTGCTCCTTGACCGCTTCAGCTTTCTGACGATAACTTTGTTCAAGGGCCATACGGTTATTTTCAAGCTTGACGGCAACCTGCTGCAGTTCGTCAACGTTGCTACGGACTGCCCGTGAAAAAAATCCCATGTATTGCGCCCGTACCAGAGCACTGTTCACTGAACCTGCTGCAAAAAGATGCTCGATATCGCGATTTCCTCCATATTTGTAAACCGAAACCGCCGTCCTGCGAAAATCATCGGAAACCCGGTTGTAGGTCTGGCGATTATGCTGAAGCTCACCCTGCAGACGATCAATATCCCTGTCGAGCTTTTCAAGATAGTTCTGGTTTTCACTGATCATCTTCTCAAGCAGCAGAATCTGGCTGCGGATATTTTCCAGTGCCTTGAACGATTGAGATTCCCTCTTTGTGGTCAAACTGAGTTTTTCCTGAAACTCCCTGAGCTGTTGTTTGAGGTTTCGGAGATTCTCCTCCACCGCTGTACGCTCTTTCATAATCCTCGATATCTCGCTGTTTACCGGCGGAGCCGCAACTGCCGAGGGGGGCATGGCAGAGAAAAGAAAAAAGAGAAGCAGAACCGGCGCCACTGCCCTGCGCAGCAACAAAACGCATAAACCGGGTGAAACAATAAAACTCATAAAAAATCCTCAAACATTGAATTCAAACACTTTACAATACAAAAGCAAGTAACAATAAGCATTGAACGATTTAAATCCGCTTCAAAAACCTCTGTTCAAGGTAAAGGATAAAATCTTTTCTTCGCAAACGCTTCGGAGAAAAAAATAATTTGTTTTTCCTGACCTGAAATAATAGTAAATATCGGTTTTCCATCAGTATACCAATTCAATGGACAAGCTTGTCATAAGAGGTGGACGCCGACTTTCCGGCTGCGTAACAGCCTCCGGCTCAAAAAACACTTCACTGCCGATAATTGCCGCAACACTGCTTACCGGAAAGGGAACATTTACGCTTCATCATATCCCTGACCTGCAGGATATCAAGACCTTCAGCCAGCTTCTCAATCACCTGGGTGTCGAAACCTCTTTTGCCGACAACACCCTGAAAGTTTCTTCCCGGAACGTGGAAAGCCTTATGGCGCCCTACGAACTTGTCAAAAAAATGAGGGCGTCGATCTATGTGCTCGGCCCCCTTCTTGCACGCTTCGGCCATGCAAGAGTCTCTCTGCCTGGAGGGTGCGCTTTCGGACCACGTCCGATTGACCTGCATTTGATGGCAATGGAAAAGCTCGGGGCCCGTATCGCCATTGAAACCGGTTTTATAGATGCTTCAATTCCTGATGGAAAACTGCGCGGTGCCCATATCGATTTTCCTGTTTCGTCGGTTGGAGCAACAGGAAACGCTCTCATGGCAGCAGTACTTGCCACAGGTACCACAACCATAAGCAACGCCGCAGCGGAACCGGAAATTGAGACCCTTTGCAAATTTCTCATTGCCATGGGTGCCACAATCCATGGTACAGGAACTACCGAACTGGAAATAGTGGGCAAAGAGTCACTCAATCCAATTGAATTTCACAATGTGTTTGATCGCATCGAGGCAGGAACACTGCTTGCTGCAGCAGCCATAACCGGAGGAGATATTACGGTAAACGGTGTCGAGCCCCAGCAACTCAAAGCGGTATTGAAAAAATTTGTCCATGCTGGCTGCACCATCGACACCACAGAAACCAGCGTGACCCTGAAAAGCCCTGAAAAGCTTCTTGCGACAGATGTCACCGCAAAACCCTACCCCTCCTTTCCAACCGATATGCAGGCGCAATGGATTGCACTGATGACACAGGCAGAGGGAACAAGCCATATTACCGATAAAATTTATCATGAACGGTTCAACCATATTCCGGAACTGAACAGGCTTGGTGCCCGTATCGAGATTCACAAAAATCAGGCGGTAGTTCACGGGCCACAAAAACTTTCAGGAACAAAAGTGATGTCAACCGACTTGAGGGCATCGGCAAGCCTTGTACTTGCAGGACTTATCGCTGAAGGTACAACAGAAGTACTGAGAGTCTACCACCTCGACCGGGGGTATGAGAAGATTGAAACAAAACTGAAAAGTCTGGGAGCTGATATCAGTCGTGAAAAGTATAATGAATTTTAACAGTCAGAGAAAAAAATAGATTATTGTTTTGGATATTACCGTTGATGCATTATATTAACTGCCTCTAAAGCCAAGCATTGAGGGCCCTTAGCTCAGTTGGTCAGAGCAAGCGACTCATAATCGCTGGGTCGTAGGTTCAAGTCCTACAGGGCCCACAGATTGTGAAAGAATGACAAGACTAAAATACCTGGCGTGTTCGTCTAGTGGCCCAGGACATCGCCCTCTCAAGGCGAAGATCACGGGTTCGAATCCCGTACACGCTACCATTACCATGCACCCGTAGCTCAATTGGATAGAGCATCTGACTACGAATCAGAAGGTTAGAGGTTCGACTCC
>SESA01000691.1_pt1 | contig 20460 bp, 16 predicted proteins | sample 3171451 | NCBI WGS metagenome assembly SESA01 (sample SAMN06051862, study PRJNA518727) | freshwater metagenome | biome: subpolar coniferous forest; feature: holomictic lake; material: water; isolation source: holomictic Lake 227, 8 m depth | place: Canada: near Kenora, Ontario | collected...
CAGATGCCGGGAGGTCCTCCCTGGACATTAACCCATACTGGCTGGTTGCAGTTATTAATGAAGCTGAACTGATGGCTGTCAACTGCAACAACTACGGGAATGGATAATACGAGAATAACCATGACGATGAGGATATTTCGTATTCTTACAAAAGGAAGTGACATATCAAAAAACTGTATCTTATCATATATAAAATAATCGATGTTTTTTCCGGAAGAATGCCGGATATTTACATTATGATGAAAGTTCAAATGATTTTTTGAGGTTACTGGATATATCCAATGCCACATTCGTCGGTCAAATGAAAGCTCTTAGTAAAACGGTCTGATGCAGTCCGCACCAGCATCGAAGCACGGATAAAATTCTGTTCTGTGTCCGGTATCCGATACCCGATCTTTAAATTGTTATCATTGCATATTTTAATAATCAAAAAGTCCGGTGAGTGAATGGATAACCCGTGGAAATTTATCAGTCTTGTATTTTTTGTCCTGTTTGCCTTTTCGATCCTTCTTGGCTTTTCCGGGGCATACAGCACTTTGGCAGGATCATCCATGTTTACTAAGAATCCCCAAATCCCTTCAGACACTGCCCAAAAAGCGGTAGGGTTTATCAATAATAACCTGCTTGGAGAGGGAGAAACAACCCGTCTGGTTAACGTGACTGAAGAGAGTGGAGTTTATAAGATATCAGCAGAGTTCACCTCAAAAACCGGGACAAAAATGATCGATGCCTATATGACAAAAGATGGCAAATTCCTTTTCCCATCGTATTATACGATATCCGGAGGGCAGCAGAATTCCGGTGCCCGGGCTCCCGCAGCTGCCGTACAAACTCCCCAGAAAAAATCCTGTGCAGATATCAGTAAGCAGGATCCCCCAGTGATGCAGGCCTTTGTGGTCTCGTACTGCCCGTACGGGACCCAGATGCAGGCTATCCTTTTAGATATTATCACCCGTATTCCAAGCCTTTCACAGAACATCAAGGTGCGATACATCGGGGATGTTTCACAAGGAACTGTGATGTCCATGCACGGCACGACAGAAGCTGCAGAAAACCTCAGGCAGATCTGCATCCGTGAAGAGCAGGCTGATAAGTACTGGGAATACATCTCTTGCTTCCTTTCATCCCAATCATCAGGTACATGCATCAAAAAATCCGGTGTTGATAACACAACACTTACCAGCTGCATTAATGAAAACAGCCGAGGTATAGCCTACGCACAGGAAGATTTTTCACTTTCCCGAACTTTTGGTGTTACCGGTTCTCCTACACTCATCCTGAATAATATGACCGTTCGCGAATTCGATTTTGGGGGTAGAACCCCGGACGCAATAAAATCTCTTCTCTGCTGTGGATTTGCCACCCAACCGGAAGGTTGCAAAATTTCACTCGCCAGCAGTCAGGTACCTGCATCGACAGGTCAGTGTTAACTTTTTTTTAACCGGGTAAACAGAAAAAATAAAAATTCCCGGCCCGGTCCGGCATCCCATCCATCAATTCCTGCCCATCTCTTACCAGTTCCTGCCGCACCACTCCCGGATAATCCCATAAACACCCCATTCGCCTGACAGTCAGAGGGGTCATGAAAAAGAGGGGGCTGAAACCCTAAAAACCCAGTATAATGCCCGGTTTGCCAAACGGGGTATTTCTGAAAAACCCCGTAAACGGCCTGGATTCAATCGGGATGAGAGTTTAGGATAAAAACGAAAAAGGAGTTCATTTTAACCTTTTCAGGAGATGGGTGAGATTTCGCTTTTAATCTTCCAGAGGTCGTTATGCAGCGGATCGGAAATGAAGTGCCACAAAACCGCAATAAGGTGCCTCATAGCGCATTATAAGCGCCTCAATTTGGGGTTTTTTTAGAGATTGAGGCGATTTATGCTGATATAAATGGTGATTAAACTGGGGGGGACAGGATATCTATAGGAGAGAGTATCGGCATGTGGTAGGATAGCTAGTGAAGAACCGTCTTACTACACGGTCCAGGAATTTTTCGCACAGGATTTTTTCTGAATTTTTTTGTGCACATGGGTTTTTAAAAAAAAACCATTCCACCTCCCATTTCCGCAAAAAAAACGTATGCTATAAATAGCGCCTTCTCCTGAATTAGAGTACAGGAAGAGATATAGTGAAAAGAAGATTCTTCATGATAATCATAATCCTGATACTGTGTGCAGTCTGCACCATCCCGGTATCAGCAGTGGATCCTGGCGAGTATGTAAACCCCACAGTAACCGAAACAACAACGATCCCAACACCCGAACCAACAACGGTACCAACTCTGGTTCCCACAAAGATAGTAACACCAGAACCAACCTCAGTCCCCACAACGGTACCAACCGAAATTTCCTCTACAATGCCCACTAAGGAACCAACCATCACGATTCCGACATTTGTCACCATGCCCACCACTGAGCCCACCCGCATACCGACTACAGAAATTACCATTACGATTGAACCCACGCTTGGCGGAGGCAAAGGATGGATTGACACCTATGGCAATGTTGACGGCGCCACGGTCTATTTCGATGGTTCCCCAGAAGGAAATATTGCAGGGGGCATCCTATCCGTAGGTGTATCCCCAACCGGTTCGCCGATCAGAACAATCACTGTCTCAAAATACGGATACACCACATGGTCAGGCCCGCTCTCCCATATGCCGGAGAGTGGTGAGCATGTTGCAGTCTACGCCACCATAAACCCAATCGTCACGCCGACATACATACCACCGGTCCAGAATGGAGCCATCTATGCCCAGTCGAGCCCGGGGGGTGCTGCTATCTCAATGAACGGAAATTTCTACGGGTACTCACCTTTAACCATCCCGAACCTTCCGGTGGGATCCTATTCCATGAAAGCGACCCTGAACGGATACACTCCGGACACCCAATTGATCTACGTGTATTCCGGGCAGACTGCGTCTTATTACCCAACACTCCAGCAATCCCCCACGCCCCCCCGCAGCACAGGAACCGTTTATGCAAGATCCAGCCCCAGCGGAGCACAGGTAATCGTTGATGGCACCTACAATGGCGTAACCCCGATGACACTCACGCTCTATCCCGGTAATCACAACATCGTGCTGAAACTCTCCGGCTATAACGATTGGAGTACAACTGTGTATGTCACTGCAGGAAGCTCACAAACGATCAATCCGAGCCTGACTACGGCAATCTTTGGATCCCTCTCCATTGGTTCAGCACCGGCCGGTGCCAGCGTGTTTATTGACAGCGCCTACCAGGGGATAACCAACCCGTCAGGAGGTCTCACCCTCAATAACATACAATCAGGAAGCCATATCCTCAAAGTGACAGCCTCAGGTTACAACGATTGGATCGAAACGGTGTATGTCAAACCCAATACCAACACGTATGTACCCGTTGTCATGACCCGTATTGGACCAAGCCCCACACCAGTACCGGCAGCCGGGGCGATCAACATCGTCTCGACACCGGCAGGTGCACAAATCCTTATTGATAATATATTCCGGGGATATACCCCGGCAACAATCACCGAGATCGATCCGGGTGTACACCAGATCCGTCTGACGTATACCGGTTATACCGATTATTCGGGCACTGTTACTGTGGTATCGGGACAGACAACCCCGCTCGCGATCGGGATGACTCCTGTTCCAACCCCCACACCGCAAAGTGCCACATCCCCGACACTCCTGATCGGAGGAATGGTAACCATTCTTGGAATTGTAATCGGGTTAAGGAGGCGAAGCTGAAATGACCGGTACCTGTTCTAAATCAACTATACTCTGGGTGAGCGCTATCGTAGTGATCATTATCATCGGATCGCTCACAGCACTCGCATACACAAGTTCGACTTCAGCAATCAAGAGTTCCGTCCGTACAGGACTTGAGTCAACTGCAGGAGTTATGGCAACACAGATCAATGGAAGTGAAGTTGTCCTGTTCAAAGCCGGCGATGAAGGTTCACCGAAATATCTGGCTGTGGTAAAGAAACTGCAAACGCTTCGCAGCATGGACGATCACATACTCAATGCGTATATCTTAAAAGTGAACCCGGACCGGTCCGTAACGTTCCTTGTCGATGACCTGTATCCGGATGACCCGCAGGGTTCTGCAAAGATTGGTGAGCGGTCAACTGCGCCAGATTCAATGGAGATCTTTTCAGCACTCTCCCGTCCGACTTCATCCAAAGAGCCGTATACTACAAAATACGGATCGTTCATGTCCGCGTATGCACCGATCGATGATTCCGTGAGCGATTCGAACGGCAACACAAAAGCAGTACTCGCCATTGATATGTCAGCTACCGATTACACGAATTACATGGGCGGGAAAGGATACTTCATACTCATCGCCGGTCTCATCTCGATGATCATTGCGGTTGGCGCGATCTTCTGGTTCGGCTCAAAGAGCAGCAATGAAAAGAAGGACTCCGGTAGGCAAGAGTAAAGCAGAATACAGATCCCATCCGCAATCTTTTATTTTCTTCCACACCCAATTTTATAGCGATGTCACCACTGAGAGTGGTTTTCATCACGGGACTTCTTGTTGCAGCCCTCATGGTAGCAGGGTGCACCCAGTCAACTCCCGTAGTGAAAACAGAATCACCTACCGTAACCGGCATACCGGTTGCGGTTGTAACAACATCGGCCCCATTACCGGCCGGGACAACAACCATGACAACTTCCAAAGGACCAGAAAAACTCGTGCGGCTCGAAACGAACATGGGTAATATCACCATAGCGCTCGATCCCACGATGCCCGTCACTGCGGGCAACTTTGAATCGCTCGTGAAAAAAGGCTTCTATGACGGCGTTATCTTCCACCGGGTGATCGAAGGGTTCATGTTGCAGGGCGGCGATCCAACCGGCACCGGCATGGGCGGGCCCGGTTACGCGATCAAGGACGAGTTCGGGCCGAAAAACCAGAACAACCGGGGTACTATTTCGATGGCAAATTCCGGACCCAACACCGGAGGGTCACAATTTTTCATCAACCTTGTAAACAACAATTTCCTTGACACAAAACACCCGGTCTTTGGGAAAGTGGTTGAAGGTATGGACATTGTCGATAAGATCGGCAAGGTAAAGACCGGTGCTGGCGATCGCCCGGTCCAGAACGTGACGATCATTCATGCAGTAATGGTTTAAAATCTTTTTTTTCGGGCAGGGGGCATTTTTTCTTTTACCGGGGCTCATACCGGGATGGTCGCAATGATGACCGGTGTTTTTGCGGTTCCGTTCGGGAACGTCCTGATAGGCCAGGTGAAGTTCACGTTCATCAGTTCTGCTGTCTTTGTTCCTGCATAAGCTAAAGATGCTTGCGTTCGAAAATTTCGTGAAAAATTTTCAGATGAAATGAAAAAGTGCAGATACCTTTACAGCTCCGGTATAGAGAAAAATAATAATCATCCAGACTGGGACACTGTTTACCAACTCCCCGGTTCTACACCAGATTTTTCCAGGTGGGTGCAGATCGGGTTAAGATGCGGGTTAAGCAAATTCCCGTCCGGTGTAGAAATTTTTTGATTTTCTCCAATAATTTTCGTTTTTGAAATAACTGCACCCTTGCACCCGGATCGCAGGAGCACACAATATCCTGCACACACATCAGTATGTAATGAAGATCCACACATACTTTCTGATTTACGGGTGCAGATAGTACCCTTAGTACTACTATCTTCAATATTCAAAGCAGGATTATCGTTTGCGTTCATTTCCACATCTTTTGATCTTAACCCGTACCTGCACCCAATCAGCACCTGACCTGCACCCGCGGGTGCAGTTCCATCAGACAATTCAGGATCAACTTTCAAACTCTTTGACAAAAGATAAGACAGGGCAACTGGAACACATCGCTTTAGGTCACAGAATTTTTTCCGAAATTGCCAGAATTTTCTTTGCGGGCAATGATTGGGCAAAGGTCATGGCAATTCTGAACTGAGCGTTGCACAGCGCTATTTTTATTCCGGGCAATTTCATGCGTTTGCGGATCATCGTTGCCCATTTTGCCAGAACAGTAAGTGAGCAAGTGAATATGATCACACGTAAACATACAAGAATGAATGGTCTTACGTTTTTATAATCTGGGCAAAGGTAGTACTTGTAATACTCTTATTCTAAGTATCTGAACCCGGATTGAAAGAAGAGACCCCAAAATCATTTTCCGAGAATTGCCAATTGCTTTGCCCAATCATTGCCCGACCATTGCCCATGGGCAAAGGTGCCGGCCCATAATCACACCACTCTCGTGCACAAGAGAATTCCCTGCATTTAATTGGGGTGGTGATGATGTGGTGATTCTGCCGGCGCTTAATCCGGTAATTATCCTCATCGGTCGTCATCGTTTCCACAACCTGAAGCAAAGTGCACTTGAAAGCCCCCGCTGTATTGGACACAATTTAAAAAAAATGGGGACTGGGGGTAAAAAAATTATGCCGACAGGTAATCTGCCGGGGTAGGCATCTGCTCTTTTAAGCCCTTGCGCTTGCGGATTGCCACTACTACTTCCTTGACCATGTTGTTGGGCACAAGTTCGAATCCTGAAAACTCTGTATTCCACATGGCACGGCCTTCGGTTGCAGAGCGGATATCTCCAGCAAACCCGAAGAGCTCGGCAACCGGTGCTTTACCGATGACAGTGATCGTGTCACCCTCGCTCTGCATGTCAAAGACCTGACCGCGCCGTCCCTGGATCTGGGAGGTTGCAGCACCCATCTGGTCCATCGGGACTGTGATCTGGATCTTCTGGACGGGTTCAAGAAGTGAATCGCCTGCAATTAACATACCTGCCTTGATTGCACTGCGCACGGCCGGGATGACCTGTGCCGGGCCACGGTGAATGGCATCCTCGTGCAGCTTAACATCGACAAGTGTCATCTTGAGATTCTGAACCGGCTCATCTGCAAGGGGACCACCGGCGAGTGCCTCGTGGATACCTTCGATGATCAGTTCCATGGTCTCATTGAGGTACTGGACACCTTTGGTCCGGTCAATGAGCATGTTGGTGGCCTTGATGTCCTTAATGCTCTTCGCATCATCCTTTGACATCCCCACTTTCATGAGGATGTCACGGCGCTCGAGCATCGGCTGGTTCATCGAGATCTCGCCTTTCTTGATCAGGTCAACAATCTCATCAGGCAGAATTTCAAGATCGAAATAGAACCGGTTGTGGCGGTTAGGAGACTTCCCCTCAACGGATTCTATCTTCTGGGTTACGGTCTCACGGTAAACCACGATTGGCTCGGAGGTGATGATCTCAACACCCTTGTCGCGCTTGATACGCCCGGTAACGATCTCGAGGTGCAGTTCGCCCATACCCGAGATCAGGTGCTCGCCGGTCTCTTCGTTGATGGTGATGATCAGCGTAGGGTCTTCTTTTGCAACCTGCCGGAGCACTTCAACGAGCTTGGGCAGATCCTTCATGTTCTTTGCTTCTACAGCCACGGTCATGACCGGTTCGCTGTAGTGCTTTAGCGACTCAAACGGTGTGATTTCCAGAAGCGAGGTTACCGTTGAGCCAACCATCGCATCCTTAAGGCCGGTGACTGCCGCGATGTTCCCACCGACAATTTCTTCGACTTCTACACGCTTCGGGCCCATAAAGATGCCGACCTGCTGGAGCCGATTCTCTTTCATTGCCGAGCCTATGACATAGAGACTGTCACCACGCCGGATGCGCCCAGAGAAGAGACGGCCGGTTGCGACTTCACCTGCATGGGGATCGAACGAGATATCAGTAACCATCAGTGTAACCGGACCGTTCGGATCGCAGGTGATCATGGCCTTGCCTTCCTTTGTCTCCTTATCCCCGTGCCAGATGACCGGGATACGGCGCTTCTGGGCTTCGAGGGGGTTTGGGAGCTGGTTAACTACGATATCAAGAAGAACGTCTGATAGTGGACTGTTCTTTGCCAGGTACTTCATATCGCCAGCACGGCACTTGTCGAACACGTCTTTGAATGAGATGCCGCTCTTCTTCATGAAGGGGGCAGAAACTGCCCAGTTGTAGAGTGCAGAGCCAAACGCAACGGTACCTTTTGCAGCATCGAGTTTCCAGCCATTGTTGTAGGCTTCCTCGTTCATTCCCTTGATCAGCTTGTTGACCTTATCGATCACTTTGCCGAGCCGGATCTGCATCTCCATCTCATCGACTTTCAGCTCGTTGACGAGACGGTCCACTTTGTTGATGAAGAGGATGGGGCGCACCTGTTCCTTGAGTGCCTGACGGAGCACGGTCTCGGTCTGGGGCATGGTGCCTTCAACTGCATCAACGAGCACTACTGCACCGTCAACCGCACGCATCGCGCGGGTTACATCGCCACCAAAATCAACGTGACCGGGCGTGTCGATCATGTTGATTAAGTAATCCTGACCTTCATATTCGTGCACCATCGAGACGTTTGAAGCGTCAATGGTGATGCCACGTGCCTGTTCCTCGGCATCTGAATCCATGAAGAGCTGCTTTCCTGCGAGTTCTTCAGAGATGATACCGGCACCTGCGAGCAGGTTGTCGGAAAGGGTTGTCTTACCGTGATCGATGTGTGCCACAATACCGATGTTCCGAATGTGCTTCGGATCCTTCATGAGCTCAGTTACGCGCTCAACTGATTTTTTGCCGCGGACCATGAAATAACCTCAAAAAAAAGATGTTTAACGGGCGGATTTTGCAATGCGCTCGCGTTCTTCCTTTTTCCCTACCGAGTAACACTTCATGTCGCCTTTTGAGGCGGCAATGAGTTCGTCGGCGAGAACCGCACTTGCGCTCTTCTTGCTCGTGCTTGAGCCTTTAAGCGTTGCTTCTGCAAGGAAACCAATAGCCGTGTCAACCCTGCGCAGCGGTGCTGTGTCAACAGATTTCGGGACATTGATACCACCGTATTTCAGGCGGACTGTCTCTTCCCTGGGACCAGAATGTCCGATTGCTTCGACCAGCACTTCCACCGGGTTGCGCTTGGTCTTTTTGTTGATGATCTCGAATGCATCCCGGACGATCCGGATGGCCAGCTGCTTCTTTCCGGTGTTCTTCTCGGTCTGCATCAGGCGGTTGATCAACCGCTCAACTATCATCATATTGCTCTTATTGAACTCCTGCTTGGAAAATTTACCACAGGAGTGGGGGATGATTAATGAGGTGAGAGTCACATAGCGCATAAGGCTGGGATCGGTAACTTTGACTTCGGCAACGTCCCACTTGTTGAACAGCAGTTTCTGGCCTGCTGTCTTTGATTCGGTTTCTGTCATCTCAATCACCTGCGCGGTTTCTCTTTCCTGCCAATGACCATTTCGTGGAGGCAGACATTATTCACTTTGGTAACAACGTACCGGACGCCGGGGATATCTCCCATGGAACGACCGAGACGACCGCCAATGCCTTCGATCTCAACTTCGTCGTGCTCATCGATGAAGTTAATCGCACCGTCGCCCACTGCAAATGCGGTGACCTGGCGTCCGTTCTTGATCAGCTGCACGCGCACGCACTTCCGGATAGCTGAGTTGGGCTGTTTTGCCTCAACACCGACCTTCTCCAGCACGATACCTCTCGCTTGCGGAGCCCCCTCACACGGGTCCGACTTCACATCGAGATTGAGCTCACGGCGGGCGTAGTTCTTGTCTGCCCACCGGAACTTATTTGAGTCCCGAACCATCTTTCTGGCTGCAAATTTACCCTGTCCCATTAAATAACCTCATTTTAGTTGTTTTTGTGGTTATCGATAACCCACACTGAGATATATACAATCGCGGGGGTCCGATTTATAAATTGTGGCACTCCACCTGCCTGTCCTATACTATTATCCCGCACTCATAATAATATTATATCCTGCAAGGCCAATGATATGCAATGAAAATCGGGATCTATAAAGAGGTGCAGATCGATACCAGCCACCGTCTGCTCCATTACAAGGGGAAGTGCGCCAACCTCCATGGGCACCGGTGGAAGATTGAGGTCTGGATGGAAGGGGAGCCGGACCCGGCAACGCAAATCCTGATCGATTACAGTTTGATCAAGCAGGTCATTAACAAGTACGATCACCAGATCATCCTGAACCGCGATGACCCGATGGTCCCCCGCATTGAAGAGTTCCACCCGGTTATTACGACACCCGGGGAACCAACCAGTGAACTGATGGCAGTTATTATCCGGGATGAACTCCAAGCGGTCTGCCATGAGAGAGGAATAAAGGCAACCGTAGTAAAAATCCGTGTCTGGGAATCCCCCACCGCTTGCGCCGAGCTAACTGAATGAAGGTCATTGAAATATTCAGGAGCCTTCAGGGGGAGGGCAAAAACCAGGGCAAAGGCTGCCTCTTCATCCGACTTTCTGGCTGCAACCTGAACTGCCACTGGTGCGATACGGAATACGCCAAGACAGGCGGAAAGGAGATGAGCCTTGATGCAATCCTTGAGCAGGTCTGGCGCATCAATCCTCCGTACATCTGCATAACCGGAGGCGAACCACTCCTGCAGTCAGCAGCACTTGAGCCGCTGCTCGCATCTCTGCACAATCGGCGCGCGCTGATCGATATTGAGACAAACGGTACCTTTGCATTCACCCGGTTGCAACCGTATGCATCGATCTGTATGGATGTAAAATGCCCATCATCCGGAGAGCAGAGCGATCTTTTACTGCTCGATACCATCCGCCCTCAGGACAGCGTGAAGTTTGTCCTCAAGGATGAAACGGATTGCCGGTACGCACAGCAGGTAATGGAGTTGCACCCGATTGCCGGGGAGATATTCTTCTCTCCGGTTGCGGGCAGCGATTACGCGACCATTGCACAATTCATACTGGCCAACAACCTGCCCGTCAGGTTCCAGCTGCAGCTGCATAAGATCATTGGAGTGAAATGAAAGCCGTATGTTTACTTTCCGGAGGCATGGACTCGTCCACGCTCGCATATCTGGCAAAGAGCGAGGGATATGAGATCTGCGCCCTGCACCTGAACTATGGGCAGAGGACGGAATCAAAAGAACTGGCATGCGCACAGAAAATTGCCTCCTTGCTAAAGGCAAAAGACTTCATCGCGATCAACGTCGGCTATTTTTCCCAGTTTGGGAAGAGCAGTCTCACCGACAAAGAAATTGCCGTAGAAAAATTTGATCCCTCGCGGGCGCACGTTCCCAATACGTACGTTCCGTTTCGGAATGCGAACCTGCTCTCCATTGCCACCAGTTTTGCCGAAGCTAAAGAGGCCGATGCGATCTTCATCGGGGTCCAGTCACTCGATTACAGTGGCTACCCGGACTGCCGCCCGCAGTTTATCGAAGCGTTCCAGCGCGTGATCGATCTGGGTACAAAGGACACCACATCGATCACTCTCAAAACCCCATTCCTCCGGATGACCAAGACAGACATCTTAAAAAGTGGTATGAAACTCGGAGTCCCGTACGAGCACACATGGTCCTGTTACCAAAAAGAAGAAAAAGCCTGTGGAACCTGTGGATCGTGCCATTTCCGTAAGGAAGCCTTTGACGCAATAGGAAAACAAGATCCAATCGCGTACGAGGAATAAATGGAGATCTTTCGCAGCAGGCGCCTCTGGATCGAAAGCCGTATGATCCGGCTCCCGAACGGAATTGAACGGGAAAAAGTGATCATCCACCCGAGCAATGCCGTGGCAATACTTCCCATTGCTGATGAGCGGTGCAAACTGGTAAAGCAATACCGGTATGCGATCGACCAGTACATATTCGAAGCTCCGGCGGGAACAATGGAACCGGGCGAAGACCCGTTGCAGACCGCTCACCGCGAACTGATCGAAGAGACTGGTTTTGCTGCGCAGAATATGCTTGAGAAAGGGTTCATTTATACAACGCCGGGCTATACTGATGAGAAGATCTTCCTGTTCGAAGCCCGGGATCTTATTCCCTCAACAGAGTACGGGAAAGATGAGGATGAAGTGATCGAGGTGGTGGATGTGGCCATCTTGGATCTCCCTGATATGATCCGCAATGGAACGATCGTTGATGCGAAGACCATCTGCCTGATCCACCGCTGTTTCGGGTGCTGAGTATGCGTTCATTGCTAACTATAGGAATCATCATGGTTCTGCTCCTCGCGTCTGCCGGATGTACGGGTACACCGGGAACAGGAACAAAACCTGCGTACTCCGTAGATAACAAGGGAATCCTTTCTGTTACCTGCGCTCCGGTGACAACCAGTGAAGAGGTGCTCTTCTCCAATGAAACGTATACCAAAACCCGGATCGTCATGCACATGCAGAGCGGCGATGTGGTCACCTATCTCGCTGCACCTAAAAACCCAAAAGCAGCAATTGTGTATGCCCCCGGGGCCGGTGAAAAGATCACCGGCCATGATGAACGGATGGTACGGTACGCAGCAGCCGGATATGCGTTCATTTTTGTCGATACACGGGGCAATGGTGCAGAAACCCCCGGCACCCCCTTCAGCCCGCAGCTGGTGCAGCTGGATTACAGCCGGTTTGAAAACGGGGACTGGCCACAATATTATCTCTCTGTCTGCGATCTGATCACTGCGCAGAAGATCGTTTCTGACCGCTTCTCTGTCCCGGTCTATGTGATGGGGTCGAGCAATGGGGGACGATATGCAGCAGTTGCTGCCGGTGTTGATCCACAGTTCGCCATGTACGTGGGAATCTCCACCTGCGACTGGGGATTGCTGGACTCAATGATTCAGCAGGGTTACTCAGGAGATCCTTTACGGTTCGCCACATCCGTTGAGCCCAGCACCTATTTTTCAAAAATCACACCGCGCCCGGTCTGGATCTTCCATGCGGTGAGTGACCCGATCATCCCGTTTGCAAACGGAAAACAGTTCTTTGACTCGGCAAAGGAACCCAAAACCTTCATTGAATTTTCCGGCAGTCATGGCATCAACAGCGATGTTGATACACAGATCATTATGCACTTGAGGCAAATTTATGCCACACGCGAGTGAATAAGTAATAGCTCAAGAGAGAGGATTGAGACCGGCAATGGCAGAAGAACGGGAGATGGACGACGCGCGAAAGCGTTATGAATTCAAAAAGGCGCTCGAAAAGCTCGAGTTACAACAGGGAGACGGCACAGAACTTATTACGATCTATATCCCCCCTGACAAGCAGATCTACGATGTAACCAATCAGCTGAAAGACGAGTTTGGCCAGTGCGCGAACATCAAGAGCAAGCAGACCAAAACCAATGTCCAGAGTGCCATCTCCTCCATCCTCTCGCGGCTCAAGTACTACAAGCGTCCGCCACTTCATGGACTCGCGGTGTTCTGTGGAACGGTCAAACTCTACGGTGACCGCACCGATCTCCAGTGCACGATCATCGAGCCACCTGAACCTCTCAACCTCTATATGTACCGCTGCAGCTCGAACTTCGAGCTAGAACCTCTCAAACAGATGCTCGAAGAGAAGTCCATCTACGGGCTTCTCGTGCTTGACCGCAGGGAAGCGTATTGGGGCTTTTTACGCGGCAACCGGATCGAACCTGTTGGCGGAACAACTTCAACGGTCCCGGGAAAGACGCGCAAAGGCGGCCAGTCCGCTGCCCGATTCGGGCGTCTCAGGGAGATTGCGATTGCCGAGTTTTATACCAGAATCGGGGAACGGGCAAGTGCGATATTCCTTGCAGAGAAGGATTTTTTTGAGCGCTTCAAGGGTGTGCTTATCGGAGGACCCAGCCCGACAAAAGAGGAGTTTGAAGCCGGTAGCTTTCTCCACCACGAAGTCCAGAAGCGGATCATCGGAATCTATGACGTAGCCTATACCAACGAAGATGGACTTTCCGAACTGGTGGATGCGGCAAAAGACGCGCTCAAAGGCATGGGCGTTATCAAGGAAAAAGCGTTCATGGACAGATTCTTACGAGAACTCGTCAAGGATGCCAGCATTGCTGCCTATGGGGAAGAGAGTATCAGGAAAAATCTTGAACTTGGGGCAGTTGATATCCTGCTTCTCTCGGCAAACCTCCGTAAATCCCGGCTCCGGATAAAATGCCAGAACTGTGATTTCACCGATGAAAAGACGGTTCACATTGATGCAGGAAAATCGATCCGGGACATCCCCCTCGGTTCATGTCCGAAATGCACTGCGCCGCTCATCCTCGAAGAAGAGATTGATATCATCGATGAACTAACCAAACTCGCTGAACAGAGCAGCGCCAAAGTCGAACTCATTTCCGATGATTTTGAAGAGGGGGCGATCCTCTTTTCCGCATTCGGCGGGATTGCCGCAATACTGCGCTACAGGACGGGGTGCTGATGTTACTGGAGAAACGAAAATTATTAGAACGCGTGCTTAAGGAGAGCACCGGTATGGATGATGTGCAGCTGGCCGAAGGTGGCGAGCACGCCGATCTTGCCACTACTGTCGCATTCGCACTGGCAAAGCAGAAGAAACAGGCACCGGTAAAGATCGCACAGGATCTTGTGGCTGAACTTTCGAAACATCCTGAACTCACGGGAATACAGGTTGAAGCGAAAGGCCCCTATATCAATTTCATTTTTGGTAAGGAATACGTCAGCGATACCATAAAAGCCGCAGTGAAACCGGGCTACGGTTCACTTGAGAAAAAAACAACCCGCGTGGTACTTGAGCACACGAGCGCTAACCCAAACGGCCCCCTCCATGTCGGACATATCAGGAACTCGATCATCGGTGACACCCTTGCCCGGGCGTTTAGAAAGGCTGGCTACCGGCTCGAAGTGCAGTACTATGTCAATGACATGGGACGGCAGATCGCCATTGTGGTCTGGGGATTCATCCATCTCGACAGCACTCAAGCGGAGGGAGAAAAAGAGGATGCCCATATCGCCAGGATCTACATAGCAGCGAACCGCGAGATCGAGGAAAATCCCGAGATCACCCAGCAGATCAATGAACTGATGCAACTTGTTGAGAAAGGCGATACGGCAACGGTCAAGAAGTTCCGGAACGAAGTCTCACGCTGCCTTGAAGGGTTCGAAGTCACGATGAAGAACCTCAATGTGGCGCACGACCGGTTTGTCTGGGAGAGCGATTTCATCCGGAATGGCTACACCGAGCGGATCATAAACAGGATCAAAAAACTCCCGCAGGCAAGACAGGAAGAGACACTCGCACTCGATCTCTCGGAGTTCGGGTTCGAGAACAAGTACGTGATCCGGCGCAGTGACGGCACCTCCGTCTATGCAGCCCGCGACCTTGCGTTCCATGCATGGAAAGGGGCAAACTTTGACCGGATGATCGATGTGCTCGGCGCTGATCACAAGTTGATTGGCGCACAACTCCAGTGCACCATGAAACTGCTCGGAGAGAAAGTCCCGGAGATAGTCCACTTTGAATTTGTATCCCTGCCGGAAGGGTCGATGAGCACGAGGGCCGGCAAATTCGTTTCGGCCGACGACCTGATCACCGAGATTAACAAGCGGGCATTCGATGAAGTGACCGCAAGGAGACCGGAACTCGATGAACCGGCCCGGAGGGCAATCGCCCAGTCGGTCGGTCTTGCAGCGGTCCGCTATGATATCGTGAAGGTCTCTCCAGAAAAGAGCACGGTCTTTGACTGGAAGGAGGCACTGGATTTCGAACGCCAGAGCGGACCGTACATCCAGTACTCCCATGCCCGTGCCTGTAGTATTTTAGATAAAGCAGGGCCGTTCGAGGAATGCTACGATCTCGAGACCCCGGCAGAGATTGCCCTTGCCAAACAGATTGCCAAGCTGCCCATGGTCATCGAGCGGGTGATCGCGGAGCTCCGCCCGCATATCCTTGCCACATACTCCCGCGAACTTGCTGACACCTTCAACTCGTTCTATCATTTCGACCCGGTGCTGAAAAGCGAGGGAAAGGTTCGCGATCGCAGACTTACACTCGTGAAAGCAGCGCAGAACACGCTCAAAGAGTCGTTGGAGACACTTGGGATCGATGCCATCCGCACCATGTGATGCCCTGCGGAAGCAGGGATACCAGTTTTTTTCAAAGACATCGGGCGCCTCTCTCAAGCCCTGCATGTGGTGCAAACGGGCGCTCATGGGCGGCGACATGTGCTACAAGCACCAGTTCTACGGTATTGACAGCCACCGCTGCGTTCAGATGACTCCCACCCTGCGCTGCAACCAGCGCTGTCTCTTCTGCTGGCGATCATTTGAGCACGAAGTGCAGGATGTGGAGGAGTGTTCTCCTGAAACAATTCTTGCCGGCATACAAAAGTTCCAGAAAAAAGCCCTTGCCGGGTATAATGCGGTTCTTGACAATACAGTAACACCTGAACGGTGGCAGGAAGCGCTGGATCCAAAGCATGTTGCGATATCACTGTCCGGAGAACCAACGCTCTACAGCCAGCTGCCTGCGCTAATCGCTCTCCTCAACGATAAGGGTTATACTACATTCCTCGTGAGCAACGGCACGAACCCTGTGATGCTCCGACAATGCCATCCGTACCAGATGTATGTCTCGCTCGATGCACCGGATCGGGAAACCTACATGGCGGTATGTCGCCCGCAGGAGGATTACTGGGAACGGGTGAATGAGAGCCTTGCCCTGCTTGGAACAAGACGATCCGCAGTGCGGATTACCCTTGTTAAGGATCTCAATGATTTTTCACCGGAAAAATATGCAGCAATCCTGCAGGATTCAGGAGCGTCATTTGTGGAAGTGAAGGGATATATGTATCTGGGATACAGTAGAAACCGGTTGGCTAGAGAGAATATGCCGGAGCACGATCGTGTACGATCGTTTGCAGAAAAGATTGCAGCTGCATGTGATTACCGGTTCAAAGATGAGAATAAGTTGAGCAGAGTGGTCTGTCTGGAGCGTGTAATATGAAATTCAATCCCGAAGAATGGAAACGAAAGTCGCATGAGAATTTTGAAGAGGCATGGCATGAAGGCCCGTCCGTTGTAACCCCGCCTGGACATGCGGGAACATACCCGTGCCTCTCGTTCAAGCGGGCACAGGCGCATCCGATCTTTGCCACCATCAACCGGTTGCGCGAGGTCTACCTTTCAATGGGGTTTGATGAAGCAGAAAACCCGGTCATCATAGACGAGAAAGATATCTACCGGCAGTTCGGCCCTGAGGCAATGGCAGTGCTCGACCGGGTCTTCTACTTAGGAGGGCTCCCGCGCCCGAACGTGGGTATCGCCCGGAAACAGCTCGATGAGATCAACGAGATCCTGATGAGCCACCGGAGCCCGCTCGTACATGGGGATGCCATACCCATCGCAAAAGCCCATCACCATGAGCATTACCAGCCCATGACAAAGGAGACCGAAGAGCACCTGCGGGAGACCCTGCATGCGTACAAAAAATCGGAGATCGATGGCGACGAACTCACCTTCGAACTTTCGAAGGTGCTGGGAGTGGATGACGCATTGGTTGTGCACATCCTTGACGCGGTCTTTCCGGAGTTCCGGGCGCTCGTTCCGGAATCCTCGCGTTCCACGCTGCGCAGCCACATGACGAGCGGCTGGTTCATGACACTCGGTGCCATCTGGGAAAAAACAGCGCTACCAATCCGGCTCTTCTCGGTTGACCGGTGTTTCCGGCGTGAGCAGGCGGAGGGGCCGACCCGACTCATGACCTACCACTCGGCATCGTGTATCATTGCCGGAGAAGATGTCACCATAGAGGACGGTAAATCGGTTAGCGAAGCACTTCTCTCAGCATTCGGGTACACGGATTTCCGGTTCCAGCCGGATGAAAAACGCTCCAAATATTATATGCCGGATTCCCAGACCGAAGTCTATGCCCGGCACCCGGTGCATGGCTGGGTCGAAGTGGCAACGTTCGGTATGTACTCCCCCTCGGCACTTGCTGAGTACGGGATCGGGGTACCGGTGATGAACCTCGGGTTGGGTGTAGAGCGGCTTGCGATGATTGCGTACAATTCCAATGATGTCCGGCAACTCTGTTTTCCCCAGTTCTTCCCAAAAACGATCACGGACCGGGAGATCGCCCGTGCGGTTCACGTGCGGGAAGAGCCTGCATCTCCGGAAGGAAAAACGCTTGCGGCAGCGATTATCCGCGTCGCCGCTGCAAATGGTGCTGCTGCCGGACCATGCTCATTCGATGTGTGGGAAGGCACTCTAGGAGGGGTAACCGTAAAAGTTGTGGTCGAGGAGACGGAATCCAATGCAAAGCTCTGCGGTCCAGCCTGTGCCAATGAAATATTCGTGCACGATGGATCGATTCTTGGTGTGCCGGATGTTGAGAAGTGGAAACAGGTGCGGACAGAGGGAGTGGTAACCGGCATCAGTTACCTGAGTGCAGTTGCAGCACTCGCTGCAGCCCGGATTGAGGAGTCTGCACGGTGCGGGAAGTCCACCACCGTTCAAGTGAAGATGGGAAAACTCCCCAGTGATATCAACTTAAAGATTGAGGAGTTCGCGATGCGAGCCATTACGGACAACAACAAGAAAGTGGACGTAAGGGGGCCTGTGTTTCTTTCCGTCCGTTCTACGATCAAAGAATAATTTCATTTTTTTTATCCGTTCCTTTATACATTCATGGATGAGACCCCTTTGAGAGTGGGAACTCAAATCCCTTCACCTCGTTATCGTGGACCAATGGATTATCCCTATGAGGAAACTGCCCCTCCAGCGTCAACATATCCGGTAGATTCACTTTTTTCCGGTTCTTCGCAGAGATCGTTAAGGATCAAAACTGTCGCGATCTTATCGAGCGGTTGGTTGTCATTGCCGCATTTGGGTGAGTAAATGCAGGACGGGCAACCATCATCGCAACGGCAGTCCCGCACCAGCGCATGGGCAGTGGCAAACATAACAGGCAGGATCTCGTAGGCTTTCTCTGCAAGCCCGATACCCCCTTCATATCCATCATACACAAATATGACAGGTGCTCCGGTTTCACCGTATGAGGCTGATGACAATCCGCCAATGTCCCAGCGATCGCACATCACATGCAGTGGCATGAGGGCAATGAGGGCATGCTCTGCTCCATGCAGTCCGCCAGCGAAATCCAGATTCCCTTTCAAAACATTCTGTTCCGTAATGGGAGAGGGGATGAGCCAGAATGCTTTTGTCCTGAAGGTGAGCGGAGGGAGTGTGAGTAGCTCAACACCAAGGATGGTATCACCGCGTTTGATCTTGTAACCGGTATATTGTTCAGTTACTTCCACCACCCCAAAGGCACATTTCACGCCATTCACTTCACGGGTTTCGAGCGTCTCGATGATCGTTAAGTCCACCTCCTTTAATGGCTGTGTGTAGTAGTCCACATCGGCCTCCGTAACGCGCACGGTATGGGTCTCCAGATCCATCTCTTTGACGAGGAACATCTCACCCTGGTGGAGAAGAATCGCACCTTTATGCGCTTCCCGGTATGCCTGCGCCCGGTCCATGGTCTCCAGTATTTTGCCGTGACACATGATCCGGAATGTTTCGCCGTGTATGCCGCCGAGGCTTACCAGTTCAGCTGCTCTTCCCCGCCCGGAATACACCCACCCGCGGCCGGTCTTCCTGACAAAATCGGTGGATGCAAGTTCCGGAAGCAATTGCGGGAATGCATCCCCGAAAAATACCCGGTCTTCATCTTCACGTAGAGGAAGTTCAGCCGCAGCGCAGAGCAAGTGCCCGGATACAATATAGGGATTTTCCGTATCAACAATCGCGTGTTCATTGGAACGCGAGAAGAACTGTTCCGGATGGTTCATGAAGTACTGGTCGAGGGGATTTGCCTGCGCAACAAGGATGGCAAGGGATACGTCTCCCTTCCTCCCGGCCCTGCCTGCCTGCTGCCATGTGGACATCATGGTGCCCGGATAGCCGGAAATAATCACTGCATCGAGCGATCCAATATCAATGCCGAGTTCGAGCGCGTTTGTTGAGACAACTCCCTTCATCGTCCCATCCTTGAGATGTGTCTCGATCGCCCGTCGATCCTCTGGTAGATAACCGGCCCGGTACGCGCAGATCGCATCTGCGAGCTTAGCACTCAACCGGCGCACATCCTCCCGTGCCCATAGGGTTACGAGCTCAGCCATATTCCGCGAGCCGGTGAAACACAATGTCTGGAGATCGTTTTTCATGCAGGATACCAGAAGATCTTTTGTTTCTTCGTGAGTGGAACGTTCCCCTACACCATCATAGAACGGGTTATAGAGAACGAAATGTTTCTGGCCATGAGGCGATCCATTCTCGTCTACCAATTCAAAGGAATGACCGGTAAGACGACGGGAAAATTCTTCCGGGTTTGCCAGAGTTGCAGTGGACAGGATGAACTGCGGACGCGAACCGTAATGAAGGCAAAGCCGCGACAACCTTCGAATCAACATCGCGATGTGTGAACCGAATACCCCACGGTACCGGTGTGCCTCATCGATTACAATATACCGGAGATTGGCAAACAGCGGGCGCCATTTCATGTGCCAGGACAGAACATGATGAATCTCATGGGGATTTGATATGATTATACGCGAATTTTCTCGTATTGCGGCTCGTCGCGACTGGGGAGTGTCCCCGTCATAGATCGCAGGTTTAGCGGAAATACCGGTATAGTGTGCCATCTGCTCAA
>SESA01000697.1_pt1 | contig 20317 bp, 13 predicted proteins | sample 3171451 | NCBI WGS metagenome assembly SESA01 (sample SAMN06051862, study PRJNA518727) | freshwater metagenome | biome: subpolar coniferous forest; feature: holomictic lake; material: water; isolation source: holomictic Lake 227, 8 m depth | place: Canada: near Kenora, Ontario | collected...
TCATCAGGTGATTTATTGTATTGCCTGTGCAGATATTGATTGCAATGGTTATAAGGATATAATATTTCCCAGAGGAGTTAATGACAAATGGGGTATTTTTTATAATTATGGTAATAAAAACTTTTCAAGTGGTCAATTTTTTACAACAGGCGGGGGATTTGTAGAATGCAATGATTTAAACCATGACGGAAGAACTGATATTGTTATATCCGGAACAAATGTTACCGAATATTTAAATCTCATTTCTGGATTTCAGTCACATATTCTTGAAGAAAACGGAGCAAGGAGCTTTATTGCTGTCGCTGATATTGATCTTGATGGCAATAATGATGTTTTAGGAATAACGGGACTCCCATATACCAATGCAACAATCCTTCGGATGTTCAAGAATCTTGGAAATGGGATGTTTGACACCTTGCCAGTAGTGATATTGCCATATGGTTCGTTTCATCAAAAAGTCATTGATCTTGACGGTGATACTTTGCCTGATATTCTGTTGCTATTAAACGACTACACGGGTTATTATATATATCATAACCTTGGTGGATTTCAATTCGGGAATCCGCAGTTTATTTCTTTACCTCCTGATGGAGAATATGACAGAAATTTTGAATGTAAGGACATCGACGGTAATCTTTGCCCCGATATTGTTACGACAAAAAAATCAGGATATATAATTCAGAATGTTAATATATTATACAACGACGGCCACGGCAACTTTACACCTACTCCATATGTCGGGATTCCATTGAAAATTTTATCAGATCAAACGATATCGGCATTTCCTAATCCGTTCAGTGATGAAACCTGTATACAATTTTCACTCGATAATCCAGCAAACGTGAATTTATCCATATATGACCTTGAAGGAAAATTGATCAATTGTTTAATCAATCAGTATCTGAAAGGAGGAACTCATTCAATAAAATGGCGCCGGCTTGACACGAACGGAAAATCCTGCAAACCCGGCGCCTACATCATTTACCTCAAGGTAAACGGGCAAATCCATCATTCAATTAAAATCATAATGTATTAGTGAGGATATAAAAGAGCGAAGGCTGGTTTATTTACTTAAACCAGCCTTCGCTTTTAAAGTGAGTAGTTTGGAAACCTATCAGAAACTGACAGTTCCTTTTTTACTTCATCAGCTCTTTTACAGCAGCTTCGATCTGCTGGTCATGACCCGAGGAGAGGACTCCGGGGTCATTGGGAACCTTTATGTCTGGTTCAAGCTGGTTGTTTTCACAGAAGCGTCCATCGGGCATTCGCCATCCGCCCATAGGAATACCAAAAACAAGGGTAGGATCTATCTGTGCTTCCCACCATACAAATGTCCCGGTACCAGGCACCGGCATGCCAAGGGTCTTCCCGATATTTTTAAGCTTGTAGGCCACCGGGAAAAGATGTGCATCCGAATAATTGCTCTCACCGATCAATACGATCGAAGGCTTCACCCATTTATCTGAAGGTTCAGAACCAACGTACTGTCCGTGGGGAATAATGTCGATATACTTTTTTCCGCTGAGGAAATCCGACAGCTGCTCATGGATGTTCCCGCCTCCGTTGAAACGGGTGTCGACGATCAGGGCTTTCTTCTCGAAATTACGCCCCAGGGCTTCATCAAATACAACCCTCATGCTGCCGTCATCCATGGAACGAACATGCACATAACCTATCTTGCCTCCCGAAAGCTTTTCGACCTCGGCACGACGGTTCTTCACCCAGCGCTTGTACAACAGCTCATTGGCTTCGCCCATGTTTATTGGCTTCACTGATTCTTCCCAGCGGATTCCGGATGCAGGATCCAGGATGCTAAGCAGGGTAAGCTTGCCTACCTTGCGGTTCAGCAGGGCATAAAAATCCATATCATCGGTAATCTCAACGCCGTCGATCTTTTCGATCACATGGCCTGCCCTGATCTTTGAAACAGCCTTGTCGACAGGCCCGTCTTCGATCACTTCGGCAACTTTCAGCCCCTTGCCCTTGTAATCGTAATCATAGAAAAGGCCAAGGTCGGCAGTCTGGTCGGTATTCGGCCTGCTCGCACGATAACCGCAGCCTGTATGCGAAGCATTCATCTCTCCCAGCATCTCGCTCAGCATCTCGGCAAAATCGTAATTGTTATTGATGTAGGGAAGGAACTTCTTATATACTTTGTAGTAATAGTCCCAGTCGACTCCCTGCATATCTTCAACATAGAACTTCTCCTTGAACTGACGCCAGGAGTGGTCGAAGATATAACTGCGTTCATCGGCCGGTTTCAGCAGCATCTCGCCCGAAGCTCTCAGGGGCTCTGCTTTCCCGCTCTCAGCATCAACCTTCATTGGTTTGCCGTCGGCCATCACGAAGATGAACTTTCCGTCGGCCGAAAGCTCCATTCCGGCTCTTTTCGCACCGATCTTTGCAAACTGCCTCGTTTCCTTGGTTCTGAGTTCCGTCATCCAGAGATCATTGTCCTTGTCGAAACTGGTGAAATAATATAATTTCTCTCCATCCTTAGAAAGCAGCCAGTCACTGGCAGGAGAAGTGTAGGTAGTAAGCTTCAGCTTGCGTTCGGTGAGATTGTCCCAATCTATTTTCACAAGCTTTGAGGTATCTGCAGCAGTGGTATCAGTTTTGGTTTTTTTATCCGAATCGGTTTTTCCTTTTTTATCGGTCTCGGTTTTAGCCTTATCATCGGCTTTCTTTTTATCCTTTTCAGCTTTTTCTTCCTGTTCCTTCACAAGGGCCAGCTCTTCCTTCGAAAGCTTGAACCTGTCGAAAGCCGCCTTGGTAAAGAACATCCCGTAAATATCTGCGCTCTGAAGATTGCCGCCCTGGTCGCGGGCCCCGTCATGGTCGTTGCCCCAGATAAACATCTTACCTCCCATTGACCATTTTGGTCCGTAATCATTATACCCGCTAAGGGTAAGATCTTTAATCTCTCCTTTGCCGTCAGCTGAAACCAGTCCGACTTCCGGAGTGAAAATACGGTCGGGGAAAGCATACTGAACCAGGAACCACTTTCCATCGGGAGACCACTGGTAATACTGGTCCCCGTCGGCATAGGAATAGTTCACATTCGAAGGCATGATCAGCCTCGATTTTTTATCGGCGATGTTAAATACCTTGAGGACAACCCTGTTCTCGAGATAAGCCACCTCCTTGCCATCGGGGGAGTATTCGGGTTGGAATTCCTCGGCCGGAGTGGCAATGAGGGGTTCGGCCTTCAGCACCGTGGAAGCATAGAAATATGGTTCTTCTTTTCTAACGATCGAGGTGGTATACACGTCCCAGCTGCCGTTGACTTCAGCTGCATAAACCAACGACCTTCCATCCGGACTGAAACTCACGCCGCGTTCCTGGTAAGGAGTGTTTGTGATCCGCTTGGTAATTCCGCCTTCAATACTGCTTACAAAGACTTCTCCCCTGAAAATATACGCGAATTCCTTCCCGGTCGGGGAGAGTCGCATTTCGGTAAAGCCTTCATTCACGGGGGTTATCTTTTCCTGCGGACTGCGTCCGTCGGCGTTTATGCGAACTGAAATTTTCTTCGGCTCGCTGCCAGGCATCTGTGTATAGATCTCCCCGTCATAAGTAAAGCAAAGCATGCCGTTTTTCGATTTGCTCAGAAAACGCACGGGATTCTTCGAAAAATGAGTGACAGCTGTCGATTTTGAAGGATCGGTGATAGAACTCTTGTACACGTTGAACGAACCGCTTTGCTCGCTCAGGTAATAGAAATCCTTGTCGTTGGCATCGAACACAGGGTTGCGGTCTTCGCCATTGAAGCTTGTAAGCTTTGTATATTTCTTTGTGTTGAAATCATAAACCCAGATATCACGGGCTATAGCCGAGGTATGATGCTTGCGCCATTCACTTTCGTAACCCTTTATATCTTCATAAATAATCTTATCACCTGCGGATGTGGGAACGGCGTTAAGCGCAGGCGTGGGCAGCAGCATCGCTACCTTGCCCCCGGCAACCGGCACAGTGTAAAGTTCACTCATCAGTGAAATAGGGAACTGTGCATTGGTGACGACGTCCTGGCGGTAAGCCGAGAAGATAACATCCTTGTCGTTGGCGGTGAAACTACTGGGAATCTCCTTGTTGGAACTGAACGTCAGGCGTGTTGCCTCACCACTTGTCGCTGGCATTGTGAATACATCAAAGTTCCCGTTACGGTCGGAGGCAAAGGCGATGGTTTTCCCGTCGTGGCTCCAGACAGGGCAATACTCGTATGAATCGGTTAAAGTCAGGGGAGTCGCGGTTCCTCCTGCCGAAGGAACCGACCAGATGTCGCCCTTATAGCAGAAAAGTATCGTCTGTCCGTCGGGGGAAATTGCCGTGTACCGCATCCATAGCGGGTTTTCCTGGCAAACGGCTGTCCATGCCAGGCTTAAGAAAATTGCTAAGCTGAGTAGTTTTTTCATATATAGATTAAATTTCATTTACACTAGACCACATTATCAATTAAAGGTTACAAAAGAACGAAAATACTGCAGGAAAATTTTATCTTGTTGACAATTAGACAAGTTTGATGTTTTTTGATAGGATCTTACCCTGTACCGGGCAACCATTTCGATTTCCCGGGTTTACTATTCAAACGAATTCATGCTGCAACTTTACCTCCTGTTCAGAACTGATTGAGAATCGGACGCCAAGCCTTGATGCGATAGGAGAGGCCTCACTTAAATCATCAAACAATGAAAAGACAACTGTTTCTGATGCTGGTCACCACAGCCCTCATCATGGCTTCATGCAGCAAGAAAGACCAGACCGACCCTGCTTCCTCAACCACGACAGCCAGTCTGCCCACCAAGGCTGCCAGTTATGTGGCAACAAATTATCCTGATGCATCCATTGACTATATCCTGGTGCTTACCAATTCCACCGCGAAATATGTTGTAACCCTCAATACCACCGAAGAACTCGCTTTCACAAGCATTGGCGATTATCTTGGTGATGGCCGGCAATTCCATGACGGCGGCCATCACGGTGATACCATCTTTGGTGACTCAACAGGTTGCGGCGGAGGCCATCATGGCGGCGGCCATCACGGGGGCGGACACCATGGAGGAGGTCACGGTATCCCTGTCGATTCGCTCTCTACTGCTATTACAGGTTATATCACAGCCAACTTTGCCGGCTATACCATCATGCATGCCGGGTACGATTCACTTTGTGTTGAAGGACTTGTTACAGAGGTCATGATAGGCAAAAGGGATTCGGTTCACCCTCTGAAGCTCGTGTTCAACGGTGCAGGAACCTTCCTGTTCCAGGCCTCAAGAGTGATGTATGCAGATGTCACCCAGGCTGTGAAAAATTATATCACTGCAAATTACGCCGGGTATGAAGTCTGCAACAGGGCCGAAAAGCTCACCCTGGCCGACAACAGCCTGCAATATATCATTTACCTCCGCCAGGACCGTCTGCATGTTTCGGTGCGCATCACGGCCGATGGAACCCTCATTTGTACCCGTTAATACTCAATCCTGATTCTTGTTTAACCTCCGGCAAATGTTGCCGGAGGTTTTTTTGTCCCTGCCGGCAGGCAATTCATTAGTGAGTTGATTGATATTTATCACTCTTGTGTTGAAAATATATCAACGAAACAAGTAAAACAGTATCATAATACATCTTTACATTTGCATGACCTGTGAATCCAGGGGATTTCACCAATAAATTTATTGTCAATTAACACCGCATTACAATATGAAGAAAACACTTTACTCTTTAGTTCATGCCCTGATAATTGTTTTTTTCCTGGCATTTGCACAGATCGCCTTTGCTCATTCAAACGGTGCACCATCCGGGTACACAGGTTCTCCCGGTGACGGTCATACATGCACAAGCTGCCATGGAGGATCGGCCAGCCCTGTCACGGGGTACATCACTACCAATATTCCCGGTACGGGATATGTTGCAGGTAGTAATTACACCATAACTGTTTCATTTACAGGAAGCGGTGGAAAAGGATTTGAAGTTTCACCCCAGAATGCAACAGGCTCGCAGCTTGGCGTTCTTGCTCCGGGTTCGGGAAGCAAACTGGTAGGAGGGACGAAGTATTGTACCCATAGCTCAAAGATCAACGGTTCAAGTGCAACATGGACATTTTCCTGGACAGCACCTGCAGCGGGTACAGGCAATGTAACTTTTTACGGCGCATTTGCAATTACAGAAGCAACGACAAGAACGGAAGCAGTTACTGTGAGTGAAAATGCAAGCCAGCCACTGGCGGTCAATGTCTCCGCAACTCCCAACAGCCTGTGCAGTGTAGGAACCACCCAGCTTAATGCCGCTGCCAGCGGGGGCTCTGGTAATTACACCTACTCCTGGACATCAGTGCCTGCGGGTTTCAGTTCCCTCCTTCAGAACCCATCTGCAACACCTGCTGTGACAACAAAATATTTCGCCCATGTGAACGATGGCACCAATACTGTTGTTGATTCGGTTCTGGTCACTGTTCAGCCAGCCCCGGCAGCATTTGCAGGAAACGATACAGTGATTTGCCTGCCTGTCACCCAGATCCTTCTTTCCGGTACTGCATCAAACTCAACAACCCTACTTTGGACAACTTCAGGGGACGGCACATTCAGCAATGCTTCAAACCTTCAAACAACTTATTTCCCCGGAACTCTTGACAAGAGTACAGGGCAGGTCAACCTCACCCTGACTGCGAACGGGACTGCCCCCTGCAACAATGCAGTAAGTGTAAGACATATAACCCTTGATCCATGTAATGGTATTCCCACTGCTGGTAACACTGAGTTGAAATTCTCCTTCTGGCCTAATCCGACCAGCGGAAAGATCACTCTTTCGGTAAACATGCCTGCGTCTGCAACCGTGAGAATCAGCGTTTCTGATCTTACCGGAAACATTCGTTACCATGAGCAGTTTGAAATTCAGGATCCTTCTTTAAGCAGGACCCTCGACCTGAAGAACCTCCCTTCAGGGATTTACATGGTAAAAATTGAATGCGGGAACATGGCCACTGTAAAAAAGCTGGTAATCATATAAGCTTGAATTTTGTTGAAAAAAGCCGGACGGGACCAGTTTCCCTCCGGCTTTTTTGTATTTTTGAGAATCCACAAATCTCATCCGCAAAAAACACATATTATGACACTGATCCTGAACAGAAGCGAAGTCGCCTCGGTACTTATCATGAAAGACTGCATGACAGCAGTGGAACAGGCATTCCGCGAGCTTGCCGAAGGCACAGCAATACTTCCCCTTCGCACAGCCATCACGCCCCCCGACGGACTTTCCTTGTACATGCCCGCTTACCTGAAACAAATGGGGGCCCTGGCCTGCAAAGTGGTTACTGTTTACAAGAACAACCCTTCGAAACACAATTTACCCACGACAATTGGAAAAGTGCTTCTGCAGGATCCCGCAACTGGCAATGTGATTTGTATCATGGACGGCGGATATCTCACTGCGGTTCGCACAGGCGCTGCCAGCGGTGTGGCAACCCAATACCTTGCCAGGAAAACCGGCGGACAGGTGGCCGCCATCTTCGGGGCGGGAGTGCAGGCTAAAATGCAGCTCTGGGCTGTGGCCGAAGCCCGTAAGCTGTCAAAGGCTTATGTGTACGATCTTTCGGATGAGGCGGTGAAGAAATTTATTGCCGAGATGGGTCCAAAACTGAACCTGGAAATCGTGAAAGCCTCTTCTGCCGAAGAGATGATGAAAGGCGATATCATCGTTGCAGCCACCTCATCATCAAACCCGATTTTTGACGGTAACCTGGTAAAGGAGGGGACCCATATCAACGGCATCGGCAGCCATACTGCTGTCCAGCGTGAACTGGATACCGCCATTGTGAAACGCTCGAAATTCGTGGGTGATTCGTATGAAGCCTGCTTCAAGGAATCGGGTGATATCATTATCCCGGTAAATGCAGGTGAGATCCCCAAAGAACATTTCTATGCCGAGCTCGGCGAGCTGATCACAGGCAAAAAATCAGGCAGAACAAGTGAAACCGAGATCACTTTATTCAAATCGAACGGACTTGCAATCCAGGATGCCGCCACGGCAAAACTGGTATACGAAAAGGCTTTAGTTGCCGGGATCGGCACCAGTGTGGATATCTGATGAAACTGGCCTGTTTTTAAGGACAGGCCAGTTTCATCATGAGCCACCTACTATTTACCTTCCTTCGGTTTAGTTTCTGTTATCTTTTTACTGAGGAAGCCGGCAATAAGCTGCCCTAGTCCGCCATTGTCATCTCCGCTTGTAATCAGGGTGTCAGGAACTATTTTAACATTCCCACCGGCTATCTTTTCGGCAACCTGAACGGCAATAACACCTTGTTCCCCGATGGCTTGCTTCTGCTTTTCATAAGCTTCGGCTGTGGCAGATCCTTTGGCTTCGATGGCAACACCTTCGGCACGGCCTACTGCTTCAATGCCCTTTGCCTGGCCTTCGCTTTTCAGGCGGATTGATTCGCCTTCGCCTTCGGCCAGTAGGATAGCTTTTTTCTTCAGGTTGTCGGCGACTTTCACATCGATCTCGGAAGTTACCAGGTCGGGCTGCTTATTCGCTTCAGCCGTGGTTTTTTCCATTGAAATACGGCTTTGCTGGGCTTTCTGCTGTTCGGCATACATGGCCTGTTGCTGCTGGGCGATAATCCTCTCAGTCTGGGTTTTCATCAGGTCTTCGGGAAGCTGGATCTGGCATATCAGCACACTCACCAGTTCCACATGGTACTTTTCAAGTTCAGCCCTGGCCCTGTCTTCAGCTTTCTGCTGCTCCTCATGCCTGTTTTGCATGAAGTTCATGGCTGAAGTAGCCGATGCCTGGTTGCGGAAACTTGAATCTATCATCGGATGGATCACATGGTCAACGAGGTTCTGTATTGAACCGATCTTTGCCACCATATATGGAGCCTGGTCGGGTCGCACACGGATCACAACTTTCACCGATACATTGATCGAGAAACCATCGTGGGAAACAACGCGCAAAGGATCAAAACGGGTCTCCTTTGAATCATCCCAGTCAATGGTTATGTTCGTTGTATCAACGATATATGCAATATAAGCCCGGCGGTTGAGGTAATAAATACCCGGACCGGCGACTTCCTGCTGTATTCCGCGGAATCCCTTGGGTACGACATATCGCTCCAGTCCCACATCAACCCTTTTATCGATAGGTTTCGTGTCGGCTGTCGTAATATCGCTGAGCTCTTTTTCCTGGCTTGCGATCTGATCGGTGATCATCCTAACCTGGGCAGGTTCAGCCCCTACATTGGATACCACAACGGCAACCTGTCCGCGTTCCACTACTGCCACATCATCCAGCTCCACACTGAACATCATGGGGTTGATATAGTAGGTTCCGGGTTTCAGAACATCGAACTGGGGACCACGCTGTCCGCCGCTTTCAAGAAATTTAGTTACGTCCTGGAAATTATTATGTCCGTCAACGGGTTTTGCAACATATTCAGTTTCCGGCAAGGGCTGTCCGTCACGGGCCACCACAATCCCGATTTTTTTATCCGGGATTACGATGGTATCCTTGATCTCGACTTTGAACAGGGCGGTGTTAACACGGTATTTTCCCGGAAGAAGGATGGTGGTTTGCGGACCTTTTTCACCTCCATGGTTAAGAAATGCTTCCCCGTCTTCAAAATAGCTGTGCTCAACGATGGCTTTTGATAAAAGCCTTCCCCCGCTGATGGGTTTCCCGTCCTGGGAGGTTACGACTCCTACCTGTCCCTTTTCAACAACGGTAATGGGAACTGCAGTGATTTTAAATAAACGTGTATTGATACGGTAATTCCCCGGAGGCAGGGTCCTTATCTGCGGACCTTTTTCTCCTCCGTTTTTCAGGAAGGCGGCTCCGTCCTGGAAAAGATCGCAATCGACTACTTTCCCAAAGATTCTTCCGGCAGGAATGGGAGCCCCGTCAATGGATTCAACAATGCCGACCTGGTTTTCACCGATGATGGTCACAGTTTCCTTGATGATATTGAACAGGAATGCGTTGATCCTGTATACTCCCGGCGGAAGTATAGGGATCTGGGAACCTTTTTCCCCTCCGTTCTTCAGGAAGCCTTCCCCGTCCTGGAAGAGATTACATTCAACGGTTTTAGCGAAAATTTTTCCCGAAGGAACCGGGTTCCCGTCAAGGGAGGTCAGAAGTCCAACTTCATTCGTCCCAATGATCGTAAAATCAAGGTGTTTTCGGGTATAAATAAAAGGTATCAGGAAATACAATCCCGGCCCTTTTGTACGGGCCTGAATCCCGATTTCGTCACTCATGGCGAATACACGGTCTTTCGGCATCTGCCGGCCAAACCACCTTCTCTCCAGAACTTTTATTTCGCGACCTCCGACGATCAGCAGGGAACTGAAGAAAAGGATCAATAAAAATATAACAGCAAGTACAACCAGTACTCCCGTTAAAATAACACCTGGTGCAATCATTTCTGAATTTTTTTAATGCCTACTCTGTTTACCATTTTCGGCAAATTGGTTTATATGGATCGAAAATTCTTTGTAAGTCTTAATTGGTGTCCTTTTTTGTGCAGCCCGCCAGGACCACGATCAGAACTAAAAAGGTATAGATAGAGGTTGTTTTCATGAATATCAAAATTACAAATAAGTGAGGTCATTTTGATTGGAACCTGAAAATTTTCAGGTTTGAGGACTAAACCTTAAATTTGCCTGCACCCAAAACCTTATCCGCATGACTTCCAAGATCAATTCCATAGTCATATATTATTTCTCAGGTACAGGCAATGCCCGCAATGTCGCAAAATGGTTTGCATCTGAAGCGGAAGCCCGTCAAATGCCTGTCGAAGTGAATGACCTGGCAATGATCGACAGGAAGCATATACAAAAACCACCTCAGGGCGCCCTCATAGGTTTTATCTCGCCGACCCATGGTTTCAACTACCCGCCGGTGACCATGTATTTCATCTTCCGCTTCCCCCGCTCAAGGGGCAACCGGGTTTTTCTGATGAACACAAGGGCTGGTCTCAAACTTTCAAAATGGTTTGTGCCGGGTCTCAGCGGAATCGCACTCTGGCTTTCGTCCCTGGTACTTTTGCTGAAAGGCTACAGGATCGTTGGACTCAGGTCAATCGACCTGCCTTCGAACTGGATCTCCATCCACCCAGGTGTGAAGGAAGCGGTGGTCGAATCGATTTACACCCACTGCAAAAAAAAAACAACGGCATTTGCTTCAAAGATCCTCGACGGGAAAAAGGTGTATACCGCATTCCGCGATATCATCCAGGATCTTCTTATCAGCCCAATAACGATAGGGTATTTTTTTATGGGCCGCTTTTTGTTTGCAAAGACCTTTTATGCCAATAAAGACTGTGACAAATGTGATATCTGCATTAAAAATTGCCCTGTCAGTGCCATACTTACCGTCGACAACCGTCCCTTCTGGTCCTACCGCTGCGAAAGCTGCATGAGATGCATGAACAACTGTCCGAAAAGGGCCATCGAAACCTCCCATGGGTTCGCTGTCGGCATCATGTTCCTGATCAATATGGTGATCCTCGCTTATTTCTGGAAGTGGATTGCAACCTTCATCGTCATCCCTCATGGAAATGTCTGGGTTGAAATCCTTTTAACCGCGATCCGGTGGGTCCTGACTTTCTTCTCCCTCGTCCTCTTCTATCGCATTTACCATTACCTGCTCAGGATCCCCGTGTTCAGGGAGATCTTCTACTTCACTTCACTGACCCGGTTCATGTTCTGGAGAAGGTATAAGCCCTCGAAAAAAATGATTGCAGGGCTTCCTGCTGATGAGGTGAAGTAAGCCCGCTACCGCTCATTTACCCAGATCGTTCAGGAATCCTTTTTTCTTTTCCGAATCCCGGCATCTCCTGACCTCGGCCAGGGCTGAATCCTTTTGACCGGTAAAGAAATAGATCGCCCCCAGGTTAAACCTTGCCTCGTCAAAATACGGGTCATAAGCCAGAGTCTTCTTAAGCACGGCCTTTGCCCCGGCGGTATCATGCAGCGCATACAAGGTGGTCGCATAATCGTTGAGCAGCCTTACCTCGTAAGGTGAGACCTCAAGGCCTTTCATGAAGCAGCCCAGGGCAAGTTTCGGATTCCCCAGGCGATACCATGCAACTCCTTCGAACCAGGCGAGCGGCAGGTTATTCGGGGTAACGGTATAGAACCGGCTTTCGGCCGAATGGCAGCATTCAATTACCTTTTCGTCGTTCACACGCTCATTTTTGAACATGATCATCGAATAATATTCGCCTTTAAGGCGGATGAGGGAGAGCAGTATTGTAGCGAGCAGCAGGAAAAGAACAAGAAATGAAACCACTGATGACGGGATCTTTTTCAGGTATCGTATGCGGATGTCCCGGAGGGGAACCTTATATAACAGGAAAGCCCAGGTAGAGAACAGCAGGATATTGTGCTCCACTCTTTTCAGTGGGAAGTCGAAACAGGCAAATATATAGAATCCGAGTATGAACGAGGCATAGAATACCGTTTCGGCAGGGGGCCGGTTACCTTTCCGCGCAATTTTAACAAAGACCAATACAAGGGGTATGACAAACAGAAACAACGAAATGATGAAGCCAATTAGGCCCAGTTCCGAGAAAATACCTATCCACTCATTATGAGGCTGGCTGTAAGTATAGTTTTTCAGGGTATGCTCGGGGTTAGGAGGATCAGACATTGAGGCGACCATGATCTTCCAGTTCCCTGCCCCGCAGCCTGTGAGAGGTCTTGCTATTATCAGGGGGACTGATTTCTTCCAGAATATCATCCGCAGATTTGCATTGGCATAATACTCCTCGGCAAAATCAAATTCCTGGATCCGGCCGTGGTCATCCCTGCCGGCCATCCTGTGTTTCCTGATCTTTTCGATGCTTTCGCTATCGTAGCTCCTGAAATAATTCCAGACCGGGATCTTGCTTCTAAAGTAACTCTTCCGGGTGGTGTCGAGAGAAATATAGAATAAACCGATCATAAAGAGCAGGAGGATTACCGCAGCCAGACCGGTGAAAAGGTTCTTTATATTCAGCAATTTGCGGTACCTGAATGTGAGCATGGTGGCGAAGGTGATGAAAGCCACTGAGAGCGCGAGGTAGCCGGCCCTGCTCTGGATAATGATGATAAAAAATACCGATAGCACTCCGCATAGCACCGAAAGGTATTTCCAGAATCCCCTTAACATTGTGTAACCGCTGAAGGCAAACGGGAGTGAGATCAGAAGGTAAGCCGAGAAAAGGTTGTTGTTTGCCGAAACAGAGATGACCTGGTAGGGGTCGTAAAACTCAAGCCTGCTCATTTTATAAAATGCCAGCGCGAAAGCAAAGAAACTAACCATCAGCTGAGTCCTGATGAACATCCGTTCAAAACTTTCAGATTTGCTGTTGAGGAAGGAGATTATGAAGAAGACCATAAGGCCGAGGAAGACCAGCTGTGCCTGCATGATGGCTTCAGCGAAATTCACTGCCCATATGGAGCTGAGCAGATTCCAGGCATAAAACAGTACCAGGAAAATTTCAAAAATGCTTGTATGCAGGTTTGTGTCTTTTTTGCGGATGAGCAAGGATGTGATCCAGAGTGTGGTTGAAAGAACAAGTACCCGCGGAAGTAATGAGCGGTCGAGTATGATGCCTGATCTTAAGGTGGATGCAAGAAAGAGAAGTGCAATCAGGAAAATTGCCTGGTACCAGGAGCTCTTGGGTATCGTTTTAAACAGGGCGGGTGGGTTTACTCAAAAAACGTAATTACTGCGCATCCGCCTTCCCCTGCTGTGGGCGGGGTGCTTGAATAGGTTGACATTATATTGCCTCCTTTACCGGGTTTGGAAGTGAGCACCCTTTCAAAGAGGTAAGACCTGGGCATGCCGAATATCATATCGAGGATGTTGCTGTTTGAAACCGAGGCATAGCCGGTAATGAGATTGCCGATGTTCGATGTGCCGGCTTCCCCGTTGGCTCCTGAATTGCTGCCTTTCTTGCCTCCGTAACCGCCCTGTGCCCTGTTCCCATTGAACTGGGAGTCCCCGCCTTTTTGTCCGTCAGTGTCGCCATACCAGTAACCCCCGCTGTAGTAAGCGTTATTTCCTGCAATTCCCGGCTCTCCGATGCTGACATAGTATTGCTGGGATGGAGTTACGAACATCTCGATACGGGAATATCCCCCGCTTCCGCCATATCCGCCGTTTCTGAGGCTGTAGGAATAAGCTCCTGCCCCGGCTCCTCCGCCTGATGCGCCCCAGAGTTCAACCTGGATCTTGCTGACGTTGGCAGGAATGGTGAACGTCGATGAGGAAGTAATGGTTGTGGTGAGATTCCCCTGACTTCCATATATATGATAAGGGTTCGCTTCGGTACCTGTGCCTGAAACCTTGATATTGGCCCCGGCATGGATCTTTGTTTCGGAACCGTCGGTAACGGGTTTGTTCGTAAGGTCATTGTAATTTCCGCTGAAGCCGTTGCCTGCCTTCGCCGAATACATTGCGTAAGGAACGCTGAGCAGCTGGCTCACCCCGCTGATGCTGTAGTTAGTTCCTCCTGCAGGGTCTACTTCGGTCTTGAGGAAGTAAGGTCCGTTTGCCCAGTTGATATTTGCAAAAACGTCGGAAGTGCTGCCTCCCCCGATCTCGACGGTTGCAAGGCCGTTGATGTTGGTGGTTGCATTATGTGTTTCGGTATATACAGCTGTCCCCGTCGCCGAGCCCTGAAGAATGCTAAGCTTCATCCCCACAGTTGCCCCCTGTACCAGTTTGCCGGCAGCATTCCTTACTACGCTCTGGTAGCTGAGTTTCTGGGGTGACTGTGCATGCAAGCCCAGGGCAATGAAAACGATAAGTAAACAAGCAGGTATTGGTTTCATTTTTTAATGATTTTATAAAAATTCACAGCAACATTATTTTCCGATACATTCAGAAGGTATGTCCCCGCCTGGAGTTCTTCCATGGGTATCATGGTTTCATTACCTGTAATCCCCTCTTCCCTGATCACCATTCCATTGAGGTTGCATAGCCTGTAAGAGAGTTTTGCACTTATTGGGCTCGTAATCTTCAGTTTAAGGACCGATGTGACAGGGTTAGGGGAAGCACTGCTTTCGAGGCTGATACCCTGGTCGTAGATCCCGTTGAACAGGATCTCGTAAGGCTGCTGTGCACCAGGCGTAACCGAGCCATCCTGACTTGTCATCGGAATAAAAGCGATCTGTCCGACCGACCAGGATACACTTCCGCTGCTGCCTGTTGCTTCGGATCCTGCCGAAAGAACAACCTGCTGCGCAAACAGGCAGGAATGTAAGAGTATAAGAAGTAAAAACGCGGCGAAAAACAGGAATGATGGCTTCATGGCCTGTGAAATGAATGCAGAGTTCGTTAACTACCTGCTAATATACAACGTATTTTTAAATATCAGATACTAAGTTAAAAACTTTATGGCGCCAGGCTAGTCTTTCACGCATCTGACAGAATTCCCGCATTGCTTGAGGCAAACATTAAGCCATAGATCTTTACTCATGCATGCAAGTCCCCGGGTCCTGGCGAAATTCACTTCACTTTCGGTTGAACACCACCAGTGGCCAAGCAGGCCGATACCGCTGAAAAACCCCACTTCACGGGAACCGCCGGGCAGTCCATTGAACCCCGTGGTGTTGATGCCTCCGCAGTTCTGATATCCGTCGCTCCATCCACTTGGGCTCTTCATGAGAAGGCCCGGCCTTTCACCGTTGCCGGGAAAATTTGTGAACACCAGCCATTCAACATCTTTCGGTACATGCCAGCCTTTCGGGGCAAGGCCCCTGGGATCGTTGACAGCAAACCAGTTGTAGAGTTTTCCGTAAATCCTTCCATTTGAGGTTTTGAAATCATAGTAACACCAGCAACCCATGCGGCTTTCAGAATACCGGTCCCATTCTGCTCCTGATTTTGCTTCCGGGATTGCATCCCCGTTCCTGTAATGAGAAACGTTCAGGTTTTGAGACATCCAGGTCTTATTTGCGATAACCAGTGTTTTATATGTATTCCCGTCAAAATCACGAACTGTTTTCTGAGCCTGACCAACATGGAACTGGCCGATGAAACAGAGAGAGAGAAGGATTCTGAACAGGATTTTCACAAATGGCTGATTTAAAGCGAAGATACTTATTTTTCGGAGAATACCAAAAATCGGGATACGGGATGCGGGATACGGGATGCAGGATCTTGCATCTTGCATCTCGCATCTTGCATCCTGCATCCTGCATCTTGCATCTTGCATCCTGCATCCTGCATCCTGCATCCTGCATCTTGCATCCTGCATCCTGCATCTTGCATCTCGCATCTGTCTGCAATTCACACCTCGCTTCTAAATTCCCTACCTTTGGCTTAGAATATGTGACATCATGGAAATTCGTTTTGACAATAAGATAGTCCTTGTAACTGGAGCATCCAGGGGAATTGGAAGGGCCATCGCCAGGCAGTTTGCCCTATCAGGCGCGACAATTGCCGCGCATTACAATTCAAACCATAAAGCTGCAAAATCGCTTCTTGACGAACTGTCCGGACAGGGACATTCCTGCCTGTCTGCCGACCTTGCAGATCCCGCAGAGATAGAAAAACTGTACAAAACCATCCGCAGACAATATGGACGTATTGATATTCTGGTTAATAACGCCGGAGTGTTTGAGGAGGATGACATGGTTTTGATGAAACCGGCCGAATTCAGAGCTTACTGGAACCGTACAATTGCGGTAAACCTGAGCGCACCAGCAATTCTCTCGCATTTTGTTTCGGAAGCTATGATTGAGCAGGGAGGTGGAAAGATACTCAACATTTCTTCAAGGGGAGCTTTCAGGGGAGAACCTGATGCATGGGCATACGGAGCTTCAAAAGCAGGTTTGAATTCCCTCTCCCAAAGCATGGCAAAATCCCTGGCTCCGCATGGTGTAAGCGTGTTCACTCTTGCCCCGGGTTTTGTTGAAACCGATATGGCTGCTTCCTGCCTCAAAGGCAGGAGGAAAAAGGAAATTCTCAGCCAGAGCCCCCTCAGCCGGATAGCATCCCCCGAAGAAATTGCCAGGGCTGTTCTCATGCTTTGCGCCGATGGCAATGACTACATGACAGGATGCATAGTAGATATGAACGGAGCGTCTTACCTCAGAAGCTGAGGCTTTTTTCATCCGCCCGATCAGCCAAACATTTTAATTTATTCGAGAAGTATTAGTATTAAAAGTCAGGAATTTGTAACTTCGCCTGTAAGTATTTTTCCATTGCCTGGCTATTACGAAACATCCCTGTGCGCGCTTAAGCTGAAGAAATGTTACGACATTGCACCTTCACGCATTAAGCAGTATTTGCAGGCCGAGATCGATTTTGTGCTCGAAAGGGTGGGCCGCAAAGACATCGTTCTGGATCTGGGCTGCGGCTATGGAAGGGTCATGTTGTATCTCACGAAAAAAGTTAAGTTCATCCATGGGATCGATACATCCATCCAGAGCCTTATTTATGGAAAGGAGTACCTGAAAAATGCCCAGCATTTTTCGCTCCTGCATATGGATGCCTCGAAGCTTTCTTACAGCGACAGCACCATGGATGTCGTGCTTTGCCTTCAGAATGGACTTTCAGCATTTCACACCGACCAGAGAGCATTGATCAAAGAGGCCATCAGGGTTGTAAAACCCGGGGGGAAGGTTTTGTTTTCAACTTATTCAGAGAAATTCTGGGAACCCCGTTTAAAGTGGTTCATGGCACAATCCAAAGCCGGACTCCTGGGAGAAATTGATCCGGAGAAAACAAAGAACGGCAGTATTGTTTGCCGTGACGGGTTTATTTCATCCCTCGTCACTCCGAAAAAATTTCATGAGCTTACCCGCTGGATCAGAGGTATTAAACTCGTAGTCAGGGAAGTCGACGATTCCTGCCTGTTTTTTGAGATCAGGAAAGAGTAGGCTTTTCCCTGCTGTATAATATTCCCGGGTCTAACCCGTTTATTATTAATAATAAAAGAAAAATGTCCGATCAGTCACAGGCAATCATTCGATGTTTGCTTGTTCAGTCAAAATTCTCGGATTTCAGTTTTTGGAATTACCAGGATGTTTGCAAGATAGTCGGCAGGAAATACCCTGCCGCTCCCCTTGGTTTGCTTACCGTTGCAGCACTTTTCCCCCAGCACTGGGAATTCAGGCTCATCGACGAAAATGTTGAAACCCTGCTCGATCAGCACCTCTTATGGGCCGATATTGTTGCCACCGGTGGGATGCTACCGCAGCAGCGAAGCATATTGAGCCTGATCAAACGTGCTCATGAGTTAAGCCGGCTTATCGTTGTTGGCGGACCGGATCCTTCGTCCCAGCCTGCTTTGTACGAGGAAGCTGATTTCCTGGTTCTCGGTGAAGGGGAGATCACGATTCCCATGTTCCTGGCCGATTTCAACAAAGGTGTGCGTAAAGGAAAATACGCTTCAGTTGAGAGGGCGGATATGATGAAGGCGGTGGTCCCGCGTTTTGACCTGATCAGGTTCAACGATTATATCATGCTCGGGCTGCAGTTCATCCGCGGATGCCCCTTCAACTGCGAGTTCTGCGATGTGATCGAGCTCTATGGGCGTACTCCCAGGTTCAAATCGAATGCACAGATGATCAGTGAGCTTCAGTCTCTTTATGACCTTGGATACCGCGGGCATATCGATATGGTCGACGATAATTTCATTGGGAATAAAAAGAAAGTCAAAGAACTGTTGCGGGAGATAAAAACCTGGACAGAGGCAAGGAAATACCCCTTTTATTTTACAACTGAAGCTTCGGTGAACCTGGCTGATGATGACGAGCTGCTTCAGCTGATGAAGGATGTGGATTTCAGGTATGTCTTCCTCGGCATCGAAACCCCCGACAACGATACCCTCACGGCAAACCAAAAGAATCAGAATGTCGACAAATCAATAGAAGAGACGGTTAAGAAGCTGTTATCTTACGGGATTGTCAGCAATGGAGGATACATCATCGGCTTCGACAGTGAAAGCAAACATGTGGCCGACCAGATGATCTCATCAATCCAGGAATCGGGGATATGCATGGCCATGATCGGTCTGCTGTATGCCCTGCCCAATACACAGCTCACCCGCAGGCTTGAAGCCGAAGGCCGGCTGTTTCATCATTCCTCCAAATCAGTTGGGGAGGGCGATATAGACCAGGCGACGAGCGGACTGAATTTCCTGACCAACACACCGCGCACAGAGATCCTCGGGAATTACAGCAAGGTGATAGAGTCTATTTTCAAGCCCAAAAATTATTATAAACGTGTTATCTATACCGGGCTGAACGTGAAAACCCGGTATAAGCACACCCCCGATTTCAAGACCTGGCTGGTTTATATGCGATCCTTTTTAAGGGTTTGCCGGTCGGCCGGATTTTCAAAGGCAACCGGGTTTTTTTACTGGAAAATGTTTTTCACCGTCCTGATTCGTAACCCCAGGGGTATAGAACCGGCCGTTAATCTTGCAGCCATGTACATTCATTTCAGGAAGCAGAAAGATTATATCGTCAAGCTTGTGGGCGATAACATCTCCAGTCTTGAAGAAATGGGTGAAGACACCTTCAACCAGCAAATGCTCAATAATACCGGAGCTTAACGCTTGCCTTCCGCATTGTTTTTTTCCTTGCTCATGATCTCAAACACGATACTAAGCGTTTCCCCGTCCTGGTCGACCAGGCTCAGTCGGTGAAATCCCCTTTCGGGCGATAAAGCCATCTGGTGGATCTGTTTCGTGGAACCTAAGAACTGTTCATCAAGATGCCAGTAAATGGTGGCATCCGGATTATGATGAGCGGCCTTAAACACGGTGCTCCCGGTTTTCCCGTCAAGGTCGACGGGTACATACAGCAAACTCCCGTTCTTGGGATAGATCAGGTCCATGTTCCTGCTCCCTGCAGATTGCACACAACCTGGCTTGAAAGGAGGCAGCATACGGTAAAAAGGATTTTTTGTGCGGAAGTACCATTCCTGGACCGGCGGGAGCACGAACCATGCGACATGTTGCATTTCATTGGTGGATTCGCAACCTGAGTTCACCTGGTATTTCCCGCTTTTATCCAGGTGGATGAGCTGGTGAAAAGGACAGCAGGCTGTGCGGGCACCACATTTCGGCACCCAGGCCGAATCGGTGAACTCGCAGATGCCCGAAGCCCTATAACCACTGTAACGGCAGACAGGGATCTTTATCATTTCCTCAAGGGGAGCACGGAACCAGGTGGTTGGGGGAAGGGCCTTGAAAATGTCAAATAGTATTGGAGCGGCAACTCCTATCCCGGTTAGCCCTGGCCTTCCTTCTCCTGAAGCGTTCCCTACCCATACCGCAACGACATATTCAGGAGTTATCCCCACCGACCAGGCATCACGGTTTCCG
>SESA01000698.1_pt1 | contig 20315 bp, 17 predicted proteins | sample 3171451 | NCBI WGS metagenome assembly SESA01 (sample SAMN06051862, study PRJNA518727) | freshwater metagenome | biome: subpolar coniferous forest; feature: holomictic lake; material: water; isolation source: holomictic Lake 227, 8 m depth | place: Canada: near Kenora, Ontario | collected...
TTATAAGCGGGCGCCTTTGCGAGGGGACGAAATCCGCCTGCGGGGCGTCAGAAATGGCCCTGGGATAGCGGTCCATGTACCTTACGTTCAGCATTTCCAGGTCGTCCGACTGCCGGGCCACCGCGCGCACCTCCACGAAGGTCCCGTTGAACTCCCGCGCCGCGCACCAGTGCTCCTCTTCGCCGTAAAGAACGGGGCCCACTCTGCAGGCGTCAAGCTTAAGCCTGAAAACGCGGCCGTCCGGCGTCTCCAGGTATGGCGTGCCGCCGCGGAGGGAAAAATTACCTTTGAGGATATAGCCCACGCCGTAGCTGTTCTGCAGAGCGGACTGCAGCACAGGCTGCGGCGCGTGCTGCGGCGCCGCCGGCGCAGCGGCGCTTCCTTCGGCGGAACCCCTGAGGCTGTCAAGGGCGGGGCCCGCCGCCGCCGGCATTCGGCCCAGGACAAGCAGGGCTAAAGCGGCTGTTACTGAAAGCAGGTTCCTGTTCTTCATATTTTTTTCCTTGAGCTGCAAATTCCGTCCGCGTCGTATCCTGAAAGCTCCGTTCCTTTTTATGCCGCTTCAGGGCTTGCTTGTGCCCAGCGCGCTGGTGAGACAGTCAATGTAAGCCATCAACTGCTGCAGGCTGGCGCCGGGGCCGGGGTCAACACAGCCGTTCAATTGTTCCATGCCGGGAGCCGACACTCCCTTTAGTTCCTTGAGGAAGTCGTCCCAGCGGGTGTCGCGGGCCCAGGCCAGCTGGTCGTATTTTTCATTGTAGCCGCTGGTCGGCAGGTAAATGGCCAGGCCGTGAGAGGCTTCGTCACGGCCGGAGATATCCTTATAGGCCGTGTTACTTATGACAAGTTTGCCGTTCAGCGTCTCCATCAGGGCGCGGCTTGTTTCGGCCACCGGCCCCTGCGGGTCGGCCTCGGCCGCCAGGCGGGCGAAGTCGTAGAGGTCCTTGTTGTCTTTGTACGCATAGGCGCCGGCGGAGTAAGCCTTGCTCTTTATCTGCGGCTTCTTGTCGGAGGCTATCAGCGCGTCGGTCCAGGCGTTGAAGGCCGTCATGAAATCGCCCAGCGCGGACACGCGCACGGCGGAAAGCGTCACCTTCTTGCCCTTGACGGAGTAAAAATCGTCGTAAGCGCGCACCATTTCTACGGCCAGCTCCCCGCTATTCTTCGAACCGGTGAAAGCCGGCAGGAGCGTGTCGTACGGAAAGCCCGTGCCGGGCACGGTTTCTTCGGAGCCCACCACGTAGTCGGCATAATCCTTAACTTCGTAGAGCACTTCCGCCATCTGCATCAGGCAGGCGTCGTAGGCCAGTATGTCCACTTTTCCTATTTCCTTCATGGCCGCGCCCAGCTCAGGCGTGGATATGTGGTTCTTTGTTTCATGATCGTAGGAGATGCCCTTGCTGGCGCGGCCGCCCTTGGTGGTGATCCAGCCGGAGCCGTGGTTCCAGACTATAAGGGCATAGTGTTTGGCGGGGTAGTTCTTCATTCCCCATTTGGCGAAATCCGCCAAATGCCGCCAGTCGCCCATGTCCACCTTGCGGAAGGACTGGATAACCTTGGACTTGACTATTTCCTCGTCGGTATCCTGCGTTACGTAGTAGCGGCGCGAACCGGTCCAGTTGCCGTCAAAATCCACGTCGTTCTCCTGGCCGTTCATGCGGCCCTCTTCCGCCACGATGTTGAGCGCCGCGTTGGAGCCTGCCAGCTCCATCTTGTTAAGGTTATAAAGACCGGCCACTTCCAGGTCGTTCTTGCCGTTTAAGTAGACCAGCACGGTCCATTCTTTGATGGCCTGTGGTTTGGGCTCGAACCAGCCCTTTTCATGGGCCGGGGCGGAAACCGGCGGAGCGCCGAAGCCAGGGCGTGCCGCCTTAATGCTGCCCTCCCCGAGCTGCTCCAGCGCGCTCTCCGCGTAAGCGCCGCCCGCCAGTCCCAGTATTACCGCCGCCGCGTATATTATCTTTTTCATGATAGTTCCTTATCTTTAGGTGCCGGATCTGCGGTTTGCCGCACAGTCCTCACAACTTCCTGATATAAGTTTACATTCCTTCTTATCTGCCATTTAAGGGCTCTTTGTTCCTTTTTTTTGAGTTATTGGACCCGAAGTTTTCTGATATACATTTACCAAATGCTTACCGAACCGTCGCGCGAAGATACCCGCGCTCCCGGCCGGCGCCGGACGCCGGGGCTAAAGCTGACCGCAAAGAGGCGGCCGCCTATAGGGCCAGACAGGGCGGGATAAAGTAGGGAAAAGTTCTCAGACAGCTTTTGTGGGGGGGGCAGCGTGTTATCAGGCCAGCAGCCACTTCAATGCGTCTTCCTTGCTTTCAAAAAGCCGCACGTTGTAGCCGCGGTTCCTGGCGGTGGTCTCGTAGAGCCTTGCCGACTCTACCGGGGTTCCCGCTTCGGGCAGCAGTATGGCTTCTTTAAAGGCGGGCGGTATTTTGCTTTGTTCTATGATGTTTAGTACCTGGCGCAGGATCAGTTCCGAATGCCCGACCGACATGCGGCTGCAGTCGGCCAGGAAGAGCAGCAGCCCGCTGTCCTGTGAGAGTTTGGCGGCTTCCGCTACGGCGTCCAGCAGATCTTTGGAGCTGACCTCGCCGAGATACTGTATGAGTATATAAGGCGGCGCTCCGGTTTTTGATATCTGGTAGCTCATCGTCTTCCACCCTCCTAGCCGTTCAAATAATACATTTTTATCGTTTTAAAACAAATCACCCGGCTCGGTAAAGAGATGGTAAAAGGCGATCCATTTTTTTTCGGCCAAAAATCCGGCGGCGCTGGCTCTTCGGCCTCAGGCGGGCCGGCACCGTACAGAGTACGCTATATAAGGGAACTATGAAGGTATACACAAGCCTTGAACGAAACTAAAAGAGAGTAATATCATGAAAAGATCAGCGTATGTATTGAGCGTAGCGGTTGCGGCAGCCATACTGGGCTTAAGCGGCGGCGCATCTGCCGCTGAGTTCGGCGCTCTGGCGCTGAAAGATTATTCAGCCGCGGCAGAGCTGATACCCGCCGTCAGCCCGGCCTTTGTAAAGAACCAGCCAAGTACTTTCCCGGCGCCGGCCGGTTCCGGAGCTACTCACGCTTTTGCCACCGGCTACAGGCCGCCCACTCCGGAAGAGAGCGAGTACCTGAAAGGCAAACTGCAGCGCATAGAGAGTGTACCGGGCAATGTCTACGCCATGCTGCGCCGGACTCGTGCGCCCGGAGAAAACCCCGGGCTGCCCTCCGCGGTCAAGAACTGGGAGTATCTGCCGAAGGTGGGCAATCAGGGCAGACAGGGCAGCTGTTCAGCCTGGGCGGCCTGCTACTACTATAAGACCTATCAGGAGGCGAAGGAGCACGGCTGGCGCAGGCCTTCCCCGGATTCTGACCCCGAGCATGTGATGAGCCCGGCCTTCTGCTATAACATCGCCAACAAGCAGAGCAATGAGGGGTCGGCTTTGTCCATGGTTATGCGTAATATCGCCGATTACGGCAGCGCCACCTGGAAGGATATGCCGTACAGTCAGGGGGATTATAAGGTCTGGCCGTCAGAGCAGGCCTGGCGCAACGCTATCCAGTACCGCGCGCGGAAAGTCGGTTATATCGAGATCGGTACAGATAAGGGGATAAACGACCTTAAGCAGAACCTGGCCAACGGCGACCTGGCCGTGGTGGCGCTGAATGTCGGAAGCAATTTTGAGGAGTATCCGTGCCGCGGCTTTTGCGAGGGCGTGGATAAAAGAGTGCTCTACCGGCCGAGCGGGGAGACCAGCGGGCACGCCCTGACAGTGATCGGTTATGACGACACTATCACCTATAACGAGGACGGCAGGCCCGGCCGCGGCGCCTTCCTGCTGGTGAATTCCTGGGGCACTGATTACGGCATAAAAGACCCGGATGTCGGCACGGGCGGCTTCATCTGGGTATCCTACTCGTACGTCCGCGATAACGCGGCTGATCCCAACGCGTATGTGATGGTGGACCGCGAAGCCTACCAGCCCACCGCGTTCGCCACGGTAGGAGTTTCGCATCCAAAAGATGCCTGTCTCAATATTTCCATCCAGGGAGGCAATAGTAAGGACGCGCCGGAATGGAATTTCAACCCCTGGTATCTCACCTGCCGCAACCGGCTCAAAGACGCCCGGGTGGTCCTGGATATCTCGGATTACGAGCTCTCTCCGTCCAAGAGCGTATGGCTTAAGGTCTACAACGCGGACGTCTACAATGAGCACGGCACGATCACGTTCGCCGGCGTACAGCGGGCCGGGGAGGCCGCGCGCGCCGCCTCCGGCGTGCCGCTGGAGACCGTTCCCGGCAGCGATGTATACCTGGAGATATCCCCCCCGCCGCCGGACAGCAACAGATCCCGTTAATAGTAACCGCGGGAGAGAGCGCGCCGCGCCCGTAAACAAGGCGGGGCCCGGCCGCCGGCAGGTTTATTCCGGCCGTTCCTCTCTTCTGCCGCCTTCCTCTTTCTTCAACCCTATGCGCACGGCCCAGCCGGAGCGGAAAGGCGTAGCCCTCGACTCGCCGGAGACATACCGCGGCGCGTTCTCATAGCGGATCTTTCCGTCGATAGTGTTCAGGACCACCAGGAATTTTTCGCCTTTGCCGTAAATATCCAGTTCTTCGCGGAGCGTTTCCGGCAGCGGCATAACAGGCTCCCACTCCACCTGGATGAATCCCTCGTCCCTTTCCCCGGTCAGCCCGTCGAAGACCGGACGGTGCATGCGGGTCAGGTAGCGGCCGTGGTCCGCTGTCCGCGTTATTTCTCCGCCGGAAAAGCGCGGCGAGATCTTGACCCCCGTGGCGGCGGCGAGGCTCCGGCTTAAACTGTCGTTGTACAGCATAGCCAGCGCCACGGCGGGCGTTAAAAGCGCGGCCCAGAGATAGCCCGCGTTCTTTAGCCGGGACATCAGAACATCCTCCCGGTGGAAGCGAGCAGGAGCAGCCTCGCCAGGGCGTCCACGCAGATAGTTCCGCCGAAAGCGGCCATGAACAGAAAAGCCGGGTACAGGAACAGCAGCCGGGCGGTATCTTTACAAGCGCCGGGCCCGGTTGCCTTGACGTGAAAATGGGCCGCGCCGCCGGGGCAGTTATCCACGCATCTGCCGCATTTCACGCATCTCAGGCCTGAGCGCCCCTGCGCGATCGTTTCTTCGGTTATGGACAGCATGGGGCAGTTGCGGACGCAGGTCCCGCACCCCGAGCAGGTTTTTGTGTCCACGCGCACCTCGAAAGGGGTCAGGTGGTTGGCGCCGCACTGCAGGGCGCCGAGCGGGCAGAAATAGGCGCACTGCGCGCGCCGTTTCAACAGCATGGGCAGCGCTATCACCAGCGAAAAAAAGATAAGAAGGTGGACCCAGAACAGCAGCGCGTCGTTCACGAAATGTCCGGCCGGGAGTTCCGTCACGCTCTTGACCGGGCAGGTCAGCGCGCAGTAAAGCGGGAACAGACTTGCCGCGGACAGCAGGGCGAACAGGATCAGGACGGCGAAAGGGAGATTTCTCAGCCAGGCCGGGGCCTTAAAAGCGGGCTTCGGCAGGACGCGCGAAAAAGCGTCGTCCCAGCCGCCGAAGAAACAGCCCCAGCTGCACCAGCCGCGGCCCAGGGCCAGCGAACCCGTCAGCCAGATGACGAAGATGGAGGCTATTGAGGCATACGAGCCGGTAAGCGTCCCCGGCCAGATGATGGTCCTGGTCAAAGCCGCCGGTATCAGGGTCATGGGGATGACGATAGGGCATAGCGGCGTCCCCTCCCTGAACATAAAATCCACTACGGTCGGCTGGGCGGAAAACAGTTCCAGCATGTGCCCCATGAAAGAGACGGCGAAAAGAACCGCGACAGGGATGTAAAGCGCGGCCCGCCAGCGGTCCGTTTTGCCCGTGTAAAGCATCAGTATGAAGAAAAAGTTGAACGCCGCATACGTGACCGCCAGGGCCAGCCGGTGCGGAAGGTCCGGCGGGATCCTGCCGCCGGAAAGCAGCACGGCCGTCAGCGCCAGCATGGGCAGGGACAGCAGCGCCGCACGCAGGATCCTACGCGTATTCATCCGAAATATTGTAGCACTTCTGACCAAAAAGCCGCAGGAAAAACGGGAAGGGAGGAGCTTCCTCAGTTCTTCATGCCGCTGTCGCGGCCCGGAGCCTTGCGCAGCGCGCGGCAAGCCGGGGTAAGCTGCCGCCAAGGCTTCTGCTATAATGACAATTAAAAAGACCGGTAAGAACGCCAGGCATGCGGCTTTTTCACCATAAACCCGGCGGTTCTGCGTCCGTGCGTCTTTGGCGCGCGCGGGCCCTAGGCCGCCTATTATCAGCGGCGGCAGCAGGTAAGCCAGGGAATAAAAATAACGTTCTTCGGCCGAAAGCAGGGAATGGACAAGGATGAAATAGACCGGAAGGCAGAACAGAAGAGCCCCGCCGCGTCCCAGGACCAGAGCGGCAAGAAATGCCCCGAATAGCAGCGGCCGGAACCCGAAAATATGCCAGAGCCTTTTTCTTACTTCCCGCCTCCGGCTCCGTCTTCATCTTCCCCAGTTGCCGCTTCCTTGCCGCTTTCCGGTTCCGCCTTGCCTTTTAAAGAGGGGACCTGTTTCAGTATGCCTTCGGCGCCGCCCATAAAGGCCTTGACGGAAAGCTTGGCCCTTTTGCCATTCTTGGAAATGGCCAAGGTTCCTTTAAAATCCTCCGTTTTGAACCTTATGACCCCGGATTTAGCGGCACAGCCGGTAATTTGTATGGCCGGATCGCCTTTGATAACGGCCGCGGCCGAAAAGCAGCCCGGGGTGGTGGGTTTTTCGGTAAAGGTGGCGTATTTTTTCTTTTTCCCGCACTTGCCTTCGTAGGAAAAAGTGCCCGTGAACCCGGCTTTCCCTTCGGTTACCGCCGCGTTCACTATCCACACGCAGTTATTACCCTCTGATTTAACACTGCCTTTCCAGGCCCCCACCAGCGGTTTAAAAGGCGACGGGGCCGCAAAGCAGGCGGGCGCTGAACAAACGAGGAATATCGCTAAAACACTGCGCAGAATATGCATTTCAGATACCTTCCTTCGGAATAGTCGCCGCCGCCGGGTGGCCCGGCCGGCTATCCTGTTATGATACAAAAATCTGTAGGAAACATAACGCATATTGTCGCAAGCGCTTCCTGTATTTTTCCCTTTCCGCTGTAATGGTCGGGATTTACAAGAGATCGTAAGTTATCGAATTATCGTGTAGCGCCCACATATCCTTAAGCGTTCCCAGGTCCTTACCGGAAGAAGTAGGTGTTCACTATATAATTAACGGTGATGTCTCCGGAGAGGTAAGGCTTGTCCAGCTTTATGATCTTCGCGCCGATGAATTCCGCGCCGTTTTCGATCAGGAATTTCTTGTATTCCTTAAGTTTGGCGTTCGCGCCCTCTTCCGTATCCGACCAGCCGCCGTGAAAGCCGAGTTCCCTTCCGATATAGACCATCGAGTATGGCGCGTCCTCCCTGACTATCCGCACGGCGCCGGCGACGAGGTCAAGGTCGAGGGCTTCGCCGTCCTCGTTCACCAGTTGACGCAGGCGGACCTCATGGGCGGGGTCCTCGGCGGGTTTCGTAAGGTAGTAAATATTGAAGGTCCTTGGGCGGAAAAGTTCGCTGTCGAGGACGAGCGAGGCCGCCGGGGCCAGGCCGGCTTTTTCAAGGCCGGAGAGCAGTTCAGCCCTGACATCCTCCATGTCCGCCGTGTCCAGGGCGTTGTAACGGAGGTGTTCGCCCAGGAAATCGCGGAGCACGCTGCCGTCGGCCGAGCGGTAGTCGAGTGTGCCGAAGGTGTCCTTGTAGGCGGTTCCGGCAGGCGTCAGCCCGGCCCGCTCAAGGATGGGCGTCCACAGGTCAGTGAATTCCCAGAACTGCTGCTCAGTGTCGGCGAAAACGAAAAGCTGGCTTTTAGAGGTCCGGGCCAGCAGGTGCAGCTTGGAAGTTATCGTCCCGTAATAGCAGCCGCCGCTTTGTCCGGTCCTTGCCCCGGCGCCCGGGGCCGGGAGTTTTAGCCCGCTGAGTTGGACCCGGCCGGGGTTTAGTTCGCCGAACCCGGAAGAGTTCAGGTTAAGCTCTGCCGCGTACGCGCCGCCAGACACAGCCAGCACCGCCGCCGTCATAAATATTCTTTTCATTTATCGGTTCCTTTGTCCGTAAAATTCCGCCCGCGCCCGCTAGTCCGCCAGCCCGCCGAATTCCAGCAGGCTGTTCAGTATCTGCTCAGGGCTCCTCTGGCCCGGGACGGCTTCGGTCAGCGCCACGGCGCGCAGCGCTGCGCCTTCCAGTTTATTAGCTAAGCGCGGTCCGTTCTGCTCGCCGGCCCGCACGTCGGAATAGGTGAGCCTGTGCGCTTCTCCGTTCTTGAACGTCACCAGGGTGGAGTAAAGAGGGCTCAGGGAGGGGAGGTAAGAAACAGATCTCTGATATTCATAACTGCCGGCCGCTTTCGCCGAGCGCATTTCACGGGCGGCGTTAATAAGTTCCTCCCTGGCCGCCCCGGCCCCGGGCCGGTTCCCGCTGAACTTCACCCCGCCCCAATCCGGGGAGGCAAGCAGCCCGGCCGCTATTATTTTGCTAAGGCTGGCCACCGGCTGCAGCTCCGGGAGATGGATGTCGCCGTCTTTTATCTTCTCGCCGAAATAATTGTTCCGGGAATGCCCGTCCTTCTGCGTGTTGCCGGTAAAAGCCTCGTGGCTGCCGGGCAGCGTGAGCAGCCAGACCTTCGTTCCGGGGGCGGTCGCCGGGATGACGGGCTCGAACATTGCGGTCCGCTCGTCCTCGGAGTAGATGCCGACATAATTCTTCACTTTATCGTTCAAGGCGTAGGTCGCGGCCGGGAGCGAAGTGTCGCCGGGCACGGGGTCCAGCGCCAGGATGTTGATGGCTTTTATCCGGGGCTCGTCCTTTACTTTATTGGCCGTCATCAGTGTCAGCACGCCGCCGCGGCTGTGGCCCACCAGGTTAAGCGTTATTTCACCGGTAGTCGAAGCCAGCACGGAATTAAGATAGGCCACGGCTTCGTTCAGGCACTTGGCCCAGCCCCGCTTCGCCAGGGAGGAACTGGGGAAGCCTTGGTCGAGCAGGCCTTTGTCCCCTATGTTGAGCCCGGTCAGCCCCTCGGCCGGTTTTCTCGCGAAATAGGCGGCAGTGCCGACAGCGTCGTCAGTCCCGATCCCGTTGACCACCAGTTTATTGGCGTCCGTCTCCTGCTCGTAGAAGAGGCTCGCTACCAGTTCCGACGACCAGTAGCCGTTGGCGCCGTCCGGGCTGTGGGCGTTGGCGGCCTGCCACCAGTCCCGCGTCATGCCGGTGCCGCAGAAGTAAATGGTTACCGTGTTCGCCCGCGTTGCTTTGTACGGGCCGGGAGCGGCTTTCGGCGTGAACGCCGCCGCCATGGAAACGGCGGGAACCCTGACCTGCGCGTATCTGCCGGCCCCGAGCTGCTCCAGCGCGGGCTGCGCGTAAACTGCTCCCGTCAGTCCCAGTATGACCGCTGCCGCGTAGATAGAGGTTTTCATATATTATTTATCTCCTTAAGATTCAGTTCGCTCCTGCCGGTCATTGCGCAGCGTCGGGGATCAGTGCCCTGTCTTCCGGCAGGATTATCACTTCGCTGGACGCCGCCTTTATGTTCGGGTCGCAGCGCTCGCGCCGGCGCTGCCCGTCGGCAGGGAAGCTCAGTCCCCGTTCCCTGGCCGCCGCCACTAATTTATCCTCGACGAATTTTATGTTGGAGACATACTCCAGCTTGTCCTCGGAAACGTCCAGCGAGCAGTTCAGGTCCTGGTGCCAGAGGTTCGGGACTTCCAGTATCTCGCCCGTGTTGACGATGCCGACCGTGCTCAATATTCCCGGTATCCAGCCGGCGTCCGGCTGGCACTTTTCAGCCACCACGTCCCTGCCGGCTTCCTGCGTTTTATTCCAGGCGGCCAGGCACTGCGTCCTGCCGTCCACCTGGTAAAGGATGCTCCCCCGGCGTTCGGGATTGCTGGAGAACAGCTGCTCCGGGCCGCCCGAGCACTTCCCGGTCTTGAACGGGCTGAGCGCTCCGAAAAAATATTTGCGCTCCAGGCACAGGCCGGGCTGGTCCGCCAGCCGTATCGGACCGGGCCGGCCGTCTTCGTATTCTTTTATGAACTGCTGCGCCCTGCCGCAGTCACCGGTCTGCAGTTTGCCCGTCGCTTCGTCGAAGCGCAGGCACAGGGTGCCGTATACGCGGATGCGGCCTTCCGCATCCCATCTGAATACCTGGTTGTAAACCGTCTCGTTAAGCCCGGCCCCCTGCTGTACTGTTTTTTTAACCACCAGCGTCCGTTCCTTAAGGGCTGGCGGGAACGAGGCCGGCCACGCCGAAGAGGGCAGCGACGTGTTCACGGGGTCGAGCAGGCCGACGAACTTTACCGCGCCGGAATTATCCCCGCAAACTTTGGTGATGTCGTGGGTTAAAGCGGCCGCTACCATGGAGCCGCGGCTGAAGCCGAACAGGTAGATCTCGCTGACCCCGTCCTTGAGCTGCGCGCAGATCTTGTCGAGCGCGTTCTTCCTTATGCCGTCAATGTTCCGGGCTTTCATGACCTCGATGCCGGAATAATGGCGTTTTTCCAGCGTTTCTTCGGGGCAGCCGGCCTTGGGCTGCGCCCATTTATAAAGGTTGAACATCAGGTCGTTCTGGTACGGGTGCGTGCCCGAGCCCCCGAACACGTGCAGGGCCTGCCTGGGGCACGCCGCAGCCGCCGGCCGCGTTTGCGGCTGCTGCGGCTCAGTTACCGGGGCGCCTTCCCCGGCGGAATCCCTGAGGCTTTCGAAGGCGGGGCCCGCGGCCAGCGGCGTCTGGCGCAGGGCAAGCAGGGCTAACGCGGCTGCTATTGAAAGTAGTTTTTTGTTTTTCATGGTCTTCACCTGTGATCTCCCCTGCGTCGCGGCGCAGGTACGGTTCTGTTCTTGTCTGTGTATAGTTTATCCGAAGCGGCAGCTTTCCTTAAGAGTCGGGCGGCCCGGCCCCCATGTTTATTTTGTCCCGTATTTTTGGGATAATGTTTTACCGTTCATTTACCGGGCGCGGAGGATAGCTTATGAAAACCAGCATAACCGTTTTTCTTGTGGAGGCCGACGCCCCCGAGAGGGAGATACTCGCCTTCGCGCTGAAGAAAGAGGGGCACATGGTCCGCACGGCGGGGACCGTGCGGGAAACTCTGAGCGGGCTGACGGCCGTGAAGCCCGACATCCTGGTGCTGGACAAAGTGCTGCCCGACGGCGACGGCCTGAAGCTGGTGATGCAGCTGCGCAAAGACCCCGCCCTGAGCACGCTGCCCGTGATCATGACCGGCGGGAAGGGCGGCGCCGAAGAGCGCGTGCTCGGGCTCAGGCTCGGGGCCGACGATTACCTGTCCAAGCCTTTCGATAAAGAAGAGCTCCTGGCCCGGATAGACGCGCTGGTAAGGCGCAGCCGCAGCTCTTTTTCCGCCTCCGCCAGGCTGGCCAGCTCCGGAATTGTGCTGGATATGGCGAGCCGCGGCGTGCTGGCCGACGGCAATGAGGTCACTCTCAGCCCCAAGGAATTCACACTGATGAAGGCCCTGGTGGAAAGGGCCGGCACCGTGCTCTCCAGGCAGTTCATACTGGATACGGTCTGGGGCAGTTCGCCTTCACAGAAAACCAGCAAACTGGTGGATGTCGCCATAATGAACATCCGCCGCAAGCTCGGGCGGACCGGCGCCAGCATAGTCGCGGTCCGGGCGGCGGGCTATATGCTGCCGGCTTCAGTCAAGCGCGGCGAGGCCGGGCCTGCTGCCCGCAAGCGGGCGAAGTAAGAGCCGCCCGTCCGCCGGCCGGCGGCAAAAAAAGCGCCCGGGAACGGTAAGTTCCCGGGCATTTTTAATAAAAGCGCCAGCCTGAAGCGGACGGTTCTTTTGCGGCCGGAGGAGCTACTTTGGTCCCATCTCGGTCTTCAGCACTTCCAGCGCTCTGTCCGTGTCCGAAACGTTGAGCAGCAGCCGCCCGCTGTCCCCGCCGAAGGAGGTGCCGTAAACGGTGGTTATGTTGATGTTGTTCTCGCCCAGCACCTTGGCCAGGCGCAGCAGCTGCCCGGGCTTGTCCGGCATCTCGATGGAGATCAGGAAGGTTTCGATGGTGGTGAAGCCCGCGCCGGTCAGCACGTGGCTTACCTTGCGGTCGGCGTCCACGGCTATGCGCACCACGCCGGAGTCGTCGCGTATCTCGGAAGCGATGCCTATGATGTTGACCCCCTCGTTGGCGAACAGCTCCACGAACTTGTGCAGCGCGCCGGGTACGTTGGGAATAAAAACGGTGTACTGCCTTATAAGTTTTACCGACATGGAGGCTCCGGGTTCAGGGTTAAGGTTAGAACGGCCGCCACAGGCGGCTGGCTATTATTTAATAACTTTTAGAGGCTGGGGTAAAGGGGGCGGCGGGCGATTTTGCGCGGGGCAATAAAGTTATATAATCAAACCTGCAAATGGAAATGTTCAAGGAGGGCAGATCCCGCGTTCTGACGGGTTCGGCGCTGGCGCTGGCGGGCCTGTGCGGCGTTATGGCCGCGCTGGCGGTTTCCGACCTGCTGACGCTGCTGCGGCTTAACTCCACCTCCACTTTTTACCTGTTCATGGCGCGCGCCACTGTGCCCACGGAAATGCCGCCGCTGGCCGCGCTCGCCGCGCGCAGCCCGGGGCTGCTGTTCGCCGTGGCCGCCCTGCTGTGGCTGTCCGGCTGCGTGCTGGCGCTGGGGGTCTGGCGCCGCGCCGAGTGGGCCAGGCGGGGCGCCGCGGCCATGCTTTATCTGTGCAGCGCCACCGCGCTGCTCGCGCTGCTGTTCCCGTCGCTTATCGTGCCGGCGCCGCTCGTCTATGACGGCGTATCCATAGCGCCGGAGTTCAATGCCGCGGTGAAGGCCATGGCTTTTTACCTGCGGCTGGTCAGTGTGCTCGGGGGCGGGCTGTGTTTCTGGTGGGCGCTGCTGCTTGACCGCGGCGCGCTCAGGGGCGAGTTCCAAAAACGGTGAAGACGGGGAACGCTATGAAAAAACTTACGGGCTTAACGCTTTTAGCCGCCGCGCTTTTATTGTGCGCCGGCCGGGCTTTCGCGGGCTACGAGCTGAAATGGGCGGAGACCGACGTGATACTGGATAAGGACGGCCGCGCGCGCGTTACCTACCAGCTGCGCTGGCACTGCTCGAACGCGGAGCTGCACGGCTTTTACTTCGAGGGCTTCATGGAAAACCCGGCTTTCGATCACGCCGGGGCCTACGCCGTGGACCAGAACGGCCAGCGGTATCCGCTGGAGATAAAAGCCGTCAATCCGCTCAAGTACGATATCGTGCTCGCCGGCGGCCAGACTTTCCGCGACGGGGAGCTTACCTACGTGTTCCGCTACGACGCCGACCTGCAGGGGCCCGGCAACGTGGTCTATACCAGGGCCGGGGATAAAAAACTGGCGGTTTTCAACTGGTCGCCGGTGCAGTGGGACGCGCCGCTGGAGCATTACACCCTTACCGTGCATTTTCCCGTGGAACTGCCTTCCGCCGCGGTCACGCCCGAAGCGCTGGCGGCCATGCCGTTCCTTACCGAAAAATTCGTCAGCGAAAAATTCCTGATAGATTATCCGACGGCGGTCACGGCCGCCGGAAAGAATATTTTTACGGTCAGGTTCCATAAGAACAGCGCCCCGGCAAAATTCAGCATGCAGACGCAGGTGTACCTGGGCGGCAACTATTTCGCCCTGGAGCGCATGGCGCGGCCGCTCACGGGCGGCGCGGCGGCCGCCGTGGCCGCCGCGGACTCCGGAAAATACAAGCCGGCCGTAGAGCGCTTTATGCTCAACCGGTTCTTCCCCGGCAGCCCGCTGGGCCGGACGCCCATGCGCAGGGGGGAGCTGTTCGCGGCGGCCCTGGCCGCGCTGGCTTTCCTGGCGCTGTTCCCGCTGTTCATAATGGCGCGCAAGCACCGCTCCATGCTGGCCGCGCGCGAGGGCATAGCCGCCGTGAACTGGGACGGCACGGAATGGGTCCCGCCCAAGGTGCAGGTAAGCACCTTCCGCAAGCCGGGCAAAGTGGCCAAGAACCTGTCGCCGCTGGAGGCCGGGCTGCTGCTCGACCAGCCGCTTAACACGCTGGTGGCGCTGATGCTTTCGAACATGGAGCGCAAGGGGCTGCTGAGCGTGACGGGCGAAAGCCCGCTGACCGTGGAACTCATTGCCGGCGCGCACGCGAGCGCCGACCCCTACGAGAACGCGCTGCTGGCCGCGGTGAAGCCGGACGGTACGCTGAACACGGCCGCCGTGGAGAGCGCCATGCGCGGTATCGCCGCGGGCATGGAGCAGAAGCTGTGGGACTGCGACCTGGAGGCCACGCGCGCCTACTACCGCGGCCAGCTGGAGGGCTACGCCCCCGGCTCCGGCGACGTGGACCGGGATTATTACTGGACCTATTACTACGCGCGCCACCGCGGGCAGCACGGGCAGTATTACAGGCGCGCGGAGACCGCTGCCGCCGAGGTGGAGAATGCCATGCCCAATCTGAAGTCGACTTTCGGCGAGTTCCGCTCCTCCGCCGTGTGCTACGAAGGCGCGTTCGCCAACACCGCCTGCCACGACGCCTGCCATTCGGCCTGTCACGACGCCTGCCACTCGGCGTGTCACAGCGCCTGCCACTCGGCGTGCCACGGCGCCTGCCATTCCGCCTGCGTGAGCGGCGGCGGGCATTAAAATGGAAAAAAAGGACTGGGAGAAGCGGGTGGACTGGATAGACGCTTACGTGGAGCGCATAAAGCCCTACGTGCGCGTCCGCGTAAAGGACAGCCTGCTGATAAAGATCCCCAACCAGGCCTGGAAGCTGAACCCGCAGGGCGTGAAGCTGCTGGCTTTCCTGCTCGGCGGCGGCCGCGTTCTCGAGGTGATGGGGAAATACGCGGACAAGGAAAAGATCAGCCTGGACGTTTACGCTTTCTTCCGCGACCTCGGCGCGCTGCTCAAGGGCTGTTACGACGAGCGCGCCGAAAGGCTGGCCGTGGAGAAAACCCCTTTCGCGCTGCCGTACAACGAGCTGCCGGTCCTGAGCGAGATAGCGCTGACCTACAGGTGCAACCTGGCCTGCCGCTTCTGCTACGCCTCCTGCGGCTGCCGCAAGGACGAGTCGGCCAAAGAGCTGGGCACGGCGGAGATAAAAAAGATCCTGGACATAATAGCCGGCGAGGCGGAGATCCCCTCTGTGAGCTTTACCGGCGGCGAGCCGCTGCTGCGCCCGGACATTGCCGAACTGGTGACCCACGCCAAGCGCCGCGGCCTGTGGGTGAATCTGATAACCAACGGCACGCTGGCCACCCCGGAGACCGTGGGGGCGCTTAAACTTGCCGGCCTTGATTCAGCGCAGGTGAGCATAGAGGCCGGCGAGGCCGGCCTGCACGACCGCATAGCCGCGGTGCCGGGCGCTTTCGCGCTGACCATGGCCGGCCTGCGTAATTTCCGGGCGGCCGGCCTAAGGGTGCACACCAACACCACGGTGTCGGCGCTCAATAAAGCCGCGGTGGAAGAAATAGCCGGCCTGGTGAAAGAGCTGGGCCTGGACAAGTTCTCGATGAACATGCTGATGCCGGTGGGCTCGGCCGGGGCGAACCTGGAGGAAACTTTTATTTCCTATACGGAGATAGGCCCGGTGGTGGACCGCGCGCGCGAGCGCGCCGCGGAGCTGGGCCTCGAGTTCATGTGGTATTCGCCCACGCCGGTCTGCATCTATAACCCCATAGCCAAGGGCCTGGGCAATAAAGGCTGTTCCGCCTGCGACGGCCTGCTGAGCGTGGCGCCCAACGGTGATATCCTGCCCTGCTCGAGCTACCCCAAGCCCATGGGCAACATCCTGGCGCACAAAGGCGGCTTCGCCGCGCTGTGGGGCTCGGCGCCCTTCAAATATTTCCAGGAAAAACGCTTCGCGCACGCGCTGTGCAGGGCCTGCGACGCGCTGGCGCACTGCAACGGCGCCTGCCCGCTTTACTGGGAGCGGGCAGGCTACGGGGAACTGGAGGCGGCCCGCGCCGCCGCCACGGGAACGGTATGAGATTTGGGAGGTCATATGTCTTTTTTTCCGCCGCCTGAAAAACAGGGCGCGATAGCCTTTATCTTCTTCAAAGGACTGCCGTACAAGGCGCGCATGGCGCTGGCCGCGCTGCTGCTGGCCCTGGGCGTGCTGGCGCAGCTGGCCGGGATTTTCGTGCCGGGGCTTTTGCTGGTGGCGCTGGGCTCCGCCATGGGGATGGTAAAGGGCTATAACGCGGCGCCCGAGCTGGCCCCCGGCGAGGGAAAATGGGAGCGCGTCACGCCGGACGAATACCTGAAGATAAAGAAAAGAGCGGAGCAGCTGGAAAAATGGGACCGGGACGCGTTCGACATAACCAGCGGCCCAGGCCTCGCGCTGCTGGCGGGCGTGGCCGTGGTGTGCGCCGCGGTCTACCTGTTCCTCGCTACCAGCGGCGCCCAGGAGAGCGCTTTTTATTTCGCGGCCGACGCGGCGGTGGTGTTCCTGTCGCAATGGCTTTCCGGCACCCGGCGCTACCTTAAGCAGGACCAGCTGGTCATAAAGATCGGGCTGCTGGAGGGTATCATGGGCATGCTGGCCGACCCCAGCGCCTACCAGGTGTTCCCGATGCTGCTGATAAAGAGAACGGAAGCCGGCAAGGACGTGCCCGCCGACGCGCGGCTTATGATCAGACTGCCGGCGGCGCCCGCGGATTTTTACGGCGTGCAGACGCAGGTGTCGATCAATTCGGTCAAGGGCACGGATTTCCCGTACCTGTACTGCGTGCTGGTGGCTAAAAAAGGCGGGAACCTGCTGGGGCATTACGCGGATTTCACCAAGGGCGTCAACCCGGAGCCGGGCGCGCTGGACAAGCTGGCCGGCTTTTTCAGTATCCCCGCAGCCGGGAGCTCGACGGTGGTTTTCGAGCCGGGCTCGGATAAGGACGTGGACGTGCTGGTGGTGCGCCAGTTCACTACGCGCACCGGCGGCTACCATACCGACGAGGCGCAGGCCGCGCGGGTGGTGCAGGCCGCCCTCGGCCTGGCGGTAAAAATGATGGCGCGGACGGTCCCTGTTAAGCCGGCCAAAGAACACTCTGTTTAAAGCTATTTAGCGGTCGTCCGCCCGTGGTCCGCGGCCGGCGGCGCAAAGCCGTAAGCCAGGGCGAGCGAGCGCGCTTCGGGGCCGATGTCCGAAGTTTCACTGGCCAGCGCCAGGAACTCCGCAGCGGCTTCCGAATTCCTGCCCAGCCCGGCCAGGACCTGGGCCCGCACCAGCCTGAAGCGCCCGCTGCCGGGCTCCAGCTCCAGTGCCCTTCGGCAGAGCTCAAGCGCGCCGCCGTAATTTCTGGCGCGGCGTTCGGTCTCGGCCAGGTGCGCCAGCAGCAGGGGGAACCGGGTGCGGAACTGGTCCTGCATGCCGGCCGTCCAGAAATTGCTGATCAGCAGCCTGCCGAGCTTTTCCGGCGAGACGGCCGCCTCCCTGAGCAGGCCGGGCTCCTCCTCCCTGACGCGGGAAAGTTCGGCCAGCACCGCCTCGTTGAGGCCCTGTCTGTCCATGCCGAAAAAAGCGTAGTTGAGCCGCCGCAGCGCCTCTTCGCGCGCGGGCGCGGGCACCGGCGCGGATTCAGCCGGCGAGAACTTCCCGAAGCCTTTTACCGCGCAGGCCGCCGCCGCCCGGAAAACCTCGTTCCAGACCGCCTTGTTGTAGTCAGGCCGCCAGTGCATGCCGTCGGAGAATTCGCCGAAGCCGGGCAGCCCGTCCGGGGAAAGGTCCCGGAACAGCTTTTCAAGGTCGGCCACGCAGACGCCTTCCGCGGCCGCCGTTTCCTTTATCATGTCGTTGCGCGCCCGGTCGGCCCTGTTCATTTCCGGGTCAAAGGCCAGGGCGCTGAAATAATACGGCCCGGCCTGCGCCGGTTCGCCCAGCTTATCCAGCGTTCTCGCCGCGTAAAAGTTCTCGAAATGGCCGCGCGGCCGGTCTTTCAGCGCCAGCCTGAACTTTTCCAGGGCCTCCGGGTATTTTCCGTCGTAAAACAGCCTGTAGCCCGCGGCGAACGGCTCGCCGGCCAGGGACAGCGGCATGCGCGACGGCAGGCCGCGTACGTTCACCGGCAGCGTGCAGAAGATCAGCGGGACTTTTTTCTTCTTGGCCGCCCGCGCCATTTTCTCCAGCATCTCCCGGTGCATTTTCAGCGAGGCTTTCTTCCTGGCCTGCTGCTGGTCGTCGCCGTCCTTCACTGAATAGTAGTGCTCCAGCAGCCGGGACTGCCGCCGCCTGAGGTCGAACTCCAGGCCCGGGCACATTTCGGTCACGCCTTCGTGGTTGCCGCTGAAGAGCACCAGCAGGTCGGGTGAGTAGTTCAGTATCTCGGCCAGGATAGCGCTGATCCGGTAGCTGTCGTAGCCGCCCATGCCGAAATTGAGCATTTCAACCCTTTCGCCGCCGCCGCCGAGCAGAGCGCCGTACCTCGACATGCCGCCGTGCGTCCAGCCGCCGGGGACGTCGATGTCTATGATCTCGGCCCCGTCGCGCAGTATCACCGCGGCGGATTCGCCGAGCAGGAACACCCGGCGCACGCCCGCGGGCTTGCGCGCCGAAAAGCGCTCCGGCAGCATTTTATTCCTTACCGGGGACAAGTCGTTCCCGCTGCCGGTCCGGACGTAAAAAGGCTGTCTGATGCTTTCGCAGAAATAGCCGCTGCGGTCGGCGTCCTGCGCCGCGGCGCGGCCGCACCACGGGAGCGCGGCGCAGCTCAGGAGCCAGATACCGCGGAGAAGGTTTTTTTTCATAGGCGCGCCGCTGAAATTCTAGCAGATTTAAATAAATGAATGCCCGGAGCCGCGGGCCGCCGCCGCCGCGCATATTTAATATAATAGGAATATCGGACCGCCGGAGGAGAATTGCCATGTGGAACTATACCGATAAAGTCTTTGAACACTTTAAAAACCCGAAGAACGTGGGCGAGATAGAGAACCCGGACGCCGTGGGCGAGGTGGGCAGCATTGTGTGCGGCGACGCCCTCAAGCTGACGCTGCGGATAGACCGCGCCGCGGATAAAATAGCCGACGCCAAATTCAAGACCTTCGGCTGCGCCAGCGCCATCGCCTCCTCCTCCGCCCTTACCGAGATGATAAAAGGGCTTACGCTCGCCGAGGCCGCCAAGATAACCAACCAGCAGATAGCCGACTTCCTGGGCGGGCTGCCCGGCGAGAAGATGCACTGTTCCGTGATGGGCATGGAGGCCCTGGAGGCCGCCATAAAGAACTACCGCGGCGGCAAGGCCGAGAAGGTCATCATGGGCTCCGGCGAGAAGATAGTCTGCAAGTGCTTCAGCGTGACGGAATCCGTCATCCTGAAAGCCATAAAGCTCAACAACCTGCGTACCGTGGCGGAAGTGACCAATTTCACCAAGGCCGGCGGCGGCTGCGGCCAATGCAAGGGCGAGATAGAGAAAATACTCAAGGATCACTGGGCTGAGGCCGAGCATAAGCGCTTCTCCGGCATGACGGTAGTGGAAAAGATCAAAATGATAGAGAAGGTGCTGGCCGAGGAAATTAACCCGAAGCTCAAGGCCGACGGCGGCTGGATGGAGCTGGTGGACATACAGGGGCAGAAGGTGAAGCTCCGCTTCCTCGGCATGTGCCACGGCTGCCCGTCCTCCGGCGCCACGCTCAAGAACGTGGTGGAGAAAGAACTGCGCGAGCGCATCGACCCCGCTATTGAGATAGAGGCCGAGTAACAGCGAGGCCTGCCGCCCTGGTCGGGTTCGGCGGGCCTTCGCGGAGGGCTCGGCTTGCGTAAGCGCCGAGCCCGAGCGATGAGGGGCGGCCACGGTGTGGCCGACCCCGCGCCCGCCGGGCCCGACCAGGGCGACAGGCCGCAGGGCGGAGAGGTAACTATGGAAAAAGTTTATTATTTCGACAATAACGCCACCAGCCGCGTTGCGCCCGAAGTGGCCAAAGAGATGGAGCCGTTCTGGAGCGAGCTGTACGGCAACCCCTCCAGCATGCACTTCTTCGGCGGCGGCAACCAGAAGTACATGGACCTGGCCCGGCAGCGCGTTGCGAACCTGCTGGGCGCTACCCCAGAGGAAATAGTCTTCACCAGCTGCGGCACCGAATCCGACTCCACCGCCATCTGGTCGACCATCCAGTCCTATCCCGAGAAAAACCATTTCATCACCACCAAGGTCGAGCATCCCGCCGTGCTCAACCTGGCCAAACACATGGAGGCGAAGGGCTACCGCGTTACCTACCTGCCGGTGGACACTACCGGGCAGATCAACCTCGAC